>Ga0210409_10006908_pt1 | contig 11774 bp, 11 predicted proteins | sample IncBWH17MmetaG_FD_161649 | JGI IMG/M metagenome (GOLD analysis project Ga0210409, IMG submission 161649) | Forest soil microbial communities from Barre Woods Harvard Forest LTER site, Petersham, Massachusetts, United States - Inc-BW-H-17-M | ecosystem: Environmental > Terrestrial > Soil >...
TCTCAAGCCAACTATCCAGACGTCAACCGGCCAAATGGTGCTGGTTCCGGAGGGAGCATTCCTATTCGGTAAAGACAAGAAGAGCGCGACGCTGCCGGCATTTTATATCGACAAGACTGAAGTCACCCACGAAGCGTATGCCCGGTTCTGCGCGGAGAAGCAGCGGCCCATGCCGCCCGGAGCGGAGGGAGAACGGCCGGAAGATCCCATCGTGGACGTGACTTTTCTGGAGGCGCAGGAATTTGCAAAGTGGGCCGGCAAGCGGCTGCCCTCCACGCAAGAGTGGGAAAAAGCCGCTCGCGGGACCGATGGCCGCCTATACCCGTGGGGCAATGAGCCCGGATCACCGCCGCCGGCCAATGTCGGCAACCCAAAGGGCATCATGCAGGTGAACAGCAATCCTGCGGGCGCCAGTCCTTACCGGGCGGTCAACCTTGTCGGTAACGTCTGGGAGTGGGTGGACGAATCAACGCAACCCAGCCCACGAGCCATTCGGAATCTATCCAAGGCCATGCAGCCTCCCCCAACCAGTACGGAACTATGGTTTATGATTCGTGGGGAATCCTACGCGGAGCCGCTATCTGAAGAATGTCTGACGGATGCCGCTGCAGTTCCCGCGCGCCGTCATGCCAGAAACATAGGGTTTCGCTGCGTGATGACGCCGTAGTGTCCTGGGTCAGAAGTTCATCGAGGAATTAGTTAGCGATGTGGTGTCCGGCTGCGACGGCCTTGCGAAACTTCTGAATCATGGACACCAGGAGCGCTTAGCCTGCTTCGGGGCCTTCGTATGGAAACCGGTGCACGGCGCGGATGCACTCAGTCAGCGCATCGACCAGCGTGCGTCCCCACCCGCAAGGAGTAAACGGCGTGGATTTCTGGTTGGTCTGCTTGTCGGCCTGAGCGAAGAAACACATGGCCGGATCGGGCGGCCTCACATATTCGTACACGGTGATATGAAACTCGACGGTGCCCTGTGCGTGCGGCTTCTTGACTGAAAAGAATTGCAGGTGCGCCAGTTGGTCCGTAGGCAGGATTTGAGCGAAGCCCCACTCCTTCATATCCTTCACGATAGTCTCCTCGCTGGAGAAGCTAACAGACTACCACGCCGGGAGAAATTGCGATCTGCGAGCGTGGTCCCGCCACAACAGTGTGCTGTTTCCATACAGATGGAAAGGTGTACGAATAGTGCTAAGATCCGTTTCCAGGAGCCGCACAGCCGAAAATGCGGCGGATAAGCAAAATCTTCGCGAGCTTTTTGTTGTCCGGTGCGCTTGGCCTCGTGGCGCAGTCTCCATCTGAGGTTACGATTCGTGTACCGGTGCGGCTGGTTAACGTGCCCACGCTGGTGTTTTCGAAGGACGGCCGCATACTGCCGGATCTGCAGCGCACGGATTTCCGTGTCTTCGACAACGGCCAGCCGCAGCAGGTTGCGCTGGAAACTGCTGCTATGCCTGTTTCCATCGTTCTTGCCGTCCAATTGAACGAGGACGTGCGCGCCTACGTCCCTTTCATTGCGAAAGCAGGCAGTAGCGTTGATACGCTGCTCGTTGGAGAAACGGGTGAATCGGCAGTGATTGCTTATAGCGACGACATCTCGCTTTTGAAACCCTTCGAAGCGGGGGATGTGCAATCCGCCCTCAAAGTTATTCCGGCGCATGGCACACACGCACGAATGATCGACGCTGGGGTGCGCGCCATTGCGCTATTGAAACAACGGCCGCCTTCGCGGACCCGGGTTTTGATCTTTATCGGCCAGGCGATGGATAGCGGCAGCGAGACCGGTATGGATTTCCTCAAAGAGCAGGCGGAGAGAGAAAACGTGGCCATCTATGCGCTGGCCCTTCCGCAATTCGGCAAAGCGTTTGTGTCCGATACCTTTTCTCTGCAGGGCCTCTCCAGCTCAAGCGACAAGGGAGGTTTCAAGGCCGGCGTGGATCTTGGTAAGCTGATTTCCGTCCTCATCCGGCGCAGCAAGGCGGAAAAGAGCGTCGATCCGTTTTCGATCCTGACCGCTGCAACGGGAGGAACCCAGCTTCACTTCCGCAAGTCTAAAGAATTCGAAGATGCAATCGCCATGATAGGGATGGAACTGCGCAGCGTGTATCAGCTGAATTACTATCCCGGCTCGGCAGAAGGCGGCTATCACAGGATTCGAATCGAAGTGAACGTGCGGGGGGCGACGGCGTACAACCGTCCCGGTTATTGGCTGGGCACGAACTGACCCGGCTAATGTCCTGAACCGTAAGTTCGTTGAAGAATTCGCCAAGCGGGGTTGGCCGCGGACGTGTCTCGCGTGATGGCAGAGCCGGACCAGGGGGTCCGGCGCGGGCGAGGGCGTCCGCCCCACCGTGAGTTATGTAGCGAACTTCGGCATCTGCGTATCGCGCTACAATTCATACGAAGATAAGGTTATGACCGTCGAGATCGAAGGCCTCACCCTGCACCTCGCGCATCCCGACGAGCTGCCGGTGCGGTGGGTGGGGCAAGAAGAACTCATGCGGCAGTTGCTGGCGGCCTGGCTGGTGGTCAACGATCAGGATCTGCCTATGAACCCGCGCCTGCTGGGGAAGCCTGGCGTGGGCAAGACCACGCTGGCATACGCCGCAGCCAAGCGAATGGGACGTGAGGCTTACATTCTGCAAGCCACTATGGACACCCGGCCAGAGGATCTGCTGATCACGCCGGTGATAGAAGGCGAAGGCCAGTTGCGCTACGTCGCGTCGCCGCTGGTAACCGCTATGATCCGCGGCGGCATCGTGATTCTGGACGAAGGCAACCGCATGAGCGAGAAGAGCTGGGCCAGCCTTGCGCCGCTGCTGGACAACCGGCGCTACGTGGAATCGATCGTCGCGGGTGTCAAGATCAAAGCGCATTCGCAGTTCCGCCTGGTGACCACCATGAATGACGATGCGTCGACCTTCGAACTGCCGGAGTATATCCACTCACGCCTGCAGCCACAGATTTTCATCGACTTCCCGGAGCGCGACGAAGAGTACCAGATCCTCAAGGAGAACCTGCCGTTCGCCGAGGACCACATCCTCACCTATGTGACCGAGTTTCTGCAGCAGGCGCACGCGGCCGATGAGCGTTTTACAGTCCGCGACGGCATTAACATTGGGCGCTTCGCCATCAAACTGAAAAGCCTCGCCACGGAGCGGAGCCACGAGACGGCGGCGCTTGAAACGGCGATCATCGAAACCCTGGGCGAAGAGGCGCTGCGTTATGCCCGAAGACCCCGACCTATCGTTTCCTGATCCGGGCAGTCTCGAGCGCGGGCGGTTCACGTATTTTCCGGTCGTTCCCGGGAAACTCGAATTCGCCATCGAATTGCGACGCCGCCTATTGCGGGACCGGCCCAAGGTGATTGCGGTCGAGCTGCCGACCACGCTGCGAGAGGCCTATCTGCGCGCCGTTCATCGCCTGCCGGAGATGTCCGTCATTCTGTATAGCGACGATAAAGAAGAAGACCACGCGATTTACGTGCCGGTAGAGCCGGCGGATCCGTTTACGGAAGCCATTCGTACGGGAATTGAAATCGGCGCGGAAATTGTTTTCGCCGATCCAGATGCCGGCGAGCGCCCCCATCTGCGCGACGATTATCCCGACAGCTACGCGCTCGGGCACATACCGCTCGAGAAATATGTGGAGGCGTACCGCCTCTGGCCGCAGCCGCGCTCGGAACAGATTGGCGTGCACGCCGAAGGCATTGCCTGGAAATTGCAGGGCTGCGATCCATTGGCCAGCGTCCTGGTAGTGATTTCGCTCAACCTGCTGGATCCGGTTTTGGATGCGATGGAGACGCCGCAAGCGCAGCCGATGACGCGGCTCCGGCGCGCGGGAGTACAGGTTCTGAATCCGCATCCTGAGTGTCTGGCCGAAATCACCATCGAGTATCCGTACCTGCAAGAACGCTACGAAGAGTTTCGCGGCGCCATGAGCGACGCGCACAGCGTGGAGCGGCGTCACGTCCAGCTGGCCGTGTTCCGCGACGCGGAGAAGACGTACGAAACCAACACGGGCGAACGGATGGCGCACTGGCAGCGGCGTCTGCTGGCTCGCTACACACGGAACCTGGCGCTGGTCAATCGCGAATTGGCGGCGCGCATCTTTGATATCACGGTAGCTGCCCGCGCGGTGGTAGACGACAATTACGCCTGGGAAGTCTGGGAGGCTGCCAACCGCTACTCGCACCAGAAGGCCGAAAGCGACCTCATGACCGTGAAGATCTCCGGCGAAGAGGTCTGGATCGACACCAAGAAGATGCGCTTGCGCCGGCGTCTGCCCAGCAATAAACGGCGCTTGCGCCCCGTGGGCCTCAAGCCGCGCAAGAAAGAAAAAGTGCCCGGAGAGTGGGCCACTCAGCTCAACGGGGCCAGCATCTGCTCGTATCCGCCTGAGGACCTGGTGATCGAAGACTACGGCCGCTTCCTGAAGAGAAAGGGTAAGAGCATTCTCTCCGAGGAGCGCGCTCGCACGGAGCCCTTCACCACGTCGCTGTTGGACGGAATCGATATCCGCGAGACCATTCGCAACTGGCACGAAAAGCGAATCTATGTCCGTAATTTCCAAAAGATTCACGGCGAGGTGGGCGCCGTGATCGTGATCTTCGACGAGGATCGCGACGAGCGCTACCCGTACATGACCACCTGGCTGGGCGAGCACCAGAATGAATCGGACATGGCGTTCTATTCCACGCTCCCGTTCGAGAACCTTGTGGGCCCGGGCATTGGCCGCGGCGAATACGGGGGTTTCCTGATGAGCCTGCCCGCGCGGCGCATGTTCGATGTCTGGCAGGACCCGGACTACGACTTCGCCGAAAGCAAGCCCGAGAGGCTGTTGCTCGCTGGCCTCGATTACTCGCTGCAAAAGTACGTGGTATACGTGGCCGCAAAACCTCCGCGCTCGGTATTCCGCAATATCGCTGCGCGCTTCGGGCGCACCATCGTCTATATTCCGATTGGCCAGCTTTCACCCGTCACTCTGAAGAAAGTGCGCGTGGTGCACGTGCTGGACGGGTATGACAAGCGGGGGATTGCGAAGGATTACGTCTGTAACCTCAGCTCCAGCCAGAACGCCAGTACCGCTTCCTCTGGTCGCGGCTCAGTCAAGGCTCAGCCGATTTTAATGAGCCGTGACCGGAAGGGAGCGGTTACATCTTTGTCATGATCACATCCACCAGTTCTTTCACCGCCGCCGCGCTCTTGTTGAGCATGGCCTGCTCTTCGGGGGTCAGCTTGATCTGGTAGATCTGCTCGATGCCGCGCTCGCCCAGTTTGACCGGCACACCGACGTAGAGGCCGTTAATGCCGTACTCGCCTTCCAGGTATGCGGCGCAGGGGAGCACCTTCTTCTTATCTTTCAGAATAGACTCCGCCATCTCCACCGTGGCCGCGGACGGCGCGTAGTAGGCACTGCCGGTCTTTAGATATTTCACAATCTCGGCGCCGCCATTTTGGGTGCGCTCCACCAAGCGCTGTATGGTTTCCTGGTCCATCAATTCGGTGAGCGGAATGCCGGATACGTTGCTCAGTCGGACCACCGGCACCATGGTGTCGCCATGGCCACCCATGACAACCGCGGTCACGTTCTCCACCGCGACATGGAGTTCCTGCGCGATGAACGTGCGGAAACGCGCGGTGTCCAGCACGCCCGCCATGCCAATCACGCGGTTCTTGCTGAACTTCGACACCATGAACGCCGCCTGGCACATGGCATCCAGCGGATTCGTCACTACGATCAAAATGCAACTGGGCGAGTATTTCACGCATTGCTCGGTCGCCTGGCGCACGACATCGAAATTCGCCAACAACAAATCATCGCGGCTCATGCCCGGTTTACGGGGAAAACCGGCAGTAATGATCACGAGGTCTGAGTTGGCGGTCGGCTCGTAATCATTCGAGCCCGTGACCGTAACGTCGTAACCTTGCACCGGACCCGACTGCAAAAGGTCCAGCGCCTTGCCCTGGGGCACTCCTTCGACCACATCCACCAGTACGACGTCGGCCAGTTCCTTATCCGCGATGCGCAGCGCGCAATTTGCGCCGACGTTTCCTGCGCCCACCACCGTTACTTTTCTACGCAATGGAATGCACTCCTTGAAATGTCAAATTGCGATTATAGCGGGATACAATTGTCTACTTCTTCGCCAGCGCTTTGATCTCGTTGGGCAAATCGAACCGGTCTTTGGGCATATCGACGTTGTAATCGATTTGGCTGACGGTAATCTCGAACTCTTGCCCCAGAGCCTTCTGGTGGATTTTGCGAGGTGACAACAACCCATTCTGGTCTTTGTAATCGCTGGCTACCGTCTCGGTGGGAATCTCGCCCGCCTGGCTCACAACCGTCATCGTCATCTTTAACAGCAGATTGTTCTTTTTACCGTAATACCGAGTTTCCGGTTTGCCTTCGTTCGGCGTCAGCACCACTTTGTAACAGGCCGTGCCTTCCACATTCTCGACGCCAGTGGTTTCCGCGCTCTTGTACAGCTTGCGCCATAGCAGGGGCTCGCGCAGCGTCGCCTGCCGCAAACTGACGGCGCGCTCTTCGCCTTCCTTGATGTGCGGGCCCTGCATAACTGAGAGCATCCATGCGGTTTCGCCATCGGTGCCGTCTTCGATGGCGCCGATATTTTCCAGATCCACCCGCGTGTACATTTTGTTGGGTTCGGCCCGGTAAATGGTCATCGTGCCCTTAACGCCTTTGCCGACGAATTCGAACGTGCCTGTCGACTTTTCATTGTGGATCTTTTCATATGCGGCCTTTCCGCCGGTGGCTACGACAAATTTGTCGAGGATTTCCTCGGCCTTGGGAAGCGGCTCCTCGGCTCGAAGGCGCCCCTGGAAACAAAGAAGACCCGTGAAAAAAACAACCGGCGTCAGACGTTGGCGCAAGTGCATGAACCCTCCTACTTTCGTGCGTGAATCCATTCTATCGCGGCGTCGAGAACGGGATCGTGGCCCGACAGCAGCGCCTGGCGTGTGAGCTTCACTTCGACGTCGGGAATCACGCCTATGCCTTCCAGAGTCTGGCCTCCTTCGGAAATGTAATCGGCCAGCGCGTGCTGCAACGCGTCTCCATTGGGAAGCCGGTCGATGGCGGAAGGCAACGCCGCGCCCGCGGTGCGCGTTCCGAAAATGCGGGCTCGCCCCAGGTCCTTCATGCCCCCGGCAAAAACCTCGGACGTGGATGCGGAGCTGCCGTCCACGAGAACGGCAAGGGTTCCGGAATAGACCGGCGGGCGAGGATTCACGACGAATTTCACGGGCGCCTGCCGCGTATACATGGTGCCAAGCCTTTGATCGGGCTTGTCGATGAACCATCCGGCCATGCCCATTGCCATGATTCCGAGGCCGCCGGGATTTCCGCGGAGATCGACGATCATTCCTGCGCACGTCATGCAGGAATGGACGGCGCTGCCAAACTCCGGCATCAGGCGCGCGGGATCGAGGAACATGTTGAAAGCGATGTAGCCGATATCGCCATCGATCTTTCGCGAAGTGATCCAGACATAATTGGGCGGCAAATAGCCGAATTTGGCCAGGGATCCACGCGGGCGAATGCGCCCGATTTCTTTGGTGACGACCGCACCGCCGCCATCGCGGAATTGCACGCGCGCCTCGCTGCCCTCGTCGCCTGCCAGCTTCGCAAGCACCGATCGCGCCAGGTAGAGCTCTCGCATAGTTGAGTTGCGATATACTTCGGCAACTTTCTGAATGCGCGGCGCCAGCTCCGTGCCATCGATGCCGAGGACTTCCCAACCCGGGCGCACGCCCTGCGCCGACGCGGGCGAGCCTTCCTCAACGGCAGTGACGATGGCGTGGCTCTCGATCACACGCACGTCGATACCGGCGGTCCTTGTGCCTCCGGCATCCTCGTGGCTGTCAAGATCTCCATAGACATCGGCGGGGATGATGGCGAAGTGTGATTTCCCCAGGCGGCCCAGCATTTGTCCCATGAGGCTTCGCGCTTCCGGCATCGTGGCAGCGTGTTCGATTCGAGGGCGAAACTCGTCGCGCACCGCGGTCCAGTTGACGCCGCCGAATGTGGGGTCCCAATATTGGTCGTGAATGGTCGACCAGATGAAGTCGAAGGATTCGAGATTGAGCCGCTTTTGTTCCGCCGTGAGGGCGGGCTGAGAACCAGCTAGTGCGGCGCAAGCAAACGTGATGGCGAGAATACGCGCGCTCGTCAACCCCCAATTCTACAAGGTGGCGGCTGTCGCGACCAATCGTCAGTACCGCTTCCTTCCGGGCGCGGCTCAGCAAAGCCGGTCCGATACACGGAGCGGTTGCCTCATGATTTCTGTGAGAGAAATCGCGGCTGCCGGAGACAAGTGTCATGACAGGTGGACCCACTTGACGATTACACACCCGATTCCCGTTCTTGTTCTTTTTGCCGCGCTGGCAGGCACAAGCCTGGGACAGCAGGCTGCCAAACCGGTTGCCACGGTAAAGAAAGCGGCAGCCAAGCCGCAACCGGCATCCGCTCATGCGGCCCAAACCGACGCCCAGATCGAAAAGGCGATCCGTGCCCGCTTCGCCGACTCGAAAATCAACGAAGACAAGTTCGAGGTACATGTCCAGGGAGGACGCGCGACTCTCACAGGCAACACGAATGTGCTGCAGCACAAAGGCACTGCCACCCGCCTGGCCCATGCGGCGGGCGCAACCGATGTTGTCAACAACATTGAGCCGAGCGACGAAGCGAGGGAGAAGGCTGCAACAAATCTGACCAAGGGACGCCGGCGCGCCCAGGTTAAGCGAACCGAAACCGTGGCGCGGTCAGAAGGCCGCTAACCTCCTCTGCTGAGTTCGGTGCAGTAGAATAGCCGCATGGTGATGCGGCTGCTCGGTCTACCGTTTCTTATCGTGTGGTGTTCTCTGGCTTGCGCACAGTCTGCGCCCAAGCTGATCGATGCCCACATGCATTACAACGGCGACCCGGTATTTCTCAAACGGTTGCTGACAAAACTCGACGAGGTCGACGGCCTGGCATTTCTGCTGGTCGATCCCAAAGACTTCGACGGCGTCAAAGACTCCATCAAGCAGCATGCCAACCGCCTGGTAGGTTTCGGCGAAATTCAACTCGATGATCCAAGGGTCCTGGATCAGATCGATCGGTTTCATGCTGCCGGTTTCCGCGGCCTGGGCGAACTCTCCGGGCCAAAAAAGAACTACGACGATCCGGCGTATGCGCCCATTTATGCGCGTGCCGAAAAGTACGGCATGTTGATCCTGTTCCATACTGGCATCGTCAATCGAACCACCCCCGACATTCCTGCGGACATCAGCGTGGATCGTATGCGCGCCACCACACTCGACAACATCGCGCGCCGCTATCCGAAAATCACTCTCATCGGAGCGCACTTAGGCAACCCGGACTACGCTTGGGCCGCCGAGATCGCGCGGTGGAATCCGAATATCTATTGGGATCTTTCCGGCTCCACGTTGATCAAGAAACAAGAGGACTATACATTCTTTAAGTCGATTTTCTGGTGGTCAGGCATCACCAGCCCGCATTCACCCAAGGGCGGGCCGAGCGCATTTGAGAAGGTGGTGTTCGGTTCCGACGTTTTCGGCGGCGAATTGGAGGAGTTCGATCGCGAACTGGACCACTATCACAAGATGCTGGACGCGTGCGGCGTTGCCCCGGAGGCGCAGGCTAACATCTTCGCCGGCACGCTTTGGCGCATTCTGAACAAGTAAAACTCGGTTGTTGTTTGAAGGAGGCCTTCATGCCCGACAATCTCACTCGACGCCAGGTTCTTGGCGCTGCATCCACTGGCTTGCTTGCGGCAAGAGCCGCGCGCCCGGCTGCTTCATCGGACAAGCCCGCGATCCTCGGCGGCCGTCCGGTGCGGACCGCGCCGTTTCCTTCCTGGCCGGTGATTGACGGCAATGAAGAGCGCGCGTGGGCAGACGTGCTGCACGGCGGCAAGTGGAACCGTCTGGATGGCCATTGCGCGAGCCGGTTTGAAGAAATGTGGGCGACAACACTCGGCGCGAAACACTGCCTGGCTACCGCCAACGGCACCAGCGCCCTTTTCGCCTCCCTCAATGCGCTCGGCATTGGACCAGGCGACGAAGTGATCGTGCCGCCTTACACATTTGTGGCCACCATCAACGCCGTTCTGCTGCAGCATGCCCTGCCTGTGTTCGTCGATACCGATCCCGAAACCTTCCAGATCGACGCGCGCAAGATTGAGGCCGCCATTACCGAGCGCACGCGCTGCATCCTGCCCGTGCACCTGGGTGGCTCTCCTGCAGATCTCGACGCCATTCTAGATATCGGCCGCAAACACAACCTGCCGGTGCTCGAAGATGCCTGCCAGGCGCATCTGGCCGAGTGGCGCGGCCGCAAGGTCAGCACGCTAGGTGCACTGGGCTGCTTCAGTTTTCAGGCGTCGAAAAATTTGAATTCCGGTGAAGGCGGCGCGATTCTCACCAACGATACCGATCTCTACGACCAGTGCCAGAGTTTTCACAACAACGGACGCGGCAACACGGGTTCGGGATTCGGTTACGTCCGAAATGGAGCGAATCTACGTATCACCGAATTCCAGGCAGCGTTGCTGATAGAGCAGCTCAAGCGGGTGGAACAACAATCACACACGCGCGAGCAGAACGCAGCATATCTCACCAAGCAGCTCGCCGAGATCCCTGGGATTCTTCCGGCGCGCATGTACAGTGGCGCCACGCGCAACGCGTATCACTTGTATATGTTCCGGTACGATCCGGCCCATTTCGCGAACCTGCCGCGATCGCGCTTCCTCGCGGCAATGAAAGCGGAGGGGATTCCGAGCTCCGGCGGCTACACGCCTCTGAACAAGGAGCCGTTTCTGAAACACACGTTCGATTCGCGTGCCTACCGGGCCATCTATCCGCCGAAACAACTCGCGGAATGGACGGAACGCAACCGTTGCCCCGCGAATGACAAGCTGTGCGAAGAAGCGGTCTGGTTTACGCAAACCATGCTGCTTGGCCCACATGAGGACATGAACCAGATCGCCGCCGCAATTGCAAAGATCCAGCGCCAGGCTGCGAGCCTGCTCGAGCGCGCCTGAAAACGCCGCCATGCCTCCCCGCTGCCGTTTGGGTACAATTGAAGAATCTCCGTGCGCCCGTAGCTCAGCTGGATAGAGCGTTTGCCTCCGGAGCAAAAGGTCGGTGGTTCGAATCCACTCGGGCGTACCAACTAAAACCTGCTCGACGGCAAAACCCTCATATGTCCCGCGTGAGAATGGACAAATGGCTCTGGGCCGCCCGCTTTTTCAAGACGCGCACGCTCGCTGCACGAGCCTGTGAGCTCGGCCGGATTGAGACGAACGGACAGCCCGCCAAGCCTTCGCGTGAGGTCCGCGCCGGCGATCTGTTGCATGTGAAGAACGAGGGCGGCGAGTTTCAGGTAGAGGTCCTGGCACTCAGTGAGATGCGTGGCCCGGCGACGGTTGCCCAGACGCTTTATCGTGAGACAGAGGCAAGCCGGGAGTTGCGGCTAAAGCTGGCAGCGGAGCGTAAAGCGATGCCGCATTTCGAAGAGTTGCGGGATGGCAAACCATCGAAACGCGATCGCCGTGAAATTGCCCGGCTGCGGGGTAGGGCCTGATCGGGTACCTTGGTGGGCGCTGAAGGATTTGAACCTTCGACCAAGGATTATGAGTCTGTTCTGGACGCGACTCCAGGCGGCTGTGCTCGCCTAAACCGTTAGTTTTCAGGCGTGCCGTTCGCGCTGAGTTGCCCCGAATTGCCCTACGACGGGCACAATCGCGGGCACAG
>Ga0210409_10006910_pt1 | contig 11772 bp, 10 predicted proteins | sample IncBWH17MmetaG_FD_161649 | JGI IMG/M metagenome (GOLD analysis project Ga0210409, IMG submission 161649) | Forest soil microbial communities from Barre Woods Harvard Forest LTER site, Petersham, Massachusetts, United States - Inc-BW-H-17-M | ecosystem: Environmental > Terrestrial > Soil >...
CACGCTGGTTGGAATTTGATTGAAACAGAAACCACCCACATTCGGGAGCAAGCTGGTTAGCAGCGCGCTGATCGCACTGTTCTGGTTCCAGAGCGTCAATGTTTTCGGATGGGGCAACGAAGGACACGAATACGTCAATCGGGTTGCGGCTGAGAAAATCCCCGCTGAAATGCCTCGCTTCTTTCGGCACGCGGTTGCAGAGCTCACCTACCTTGGCCCCGAGCCCGACCGCTGGCGTAGCCCCTCGGAGTACGCTCTCAAGAATGCCCAGGAACCTGACCACTACATTGATCTCGAGCGTGTCGCGTGGCTCGACCCGCTGCCGCAAGGCCGGTACGAGTTTTACCGCAAACTTTACGAAAAGCGGGCGGCAACCGCGGCTGCCGATCATCCCGACGATTACCTTCCGGAGCACGTGGGCCTTCAGCCCTACATCACGATGGAAATTTTCGGACGCCTGAAAGCGGCTTTCAGGGAGTACCGGCATCTTCGGGAAGTCCATCAGCCAATCGGCCCCGTAGAACACGCGATAGTCTTTTACGCCGGCTGGCTTGGGCACTATGTGGCAGATGGTTCCCAGCCGCTGCATACCACGATTCAGTACAACGGATGGGTTGGACCGAACCCCAAGGGCTACAACACCGAGCATGGAATTCACGCTAAGTTCGAGAGCACTTATGTGGCACAGAACATCACTGCCAAAGATTTTGCGAAGTTCGTGCATGCTCCCGAGCGCCTCGCCAATCCGTTTGCGGATTACGTCAATTACCTCAGGGAATCGAATCGGCAGGTTGAAAATGTTTATGCGATCGAGAAAGCCGGCGGTTTCAACGGCAAGGGTTCGGCTGAAGCTTTTGACTTCACGACCCACAGACTGGCAACCGGCTCTCAGATGCTCTTGAATCTTTGGTACACGGCCTGGCTTGATAGTGCGACCAGTACAGAAACTGCGCCGGTCTCGGCAGCGGTCCCTTCCACCAAGTAGGCATCGCATTTAACACGTCTAAGAGTTCGGTCGAGTAAGTGTCTCGTACGTCAATCGATGTGCTCCCCTTCTTCGAACCCTCCATCCCCAGAAGGGAGAACATCCCGCTCGCCGGCAATCCACACATACAACGTCGGTAACAAAAAGATGCTCATTACCAAGTCGGAAATCAATCCACCCACGATGACGATTGCGAAGGGACGCTGAGAGTCGGAACCAATCGCGTGCGAGAGAGCAGCGGGCAAAAGTCCTAAAGTTGCCACCAGCATTGTCATCATGATGGGCCGTAGTCTCAATACCGCGCCCTCAACCGCGGCATCCTCGATGGAATATCGCCGAGCTCGAAGCTGATTGATGTATTCGAGCATGATGACTCCCGTTTGCACCGACACTCCGAAGAGCGCCAGGAAGCCTACGCCAGAGGAAACGCTGAAATTCGTGCCGGTTATCAGAAGCGCCAGCAGACCTCCCACGCGCGCCATGGCAACGTTTAACAGGATCAATAACGCCCATTTGTAGGACTTGAACATCGTGTAAAGGATGATGAAGATGAGGAGGATTGTGATTGGGAGTACGATGAGCAACCGCTCGTCGGCCCTCTTCTGGCTCTCGTATTCTCCCTCCCAGCCAATGGTGTATCCGAGGGGCAATTTTACCTGATCATTGATTTTCTTCATTGCCTCTTCGACCGTGCCGCCGAGGTCGCGACCGCGGACGCTATATTTGATGGCAACGTAACGCCGATTGCCTTCACGATAGATTTCGGAACCGCCGTCGGGTGTGCTGATCTTGCAGAGCTGAGCGAGGGATACCCGCTCCCCTGATGGCGACAATAGTCGAACCCTCTCGATCGCTTCCTTTGTACTGCGAAACTGCGGGAGATAGCGGAGCGTCAGGTCGTATCGCGCCTCGCCCTTGAGCACCTGGGTGAGCGCATTCCCCCCAACCGCGGTCTGAATCGCATCCTGCACGTCCGCGACGTTAATCTGGTAGCGCGCTGCTTGCTCGCGATCCACGGTGACGTTGAGATTAGGCTGGCCCAGCACGCGAAAGACACCGAGATCTTCGATGCCTTTGATTCGGCGCATAATATTGACAATCTCATCTGCCTTTTCTTCCAGAAGTTTCAAGTCATCGCCGTAGATCTTTGTGGCTAGCTCACCCTTTACGCCGCTGACGGCCTCTTCCATGTTGTCTTCGATGGGTTGAGAAAAACCCCAGACAACGCCAGGGATTTTGTCGAGTTCGCGATTCATGGCGGCGATCAATTCGTCTTTGTTCTCATGAAAAACCGGCCGCCACTCTTCTTTCGGCTTGAGGTCGACGAAGAACTCGGTATTGAAAAACCCTGTCGTATCGGTTCCGTCATCCGGCCGCCCCACCTGGCTGGTGCATTGCGGAACTTCTGGAAACGAGCAAAGTAGGATTCGGGCCTGATTCGCCACCCGGATGCCCTCATCTGGCCCGGTGCTGGGCGCAAGCGTGCCCCGCACCCAGAGCGCACCTTCATCCAGGTGCGGCAGAAATTCAGAACCGATGACTCCGCTGAAAGCGAGGTACAAGGTTATGAACAGGCCGACTATGCCCGCACCGACGGTAAGCGCGCGCCGCCGAATGGCCCACCGGACCGCGGTGCGATACCGTTCAGTCAGGAAATGCATGACCGGGTTGTGCCATTCTTTCGCGCCTTTCGCGAAAGCGAAACTCGCCAGCACGGGTGCGATCACAATCGAGAAGAGCAGTGCGCCGAGCAGCGCGAAGGCCACGGTCCAAGCCATGGGATGAAAAAGCCGGCCTTCGACCCGTTGCAATGTGAAGATAGGCAGATAGGCGGTAATGATTATGGCGATCGCATAGAACACCGGCCGCTGGACTTCATGCGAGGCATCGCTGATGTTTTCGCTGGGGGTTTTGGAATCTGGGTTCTTGTGGCTTAAATGGCGCACGATGTTTTCGATCATTACCACCGAGCCATCCACTACCATGCCAAAATCCAACGCACCCAGAGACAAAAGGTTTGCGGGAATGTGTCTAATGTCCAGGCAAATGGACGCAAACAACAGCGAGAACGGAATCGTCGCCGCGACGATCAGCGCTCCACGGACATTGCCGAGGAACAGAAAGAGGACGACCGAAACCAGGATCATCCCTTCCGTCAGGTTGTGAAGCACGGTGTGGCTGGTGAAGTGAACGAGATCGCTGCGGTCGATGAATGGAACAACCTTCACGCCCGGAGGCAAAATATGATTGTTCAGTTCGTCCACTTTTTTATGGATGCCCTGCAAAGCCGTGTCTGCCACAGCGCCTTTGCGCAGGAGCACGATGCCGGACACGACATCGTCGTTATCGACGATCTTTCCGTCTTCCCGGTGAATCGCCTTAGCGGACTGGCCGAGTCGAATCTTGGCACCTTGCGACACGACCGCAACATCCTTCACCCGCAGCGGCGTGCCATTTTTTGTCAGGACGACTGTCTCCGCGATGTCTTGGGAGCGGTCGACCAGTCCGACGGAGCGCACGTTGATTTGCTGCAGCCCCTCTTCTATGAAGCTTCCTCCTGCATTGGCGTTATTGGTGGTGAGTTGTTGCTCGATCTGCGCCAGACTCAAGCCGTAGGCGACCAACTTGTTCGGATCCGCCCGAACCTGATATTCGCGGGTAGGACCGCCGAAGCTGGCGACGTCGACAATATCTTTCACGGATTTAAAGTTCTTCTCGATCACCCAGTCTTCAATGGACTTCAGTTCCATCGGGTCATATGCCGGATTAGTGCTGTGCAGGGTGAAGAAATAGATCTGGCCGACGGGACTCCAGTCCGTGCCCATTTGCGGCACTATCCCCGGCGGCAGGGTGACTTGGCTCAGCCGTTCGAGAACCCGCTCGCGGTTCCAGTCATTATCCGATTCGTCGTCGAAAATAAGCTTCACGTCCGAGAGTCCAAAAAGCGAGAAAGAACGCAGATGCACGACGTGCGGGATGCCGTTCATCACGATTTCGAGCGGAATCGTGACCTGCTGTTCGATTTGTTCCGCCGAAATCCCCGGCCATTGAGTGATGACCTCGACATAGTTGTCGGCTACATCGGGATACGCCTCAATGGGAAGGTGACGGAAGGCAACAATGCCCCCAGCGAAAAGCAGCAGGGCGAACCCCAAAACAAGCAGGCGGTTGCTGAGAGCAAAATCAACGACTCGACGAATCATTTATTGCTCCACGGTGTTTTGCAGTGCCAGAGCATTCGAGACCACTTGGACTCCGGGTTTGAGCCCGGAAACAACTTCCTGCATATTGTCGGGAAGCATGATTCCCGTGACCACTTCCAGCCTTTTGAAATGCCCCGCGCCTATCGGGGTGTAGACCCACTCGCGATCATGTAAGTGCAAAATGGCGGCCGCGGGAACTGACGCCACCGTTTCCGCTTGCCTCCCATAGAAGGTCGCAGTAACGAACATTCCAACGCGCATCAATCCAGGGTTAGGGACTTCGATTCGAACTTTTGCCGTACGGATATTGGGATCAAGAATCGGCAAGATGTTATCGATCCGGCCCTTCAAGACCTTGTCGGGGTAGGCGTTCAGGCGGATATCCGCGAACTCGCCGACGTGGACGGCGTCGAGGTCATTTTCGTAAACGTCGCAGATGATCCAGACATAAGAAAGATCAGAAATTGTGAACGGGTTGGGCGAGCCCAGTCCTTGGACACCCGCCGCGTTTGTAACCTGCTGGTCCGTAATAATGCCTGACACGGGTGCGAAGATATTGACGATCCCCGAAGGGTGGTCTTTATCGACGCCGAGAAGCCGCAACTGTTCGGTTGCCGCATCCAGATCTGCTTTGGCGTCCTGCGCGGCGTCTTCCGCTTGTTCGAGGGCACTCTTGGCAATCGCGCCTTTATCGAAGAGGATCTGCTCCCTCTCCAGTTGTTGGCGAACCAGGCGCTCATCGTTCACGGCCTTCCGATATGTCTGGTAAGCTCCGGAAACATCGTTGCTCTGAACTCTCAGCAGGAGCTGGCCTTTTTGCACCATATCGCCGAGCCTGGCCTTGATTTCCACGACCCGGCCTGAGGCTAGCGAGATCACAGGCACGGCACGGGCTATATCGGGCTGGACGGTCCCCGTGACGTTCAGGGCGGGCACGGCCTTATACTCAACCGCTGTCACCAAGGGAAACTGTTCGGGGTGCGCCACCTTGAAGTTGTTGGCATCGAGGTCAGACTCGACGCTGGCCGGAGGCGGGGCCTCGGCCTTCGGGTCCGCCTTGGTTTCACCGCAGCCAAGCAAGAGTAAGCTCAAGGGCAAGCAAAGAATTGCCGCCACGATCAAGCCGATAAATTTCGTTGTCATTGGATTACCTCCCGCCCCACTGCCAGATTCAACTGGGCTCCAGCCGTTAAGTAAGAACCAACTAAATTCACGTAGGCGAGTTCCACCGTGCGGTAGTCACTTTGCGCATTCAAGTAATCGAGCAGCGATGCCCCGCCGCGCTTGTACGCAAAGAACACGGTGTCGCGGACTCGAACCGCCTGTTGCAGATATTTCGCTTTGTAGGGCTGCAGCAGGATCACATTGCTGTTCAGCATCGCGTAGGCGGAATCAACATCGCTGAATACTTGTGCCTGGGCCGCATCCAGTAACCTCTGGTTCCGGTCGACGTCCAGTTGCGTCCGCATCTTCTCCCCTTGATTCCTGTCGAAAATCCGCAACGGGATGCTCACGTTGAAGCCAATGTATTGATCGATGGGAGGGTTGCGTCCGACATCGAAGCCGAAGGTCGGATCGGTCGATCCATTTGCGACAGCAAGTTTGTGGTCGGTCCTGGCTTTGTCGACCGCCTGGACTGCTGCCTTCAGGTCAGGGCGTGTGTCCAGAGCAATTTTGCGAAATTCATCCAACGGCAAAATCCGATCACTGAAATCGAATGGGCCGGTCACATCGAAATGTTCGACGGGAGTACGATCGTTCAGCAGCGTCAACAGTTGGATCTTCGTGGTGCGGAGGTTCACTTCCGCCATCTGCAAATCGGATTCGTACTGGACGCGCTGGAGTTCCAATCGGTCGAGGTCAATCTGCGCGATGTCCCCCGCCTTGAATCGTTCTCTGCTGACCTCGAGCACGTGGTCGTAGTAGGCTAGATTGTCTTTCGCGAGCTGCAAAACCGACTTGGCCTGCAAGGTTTGCACGAATGCGCCTCGCAGATTGAAAATCAGCGTTCTTTCCAAATCAGCCTGCTCGGACGTTGCGATCGCAGTCGCTTTTTGGGCGCTTTCGAGCCGCAGTTCACGCTTGTGCTGCCTCTCGTGCAAGTAGCTGATCGATGCCACGGGTAACAGATAAGCAAAGGGACCGTGAGGCGGGCCTCCAGGGAAGGGATCGATTTGGTCGGCCGTCAACGTAAAATTCGGATTGGGACGCAGATAGGCGGTAATTTCCTCTGCCTTGGATTCGCTGATATTGAACTGGCCCGCCAGCAGCGTCGGGTTCCGCTGTTCGAATTGTTGCCGCACCTGGTCCCAGGTCAAAGACGCCTGGGCCTGTGCTAGCGCGTACGCGCTGCACAATATCAGGGCACAGCACAAGCATCGCAGCTTTCGCATGCATCACTCCGTTTTTGCACCGAAACTTCCGGTTAAGGGCGCGGCAGCCTCTTTGGGTCACGCGATCTGCGGGCAGAGGTTTGATTTCCCGACCGCCTCTTGCGAGACCCAACTTTGCGCAGGCGAGACTTCAGTTCGTTGAAGCCCGTCGCCACCGTCGCGAAGTACAGGCAGAGAGCAAAAACAGCGATGACGCCTAAGACGTAACGGTTCAGTACGTCTAGATTCACTGGTTACTCCGAGCCTGCGGTCCGGAAACCGTGACCGCTTGTCCATCTTTCTTGGAGCTTTCCTGAAGCAACACAACTCCCCGGACTCCTCGCACTGGGTCTATTGCTTATGTATTCTTAACTTCTGGTTTGCGGAAGACACTCAAAACGGTATCGGCGGGAGTATTTCGATTGCCGAAGGCGGTGCACCTTTCCAATCGCGTGATTGCGGTCGGATGAACGATCGGTAATACACAGTTGTTTCCACTAATCGGGGATTTAATCTTTCGATTGCGTGAATTTGACTCTTGATGCAATCGTTTGATTGGATTTTGGAAACACCGCCTGTGATGGGATAATCGCTCGTTTAATTGAAAATCCATGTTGAACTTAGAATGGATGTGGGAGCCGCGGAACCGGACGCTCGTCCTGCTCGCCAGCGTGAGCATTGTCTTGGGGATCGCTGCCGTGGACTGGTGGACGAAACCATATGTTTCTTTAGGCTTTCTCTATTTATTTCCCATCATGCTCGCGGCTGGATTCTTGCCGCGTTGGGGAATCGTGTTGATGGGTTTAGGGTGTGCGCTGCTGAGTGAACGATTCAGCAACCTGGACCCGGCGGACGCTCCCATCCGCCTGAGTTTTGAAGCACTGGCACTCGTCGGCTCTGGTCTATTTATCTCTGAAGTCCTAAGCAACCGTCGGCTGAGGTTGGCGTCTCAGGAGCGATTACGCGTGTTGGTGGAAACGAGTCCGGCAGCGATCGTTACGGTCGACGAGCATGGCTTCATTGAACTCGCGAACCGTGCGGCCGTTGAACTCATGGCTCCAAGGGATGGGCATCTGCTCAGACAGCCTATCGCGGCATTCTTGCCCGAACTCCATCACGCATTGCGCTGGGAAGAGGGACCACAGTTCAGGACATCGATGCAATGCCGGGGCCATCGAGGAAACGGGGAGTCCTTCCTCGCTGACGTCTGGTTCTCTAGCTACAAAGAAGGGCCGACCCCCAAACTAGCTGCCATCATCGCCGATGTCACAGAAGAACGGAGCGCGACCAAAGAGTCAACTCCTGTTGATTCTAATCATCAGGACAGATCTCCGCTGAACAATCGTGAATCGGATGTGCTGCGCCTGCTGGTTCAGGGCCTCGCTAATAAAGAAATAGCATCGCAGTTAAACGTCTCAGAGAGCGTGGTTAAGAATACGATCCAGCAACTGTTCGCAAAAACTGAAGTACGCACACGGAGCCAATTAGTTCGGGTGGCGCTGGAGTGCTACAGGGATCTTCTGTGAGCCTCTAGTTTCCTAGCCTGGTCTGCAGCTCGTGGATTGCTGCAATCCAGTCGTTCAGACCATCGGCTTCCAGCCATAAGTCTTTCAGTTCAGAGTTTCTTCGGACACGGTCCAAGGCTCGAATTGCCAGAGCTGTGATGTCGGAGGTCGAGACCTGTCGATTTCTTTTCGTCCATTCGACAATTTCTTGTGGTGCTCCAGTGGCGGGGAAATCGTTGAGAGCGGCGATCACCTCGGCTGCGGCGACGGCGACGCTGGCGTCGGGTGCTTCAAGATAACCGGGATTGTCGGCCGCATGGAGGAATATTTTCGTTAGATCGTCGAGGGTTATTGAGCCCAGTTTCGCAAGCCAACCCGCTGCTTCGTCATTCTCAAAGCTGCCAACACCCCACCTCGACACGCAGCCTCCTCCGCGGGCGATCCGCTTGCAAGATTATAAGGCCACGATGCGGGCACGGTTCGTCCGCCTGTGATCACTGGCTTTCGTGTCGACGTGCCTCGTACCAGAGCGCGAGTTCGACCCGGTTCCAGAATCCAAGTTTGTCGTAGATGACGCGAAGATAGTTTTTCACGACATACTCCGTGGTACCGATGATCTCGGCCACTTCGCTATTCTTGAGTCCACGGGCGACCAGTTCTATGACTTGCTGCTGGCGCGGGCTGGGGAGGCGGGATCCGTAGAGATCGCTTGCGGGCATGGCCTCATTCGATTTTGAGGGTTGCATAAATGAACTCCTAATTCATCCACCCGCAGACGTTCGCTTAAAACGAATGCTGCTCAGGGTTCGAGTCGCCCTATTTTGTCTGACGCTCTCACTGGCCTGTACATCGGAACTGAGGGTGGAATCGTGGCCTGCAAATCTGCGGCCGACAAACTTTTCGCCGCGAAGAACGGCGCAGACGGCGGTCAATAGCTCGCTTCCGGCGTCCGACTTGACGACATAGGCAAATGCACCCAAGCCTAGAGCTTCTTGCACCACATCAGCAGAAGACTCTTGGCTCAGGAACAATATTTTGGAGTTGGGGGAGAGTGTGCGTATTTGTCGAGCGGCTTCCAGTCCATTCAGCTTTGGAAGACCGAGGTCGAGCATGATCAAGTCTGGTTGCAGTTCTTCCGCTTTTTGGACTGCTTCCAAACCATCTGACACTTCGCAGATCACCTGCACAGTTGGCAGTTCTTGAAGTACCGACGCGACAAAACGCCGAAAAGGTTCGAAATCGTCTACCACGAGAGCACGGACTAATGATGTTGCCAAATAGCCTCCGCTCGTCAAAGTTCAAGCCCGAGTCACTGACTGGCGGTGCTTAACTCACGACAGATTAGGATTACATACGGGAATGGTTCGGTCGTTGCGCGAGGGCAATCTGGTGGTTGCTCCGGATCAGTGAGCGAGAACACCGTGGCGGCTTTTGAACGGCTGAACAGTGTAAGTATCGGAATTGCGCGCGAAATGGTTTTACGCTTCGGTTTTTACAGCAGGCATTGTGGAATCGATCAGTTTAAGTTTAGGTTCTCGATCAACCGCGGCAAACAACTCACTGATGACCTGCTCGTCGATTTCGCCCGCCTTCTCCAAAACTACAGGAAAGCGAATTACAACCTCGAGGGCCGATGTCGTGAAATGAATGCGAACCCGCGGCTTCAATTCCGTCTCTGCGATCGAAGACAAGGTCATTTCCATCTGTCTTCGCTGCCGCTCCAATAGGTCACGGTATGGCGCTAAGGCAGTGTTCGTCGCTTCGTCCAGCCGAGCACGGAGGACGCGGTAATCGATTTCTGGCGCAAACTTCAGCGAGATCTCGTGCCATATGAAATTGGTTCCTGGAATCTGCTTAAAGAGCGCGGACGTCGACTGAAACACGACCGAATTCGAGAAGGCTACCACTCGGCCGGTAGGCACTGCATCCGCCCCTGCGGTGCTCAGCTCCATCAGATGAAATCGCACCAGTCCGATTTCCACGACTTCTCCATTCACCGTCCCCGCCTGTACTCGATCTCCAACCCGAATGCCGAATTTTCCGATCAGAAAGAAGTAGCCCACAATCGACACGATGACGCTCTGCAAAGCTACGGCGACGCCTGCAGTGATGAGGCCCGCGAAGGTAGCAAGCGCTCCCAATTCCGCGACAAAGGCAAATATCAGGACGATTCCGGCTGCGGTCCAAAGCACGATCCTGCGGATCAGCAAGAACTGATAGCGACGTCGCGAGTCGTGTACATAACGGAAGATCGCTTTTCTCCAAATCTCCCCGATGACAAAGACAGCGCCCAGAACCATTGCCAAGCCCGCGAGCCTGAGGAGTAAGCTTTTTATTTTGTCCTTGAATTCACCTCTAACATCGGCCTGCCAGTTGGAAAGATTCCTCTTATAGAGATCGAGCAGGATGGCTTGCTTCGATAGTGGAGCCAGTGTCGCCGAAAGCTGCTTATACTCGGCGGTGAGCGTTTCTAATTGCTGCCTTTCTTGCGTCAGCCCCTGTTGATTGCTGGTGTCGGCCTGCTTCGCCAACTGGTTCCCGGTCTCAATCAACTGTCTGAAACGGTTGATCAGCGGAGCCCGAAGCTGTTGGGAACTCTGCTCCAGCGCCTCGGTTGCGTCCATCTCATTGAGCAGAGTGTGGCGCTTGCTCGACAGTTGGAAGAGATCCTCCGCCAACGCCCACATGTTCGCACTCGGCAATTTATTGATGATGTTGGTAGCGGCTGGGCTGGGCTGCTGGTTCGCAGGGGGATTGCTCGCGCTCCCGCCGTCGTTACTCAACGCAGTCGGTACGCTGCGAGCCAACTCTTCAATCTGGGATCGAAGTCCGACGGTTCCGGTTGCGGTCGAAGCCTCATTCAGGAAATCCAACATGCTGTGCAAACCCTGTTGGCGGGCCTGAAAGAGTGCCAGTTCACTTTGGGTTTCGGAAAGCTGCGCCGCGATGCGGCTGCGCTTGCTTGCGGGTGCCTTCTCCAACCCCTGTTTAAGCGACTCGACTTCACCTTGCGTTTGTTGGACCAACTGATCCGTCTCCGCCGACGTCTGGACCAGGTTCTCGTATTCGGACAAAGCACCGCTCGGATTCAACGCTTCATTCGCCTTCGACTGCTTAGTCGGCCGCTGTTCCTCTTGTCGGGCGAATGCAAAAGCCAGGCTGACGACTTGGTCCGCAATCCGACGATTGTCGGCCAGGAAGGTTAAATCGCTTGGTTCCGTGGCCAGGTGTTGCTCCTGCTGAGTGTGACGAAACCAATCAATGGTCTGAGTGAGGAGGGGGATGATTTGGGATCGCACTGAGCTTGTCGAAGCAGTGTCTTGCGCCACACAAGCCCCTGCGGCAACAGCCAGGAGAAGGGGGATCAGGATCGACTTTATTGAGTTTCGCAACAAAGAAATAATGCCTGCTTTCTAGTGGCTGTTCCACTCTTCGGCGTGTAAACGAGTCGGGTTTTGGAATGTCTACTCTGTGCGGAGATGTACCTGGTCGACACTATAGTTTATTTTAGCGCGCAAACACGAGGCAGTCGTCGGTTCGCGGCATCTTCCCGAGCCTAGGATGCAAAAGAGGTACGAGGCGTGGAGTGCACCCCTGGCGTGAGACAAAGAAACTAGGGACAGTTGGATTACGTGCAAGATTGTAAACCGGGGAGTGGGGTCTGGGGGGAGGGGGCGGTTAGCTCCCGCGCCCCAGCCAGCTCTGTA
>Ga0210409_10006911_pt1 | contig 11772 bp, 13 predicted proteins | sample IncBWH17MmetaG_FD_161649 | JGI IMG/M metagenome (GOLD analysis project Ga0210409, IMG submission 161649) | Forest soil microbial communities from Barre Woods Harvard Forest LTER site, Petersham, Massachusetts, United States - Inc-BW-H-17-M | ecosystem: Environmental > Terrestrial > Soil >...
TTCGCATCCGCACGGCCCTCTTTTACCGCTACATCAAACTGCCATTGATGAAATTTATTCATTGCCTCTTTAAATTCCATTATAGTCTTGTAAACCAAAATCCCTTCTCCAAAAAAGGCCAAATTCCGCTCTGCTTCAGTTTTAGTATGGTTCTTCAGCTCTTGCTGATACGTTACAGAATGTTTTTTATATTCATATTCATTTTGCTTATTCATCCAGAAAATCTCATCCTTATCCGGCTCATGGCCACAAATACCAACAATTATATAACTATCCTGCCATCGATACAATGTTGCTCCCCAGAACTTCTCTTTTCCAAGTCTGTGGCCCAAATTACCCACACCTTTTTTTATAATTGGAAATACCTCATCCGTCAAGCTATGCCTAAAAAAGAAATGCTTCTCATCTGCATCAAAAAACTCAAAGATCCCGTAAATCAAATACTTAGTATTTCTAAATCCAATTGTTTTTTCCTCGCTACATCCAAGACTGGTGGCCAGAATATCAACAGGAAACAGACCAGACAAACAACTATTCAAACCATACATCTTTTTTTCCAGCTCAGAAAAAAGGTTCATATCAAAATACTCCTTAGGCAATGTTGCTCCACCCTGTTCTCTAAGTAATTTCTCATGGGCTTCGCGTTTATGCTTAAACTCATATCCAAACAAATAGCCATCATAAGCAAACCAAGTCAAAATACGCTTAAAATCTATCGGCTCTGCATCAGCCATTAAATATTGCTTATAAAAATCTGTGAAAGTTATTTCTTCAATCTGATCTAAATGATCAAATACCTTTTCCCTCAATACAATAAAAAAATCTTCAGAAGGAAAAAACTCCGTCTGGCCAGTTTTCTGCAGAAACACCAAATAAACAAAAGCTAGATAATGGATATCAGCCGGATGAATATCGTTGCAATCTTTCCATTCCTCCAGCTGTTCCTTAGAAAAAAATGGAACACGCTGCCCGTACAAAACCTCATGTTCCTTAACTACCGCAGCCCAGAAACCTATCCCATTTACCACATCCTCAAAATATGAAGTCAGCACATAGGCCAGTTCCCGGCATTGAAACATATTTAAAGGGCTCTGATTAAACAGAGAATGCTCAGAAAGAATAAGGAACACCTCCCTACATATCTTCAAATAAGGCAAATCATAAGAAGGATTATTCTTGTAAGGTTTCCTCGAAGAAAACCAAGTCATAGAGACCGTAGATTCAGCAAACATAGTTTAAATATTAATTAGATAAAAAATCAGTTCTAGTTATTTCTCAGGCAAAATCCTCTGCTCAATTAACCTCATCCTGCAACGCTGCAAATAATCAGCAGACATCAATAGATAACTGGCAATATATTCATCCCGAATGATCCTGGTATGAAGCAAACCAGGAAAAGTTCTATAAAAATGGAGCACACTATCCTCACCCCCTTTGCGGATCATTTCATCACGGAACATCTCCTTGTCCTCAAAAGATGCAAGCGTTAAACGTGCCAGCTCATCCATCCCGGGAATAGTCTTATACCCCGTTTCCATTTGGCTATGAGTGATTTCCAACAAATAAGCATCCTCATAAACCTTAATACAGTACCCCGCTTTAATGCAGTTCATAAAACTATTTCCAGCAACAATTTGCCCCGGACCATAGATCCGCAAAACACTTAACTTACCTTCAGCATTAAAATAGTACACAATAATGTACCCACTGGAAATAAAATAGGCCTTATCAATAATCGTATCCTGCTCATGGAGAATATGCGTTGACCTGCAATACCTAGCTTGCATCACACTTTCAAGATACTCCTCCAGATGATCAGGCAAAGGATTTTTAACCGCCTGTAAAGTTTCAATAAGCCATTTAAAAGCTTTCGCATTCATTGGAACAATGGAGCTTGGCTGTTTTTCATTCTTAGGTAAAGACATAACTGAGAGTTTATTTTTTGTAAATCTCAGCCTAAAGAAATCAGTAAAAAAGCCCCCCATCTAAAATCAATAATTTTTAAAGTATACCGAATCAAAAAACATATAAAATTCTAAAAACAAGAAAATAACCAAACTAAACAGTATAAAATTTTGTTAACAAAAATCAAAATTTTGTGAAAAGCAGATGCCGGAACCACCGGCATCTGAGGCACGCAACTAACCGACAATACCCAAACCAAGGCTAACCAGGCCACAGAAAAGGTTTGGATATTTACTTTAATTCGAAAAATCAAAAGGTAACTGAGAAGCGTATACATATAAGAGATGTTAAATAGGGTATACGCAAAACTAAAGAACACCTAAACAAAAAACACCGGAAAATAACGGTTTTTCCAGTGTTTTTTTGAATTCTCCCCCCACGGTCTGCACCCTCTCCAGTCTGTACCCCCTCCAGTCTGCACCCAAGAAAAATAGGATTTCATGATCAAGCCTCAGAATCTGTAAGATTCAGCGCGATCAGAAAACCTATTTTTCACAAAGAAGACTTCAAATAAAACCACTTCCCCCCAACCTTCCTACACACCCAAGCCCCCTCAGTCCTCCTCCTGTAAATCGTCGCATCACTCACATTCAACAAACGCTTCACATCACTCGCATCAATCCAAACCACAGCATCCTGCACCACAACACCCTCCCTCGACGCCTCCCACCGTTCCAGCAAAACCTTAATATCCTGTAGAATTTTAACAATAACCAGAATAGACTTTAAAAACTCAATCATAACCATCAAGTAAAAAAGCGCCGGACCAAAAGATCCGGCGCTTTACCTTTACTGTTTGCTCACCACACCAGGCCCATAAGCCACTTCAGCATCACTCGTAAAATGTTGGTCATTGATGTAATCCTGCAACGTAGGATACACCGAAGAATCAATGATCACCTTACAAGGCACCGAACCCGCAGCACCACAACTCGGAGTAGAACCCGTAGCCAGCGTCCAGTTCGACGCATTCCTCGCACCAGTAGACGTACCCAAATTGTACGTGTAAGCAATTAAACCCGCCTTTTGAACAGACGCTGATTTAGTAAAAGCAAAAGCTGCGGTCAATCCGCCAGCACACAGCACGACCATTAAAGCCGCTTTGAACGATTTTTTCATGTTAATGAATTTTAATGTAAAAAATGGATGAATTATATACTCTATTCCGCGTTACGTACCGCTAAGAATATTCAGGGAAATAAAAGCAGGTGCCAGAACCACTGGCACCTGCAATTTAACTAACCGACAACACCCAAGCCAGGGCTAACCAGGCCAAAAACAGCACGAGTGTTTATTTTAATTCGACATGTAATTGGGTAACCGAGTAGCGTAGTTTTCATATATAAGAGTTGTTTAATTTAGTATACCTAAAGATAGGCAGCCAGAAATAAAAACAACTACCGCATTTACAGCACTTTACCTGTTTTTATCAGGCAATAATCCCTTCTTAATTAAAGACGACCGATACCTCTGCAATGTATCCACACTCATCCCCAAATGACTGGCCAGATTAGGGTCTTTAATGACGTTGCCGGGAGGCAACAAATCCAGGTTATTTTTATACAAGAAATACACCAACTCTTCCCCGCCTTTGTTCTTTGCATTATTCCACTCCACCTTCTTATCTTCAAAGCTGGCCAGCGTTAAACGCGCCAGTTCATCCATTCCCTCAATACTCGCATAACCGGCTTCCATTTGTGCATGCGTAATTTCCAGAACAAAAGCATCTTTAAAAATCCTTAAATTATACTTTGCTGGTTTGCCATTCATAAAACTGTTTCCAGCAACAATCTCCCCGGCAAAGAAGATGTCCAATACCTGCTCATCGCCATTTTCGTCAATATAAAAAGCAATCATAAAACCTCTGGAAATAAAATAAGCTTTATCAATTGCTGCACCTTCCAGATGGATCACATGCGTACCCAGGCAAAGTGAAGCAGTCATCACTTTTTCCAGATAAGATTCCAGACCATCGGGTAAAGGTTTTTTGATGGACTTTAAATATTGGATAAGCTTTTCAAAAGCAGGTTTAGGCAGAGGAACCGCTTTCATTTTTGGGTTTTCTTTTCTCAAGAGTGTCATTTAATTTAGTTTTCGTTAGATCGTTGATTTGATGATTTCGTTTAGATGTTTGAATATTCAGTTATACTTAATTCCGCCTTCCCGTTTTTATACAGCAGCATCAGGTTTTCCATGCTGATCTTTTTGATATCTTCGGGATATTGGAGATTAAAAGCTTCAATAAACCTCAACGGAGAGGTAAAAGCTGTTCTGAGTTGAAGCCGCACTTCATTTTCTTCGTGGTTACGGAGCATCACACTCATCTCAATAAGTTTGTCACCGTGAAGCGCAACTTCGACGCCTTCTTTAGAGGTGATAAGGTTAGAATGAGTCCAGAAATACTGGACCAGGTCACTAGTTTTGATCATAAAATTTGTATTTGGTTAGATATCTAATAACTATTGGCAAAAATTTGATTATATGCGAGATTAAAAAAGGGGCTTAGCCCATTAGCCCCTTTCTATACCCCTTCGCCGTCTGTCCGGCCCTTTGTTTAAACCACCTGCTGAAATACGGGGTATCACTAAAGCCCAGCAGCTCCGAAATCTCTTTCACCGAATGCTTCGTATACTGCAATAAATACAAAGCCTCCCTGTAAATCCTGTCCTGCAGCAACTCATACACAGACCTACCTAAATAAGCCTTTGCAAACCTGTTCAAAGCATGAATGCTGGTATCCATTTTAACCGCATAAACAGAAATATCCCGGTTATACCTGAAATCCAGTTCAATCAAAGATTGCAAAACCTTTAATCGTTTAAAGGCCGGAGGCCAGTAGTCTAAATTGAATAGTCTAAAGCGCTCTGTATAAGTATTCGTTTCCTGCAACATCCTCTTACTTTTTATTCGGCACCCAGGTACAAGTCACATCCAGCAGCTTGTTTTCTATTACATAGATCAGGATGCTCACCGTTGTTTCCTCATCTAAGTTTAAAGCCACTGCTACTTCTGCAAGCGTAAAGGATTTCCCTTCTACATGCTCCAGGAAAGCTTTGACCAATTCTTCGGGGATAAAATTCTCTTTCATAAACTCTGTTTTAAGATTCGACGATACACCAGATCCAGTTCCAGGAAGATTTCTTCCAATGGCTGGTAGTTGATGAATTGTAATATGCGAAGTAAACCCGCTTTGACTTGGATCAGGACAGACTGGTGTACATTCAACTCCATACCGGATTTTTCAGGCACCGGGCCATATTCTTTAAGCAAGGCGAAAGTTCTGAACAGCAAGGAAGAAACAAACTTTTTAATCACCGACCGTTTATATTCCAGGTCCTCTTCCTGAGATAAGATCAGCTCAAAGAGATAACCGGATAAACCTCTGTAAGCAAGATCAACCCTGTCATTCACCGCAGCAGGAATGTCAATGGAGTGATTTTCCAGGTCATCCAGAAGTTCAACGAAGAGTTGTATGTTGTATTTTAATCCTTGTTTTGACATCTTGATAGAGGTTAAAAATTCAATTGGTATTTATACAGGTAGTGATCGTAAAGAGCATACAGTGATTGTCCATAGACCCTAAAATCCGTTAGTTTCTTTCCGTTGAAATCTGGCAGGTAAAAACTAAGTTTATATTTCCCATCCGAAACATTGTATACATCAATTGCAGCCCCTTCTTCGTGCATATTTGCAGTTTCATTATCCGCTTTTAATCCTGAATGGATAAACAGATACTTTTCATTAGCTGTAGTCTGATTGTTAACAGTAACTGGAGGTGAAGCTAATGTAAGCTGATTTGCAGAAGTGATTTTTGCAATCTTAATTTTTGCAAATGTATTGGTATCAATAGTTTTACCCCTATATAGAAGGTTAAGATTTGTATCAGCACAGATAAACTGGTTACGATAGAAATACGTATAGAATATTTTATTTGAATTTGGCACTTTTATAAGTTGACCATCAGTACAAAAAAGGCCATCTATTTGTTTTTGCAGTAGATTTTTTCCTACAAATCCCAAATTAACTGCTCCATATCTAACTAATTCATTTTCGTTATTCCTATTGATACGGACAAAAATAAATGAACCCGTATCAATTGAAATCCCAGTCGCAAAACGTTTGGTTTGAATTTTGGTAGATAGCTTTAGATCACTAATTTTACCACTCCATATTTCTGATTTATACCCCTCAAACAGAAAAATTTTATTTGAATCTATTGTTAAATAACTGTCATTGTATATCTGCAATTCTTTATCAAAGAGTGCCGTCTCAGTAATAAGTACATTATCACTCTTATTAAACCTTGCTTTTAATACTCTGTTTTTTTGCTCCCTATTTCCAAGATAAACATCCTCCTTCTTATCAATTCCCATAAAATAGAGATGTGTTTGCTTTGTATCCAGGCAAGAAATACCCTCAACGGAGTGGGCTGTTGTTTGTCTAATAAAGTGATTAGGCGATTGCGCTAGTTTATTTGAAATAATAAAAAGCAATATTACAAATCCACTGCTTCCAAAAATACAAATACCTAAAATTACAAGTTTTCTTTTAATCATATTATTCTTTTAAGGGAGCCTAGAGGTATGCCCTCTAGGCTGAATACAATATTTATGGTTTAAAGACATACAGTGGAAGCGTACACTTATCTTCGTAAAATGCATCGTAATTTGTAACTCCGATCGTCACAGTGCAACGTTGAGTTCCAACAGGTGAACATGGACTTTCATTAATTGGACCGACTAAGCAAGTAGTTGGATTAATTTTTGCACTTCCTAAGACCAGTACTGATTTGGCTTTTGTTGCTATAGTGGCGGTTATCGCTAACAGGAATGCCGCACTAAATAAAATTCTACTAATTTTCATTTTTTTAGTTTTTAGGTTATTGTCTTCTATTAAGGGGGTCGACATCCCCTCTTATTGTGCACATAAGATTTTTATATTGATTTGGATATACCATTATTGCCAAGGCTCCAAGAACGAGAAATCCGGTATTAAAAAGCAGATGTTCTTTCCATGTCATATTCTGCAAAACGCCACCACAAGAGCAAGGAATGTATGGACTGAATTTCAAAATGATTATAATATAGACACAAAACATAACTATCAAGTTAAAAGCCACATATAACGCAAGTAACTGAAAACGTCTTATAGTCAAAAAAGTAGACACTAAAAGTTCAATTGTTGGCACAGCAACAGACATAAAATCAGAAAAAACATTTAATACCGGGGACTTGCCTAGCTCAACTCTAAATTTCTCAAAATCCTGAAACTTACTCAATGCAGCATATACAAAAAGTAAAATGAATAGGCTTGCAATGATCTCAACCAGAATATTTCGTTTACTTGAATTCATAAAACCCCTCCTTCTTGATAAAGGTTAGCATTGGTTCCATCCACTCACTCACAGGTAATCGCTGCGTAAACCCATGATTCCCTTTCGGGAACAAATGCAATTCCGCATCTACCTTGTTCTTCTGTAATGCCTGATAAAACACAATGCTGTTGTTTACATCCACAACATTATCATCGCCACAGTGCGTCAAGTAAGCAGGCGGAGTTTCCTTAGTGACCTGGAGCTCATTAGAAAACAAATCCACCTTTTCTTTACTTGGATACATACCCAACAAGTTAATCTTTGATCCCATATGGGTGAGCTGATCATTCATGCTGATCACAGGATAAACCAGGATCATAAAGTCTGGCCGTAGACTGATCTTGTCTTTATTTGGGATATAATTTTTAGAGAAATGGGTTCCTAAAGTACTTGCCAAATGCCCTCCAGCGCTGTATCCAATCACACCAACTTTACTAGGATTGAGGTTCCAGTTTACGGCGTTGGAGCGGATCACTTTCATGGCTTGCTGCGCATCCATCAATGGCCCGTAGCTTTTGTCCCGCAAGGTTACCTTTTTCGGCAAACGGTATTTGAGTACAAAGGCTGCAATTCCTTTTTCTGCAAAGGCTTTACCTATAGCTATCCCTTCTTCTTCAAAAGCGAGGAAACCATAAGCTCCTCCTGGGATGACCAGCACCGCAGTTCCATTAGCTTTTTCTTTAATGGGTAGATATAGGGTCAAGGTTGGCTCTTCTTCTTTGGAGAGTTTTACTGTACTTCCGGGAATAGTATCCGGGTAAAGCGGCAGCACTTGTTGTGCTACCGCAGTGTACCCAACCATTAAAAAGAGCATTGATATTAAGATTTTATATTTCATAGGAATTAGTTATTTGCAGGAGTAAGCCAGGTTTTCTTCCCCTTGAGCATTTTTTCTAAATGACCATTATTTTCATCTTCATAAGGCGTTCCTTTTGCAAGTTTTACAGCTTTTTCTTGCCATCCAATTGCTTCTTTCACTCTTCTGGACTTATATAGTAAATTTGCATAAGTATCATAGGCATACGGCTCTTTCGAATACCATTCTTCAATAGCATACTTCATCACTACATCGCAAGCAAACTTTACCACCTCAGGATCATCTACGTTTTCAAATACACACCATGATGGTTCGTTAACTATATACTCTGGCCGCTTTAGCGCCTTTTCAAAATACAATACATAGTATTTTCCGAAATTAACCCAGTCTCTAATTTTCGAATAGTACATCATTCTTCTACCTTGAACAACTTCTTGTCCAAGAGTACCGAATTCATCGGTAACTGTCTTTTCTATATTATCCCAATCTGGTTTATCTTTTTTTATACTCTCTTCTGTTGGTAGATATTCCTCTGCGATTATGGATCTGATAGCATACTCTGCTTTGTCTCTCCCTAGTACAGCATTGATTTTTTCACTTTTAAGTTGAAACATTTTAAAAGCATTACTCTTTGTATTACCCAAATATTGCCAAATGAACTCTAGGTTCTCTTTACTATAAAGAACATCCTCCTTTTGTTTAAAAAGATATTTGTTGATGTAATCCTGTGCATAGCTATTAGCTAATATTTTGTCACCTTTCAATCTTGCCTCTTTTGCCAAAAAAGGCATTTGAACATAATCATTATTACTCTGGGCATACATCTCAATATTCCAGAAATTAAGCAAGGCGGTAGCCAGAAACAAGTATTTTCTCGTTTTTATTTTCATACTAATATATTTTTTTATATCTCCTTATTTCAGTGTAATAGTTATAGGCTTTCGTGTCATTAGGCTATCCACTTTACGTTGTTCTTCTAATGTTAGTAAACCTGTCCCCGGGATTCTTCCAGTACTATCAAGCTTTAGTCCAGAATCTTCCCTTCTTCCTGTCTCACTAGTCCCATCTAACATCCAGGCTGGAGCTGGTTTATCTTTAAGATAATGATCAAAAAACTGTTGCATGCGGATTGTAAAATCCTTAGATTCATCACCGTTAAGAACGTGATTCCCTTTTGGATAAACTAACATCCAAGCTTTTTTACCTAACCTACGTAATTCTAAGAAAAGCTCCAATGTATTTGGATATGGGCAAGCAGGATCATTCTTTGTCTGCATTATCAATAATGGAGTAATAACTTTATTGATATGCAAAACAGGAGAGTTCTTGATATAGCCAGCTAAATTCTCAGAAAGAGCAGTACCCATTCTACTTTGCCCCAATTCAAAATCCTCACTTAAACTGTTACTATATCCTATTGTCGGATTTCCCCGTAATGTACCAGATTTACTAATCCAATCACCTACACCTGAAGAAGAACAAGCCGCCACAAAGAGGTTTGTCTGTGTTACTAAATAATTAGTTTGTATCGCTCCCCAACTATGTCCTTGAATCCCCATTTTCCTTGAATTAACAAAGGGTAATTTAGATAGGTATTCTGCGGAGGAAACAACTGCATCGTAAGTACCTTGCATGGGATCCCCTATCGAATAATAAATATCCGGACAAAAAACAAGATAACCATTGCTAACATAAGAGGGTATATCCAAAGCTCCATACGAATATTCAGGTTCTAAATAAGCATTTAATCCATCAGAAAGTTTTTGGTAATAATAAAATATAACTGGATACTTCTTATTCGGATCAAAATTTTCAGGCTTGTACAGCACTCCTTGCAAAGTTCTTCCATCAAATGACTTCCAACTGTGCAGTTCTGTGGTATACCAGTTATAGTCATTATGAGGGTTAAAATCGGTCAATTTATTAAATGATCTAAAGTCTCTTGTGCTGAAATAATTAGGTGCTTCGTTAACACTCATTCTCCGAACAATATAATTTTCAGCTTCTTTAGCCTTTAAAGGCGAAAAATCATATACATTAAACGGTATATTTCCACTATTTATCTTATAAATATATGGCCCCATGGTAAGTTTCACCGGATCGTTACATCTGTCAACTCTCCCGCTGAAAAATCCATTATTCTTGTCGACTGTATTAAATGCACTTAAAATTAACTTGTCTTTTTCTCTGACAATATTTATATCAGTTGAAAATTGTTCAAAATTGATTAAACTAAAAATAATCTTATTTCTTCTCCCATAGCCATTTGTAACATTTATAGGTAAACTTTTTCCTTGAGGATCGAACTTCCAAATATCATAGCGGTCATAAATCAGAACAGACCTATCATTCGGTAGCCAACCAGCAATACCTCTTGGAGAATTCTTTTGAAGATCATTATTATCAATATTCACCCATGATGTTCTAATCTCTTTTGAGAGATTAACAACCTCTCCAGATTTCAAATTATAACTAAAAAAATTCTTCTCATTGATATCATAATAGATAATAAACTTCTGATCCGGTGAGAGTTTTATGGAATAAAAAGACATTGATTGTAAAGAGCTATTATTATTTAGGAAAGTCAATTGTTTTCTCTCCCCAGTCCTACTGTTGAGTAATTCATACCTTACTTTAGGTTTTGTATTCCACCATACGCCGGTACTACTACTATCTTTAATTTGATGTCTACTTAATAATGTTTTATTATAACTATCGCTTAAAAAAAATTCATCATCATATAGTTGCAATGGAATAATCTTACAATCATTTAGCCGAATAATTGCACCATATATCTTACTACTTTTTACCTTTTCCTGTTCTGATGGCAGCTTTACATCTCTGTAACTCCAAACCTGCACTACTGGGGTTTCTGATTTAGTGGAAGTTGGAAATATATCTTTTTTTATTTCGCAATATAGATAACGACCATCTTCACTAAATCTATTCAAATAACCAAAACTATTGCCTAATCCTTCTGATTTAACAAGGCAAGTTGGCTTAGATATTCCAACCTTACAATACCAGATAGAATTACTTACTTTAAATGCCAATTGTCTATGCTTTAAATCCAAAACTATATTATCCATTTCCCCACCATCATAAATAGAAATTGTTCTATTTGTTGCAAGATTTACCCATTCCAGATACTGGTGCCTATTATCCCTTTCAGAAGATCGATTTATAATTAGAAACTTCCCATCATTACTTAAATTATACCAAGAAACATTCAAATATGTTACTTCCCTTCCCGTTATGAAATTTCGAATAACTAATGTTCTTTTAAAATCATTTATTTGATAAGCAAACCGCAGGACGGGTTTACTCTCGGCGACAGAAAAGTTCGAAACATTTGGTATTCTGGTTACCGAGTTGTCAGCAAAATCAATGATGTTCAAGATGTTATTTTGCGTAATAAAAAAACAATATTTACTATCTTCTGTGATTTTTGGACCAAGTATTATATCAAATGGAAATTTCATAGTCCATTTCGTTTGAGTAGATTGAATCACCAAACCTGTTCTGTCGGATGGCCCTTTCTCAACATTATATACAATATATTTTCCATCATTACTAATAACAGCACCAAGTCCAATAATAGGCCATTTGTCATAGA
>Ga0210409_10006913_pt1 | contig 11768 bp, 12 predicted proteins | sample IncBWH17MmetaG_FD_161649 | JGI IMG/M metagenome (GOLD analysis project Ga0210409, IMG submission 161649) | Forest soil microbial communities from Barre Woods Harvard Forest LTER site, Petersham, Massachusetts, United States - Inc-BW-H-17-M | ecosystem: Environmental > Terrestrial > Soil >...
ACCGGCACGAATCTCGGCCAGCGCGTCGTGTCCAATCTCAGCGCTGGCATTACGAGCGACCCGTCGAACGCCACGCTCAGGGTGGTGTCGCGCGACGACCTCGCGGCGGCCCAGGTCCAGGCGCTGAACGAGGTCACGCACGGGAAATGGCAGGGGTATCTCGTGCTCGACGACAGCACGCTCGCAGGGAAGACCGCGACATACAATGGGCGCAACGCATCGGCGTTGCAAGACATCGAGCATATAAAAGATGTCGTGAAGAACGCCGTGCTCACCGAGCGACTCGTCGGCGCCGGACTCGATCCGGCGCGCATCCGATCGCTGACCGCCGTCCAGATCGACCTTCAGACCGAGCGGGTGACCGATCGGGGGCTCGGCGGCTCGGGCATGTCCGGCGCGTGGTTCGGGTATATCGTGGCAATCCTGCTCTACATCACGATCGTCGTCTACGGCCAGAGCATCGTGCGCGGCGTATCCGACGAGAAATCGAGCCGCGTGTCGGAGGTCGTCGTCTCCAGCGCGCCGCCCGATACGCTACTCGCCGGCAAGATCATCGGCGTGGGTGGCGTCGCGATCACACAGCAAGCCATCTGGGTGGCCGCCTCAGCCGCGATCGTGCACTTCAGAGCGCCGATCATTCGCGCACTCGGCGCCGCCGACTCGAGCAACATCCCGCTCCCCGGCTCAATCTCCCCCGTCGCCGGGATCGAGCTCGTGCTGATCTTCCTGCTCGGGTTCTTCTTCTACGCGGCCCTCTTCGCCGCGATCGGATCGACGGTCGAGAGCCAGGAGGACGCGCAACAGGCTTCCCTACCCGTCACGATGCTGCTCATCCTGAGCATCATGTTCGTCGGGCCCGTTTTCCTGAGCCCGACGAGCCTTCTCGCACGCGTGGTCTCGTGGATTCCGTTCTCGGCGCCGATTCTCATGCCACTGCGATTGAGTCTGATCCAGGTGCCGCCATTGGAGATCGCCGGCACCATCGCCGGGCTGGCGCTCGCGAACGTGATCGCGATCTGGTTCGCGGCTCGGGTGTATCGCGTGGGCATTCTCATGTACGGCAAGCGGCGGTCGTTGGCCGAGATCATACGGTGGGTGCGGATTTCCTGAAATCGGGATCGCCATGCGTGTCCGGGGCGAGACTTGATCGGGCCGTAGCGCGCATCATGATGCCGTCGTATTCCGGTGATAGGCCGACAGCCCCGACTTGTTGGCCTGGAGCCGTGCATGGGATCCGGTGTTTCATGAAGCCGGCGGCCGTGATGGTCTTGTCGCTCCGCGTCGTTGAGAGCACCGTAAGCGCGGGCGAAAAAGCGATGCGACCTAGTGATGGTAAAAATCCACGACGAGTGCAACTATCCAGGATGCCGCGACTAGCGCCCACCACAATCCTCCTTTCCCGTCCTTTCTGCGTAAGAGCGTGACGCCCCAGGCGACATCCGCGAGGAAGAAGATCCCTAGCACCGGCAGCGCAAAAGCCCACAGGAACGGCTCGCCTGTAACGGGAACCATTCCATGCTCCTCAGGTATCCGCCAGCCGTTGGACGCAAGTCTAAGGTAAATCGCGATCCCGATGGCGTTGGCTGCCATGTACAGGATATCCGCCAGCGTCAAGAAACTGCTTTCAGGGCGATCTACGGGCGTTATTGACACGAGTATGTGGCTTTTCCAGAAGCCAAATCGTAGCCAAGATTTCTAAACTGCGCCTGTTGACCAGTAGCACCGTTCGAGGAGAATAAGTATGCGTAGGTGTTCGAGACCAGACTGCCCGCAAGCCGCGGCACCCCCGCGCCACGGAGATAAGCACCGACTGCAATATTGGCTACAGGTGTGTAACCGGTGAAGAATACTGTGTTGCTTCCTACCTGTAAGCGCTGGTAGTCGTAATAGCCACCTTGCCCAACAGCAGCGCCCATTGCCGGTAGCGACAGTCCGTTAGATCCTCCGTCTCCGGCTATGCTGCTAAGGCTAAAATTTGGCGGAGCATTGAAGTTGAGCCCGTTGCTCGTGGTACATGGATGAGCATCTGATGGAAGAGAAGTCCGATAGAAACCTCCGCCACCGCCCCCCCCCAGCGGATTGGTTGGGCCCTGGGGCCCCGCCCTGCGGGGGTATTTGCCCATTCGCATTGAAGAATGAATTCCACCACCATGGCAGCTGCGGTATGGCGGCTTGAGCAACAATAACCTGCACAAATCCAGAACCGCCTCCATCGCCCTCGTCACCGCAGTCGGTCTCGCCATCGGTCAAGAGCAAGCAATCCAAACCAGTTGGATCCGCGCCGTTGATCGGATCTCCACCTGCGAATGCATACTGGTTTATGCCAGCTGTGAGTCCAAGCGGGTCGGGGGAGACAAATCGCCGGGTCGCCGGGTCATACCACCTCGCCCGCATGTAGTAAAGTTGCGGGCCGCTCTCCCAGAGCAGTCCCTTCCAACGTAAGAGCGTCGTATCGCCAAAGACTGTGGTTACCGATTGGAGATTGCCCCACGGGTCATAGCGCAGAGATTGCGTGGGTTCGTTACAGCAGTGCAGGCCGATGACGTTGCCTGACGCATCTTGATCGAAGTACGCCGACGCCGCGGGGCTGAACTGGAAGAACGGCCGATCGGTCCCCGGAAAGTACGCGAATTCGACGGAGTCGCTTTGGGCCGAGTGGTTGAGAATCCCGTCCAGCTGGCCATTGTCCCATAGATAGTACCGATCATCGACGTTATTGAGCTGCCGGCGAACCAGCTGCCCCGAAACATCGTAGTCGTAGTTAAAGGTGTTGCCACCGACGGTTACCTGCAGCAACCGGCCGTCGGCTCTCCACACGTATTGCGCACCGCCATTCGCCAACCGATCTCCATCGTTGTCGTGCGTCACGGATGCGCCGTTCCATAGGCTGTCGGTATTCCCTGCGCCAAACACGCCCAACGTCTTGACGTTGTGGGTGATGTCGTTGATGGTGTCGAGACTCCCGGCCAGATCAAACCCAAAGGCGTAGTTCTGCGTAGTCGAGAATTTCGACATATTTCCGCAGGGATAGCCTTCCTCTCCTTTGATCTTCCAGCACGGAATGGTATCTGTCCAACGGCCGATCGTCCGCCCAATCAGTTGACCTGACGCGTTGAACCCATAGAGCTCGCTCGTCGAGTCAGGGAAATCCACTTCCGCGATGCGGCCGGCCGAGTCGTAGGCGTAGTTCCGGTTGAATGTGCCGCTCGCCTGTGACGAATAGCTCGAGGCCAGGAGTCCGTGGATATCATCGACGCTGTCGATCCGAGTGATGGCGGGGTAGTTGGTCGTGTCGTGGATGAACTCCGGACTATAACCGAGATGAGTGGCCGATTGGGTTCCTGCGACAAACAAGCTATCCAACAGTCCGGATTGCGTATCCCAGTAAAAATGTCGCGTATGTAGGGCGCCGCTGGTCCCATTCATACTGATCGCGATCGAGTCGACCCGACCCTGACTATTGTGATGGTAGTAGCGTTTCCAGGAAGCGGAGTGCGGCAGAAAAGTCGTAATGGTAGAGTCGACCCAGCCAGCCGCGTGAGAGAAGTACGTGACGTTCTTCGTGACTGCGTTATAGTTGGTGATCGTGTCGCCTTTCGACGAATACTTGACCGAGTCAGCGACGTCCGCCTCACCGGTCCGATTTGACGATCGATGGACCGCCAACGGACGACCAACGTTATCGTAGTAGTATTGAATCAGCTGGCTCCGTCGGTTCACGATCGTCGCCGGCAACCCCAGCCTGTTGTATGTCGTGGTCGTCGTGCGATTGGCGGGGTCGGTCTGCGTCACTGGCCACCCCACCGCGTTGTACGTGGTCTGATACGTCTGCCCCTTCAAGTCCGTCATGCTGCGCAAGTAAAGCGAATCATAGTGAAAACTCATCGTGCCCGAATGCACTCCATCCTTTACGCCAACAACCCGGTTCAGTTTATCGTAGTACGTTGTGTCGGTTTTTAGCAGATGAAAGCCACTCGCGATATCAATAGAGTCTCGCCCGAAGCCGTCGAAGACCGTCTTAGTGTACCGTTGGCTCGGCATTGCCTGCACGCTATCCAGATTCCCGCTGGCGACAGCGTAGGCCATGACCGTCGTGTGCCCCAGTGGGTCCACGACCTTGGTGTTTCGATAGAAGCCATCGTACGTGTAGGCCGTCACAGGATTGCTCGCACCGACGCGAGTGGAGTCTATACGACCGCGCCCCGCCACCGTGAAATACCGGTAGATGGTCGGCATACCGGTACCTGAGATCGTGTCCGGGATGCCGAACACACCATAGGTATAGTGGACAGGGTTGCCCTGATCCGCGGGCTGGCTCGACACGAGAAACGGCCCGCTGTAGGCGTAGTGATCGAGCGCTCCGGTTGGATACGTCGTTAATGTGTCGAACCCATCCGCGTTACGACCGTACGTGGTGAGAAGGTTGTTGGAATCAAAATACTTGCGGGGTTGACCCCACCGGTCCGGATCTATGGTAGTCCAGCTGTTCGTGGTCGTATCGTGAGTCGCCACACTTATTAAACCGTAAGTCCCATCCGGAACAGTGGCCGGGGTCGCGGGATTTGTTATTGTCGCAGAGTCCAGTGGCGCTCCCATCATTTGCCAGTTTCTAAATCCGGTGACCAAGGGCAGCAACACCGTATCCCTATTCGCCCCCGTATCGATCTGCACCGACGGTGCCGTGATCCGCGCCAGCTTCCACGTTAGGCTATCGTACGAGAACGTCGTGACGTGCCGTCCACGATCGGTCACGGTTCCGAGGCGCTTCTTGCTATCGTATGTGAATGATGTCGGAACGGTATCGGGATCGGTCCAAGTCTGCAGGGTCGAGTCAGCACCGATCGTGATGGTCGTGGTTCGTCCGCCGCCAGGTGCTCCGTTCGGCCCAGGCTCCACGATCGATGTGAGCCCATACGTATTGTAGTTGAGCGTAATGACGGCGTGTCCGCCGCCGGGTGCCGTACGGTACGGATCGGAGATCGACGTTAACCGCCCGTGGGAGTCGTAGCCGAACACAGTTGTGTCGTTGAATCGGTCGATTCGCAGGGCGATGTTACCGCCCTTCACTCCCGATCCGTAAAAATACTCCCGCGTCGAATCCGGCCAGCTCCGTATGTACTGTAGGGAATCGGCGGAGTTGAAGTCGATGCGACTGAACACGCCCGGACCGGTCGGCATCCAAATGCAATTCGGCACGCAACTGTTCCCGTTGTACATCGTTGTCGATCCATCGCCCTCTCGTATGACGATCTGTTTCGCGGTGTTATCCGAGCGCCCATATATGTGGGGAAGACCCGCGATGGACCATCCGTAGGCGATCGGCGAGTTCCGTTCGCTCACGACGGATAGTGAGCGAGATGAATCGACGTGCACCTCTTGATGATCGCTGAAGTTTGCAGTCACGGTGATCCGCAGTGGCGCCGCCGCCCACGCGGTGTTGGCCATTGCGCTCATGTCGACCTGGCCAGTCATTCGGAAAATGCCCTTCACATTGTTGCTCCAGGTCGAGGGAGTGTAATACAGACTCTGTCGTCCGTTGAGGAACGTCACGTTGAGCCAATTGCCGTTGACCTGGTATGACGCGGAGAGTTGTATAGATGTGAGCGTATACAAGTTCGTGTCGAGCGCCACATCAGCGTACAAGAACGGACGCAACGCCACCCGATCTCCATGATACACGAGAGTCACATTCCGTGGCGTATCGCGCGACACGTACGGCACGGTACTCAGTGCCTCGACTGCCGCGAAGCAGTTTACCGCGCACCGACTCATGTCTTGGTCATCTTCATTCATGAATTGCGTACTGAGAGTGAGTGCCGTCACGTATGCGACCGTGACGTTCACCGAACCCGAATCGACGTAACTCCCGCTCTTGGCTTTGAGCTGAATGGTGCCGGTCGCGTTGAGGGCGCCCGAGTTGTAAGTCACGATTACGGTGTCCGGAGTACCGGCGGACACCGTCACCGTAGTGCGCGCGTGGCAATTTGACACGCCGCTGCCTGTGCACGTAAGCGTTAGCGTGTCCGTCATTGAACCGGTCATGTAGTTGTGCACGTAGAACACCTGCGTCGTGGCCGTCAGATTTGGACTCATGGACACGGGGGTGTTCTTGGGCGTCACGGCAATGGGCGGGTGTATGATCGTGTCCGTCTTGGTCGAACACTTGAATGGTAGGGTGTTCCCGCACGCGTCCACCCTCAGTGTGTTGGTACCAGCCACCAGCGTATACGACACTCCGCTCGGGTTGTTCTGGTACCCGTACGGGATCCCGCCGGAACAGCCGCTAGTGAGGTGATAGGCGAACTGCGCGGTCGACACGATACTGCCATTGAACCACAACGTGTCAGTGCCTTCCACGCCTTGGTTATAACTCCAGTCACAGAGATTGATTGTCTCCGTGATTGAGAGCGCCGTATCAGTGGGCACTATTGGCGAAATCACGATCAGTGGCGCGGAGCACGTGTCACACTGGGCTTGTGCGTCCGCGCGGTGCGGTAGCACACTCACCACCAGGCTCGCGATGACGAACATAGTGACTCGTACCAGCATCCGCCCCGCGGCCCCACCGAGGGCAACGGCGAGTGCGCGGTGGATGCGAAGAAGTCGCGCTGAGCGGACGTCGGCGTGCATCGGGCGCTCCAAGACAAAGGGAACTTCTGCTGGATTCTCAAAGCGGAGAATTCCAGTTCAATCTCCCTGGTCCATTGCACGTGCAGCGCCAGCATCGCCGACGACGTAACCCTTTGACTCTCGGTCGGTTGGTCCAGTACGCCCGCCGCGCTGGTCTTGGTTAGTCTCGGTTAGTCACGATGAGATTCGCGACGAGTCGTGACCAAGCAGAATTACGCGCTGCGCTGACGGTCGGCTGTCGATGGGGTAAGCCGCTCGATCGGGCGGAGCGGCGCTCCGGTGGAGCGATGCCCAGTTCTCCCATCCACCGATATACGGTGTTTCGACTCACGCCGAGCGCGATCGCGGCGGCTCGCACCCGACCGCCACTGGCTTCGAGCGCCTCGAGCAGTCGCCGCTCGCGACGTGCCGTGGGATCCTCGCCAGAGTCAACCCGCGCTGATTACGGCCGCTATCTCTACGCCCACGCCGCGCAAGCGCGATAGGATCGTCTGCGCTCCCACGATCTTGGCCCAATACCGTTGAGTCAGCGTCCGAAGTGACTGGCCGACGTCTCACGGTCCCGCTGCGTCCGAGAGGCCGCGCTCGCAGTCCAGATCTTTCGAAGCCAGCTCCGCGCGAGCGCCTGCTACATGTTGTTCGGGTGATCTCGTGCCTTCGCACGCTGACTCGTGCCGTGCCGGCCACGGTAGCGGAGCTCGCCAATGCCGCCCGAAAACTCGGCGTCTCGTACAATCACCTCATGCTCATGCTCGCCGGCGATCGCGTCGGGTCTCCGCGCCTGCGCGAGGCAACCGCGCAGTTCTTCGATATCCCCGAGGCAGAAGGTGTTCGGCGATTGCCCTGACGCCACGCTGGTGCGGCTCTGAGAACGACTCCCGGACTACCGGGAGGCGAGCACCTGGAAGGAGCCGGAAGGCAAGCTCGCCGCGGATGAGGTCCGCCTCGAGCACAAGGACGGCTGCCTCATGATCACCGACGGTGAGCACGACGTGAATCCCACTCTGCTCGCCGAGGGCTTCTCGTTCTCCCATCTTCGGCAACGCCTAGGCGAGTACCCGTGACCCAGGCCCGCACCGGGATTCCAGTGCACGAACGCGTCCGAAAACCGCCCACCGAGTCACACGAGGGTCGACGACGACCTTGCGCTCACGCACGCTTCGTGGCCAATCGTGCTCCCGACATCACACGTAGATGAGCGTCTTGACCGCAACGCACGCCGACAGCAGCAACGCCGTACAGAGATTGATCGCGATCCGGGCGCGCCCCCGCGCGTACAGGGATGCAGAGACCATAACGGCGGCGCAGGCGATTGTCAGACCGAAAAGGCTCTGAGAGGTTGTCAACGGCGGTGGGCGCAAGGGATCCAGCGTGCTTGGGGACCCACCAGGGTAGGAAGCCATCGCGTAACTCCAGAAAGCGAGCCAAGCGGCAGCCAGGTAGGCCATGATCGCACCAATGGAGCGCAGTCGCGTGTGCCAAAGCGCGAGGACCACAATTAGCGCGATCATGGGAAAGGCTTCGAGGGGTACTAACGGACCGAGGTAACGCTGGTCCAGCGTGCTAAGCGACCGGTAAGAGACGACCGCCATGCCCATCGCGACAGCCAGCACGACAGGAAGCCACGCGCGAGGATCCCGTGCCCTGCGGGCGCTGAAGTCACCCGCGGGAATGCTCGGCTCTTCTTTGGATGTCAATTCGACCTCGCCGAGAATGGTCCAATCAGTTTAGCGAGCAACCACCCATAGGAGCATGCCTGAAAAACCACAACACTCTCGATGCTCCCCGAATGTTCTGAACTGCAGGTGATTGCGCCGCAGTGCAACGCGCCTGATTACAACCCCACAGCGCAGCAGCCTGCTCGTTCGACGAAGCACGTTGGAAATTGTCTTGCCATACCAACCCATTTGATCGGCACCAAAGCTGACGAGTTGAAGCCGCACAGCGAGCGCACTGCCGCGCTGAACTTGCGACGGGCACCGGCGCTTTACCGTGTCTGACTACTGGTCGGCTTGGCGCTGTTAGGCGCCGACCACTTGAATGCAACGAACGCCCCATTAGACGCAGCACGACCGAAACAAATATGGGTGCGCCATCGATGCCGACCGAAGCCTCCATCGCTAGCGCGACCGTCAAACCAATTGCTGCGCCGGTGGCGAAACCGATGAGCACTGATCCGGCGCGATATTTATTGAGCGGTCGTAGCAGCCCAAGCACGAGGCCGGCAACGAGCGCGCTCTCGAGATAACTCAGAATGGTGCTCTCGAAAGTGACGTGTTTCCTCGCAAATGCCCGCTGACCGCCGATAGCGAACCAGACGCTGGCCCACACCGCATAAACCGCGGCGAACGCGATAGCCCAGCTCAGGCCCCATTGCAGATTGATAGCCACCGTCTTGGCGAGAAGCGACACTCGTGATCGCCACACCATTCGCGCCCTCAGGTCGTCTTCCGACTCCAATCCTCGACGACGAGCCCCTGCACACGTTCGCACTCACTCGTGTTGTTAGTCACCATAACGGCCGAGAGGCTCAGCGCTTGAGCCGCTAGGAGCGTGTCAATGGGACCAATGCCGACGCCACGCGCTTCGAGATCGGCCCGTACCGGTCCGTACTCCGCGGCGGCCGCGTCGTCGAAGGGAAGAATCTGCAGCGGCAACAGAAACTGATCCAACCGTGCCCGATTCGTCTCCGGATCCCGACTTTTGGCGACGCCGAACTCGAGCTCTGCCACCGTAAGGGCACTGATGGCCACATCGCGCACCGCGTGCCGTGTGAGACGCCGCACGATGCGCTCCGCGCCATCGGTCCGCCGGCGTATGAGCGTGATGCACGTGTTCGTATCGAGCAGGTACACGTCTCGAGGTCTCTCGCTAGTCGAATAACGCCTCGAGCCCCGGCCGCTCCCGAGGCGCCGGCTGTTCGCGCTCGGCCATGAAATCGCCCGAGAACTTCCCCAGGCTTTCGACGAGCGGGGCCCACGGATGCCGCTTCGGGAACAGGATGACCGCGCCGCGCCAATGTTTCACATACACGGTGTCGCCAGCGAAACGATACGCCGCGGGCAGACGCACCGCCTGGCTGCGTCCGTTCTGGAACAACTTCGCTTCAGTCACCACCGCCGCGTTCGGGGCCTCAGGCGGACGGCGCGCGGCGCGCTTGCGAGGAGGGCGTGACATCAGGGACGACGAGACAGGGGGATGGGGCCTGGGAGCTGGTGATAGATACCATATGATATATACCGCCCGATGTGTCGAAAGGCAACCGCCGACGGGCACGTTTGTCATTGACGCGGGTGGCCGCGCTGCAACTCGACGACATCCGTGAGTCCGGCACCGAGCGCTTCGCAGAAGTCCTCGATGACCTCGCAGTCGATCGTCCGCACGCGCCCTTCGAGTTGCTGCCAATCGGTCCGGCGCCTGATCTCCGAGAATAGCCTCTCGGCGTTACTGACGACGGGGGTCATCACACCGCGCTGGCCAGTGAGCTGATCAAGCGTACTGACGGACCGCACCCACCGGTATCGCCTACGTACCGACGACTACCATCGCCGGAGTCTGCGTCTATCTATGTGCCAGTCCTACAAACAAGGGAAGCATCTCGAATCAGGGTCACCAGTCCAATACAGCACACTATCCACACTCACCGGAACCGTCGCCGTCACTTCTAACCGTATTGGGCGTGTGCGCGGTGCGTCCGCGACGCGCGTGGAGAGGAAGAATCCACTGCGATTCGGCGGACCGAAGCTTTCATCGCGCATGTAGTCGAACACGCGTCTCGTGCCATCAGCTCCGATGAGCGTCGCGGCGAACTTTATCTCGGTATCCCCGGTCCCGTAGATGCCCGAGTAGACAGCGGTGTCCGTACCGTGCTGGCTCTTCCGGTCGCGATGATAGCCGTCTGGGGTGAGATAGATCCTAAGTTCGACCTGCTTGCCATGTACCGGCAGTCCTGGTGCTGTGCCCAAGACTACGGGCGTCGGACCAACCTGCATCGGTCCCGACACCAGGCGCACCTGCTCGCCTTTGTCCAGACAAGAACCCAAGACGGCTAACATTAATGTCATCAGGGCGTGTCCGATCGAGCGCATGCGTTGCCCCCGCGTGTCAACCCTCGTTCGTCACTCTCTCGACTCGCCTTGATTCGAATTAGCGACCATGTCCGGCGAGACTAGCTGCCTGTCACAGCACGATACTTTCTGTCGACGTGCCGCGTCATGCGGCAGTGGTCTGTCTTCGCAATCTAGCTCGCGGATGCCGTGCCGTCATGGTGAACGTCGTGCACAAGACCTTCCGCGGCTCGCCACCCGACCTGCCCTTCCGCGCCGATCCTAGCGTGACCAGCACGTAAGCGCGTGCCACCACGTACCTGTTCGTTGGAGCAGTGCGTTCGCACCGCGGTCTCGAATTCTCATTAGCTCGATACCTCATCGTGAGGTTCGCAGCGGCGCATCCGCTCTCCAACCTCGGCTGCCTCGTTAGTCTCTCTCCGTCACTGGCTTTCGACAATAGCCGCGACTACGCAAGACTAAACGACACCTGTCGCGTTCCGTCGAATCAAGTCAAACGGAGTCCTGCCAAAGCGATGGCAGGCGGCGCACGCCGAGGTATGCGCCGTGCGTTGGGGCGTTCTAGATACGCGACCCACCACCGACCGTTCGAGACCGGGCTTCACTCTCTATCTGGAGTTCCAATGATCCGTGGTCCGTTGTGCCCGACCCGCGTTGCGCGTCTGCTCCGGCGTGACGCGTTCCTCCTGCCAGCCGCCACGATCATCCTTACCGCCCAAGCGGCATCGCCGCACGGCGCGTCCAGAAGCCCACCGCCATCGCGTTCCACTCATTACAGCGCTACGTGTGCAAGCGGTGGCACATCGCTCGTGCCATGTGCTGGTGCCGCCGATACAATCGTCACCGGGCAAACTGCAACCATGCGGTTCACCGTGGCGAACGCCAACACCGGAAGTGTCAGCTATGCGGCCACGTGCAGTTTCACGCCCCCGGTTTCATCGTGCGCTGTGGACCAACCAGCTCTAACGGTGCCATCGAACACTCCAGGGCAGCTCAATGTGGCGTACACCGCAGCAAGTTCACCGGGCGCTGGCGCCGTAGTCCTGCGCTTGGACGGCGGAGGACCAGACG
>Ga0210409_10006914_pt1 | contig 11767 bp, 12 predicted proteins | sample IncBWH17MmetaG_FD_161649 | JGI IMG/M metagenome (GOLD analysis project Ga0210409, IMG submission 161649) | Forest soil microbial communities from Barre Woods Harvard Forest LTER site, Petersham, Massachusetts, United States - Inc-BW-H-17-M | ecosystem: Environmental > Terrestrial > Soil >...
CTTCGACCGTGCGGAAAATCTTTATGTCGGCGACCGCAGCGGCACGATTTTCAAGATCGGTTCCGACCGTCAGATCTTCGTTTTCGCGACTCTGGAGCCCAGCATTTCCGCTTACCATTTGGCTTTCGGTCCCCACGGAGACCTGTTCGTGACCGGGCCGACCACCTCGAGCTTTGATTGCGTCTACAAGATCACTCCGCAAGGGAACGTATCGACTTTCTTCCGTGGCTTGGGACGTCCTCAAGGCGTTGCCTTCGACGTGGAAGGCAACCTCTACGTGGCCGCTTCGCTCTCAGGCAAACGCGGCATTGTAAAAATTACTCCCGCTGGCGAAGCGTCGTTGGCAGTTGCCGGCGCTGGCCTGGTCGGTCTTGCGTTCGCGCCCGGCCGTTCGGTCGTTCTGGCGACCAACAGCGCAGTGCATCATCTGGCATGGAACATCGAAGGATTTCCGTTGGCCGACTTCCCGGCTTGAACCGGGCATTCAGCCTAAGAATTATCCGGTAAATCAGTGCAAATCCGTGGCTGATCTTGCTCTGTCTTTTTCATTTACACTTTTATTCGTGAACGCCGAGATCGTCGCCATTGGCTCCGAGCTGCTGACTCCCTTCCGTCAGGATACGAATTCGCTTTATTTAACGGAGAAACTCAACCAGCTTGGGGTTGAAGTGATTTTCAAGACCATCGTAGGCGATAACCGTGAACATCTCACGGGAGCGGCCAGTCTTGCCGTATCGCGCGCTGAGATCGTTATTTTCATGGGCGGACTTGGCCCGACCGAAGACGACATCACCCGCGAAGCTGTAGCCGACGCGCTTGGACTGGAACTTCAGCGCGACCCGGCGATTGTCATTAGTCTCGAACAGCGCTTCGCCGCGCGCGGCTGGAAAATGGCGCCGAACAACATCAAGCAGGCCGACGTCCTTACGGGTGCGACCGTCCTGCCCAACTCCAACGGCAGTGCCCCCGGACAGTGGATGAGCGGTAAATATGAGGGCCGGGAGAGAATCATCTTGTTACTTCCTGGGCCGCCGCACGAGTTGAAGGCTCTCTTCGAGGAACAGTGCATGCCTCGCCTGCAGGCCAAGCTGCCACCGCAATTCATTGCCACTCGCGAACTGAAAATTACTGGGCTGGGTGAATCGCAGTGCGACGCCCGGGTTGCGCCCATTTACAAGCTCTATACGGATGTGCAAACGACCATCCTGGCTGGAGCCGGCGAGATCCAGCTGCATCTTAAGACTCACGCCGCTTCTATCGATGCCGCTCAGGCTAGAGTCGATAAACTGGTGGCGAAAATTGAAGACGAACTTGGAGATTGCGTCTTCTCTGACAACGGCGATTCGATGGAACAGATCGTCGGCTACTTTTTGCAGATGCGCAATGCAACCCTCGCGGTCGCGGAATCCTGCACCGGCGGCTTAGTGGCCGAGCGCATCACTTCGGTTAGCGGAAGCTCGCGTTACTTTGTGGGAGGCGCCGTAGTTTATTCGAATCAATTGAAGACCGCGTTCGCCGACGTTTCCCCCGAACTCATCGATAAATGCGGCGCAGTGAGCCGCGAAGTAGCCGCTGCTCTGGCGGAGGGAATTCGTCGGCGAACTGGCGCGACTCTGGGCCTGGGGATTACGGGCATTGCCGGGCCGACCGGCGGGACGGACGCGAAACCGGTTGGATTGGTTTTCCATGCTCTGGCCAGCGACGGTGGAACTGAAGTCGTGGAAAGAAAATTTCCCGGAGATCGCAAACACATACGCCGGTTCGCCAGCCAGCAGGCGCTGGATATGGTGAGAAGAAAGCTGATGTAGAACGGTCGTTGGTCGTTGGTCGACAGTCGGAATGGTTTTAGCCAACGACCAACGACGAACGACAAACGACGGCTATGCGAATCTTCATTGCCCTCGACATCGACGACGCCATCCGCCAGCGCATTCAGCGCTTCATGGAAGGTGTGAGCGGGTTCGCGCCGGATGCGCGCTGGGTCCGTCCTGAGTCGCTTCACGTCACTTTGAAATTCATTGGTGAGAAGCCGAACGAAATCGTGGAAGAAATCAAGCGCTCCCTTTGCGTCATCCGCTCCGAGTCCTTCGAGATTACATTCCGCGGCTACGGCTTCTTCCCCACCGCAAAAGCTGCGCGCGTCTTTTGGGTCGGAATTGAATCAGGGCTGAAACTTTCATCTCTCGCAAAAGCCGTCGATGACGCCGCTTCCGCTCTCGGAGTCCCGAAAGAAGATCATCCCTTCGCACCTCACCTCACGCTGGCGCGCGGCGGCGGACGCTCCGGCGCTCCCCGCTGGCGCAAGAGTGACGCTACGAATAAAAACTTCCAACATTTACAGGAGAAATTGGCGGCTCTGCCTACGCCGGAGTTTGGTACCATGGCGGCCCACGAGTTTTTTCTGTACCAGAGCCAGCTCTCAGCAGGAGGTTCACGTTACACAAAGCTCGCAAGGTTCGCTCTGACGTAGCGCCGGCGTCCTGCCCTCGCCACCGAGGAAAACAAGGCGCTTTTACAAATAAAGATGACCGCCTTCATTCTCACTGCCGCGTATAGCTACCTGCTGGGCTCGATCCCTTTCGGCTATCTCCTGGTTCGCGCATTTCGCGGACAGGATGTTCGCCAGACCGGCAGCGGCAACATTGGCGCCACCAACGTTTCTCGCACTTCGAAAGGTTTGGGCGCCCTTACGCTAGTTCTCGATGCGTTAAAAGGGCTCACCGCTGTTGTCATTACACGGATGAATTTCCCCGGCAACAAGACACTGCTCGGCGCCGCGGCACTTTTTGCAATCGTGGGCCATATGTTCCCGGTGTGGCTGCGTTTTCGGGGCGGCAAAGGAGTGGCAACGGGACTGGGTTCCTTTATCGCGCTCACGCCTAAAACCGTTCTGGTGATGTTTGCGATCTTCGTCGTGATCTTTCTGGTGTTTCGTTACGTATCTCTCGCCTCGATCGTCGCCGTGGCTCTCTTCCCGCTTTTGGCGTGGATTATCGAGCCTGAGCGTGCTACTTCCCGGGTACTCCCTTTCATCGCGGCCGCTTCCCTTCTCATCATTGCCAAGCACCACGAAAACATCCGCCGTCTGCTCGACCATACAGAATCCCGCTTCCAGTGGAGGCGCACGTGAGCGAGATTGCAGTGATCGGTGCCGGCGCATGGGGTACGAGCCTGTCTATCGTCCTGGGCAGGAAAGGCACACATCACGTCCGCCTGTGGGCCCACGAAAAAAAAGTGCTCGACTCCATTTCTTCTCGCCAGGTGAACGAACTCTTTCTTCCCGAGCACGCCATTCCCGACTGCGTTTCTGTTACGGGCAGTTTTGAGGAAGCTCTTCACGATGCCGAAATCGTTGTGAGCGTCATGCCTTCGCAACACTGCCGTGGCCTTTTTCAGAAAATGCGCCCGTTCCTCAAGCCGGACATGTTGTTTGTGAGCGCCACGAAGGGTCTGGAAGAGGGAACGTTGCTGCGCATGACGGAAGTGATCGCGGTCGTCGTTGGATCAGACGGAGGCTTTCAGCCCCGAATCGGCGCGCTGAGTGGACCAACCTTCGCCAAAGAAGTGGCACGCGGCGATCCCACCGCCATCGCCGTCGCTTCACGCGACGCTGCACTGGCCGAGACCGTTCAGCGAGAGTTCGGCGATCCGCGCTTCCGGGTTTATACCAACACGGATGTCGCAGGCGTCGAGTTGGGCGGCGCGCTGAAGAACATCATCGCCATCGCCGCCGGAGTTTGCGATGGCCTGGGACTCGGGCACAACTCCATCGCTGCCTTGATTACGCGCGGACTGGCGGAGATCACTCGTTTGGTCATCGCGTGCGGCGGCCGCCAGGATACGATGTCCGGACTCGCAGGGCTGGGCGATCTCGTCCTCACCTGCACCGGCGGTCTTTCGCGCAACCGGAGCGTGGGGGTTGAGTTGGGACGTGGACGCAACCTTCCGGAGATCACCGCTGCCATGCATGGCATGGTGGCTGAAGGCGTCTTCACCACGCATGCTGCCGTCGAACTCGCGCGCTCGCGCCGAGTTGAAATGCCTATCACGGCGCAGATGGACGCCATCCTGCATCACGGGAAGTCGCCCCGAGATGCCATCCACGAGTTGATGACTCGTAGTGCCAAGAGTGAAAGTGGGTTCGATCCGGGCGGTGCCGCGGCTTGATCGCACGCCTCACTTGCTCGGGACTCTGACGAACTTACCGATCTCCCGCTCGGCGTCTGTCAACTCCGCGCACTGCTGATCGAGAGCCTCGTACTTGGCAAGCTGCCGCTTCCGAAATTCGTCGTAGGCCTGTTGCGACTTCCAGAAGTCCAACGTCACATAAGTCCGCTCCCCGTTCAGGCTGTGGATTAAATCTGTTCCGAAATACGATTCATCCTGAACGAAGAGTTGCGCCCATTCACCGTTCGATCCATAGACTTTCTCAAACCGTTTCTCCATCCCTGCGCGGACTTGAAATTCCCACATGATCAAATATCCCCAAGCCCCGCGCTTCCGCTTGGAGGACCGGTCTTTGACCTTTAACCCGTCGGACTCGCGACCGCGAAGTGAAGTCATCTGATCTTTCCATCAACCACTTAGCCGGAAAACAAATTGTATCGAGAGGCCATCTCCAGACCTCGCAAACGCTGTCAAACCGCCGAAGGGCACCGCTTTTCGGGGTACCTTCGTAACAATTGGTGAGCGCGATATCACGCTACACTTAACGTATCGCTGAAGCCTTGGTCGAGTAGAAAACGCCGCGTGCAGGGGTCACTTGTCGCTGAATTTGCCAACGCCATCTCGCCTGCCTATTCTGTACGTCATTCTAAGTGTGCTCGTACTGATCAGCGTGGTTCCCATGTATTTTTACTCGGCTCAGGTCGAATCGATCAACCGAGACCGCCTGATCACCAACGAGAGGCTTCTGCAGAATACGGTCACGCGCTCTCTCGCGGATGACATTTCGCAGCACCAGGAATCCCTGCGAATGATGCAGGCGAATCTGGCCTCCGCACTCCAGGTCGCCAGCGGCGGGGATATCACTTCCGAACACGTGGAAGCGCCCGAGTTGCGTGCCTTGCTGGAAAATTTTGTTTCTTCTTCCGACGACCTCGCTTATGCCACGCTGTTAAATGCCGACGCCAAGGGAATTTCCGCCGGACGAATTGCTCCCGACGCCTTCTTGCAGCGCGAACTGGAGCGCGCCTATGCCGCCGCCCGCGAAGCTCGAGTCTACAACGGCCAAGCGCTTGTAGTAGGTACTGGCAAGTCGGCCCGCACCGTGATGCTGGTCAGCACTCCGGTGATGTACGGTGGCAGCTTCCTGGGCATGATCGGTTCCGTCGTCGACCTGCAATTCCTGATACGCCGTTTGCAAGAGGTGAACCGGGGCGGCCTCACCCCGTACGTAGTGGATAGCCAGGGGCGACTGGTCGCCGGCGCCACTTCTGACTATGCGACCGGTCAGGATATGTCGAACCTCGAAATCGTGCGGAATTTTGTTGAGGCGGGTACCAAGGTGCAAATGGTGGCCGCGACCCGCGAATTCAACGTCCGCGATGGCAACACCAACACAAGAATGCTCGGTACGTACAGTCCCGTGACCAATCTGGATTGGGCCGTAGTTGTGCAAAAACCGCGCGCCGAGGCTTACCGCGGCGTGTATGAGATGCAGCGCAATGCTCGCAATCTGGCAATCATGGCCATTGCCCTGAGCATCGGTATCAGTATTTTTGCGGCCCGGCGGATTACGAATCCGCTTCAAGTCCTTACCCATTTCAGCCGGGCGATCGCAGGTGGAGATTTTTCGCAGCGCGTCCATGTCAAGAGCCGCACCGAAATCGGCGAACTGGCCGACACCTTCAATGTCATGTCCGAAGAGCTCGAGCATTACGTGCTCGACCTCAAACGCGCCGCCACAGAGAACCGCGATTTATTCATGGGCTCGATTCAGATGCTCGCCGGAGCGGTCGACGAAAAAGATCCTTACACTCGCGGTCACTCCGATCGCGTCACTCGCTATTCCATGATGATCGCCAAAGAAATGGGTGTGTCGGAAGAGTTCATAGAAACCGTGCGCATCTCCGCCCAGCTGCACGATGTCGGCAAAATTGGAATCGAAGACCGCATCCTCAAGAAGCCGGGCGCACTCACCCCGGAAGAATTCGACATCATGAAAACGCACACCACCAAGGGCGCCAATATTCTGCGTCCGGTAGCGCAGCTGAAGGACATGATTCCGGGAATCGAGTTGCATCACGAATCGCTCGACGGACGCGGTTACCCGCATGGCTTGAAGGGAGACGAAATTCCGCTTCTGCCTCGTATCATCGCGGTCGCCGACACCTTCGATGCACTCACCACCAATCGTCCTTACCAACACGCCCATTCCCCCCTTGACGCGTTGAAGATTATCCACAATCTTTCCGGCAAGCGCCTCGATCCCACTGCCGTCGCGGCCATTACTGCAATCTACGGACGCGGCGACATTCGCATTCCGCGCCAAACCACACCCGCGCCGTCCATACCAGTTCCATCCGCTGTGCCCGTTCCCGCTGCGCATCCGGCCGCAGCTCCGGTCGTTTCCGAAGCTCCCGCTTAGTCGGTAGTTGCCTCGCTCCGTTCTCAATCGCCACCTGCCGCTATAATTGATGTTTAGCGTACGATTCTCAACCTCTATGATTCAGACCCTGTTTGGCAGCCTGGACGAGCAGCAGAAGCCGGGCCTCTTCGACCGCATGAAAGAGGCGGTGACGCGTACGCGCGAAAACCTCAGCCAGCGCATCGAAGAAGTTGTTTCCATCGGCAAAGAGATTGACCGCGCCACCCTGGATGACCTTGAAGCCACCCTGATTGGCGCGGACCTTGGCAACACAACCACCCGCGAAGTCCTCGACAAGCTTCGTGAAAAGGCAGACCGCAAGCAGATCAAGAATGCCGACGAACTCAAGCGCCTGTTGAAAGAAGAGTTGCTGAACATCTTGAATGCCGCCAACGTCCGTCCGGTTCAGAAAGTCGACGGCACCTCGGAAGTCATCCTCGTGGTCGGCGTCAATGGCACAGGAAAGACGACGACCATCGGCAAGCTTGCGCAAGTATTTCGGTCGCAGGGCAAGACTGTATTGCTGTGCGCAGCCGACACTTTCCGTGCCGCCGCCATCGAGCAACTGGAAATCTGGGGACAGCGCACCGGGACCGAAGTCATCCGAACCAAAGCCGGCGGCGATCCGGCAGCCGTGCTCTACGACGCCCTGCAAGCCGCTTCCGCGCGCCATACCGATTACGTGATCGTCGACACAGCCGGACGTCTGCACACCAAAACTAACCTCATGGCGGAGCTCGATAAAATGCGGCGAACCGCGCAGCGAATCATTCCCGGCGCCCCGCACGAAACTTTGCTGGTGATGGACGCCACCACCGGGCAGAATGGTCTGCAACAGGCGCGCCAGTTCACGGATGCGGCCGGAGTAACTGGAATCGTGCTTACCAAGCTCGACGGCACTGCCAAGGGCGGGGTAGTGGTTGCAATTTCCCGAGAACTAGGTCTGCCCGTCCGCTATGTCGGCGTCGGCGAAAAAGCTGGAGACCTACTGCCCTTCAATGCCAAAGATTTTGTGGATTCATTATTTGCGTAGTTTTCTCACCACAGAGGCACGAGAGGACGTAACGCCTGCGCGGAAGTTGGAACGTGGGCATAAACGTAGTCCGGACGATTCAGTTCCAGCTTTCTCTGTGTCTCGGTGACTCTGTGGTGAAAAACGTACAATGCCCAATCGCGACACTGACGAACTCTTTCTCCGCCAAGCCCTCGCCTTGGCGGAGAAAGGTATCGGGTTGACGTCCCCCAACCCATGCGTAGGAGCCGTTCTTGTGGACGCGAAAGGCGCAATCGTCGGCGCTGGCAGCCACACGTACGACAGCCTGAATCATGCAGAAGTCCTTGCCCTCGAGCAAGCTGGAGAAAAAGCGCGCGGTGCAACTCTCTATCTCAACCTGGAACCGTGTTCGCATCAGGGCCGAACTGGACCTTGCGCCGATGCCCTGATCGCCGCCGGAATCTCTCGTGTGGTCGCTTCCATGCAGGATCCGAATCCGCTGGTCAGCGGCCAGGGCTTTGCCAAACTTCGCAGCGCTGGGATCAACGTCTCCTCCGGGCTACTGGAAGAAGAAGCCAAAGCTCTCAACGAGTCCTTTGCCAAATACATTCGCCAACACATTCCGCTGGTCACGCTAAAGGCCGCAATGACGCTCGACGGCAAAATTGCGCCGCCTCCAAGTCAATCGCCGAATCCCGCAACTGGGAACACGGCTCGCACCGCCTGGATCACGGGTGAATCCGCACGTGCGCATGTGCAACAACTTCGTCATCAGAGCGACGCTATTCTCGTAGGTGTCGGCACCGTGATTGCCGACGATCCGTTGCTCACTGACCGCAGTGGCCGTCCTCGCCGCCGCCCGCTGCTTCGCGTGGTGCTTGATTCGCGTCTGCGCTTGCCCCTCGAGTCTCGCGTGGCCAAGACTGCCCAGGACGATGTTCTCGTGCTCTGCTCTTTCGCCGAAGAGAAAAAGAAAAAGCAACTGCTGAAGCTCAGCATTCGCGTGGAGAAGTTGCCCGCGGCAAACTCGGCCGGCCATCCCGACATGGCTGCCGTCCTCCGCTTCCTTGGTGAGATGGAGATCACCAGCCTGATGATTGAAGGGGGAGCCATGGTCAACGCAGCCGCGCTTTCCGCCGGCATCGTCGACAAGATCTTTCTCTACTACGCTCCGAGAATTCTGGGAGGCACAGCTTCCGTGCCTTTCGCCGGCGGCACAGGATTCGCGAGCATTAATGACGCGGCCTACGTAAAGTCCCTACGCGTGCACCGTTTTGGCGAAGATTTTGCAGTTGAAGGATACTTGAAGGATCCCTATGCGGATTGAAACGTATTTCCCCACAGAGACACAGGGAAAAACGAGAATCTATTTATTTCTTTGTGATTTCCCTATCTTGCCATCTCTGTGTCTCCGTGCCTCTGTGGTGAAATGAAGGAGATTCCATGTTCACTGGCATCATCGAAGAAGTCGGGCGCGTCACCAATATCGGCCACGAAAACGAGAACCGCCGCCTCACAGTCTCCGCTTCACGTCTCGTCAAGGAATTGAAGAAGGGTGACAGCATCGCGGTCAGCGGCGTCTGCCTCACCGCTGTCGAGATCACGCCCAAATCCTTCGGCGCCGATCTAGCCGAGGAAACCTGGCACCGCACTTCGTTCTCGCGAATCAAAACCGGTGCGCTGGTCAACCTCGAACTTCCGATGCGCGCCAACGGACGCTTCGGCGGACACATTGTGCAAGGACACGTCGATGGAACTGGCCAGTTTGTCGCGCTCGAAGAAATCCCAGGCGCCGACAACTATTGGCTGCGCATCGAGATCCCGCCAGAGCTGGCGCGGTACGTCATTTTCAAAGGCTCTCTCTCGATTGAAGGCATCAGCCTCACGGTCGCGAAGGTGGAAGGAACGCAAGTTACAGTCGCCGTTATTCCTCACACCACCGAGATGACCAACCTGAAGTCGCTCAGGCCTGGCGATCCGGTGAACCTCGAAGTGGACCTAATCGCAAAATATGTGGAGAGGATGATGGGAGTTGGCTCGACCAGCAGTTCCATCACTATTGAACGGCTGGTGCGGGAAGGATTCTAGAATCGATCTACGCTTCCAATCCCGGCTTGTCCAGTTCGAGGAACTCCTGCACAATCGGCTCTTCACATTTCTCCATCTCGACATATGTTCCGAAAAAGAGCACTTTGGCCTCGTGGAGAAATACAATTCGGTTCGCCAGCTTCTCGGCGAGGCGCATGTCGTGGGTTACAACCACGCTGGTCAAGTGCAATTGGGTTTTAAGTCGCTTGATCAAATCGCCGAGCAACTGCGCCATCAGCGGATCGACCATGGTTGTAGGTTCATCATAAAGAACGCACTCCGGCTGCGCCGCCAGGGCTCGCGCGATCGCCACCGACCGCTTCATTCCCGTGGACAAATCCGAGGGAAGCAAATCGCGCATTTCTTTTACTCCGACCATTTCCAGCAGTCCGTCGACGATCTGGAAAATCTGATCTTCCTTCAGATCGCGCCGCTCACGCAGGGGAAATGCCACATTCTCACCCACGGTCAGCGAATCAAACAGCGCGCCGTTCTGGAACACCATGGTGACTTTCTTGCGGATTCGCTGCAGGTTTGCCTCATCGTAGTCGGTGATGTCCTCCCTGGCCACGATCACCCGGCCTGCATCCGGCTTGAGGAAACCCATAATGTTTTGCAGCGTAACTGATTTGCCCACACCGCTTCGCCCCAGGATGCAAACCGTCTCTCCCGCCATGACGTCGAAGCTCACGCGGTCGAGAACGAAGTTCTCCCCGAAGGCCTTCGAGACCTCTTTGAATTCGATATACGGCGCCAATTCCCCGTTGCTGGCCATGTTGCGGTCTGTCAGTCCTCTGCAAATACTAAATCACAATTGAATCACGTGGGGACGGGCGCCCCCGCCCGTTCAACCGAGCATAGCTCGTCAGCAGAATCCGCCTCACATCCCCAGCACGGAACGCTCTCTCTTCGCCTTATCCAATTCCTCGGGCGTGTTCAGATTCCGAAACATCTCAGCCGAGAAACCCGCCCGCACCAACTCTTTCTCCTCAATCACGCAGCTTCCAACTCCGGCGAACAGCGAATCAATCTTGTTTTTTCCTTCCAGCAAAGACTGCTCTGCCACCTCCGCAAACCCGCGCCGATAGACTGCACAAAGCGGTTGAAACCCTGAGCCCGTGCGCGGAACCGTGACCATTTCACCCGATTCCAGCGCCTGCGAAAGCAGATATTGAAGCAACTTCTGGGTCACGAAGGGCAGATCGACCGCGAGCATCAAATTTACCTCGGTCGTCGAACCTGAGAGTGCTGCATGAATTCCTCCCAGCGGTCCCCTCTCGCGATACACATCTTCAACCACCTGACCAAAGACTGCAAACTTCTTAGCGTCGCCTACAATGCAAACTTCGCTTGCGACAGCACCCGCCAACTTCAATGCTCGCGAGAGAAGAGTCTCGTCTCCTAATCGGAGGAAGGCCTTATCGCTTCCCATGCGAGAGCTTTTGCCGCCCGCCAAAACAAATGCCGTAACGCCGGGTTTAACCCCTTCCTTCACGCGCCGATCATACACGTCGCCGCGACCTTCGACGATCCAAACACGAGTTCAGAGCAGCACCAGCGTGATGCCCTTGTTGCCGCGCCCCACATCACTGTCTAATACCAGTTGCGGAACCTTCTTAAAGAGTAGTTTGCTCCGCTCGTCGAAGCTGGACCAACTCTCTCCGTTGACGAATGCCGCAATCTCACCTTTCTCTTTTCGCTGACGCAAGAAGCCACGGATGGCAAACCGCAGTACTCCGCCTGCACCGGTCGAGCCATAACCGTGAATCACTTTCAACGCCGGGATGCCGTCTTTCCGCGCGCGGGCCAGCGCAGCTTCGAGCTTTTGGTAAGCCTGATCGCGAGTTGGGAATCCCTCCTCGAGATTGATGACCCGAACCGCTGTGGACATAACTTTTCCCATGGCAGAGGCGTTTCGTACCACTTTAACTCCATAGTCGCAAACAACGAACAACAAGAAGCACTCACTCCGGCTTCAAACCGCCTGTAGAATCAGCGCGACACAAATGACACGAAAGTAACCTACACAAAATTACGCTGTCGTTAGATGATGTGTCTTCCGGCGATCCCGTCCCGGAAAGACGAACATGCCTCAG
>Ga0210409_10006915_pt1 | contig 11766 bp, 7 predicted proteins | sample IncBWH17MmetaG_FD_161649 | JGI IMG/M metagenome (GOLD analysis project Ga0210409, IMG submission 161649) | Forest soil microbial communities from Barre Woods Harvard Forest LTER site, Petersham, Massachusetts, United States - Inc-BW-H-17-M | ecosystem: Environmental > Terrestrial > Soil >...
CGGCCTCGTCACTCTCGCGGTCGGCGAGGTGATCCGGCTCCTGATCGTGGCCGAGCGCGACTGGACCGGCGGCTCGCTCGGGGTGACCCTGAAGACGGGCGGCACCGCCTCCGACTGGTGGACGCTCCAGTTCACGGACAAGCGCGTCTTCTACTACGTGGGGCTCGCGGCCTGGCTCTTCGGGCTCTGGGTGTGGTGGCGGGTGGATCGGAGCATGGCCCGCAGCGCGATGGAGGCCATCGGCGAGGACGAGACCGCGGCGGCCTCGGTGGGCATCCGGGTGGCGCGGTTCAAGATGGCCATCACCGCGCTCTCCGCCGCGCTCACCGCGCTGGGCGGCGCGCTCCTCGCCCTCTACCTGGCCTACGCCAACCCCGACACCCTCGCGGGCATCGGGGTGTCGCTGCGCATCGTGTTCGCGGTGGTGCTCGGCGGCATGTACGCTCTCCTCGGCCCCTTCGTGGGCACCGCGCTCACCATCGCCCTCAGCGAGTACCTGCGCATCTACTTCGGCATCAAGCTCATCGGGATCGCCGAGACCATCTACGGGCTCCTGCTGATCGTCTTCATCATCTTCCTGCCCGCCGGCATCTACGGCAGCATCGCCCAGGCGGTCCGCCGACGCGTCGCGCGGCCTTCCGGCCGCCTGCCCCTTCGGGCATAGTGAAGAGCGTGAGATCGACGAGACGGGGCGGGCGCGGGCGGCTCGCCGCGGGCCTGGCCGCGATGACGCTCGCGGCCGGCTGCGCGAGCGAGGGCGGCATCGACCTGCGCGGCGGCCAGACCCGCGCCCAGCTCGAGGACGATCGCGCCAAGTGCATCCCCTTCGTCCAGGCGCACACCGAGACCACCGCGGAGATGGCCGAGGCCGCGTGCCTGGTCGCGCGCGGCTATCGCGTGCCGGTCACGTTCGCGCAGGGGCCCGCGCGGATCGGCTACCTGTACGTGACCTCGCGCGGGGAGGCCGCCGCGATCGTGGGCGACTTCCAGGGCTGCCAGGTCGAGGCCTTCAAGACGCCGCCGCCGGTGATCCCCGACTCCGATACCTCCGGCATCTTCTCGAACTTCTTCTCGAAGGTCTTCCCGCGCGGCTTCACGTCCAAGCCGCCGACCCCCGACGACTGGGCGTTCAAGTACTTCGCGGCGTGCCTGACCCGTCGCGGCTACCCGGTCACCGGCGTCACGCGCACCAAGTAGCGGTCCCCCGTCCTGGTCACTGGGCGGGCAGGTCGGCGACCGTCCAGCCGCCGCCGAGGGCCTTCACCAGCAGAACGCTGGCGTCGATGCGCCGGCGGAGGATGTCGATCTCGTTCCGCTGGTTCTGCAGTGCGACGGTCTGCGCGGTGATCACTTGCAGGTAGTTGTCCACCCCGCCCCGGTAGCGGTTGGTGAAGAGCTGGAGCGAGAGCTGGGCCGACTCCACCGCCCGCCGCTGCTGCTGCGCCTCCTGCTCGAGCACGCGGAGCGCGACCAGATTGTCCTCCACCTGCTGGAACGCGTTCAGGGTGGTCTGCCGGTAGCCCGCGACGGTGGCGTCGTAGGCGGCCCGCGCTGCCTCGGAGGTCGCGCGCCGCCGGCCTCCGTCGAAGATGGTCTGGGTGATCGAGGCGCCCACCGACCAGATCAGGCTGGAGGCGTTCATCAGGTTGCCGAAGCTCGAGCCCTCGAAGCCCACCGACGCGTTGAGCAGCACCGTCGGGTAGTAGGCGGCGCGGGCGATGCCGATCTGCTCGTTGGCCTCCGCGACCCGCCGCTCGGCGGCCGCGATGTCGGGGCGGCGCTCCAGCAGCTGCGAGGGCACGCCGGTCGGGACGTCGGGCGGCCGGTGGTCGAGCGGCCGTGCCGGCAGGCTGAACGCGGCGGGCGGGCGGCCGATCAGGATCGCGATCGCGTGCTCGAGCTGGGCGCGCTGCACCGCGATGTCGGTGGCCTGCACGCGGGTGGTGTCGAGCTGGGTCTGGGCCTGCGCCACGTCCGCCTGGGGTGCGGCGCCGCCGCGGAAGCGATTCTCGGTGAGGCGCAGGGCGTCCGCGAAGGCCTTCACCGTCTCGTCGAGCAGCTGCTGCTGCGCGTCGGCGGCCCGCAGCTCGAAGTAGTCGATCGCCAGCTCGGCCTGGAGGCTGAGCCGCGCGGTCTCGAGATCGGCCGCGGTGGCCTGGGACTCGCGGCGAGCCGCGTTCACCGTCCTCCGCACCCGTCCCCACAGGTCCACCTCGTACGACATGTCGAGCGAGAGCAGGATGTCGCCGGAGTGGCCTCCGCGGGAGCCCGAGGACAGGAACGGCTGGTTCGCGGACTCGCGGACCGTGCTCGGCCCGAAGGTGGTGGAGATGGTCGGGAAGAGGCCGGCCCGGTTAAAGCGGACGGCGGCGCGGGCTTCGCGCAGGCGCGCCTCCGCCACCTTCAGGTCCTGGTTGGCGACCGCCACCTGCTCCTCCAGGTCGTGCAGCACCGGATCGTTGAAGAGATCCCACCAGGCGCCGCGCGGCAGGGCATCGCTCGGCTGGGCCACTTTCCAGCCGTCCGACTCCTTGTAGGCGGACGTGGACGGGGCGTCCGGCTTCACGTAGTCGGGCCCGACCATGCAGCCGCCGAGGAGCAGGGCGGCCAGGCCGAAGGCGACCAGGCGCCGGGTCATTTGTGGGCCTGCGGCGCGGTCTGGGCCTGCGGCGCGGTCTGAGCCCGAGGCGCGGTCTTGGCCGGCGGCGAGTCGGCGGCGGGCGGGGTGGCGACCCGCACCAGCGTCCCGTCGCTGAGCGAATCCGACGGAGCCACGATCACCTGGTCGTTGGGGTCGATGCCGGACACGATCTCGACGGTGGTGCCGTAGTCGTGACCGAGCGTGACCGGCACCAGGATCGCCTGGCCGTTCCGCACCACGCCGACCTGCAGGCCCTGTGACCGGAACAGCAGGGCATTGGCCGGCACCGTCAGCGACGCGGTCTCGCGCGGCAGCCGGAGGTGGACGAACACGTAGGCCCCGGGCAGCAGCTCGCCCTTCGGGTTGTCGACGTCGACCTCCACCAGCAGCGTGCGGGAAGCGGGATCGATCGCGCTCGAGTTCCGCACCAGGGTGCCGGAGAACTGGCGGCCCGGGAACTCGTCGAGGGTGAGCGTCGCGGAGGCGCCGGTGCGGGCCGCGCGCGAGTAGACCTCGGGCACCGCCACGTAGACCCGCAGGCGGTGGATCGCGGCCATGTGGAACAGCTCGCGGGACGAGGCGGAGCCCGCGTCGATCAGCGCGCCGATGTCGGTGTTGCGGGCGGTGATCACCCCGTCGAAGGGCGCGTAGATCTTCTCGAAGCCCTGCAGCTGCTCGAGCCGTCGGACGTTGGCGGTGTTGGAGTCCACCGTCGCCTTGTTGGCGCTGAGCGCGCTCACCGCCTGGTCCGTCTCCTGGCGCGACACCGAGCCGCTGTCCAGCAGCCCCTGCCAGCGGTCGGCGGTGATCTTGGCCTGGCGCAGGTTGGCCTGCGCGGTCTCGAGATCGGCGCGCGCCTGCTGCAGCTGCTGGTCCACCTCCGGCGAGTCGATGTCGGCCAGGAGCTGGCCCTGCCTGACCTGCGCCCCGATGTCGAAGTACCAGCGCTTCAGGTAGCCGCTGGTGCGCGCGAAGATCGGCGCGTCGCTGAAGGCCTGGGTGGTACCGGGCAGGCGGATCTCGCGGACCGCGTCGCCCTGCTTGGGCGTCACCACCTCCACGGTGGCGATCGCCGCGTCCTGGGTGGCCTTCCGCAGCGTGGCATCCGCGGTGCTGCGGGCCCGGACCCCGGAGTAGATGCCGAGGCCGAGGATGAGGGCCGCGACGCCCAGCACGCTCAGGGCCACGGTGCGCCGCCGCTGGCCGGGCGGCGGGGTCGGCGCGGTCGAGTCGGGTGCGTGCTCGGTGGTCATGCCCGCGCCTCCTCAGATGGTGAGGCGGGGGATGGTGGCGCGGGGGACGGTGCCGCGGGAGCCCCGTCCCGGCGCCCGTGCAGCAGGGCGAACACCGCGGGCACGAAGACCAGGGTCGCGACGGTGGCGCACAGCAGGCCGCCGATCACCGCGCGGCCCAGGGGGGCGTTCTGCTCGCCGCCCTCGCCGAGCCCCAGCGCCATCGGCATCATGCCGATGATCATGGCCAGCGCGGTCATCAGCACCGGCCGGAAGCGCGTGAACCCGGCCTCCACCGCGGCGCGGGACGCATCCCCGTGCTCGGCCAGCTGCTGCTTGGCGAAGGCCACCACCAGGATGCTGTTGGCGGTCGCCACGCCCACGCTCATGATCGCGCCCATGAGGGCCGGCACGCTCAGGGTGGTGCCGGTGAGGAACAGGAACACCACGATGCCGGCGAGGGCCGCGGGCAGCGCGGTGACGATGATGAAGGGATCGATCCAAGACTGGAAGTTCACCACGATCAGCAGGTAGACCAGCACGATCGCAAAGCCCAGGCCCGCGAGCAGCCCCACGTAGGAGCGGCGCATGGTGTCCACCTGCCCGCGCACGGTGAGGTAGCTGCCGCGGGGCAGGAGCTTACCGCTGTCGGCCACGATGCGGTCCACGTCCACCGCCACCGCGCCGAGGTCGCGGTCCTGCACCGCCCCGTAGATGTCGATCACCCGGCGGATGTTGTAGTGGGAGACCGACTCCGGCTCTGCGGAACGCTGGATCGTGGCCACGTCGGCCAGGATCCCGGGCCGCACCGGTCCGCCCGGCCGCGGCCCCGCGTTGGCCGCCGCGGTGCCGGTGGTGGCGAACCCGTTGGCGGTGCTGGCCCCGGTCCCCGCCGCGGCGGCGGTGATCGGGATGTTCTCGATGTCGGAGAGCGACTGGATGCGGTACTGCGGCGTCTGGGTGGCCAGGTTGTAGTTCACCCCGTTCTGCCAGTTCAGGAAGAAGGTCGGCGTGGTCTGGAAGCTGCCGCTCAGCGAGACCAGGAGGCTGTTGGCGAGGTCGCGCTCGGTGAAGCCGCCCTGCCCGGCCTTGGTGCGATCGACGAGCACGTCGAACTTCGGGTAGTCGTAGGGCTGCTGGATCCGGAGATCCACCAGGCCCGGCACCCGGCGCAGCTCTCTCAGCATCTCCTGGGCCACCCGCCGGTTGCCCTGCACGTCGGCGCCCTCGATCTGGACGTCGATGGGCGCGGGCAGGCCGAAGTTCAGGATCTGGGTCACCATGTCCGCGGGCAGGAAGTAGAAGGTCACGCTGGGGAACTCCCGCGGCAGCACCTCGCGGAGCTTCCGGATGTGTTCGGCGGTGGGCCGGTGGCTCTCCTTCAGGGAGACCAGGATGTCGGCGTCCGAGGTCCCGATCACGCCGGAGGAGCTGTGGATCCAGTTGATGGTGCTGTAGGGCAGCCCGATGTTGTCGAGGATCACGTCGAGCTCCGAGGCCGGGACCTCGCGCCGGATCACGTCCTCGACCAGGTCCGCGATCCGCGCCGTCTCCTCGATGCGGGTGCCGGTCTTGGCCCGCATGTGCAGGCTGATCTGGCCGCTGTCGGTGTCCGGGAAGAAGTTCCGGCCCAGGTAGGGCGCGAGCAGGAACGCGAGCAGGCAGACGCCCAGGAAGATCGGGATGAAGAGCCGGCGGTGCTCCACCAGGCTCGCGAGCAGCTCGCGGTAGCCGCCGCGGAACCGCTCGAAGCCCCGCTCGAATGCGCGCTGGGCCCGCACCAGGGGATTGCGGCTCGGCGCCGCCCCCTCGTGGGCCGGCTTCAGCAGGTACATGGCGAGCGTCGGCACCAGGGTGCGGGACAGCACGTAGGAGGCGAGCATCGCGAAGATCACCGACTCCGCGAGCGGCACGAACAGGTAGCGCGGCACCCCGCCCAGGAAGAACATGGGCAGGAACACGATGCAGATGCAGAGGGTGGACACCAGCGCGGGCACCGCGATCTCGGCCGCGCCGGACAGGATCGCCCCGCGGTCGTCGTGGCCACCCTCGCGGTGGCGCTCGATGTTCTCGATGGTGACGGTGGCGTCGTCCACCAGGATGCCGACCGCGAGGGCGAGGCCGCCCAGGGTCATGATGTTGATGGTCTCCCCCAGCATGCTGAGCGCGATCACCGACGAGAGGATCGACAGCGGGATCGACACCGCGATGATGAGAGTGCTCCGCCAGCTGCCCAGGAAGACCAGGATCATCACCGCGGTGAGGCACGCCGCGATCACCGCCTCCCGGATCACCCCGCTCACCGCCGCGCGCACGAAGATCGACTGGTCGGCGAGCGGCTGGATCCGGAGCGCGGGCGGCAGGGTCGGGGCCACCCGCGGCAGGAGGGCGCGGATCCCCTTCACCACGTCGAGGGTGGACGCGGAGCCGGTCTTGAGGATGGTGACCAGGGTGCCGCGCCGGCCGTCCTGGCGGACCACGTTGGTCTGGGGCGAGAAGCCGTCCCGCACGTGGGCGACGTCTCGGATGTACACCGTGGCGTTGTTCACCACCTTGATCGGCAGATCGTTGAGCTCCGGCACCGTGCGCGGGCTCGCGTTCATGGCCACGTCGTACTCGAACTCGCCGATCTTGGCGGTCCCCGACGGCAGCACGATGTTCTGCTGGCCGAGGGTGTTCACGATGTCGATCGGGGCCAGGCCCTTCGACTGGAGCAGCCGAGGGTCCAGGTCCACCATCACCTGCCGCTGCTTGCCTCCGTACGGGTACGGGATCGACGCCCCCGGCACCGTGACCAGCTGGGTGCGGAGGAAGTTGAGTCCCACGTCGTTGAGCTCCGCCTCCGACATGCCGGAGAGCGAGAGCTGGAGGATCGGCACCGTGGAGGCGCTATAGTTGATGACGAGCGGGGGCAGCACCCCGGGCGGCAGCTGCCGGAGGGCGGTCTGCGAGATCGCGGTCACCTGCGCGTTGGCGGTGTCGAGGCTCGCGTTGGGCTGGAGATAGATCCGGACGATCGACTGGCCGCTCACCGTCGTCGACTCGATGTGCTCGATGTTGTCCACCGTGGTGGTGAGCACCCGCTCGTAGCCGGTGGTGATCCGCCCCTCCATCTCCTCCGGGTTCAGGCCGGTGAACTGCCAGGCCACTGCGATCACCGGGATGTTGATGTTGGGGAAGATGTCGGTCGGCGTGCGGAGGATCACCACCGGGCTCAGGATGAGGATCAGGAGCGCCAGGACGATGAAGGTGTACGGTCGCTCGAGCGCGACCCGGACTATCCACATGTCGGGCCGTTCCCCTCTCGTCCCCCTCGTTTGAGCTTGGCCACGACCTTACGATTGCCGGGCGGCCGTCGGGAGACCGCGCACCCAGCACGTTTCCGCAAGAATCGGCCAGCGCGCGTCACCTTTGATCGGGCGGGCCACTCTTCCACAAGAAGTCGACACCGGGGTTGAAGCGATGACCGCGCGTCACCGTCCCATAGACGGGACGAACGCCATGGTCAGGCGAGCCGTCTGGAGTGTGCACGTCCTCGCCGCGACGGCGTGCAGACGGTCTGCGGAGATGGAAGTCCTCGGCGAGGTGCCCGCCGGCCGCTCCTACTTCTGCGTGCCCGAGCCCGCCGGAGGCGCCACGTATCGGCTGACCGTCATCGGCGCCGACTCGATGTCCACCACCGGCCAGTAGCCCCGGGTCTGCGAGCGAGACGCTCGCAGACCCGGCGAGGGACGCCGCCGCCGGTCGTGACGCGCCGGACCGGCAGGATGACGTCTCAGGGCTTCCAGCCGCCCGCGCCCACCTCGCAGTAGTCCCCGCCCTCGAAGTAGGTTCCGCCGTGCGCCTCGCACATCTGCTTCGCGTTGACCACGCTGGTGCCCGGCTGGCACGTGCCCCGCGTATACGTCCCGCCCGCGGCCTTGCACATGTTGCTGCTGCTGAGGCGCGTGGTGCTGGAACAGGCGGCGGTCGAGAGGACCAGGATCCCGACCAGCGCCCCCATCCGAAGTACGGCTGCTGAGCTCATGACTCGCTCCCTTCCCCCAGAAGTGGTTGGACCATCGGGGTTGGGATACGCGGCGCGGGCGCAGGGTGACGGCGGATTCGCTTTCTCGCAAGAATCGGCAAGTGGGCGGGCGGTCACTCCCCGTAGCCGACCAGCTCGACGTACCCACGGCCCCCGATCGGCCGCCCGCCCGCGGTGCCCTCGACGCGCACCGCGCCCTCCCAGTAGCGCGTGCCCACGATCAGCTCCTGGTCGGTCAGCCGCGGGGTGATCGCCAGATCCAGCCCTGCCCCCGGCACCACGAGGCGCCAGCGGCTCGGGTAGCGCACGAGGCTCCGCGGGCTCGTCCAGTGGTCGAGAGCGTCGAGCGTGACCTCGGCGGGCGCGAGCGCGCGGGTCGCGCCGGCGGCGGAGACCAGCGCGCCCGCGCTGTGCGGATCGGTGCCGCCGTCGCGCCGGCGCAGGCGATAGACCATGACGTCACGGCCGTCGTCGAGCTGGAGCGCGATCCAGTCCCAGCCGACCAGGTCGGGCCCGAGCGCGCTGGTGCTCCACTCGCGGTCCATCCACGCGAGCCCGGCGACCGGAACCGCCTCCGCCCCGGCGCGGACCGTGCCGCGCGCGGTCATTCGCGTGCGCGAGTAGTAGTAGGACGCGTTCCCCGGCTCGGGGCCCTTCCGGCTCAGGCCGCGGTCGCCCTGGAGCACGACGGGCCGGTCGCTCGCGAGGGTCAGGTCGATGGCGACGCTCCCCTCGGCGGCGCGGAGGCGCACCGGCAGGCCGTCGGGCGCGTCGCTCTCCGCCGACCAGTCGTCGAGCCAGACCCGGAAGGGATGCGCCCGCGCGCCCGCCAGGCCGAGCGCGGCCCGCTCGAGGTGGCTCCAGGCGTGAAAGCGCCGGCCCGCGGTGTCGGTGACCGCGAAGTGCGCAAGGTAGAGCTGACGGGTCGACCACGCGGAGCCGGGCGCCGCGTCCCCCTGGGCGGGCGGGGCCAGCGCGGTGCGGAAGAAGGTGAGCTGGAAGCCGAAGTGGCGACCGGCGGCGGACTCGAGATTCCCGGTGTAGTACCACCACTCGGTGCGGAAGTCGGGATGGGGTCCGAGATCGGCGGGAAAGGAGAACACGCGCGGCGCCAGCGCGCGCGCGAACCCGCTCGCGTCACCCGGGCCCAGGGCGGCGCTCACCGCGAGGGTCGCCTCGACCCCGCTGCGCTCCCCGCCGACGCGCGCGGGCCAGAGCGCGTAGGCGACCGCCGCCGCGACGAGGACCACCGCCACGCCGACCGCGGTGCGCCCGGCCCTACTCATCGCGGAGCGCCTCCGCGGGCTCCGCCCGCGCCATCCGCCACGCGGGATAGAGCCCGGCCAGCACCGCGGCCAGCACCGACAGCGCCACGCCCTGGAGCAGGATCGCCGGCGACGGGTCGATGGGCATGGTCCAGCCGAACGAGCGCCGGTTGATCACGAGCACGAGGATTCCGGCCAGCATGAGGCCGCCGGGAACCGCGAGCACCCCGGCCAGTAGCCCCATCAGCCCGGTCTCGGCGGTGACCAGCCCCCACACCTGACGCGGGGTCAGGCCGAGCGTGCGGAGCACCGCGATCTCGCGCGCGCGCTCGAGCTGCAGCGCCATGAGGGCGGCGAGCATGCCGATGAAGGCCACCGCGACGGTGAGCGTGCGCAACACGGAGGTGATGGCGAAGGTCCGGTCGAAAATCTCGAGCGAAACCTCGCGCAGCGCGCGGTTCGACCGGACCACCACCTCCTGATCGCCCCGCGCCCGCTCGCGCAGCGCGGCCATCAGGGCCGCGAGGTCCACGCCGGGCGCGGCCTCGATGGCGACCCCCGACACGCGCCGATCGTCCCAGAAGCGATCGTAGGTGCGGCGGCTCATCACCACCACGCCCGCGCTCGAGCCGTAGTCGTAGAACACGCCGCCCACGGAGAACTCGCGCTCGCCCCGGTCGGTGCGCAGCCGGAGCGCGCCGCCCGTCCGCGCCCCGCGCCGGTTGGCGAAGGGCTCGGACACGATCACCGCGTCGCCGGCGGCGGGATCGGCGCGCGGGCTCCAGACCGCGTCCGGGCCGCCCTCGCGAAAGCGCCAGCGCGGCGGCCGGGCCGGATCGACGTCGAGCGCCACCACCTGCACCGGACCGCCGGCGCCCGGGACGAGGACGGTGCGCGAGGTGCCCGCGCGCGCCACGCCGGGGGTGGCCGCGAGGCGCGCCACCAGCGCGGGCTCGAGCGTCGCGTCCGGGCGGTTGCCCACCAGGCTCGGCGCCGAGACGTAGACGTCGGCGCGCAGGGTGCCCTCGAGCCAGCTCACCACCGCCTCGCGGAAGCTCGCGATCATGATCCCGACCCCGATGGCGGCCGATACCGCGATCATCAATGCGGCGATCGCGACCGAGGTGCGGGAGAGCGCGGCCACGATGCCGCGGGTGGCGAGCCGTCCGAGCGTGCCGAAGACGGCGGCCGCCACCGGGTGCAGGACGCGCAGCAGCCCGAGCGCGGCGGCGGGCGCCACCAGGGCGGCGCCGATCATCAGCACGAAGAGCCCGGCGAAGCCGCCCGCGATGCCGCCGGGCAGCGCCAGGATCCCGGCGCCGGCAACGAGGAGACCGAGCCCGAGCCACGTCACGCGCGTGACCATGCGCCGGGCGCCGGTCTCGAGCGCGCCCCGGCTCATCACCACGCGAGGCGGCGCCCCGGTCGCCTCCAGCGCGGGCGCCAGCGCGGCCGCGAGGGTGGCGCCCACGCCCAGGAGCACGCCCTTGGCGAGGGCGAGGGGGTCGAGCGCCACGTCGCGCACCGAGAGCACGAAGTAGAGGTCGTTGATCGTACGCGTCACCAGCCCGAGAAGGCCGCGGGCGAGTGCCACGCCGAGCGCCAAGCCCGCCGCCGTTCCCACCACTCCGATCAGGGCGGCCTCGGTCATCACGAGCGTGAAGATCTCGGCGCGCGTCACCCCGATGGCGCGGAGGGCGCCGATGAGCGGGCGCCGCTGCACCACCGAGAAGGTCATGGTCTGGTAGATGAGGAACATGCCGACGACGAGGGCCAGGAGCGAGAGCGCGGTCAGGTTCCACTGGAACGCGCGGATCATCTGCGCGGTGGTTCCGGCTCGCGCGCCCGCCGCCACCAGCTCCGCCCCGGGCGGCAGCGCGCGGGCGATGCGATCGAGCCGTGCGCGCCCGGTCTCGTCGTCGGCCACGATGAGATCGATGCGGCCGAGCCGCCCGGCGGCGCCGAAGATCTGCTGCGCGCTCGAGATGTCGGTGACCAGCAGGCCGTCGAGGGCGCGGGCGCTCGCCGGGTCGGCGGGCTCGAGCAGCCCCGCCACCGTCAGCTCGCGGCGGATCCCGGCCGCGCGGATCGCGAGACGATCGCCCACCCGGAGGCCGAGCTCGGTCGCGCTCGGCCGCGCCAGCAGGATCGCGCCCGGGCGGGTCACCAGCGCGCCCACCGTGGCGAGGCGATCGCGCGCGGGCGGCTTACGGCGCTCCCCCGCGGCGGCACCCGGCGGGGCCGACCCGGGCGCGGCCGCGCCGCGCTCGTCGTCCAGATACGGGCGGAACGGGGCCTCCGCGAACGGATCGACCCCGAGCACCGTGAAGGTGCGGCCGGGACGATCGGCGGCGGCGACGTCGCCGGACAGGACCGGCGCGGCGAGGCGAACGCCGAGCTCCACCTTCAGCACGCGGTAGAAGTCGTCGGGCAGGCCGGACGGGCCGCCGACGATCTGGTGGGTCGCGCGGCCGGTGACGGCCTCGGTGGCGAGCGAGAACGCCCGCCGGGCGCTCTCGTTGGCGAGGTCGATGGAGACCGCGACCGCCACCCCGAGCGCGATGCCGAGCACCGCGAGCGCGAGCTGCCCAGGGTGCCGCC
>Ga0210409_10006919_pt1 | contig 11764 bp, 16 predicted proteins | sample IncBWH17MmetaG_FD_161649 | JGI IMG/M metagenome (GOLD analysis project Ga0210409, IMG submission 161649) | Forest soil microbial communities from Barre Woods Harvard Forest LTER site, Petersham, Massachusetts, United States - Inc-BW-H-17-M | ecosystem: Environmental > Terrestrial > Soil >...
CAGCCGAAGAAAGTGGTTCACCGCAGCCTTCAGCGAAGAGCCAGATCGGCGAATCTCGCGGCGAAGCAGCTTTGCAACATCCTCATCAAGTGAAAGAGTGGTTCGCACACCTTGATGATCGAAGAGAAGACATCATGATGTCAACCTTGATGATCTCTCCGAGTGCCACCGCATCATAGGAAGCGGACGCGTGCCCCCAACCACACGTATTGCGGCTTTAGTGCTTTCCAAACTCTTGCTCCTCACAGCACCGCACCGTTGACAAATGAAAGATCGGTTCCATTGCGCATACTGTCGCGGGTAAGTGCCGTGATTGTGCTGCCAGAGGAGACACGCAACGAGAACGAAGCCACTGGAGAAAAGGACAGCATAGATTTCCACCGGTAGTGCGGACACAGGTGGAGGATTTGCCATAACATGATTCACGTAGGCGACGAGTGCGACCAGCGAGAACATTCCCGACCAAAGCACGAGCTTCAGGTACGACCACTTCACGGGAGGCCTCAACAGCTTCGAAAGTTCGGTCTGCTGGAATCCCCTTGTTCTTGCCCGCCCCACAATCATATCCGGGCCGCCGCTCCCGATGAGTACGCCACGTAGCCGAGTGCGCGTGTTCACCAGATAAAGTCCCTCTTGGTAGGCCAGAGACACCTTCTTGAGATCAGTACTCTTGCAGTTCGGACAGCGTAAATCCATAGGGCCACCACGTCCTGCCCAGTTTCGATAGGGGTATCTACGCTCCCTGATTACTCTGCCAGCAGAAGTGTTATACGTCTCTTTTTTCATGTCTTGCCCCCACAGCGGCGTTAATATCGGGCTGCCGCTCGACCCGACCTCGTTCGCGTTATCTTTTGCGCTAACGCGAGAAGTAAGCGCCGGTCGTCCGCGTCCATGCGACCGAGTTGACGACGGAACAGCGCCAGAAGACGAGCCTCTCTGCCTGAACTGCCCCAAGCGATGTCATCTGAACTCTTTCGCCTTGGAAGGTTGGGAGCGCGGGCGGCTCTTCGCCGTCGTAGAACAATTGATAGAGCGGAACTTCAAGCGCCCGGGCCATTTTTTTTCCTCGCGTTTCAATTGCGGGCACCGTGTGTCCGTTTTCCACGCGGGAGAGATAGCAGCGGAGCAGCCCCGTGCGCTTCTCAATATCTCCTTGCGAAAGTTTTTTCTCTTCGCGCATAGCCCGCAAGCGGTCGCCAATGAGCACGGCACTCCTCCCTCATTCGTTCGGTCCCGAACTACACTCTGAACTCAGAACAGATGACCCGCAAGTGCGCATCGTATCTTTTTCGATTCGGGAATCGGCTTCATTGGAGCATCTCCACTTCGAATACTTTGCGGAGCTTCGCAACTTTGATGCATTCGCTTCAATGCCTACTTTTGGTCGGCCACGATTACTTCGAGTCGATGCAGGTCCTTTATCGCGTTGGGTAGTTGCGCTACAAACTCCCTCACCTCCCGATCACTGATGATGATTTTCAGATATTTCGAGACCCATTCGGTCGCCCGTTCTGTGGATTCCTTCCGAGCCATCTCTATTGACCCTTGCGTTTCTTTTCCCTCTCGATTTGACGGCAAATCCTTTGGAATTCAGGCTCCCGCGCCGCGATTGCTTTGACTTCTGGGCTTTGGATATACCTGCGCTTGATAACATCGTCGCCCGTTTTCCAATCACTCAGCGTCGCTTCTTCGATCACGATCCGGGAAGACAACCAGAAGCAGAGTTCCGTGCGATCCATAAAGCGAACGTGAATGTACAATCTGTCCTCTTCAAACGAGGTATCGACGTAATGGACGACCTTCCCTTTGAGGCCAGGGAATCCTTTGCCTCGGTCTGGTTGTAGTTTCTTGGATAGCTTTCGTACCTTTTTCATGAGGGCACCTTGGGCGCGGCCCGATATCGACATCTCCTTTATGGGCTTACGTGATCCAAGCAGCAGCCCACCGCCGTAAGGCACGTCGCATTCTGGGGCGGGAGCGGATAGAGGCTGTCCGAAGGGGCTCGTCCCAATCCAGGTTGAACACGAGAACTTCAACGAACAAGTTGCCCTCTCGATCCTCTTTGGCATAGATGCTCACGGAGTCCCACATCTCCAGCGCACCCTCCCTCAGAACCCGCTGTCCCACAGTCACGGTTAGCGACTCGGTAGTCACGCGAAAGCGATTATCGTCGCCAGCCTCGCAACGAACATGGAAACGCTCACCGCTGCCTGAACTGTGTGCGTCAACCAGACGCGGCGTGCTGTCCATGACAATAACCTTTTCCCCATCTTGGGGAATTATAGGATTCCCTATTTTGGGGAATCTGTCAAGAATTGAATATACATGCGAGGGTGAATGTCAACGATAAGGGTTACCACAAGGCATATAAGAGATTCCTCGCCCGCTTAGTCCAGGCACGTCGCGATGCCGGCCTGACACAGGTCGAAGTCGCTAAGCGACTCGGCAAAGCACATTCCTTTCTGTCAAAGTGCGAACTCGGAGAACGAAGGGTCGATTTCGTCGAGCTTCAGCAGTTGGCGAAAATCTACGGCAAAGACATCTCCTTCTTTCGCGATTGATTTGCAAGTGTCACTTTGCAGAAATACGCGCACGTGATTGGTGACGCCCAGCGGCGAGCAGTGGACACACTCGCTAGCCGCGTTTTGGAGCTAACCCGCTGAATTGGAGCTAAGTTTCCTGCAACTGGTTGAAAAGTAATGAAGGTTTGGTAGTTTGGTAGGGGCGGTGGGGATCGAACCCAACACCCAACACCACAAAAGCAACAAGCCATTCACAAATCTATGTGACTTCCCTGAGGTTAGCGTGCTTGTTGAAGTTGGAGGCTTTGACCAGCTACAAAATCATCTACAGTTTAGTGTAGACGAAAAACCAGACTTCACGTGTAAGTACTTGAAAAAAATGGTCGGGGCGAAAGGATTTGAACCTTCGACCTCCTGGTCCCGAACCAGGTAAGCCAATAACCTAAGTCGCTGTCCTGGCGTCACTTATAGGGTTTTTGGGCTGCTCTCAGATGGACAAGTCGGACAAGTCAGTCAGAATATGCGGTGAAAACTGGGCTATCGGACAAGTGGATCGCCTCCAAAACCGCTTGCCCGGGGTAGTCCCACTAACCGGGACTTTAGCGCACTACAGCCTGGCTGGAGCGAGCCCAGTCAACAAGCTAGTCCATCGGACTTGACAATTTTGTGATATCACCTATAGTATCATTGTGTGGGGGCTGCCGAGGAGGGGATACGTATGGACATGAAGCGGAAAAAGCGGGTGGGGAATGGAACTCGAAGAACGAATCAGAAAGGCCATTCAGCAGATCGCCCAGAATCGAAGTAATGTAACAATGGGTGAAATTGAGTGGGTTATGGAGAAGTTGGGACAATCTTATAACACGCGTCGGCGGCCAGCGCGTCATGGTGTGCTTTTCGGCATCGAAAATCATCGGTTCATGGTGAACGAGCACAATCCGGGGAATAAGCAGGTGAAGAGCTACTCAGTCGATGCCTTCATCGATGTCATGGAGCAATTAGGTTGGTACGAGGAAGAAAAGCCAAAAAATGAGTGATCTAAAAGCCTATCTCGAACTGCCGTTCACGGTGCTTCTGCGTCGTGACAATGAAGGGGATTTTGTCGCCAAAATTGATGAATTGCCGGGTTGTATGGCTCACGGGAAGACCCGCGAGGAAGCACTTACCAACCTGGACGAAGCAAAAACTCTTTGGATCGAAGACTGCTTGGAGAATGGGGAAGCCGTTCCACAACCAGCTGAGGAAGAGGCGCTTCCCAGTGGCAAATGGCTGCAAAGGGTGCCTCGCAATCTTCATCGTAAATTGCAGGTATTAGCGCGGAAAGAGGGCGTGAGTTTCAACCAGTACGTAACTGCAATCCTGGCTGAAGCTGTTGGGGAGCGTGCGAGCGCCCGAACCGAACAACCCGTATGGCATCCGGGTGCGAAGCCCTACGATCTTATCCCCGGATACTTTGGGGAGGGTATTTACGAAGCGGTGCCGAGCGACTTCCAGGTCATGGAACTTAGTTCTGTTGGAAAAGCGGTCACTGGGACGGTCCTACTTGAGAGCTTGGCCCATTTGTCAGCGCAGATTCCGAACAGGATTTGTGACAGGATTTCTTTGAAAGCAAAAGTGACTAAAGATGAAAAGAAAAAACACGCAAGTTTCGCGACCTGGTAATTCAGGCTACGAGGAGTTTCTGAAGTCCGTCCGACCTATCGCTTTAGGTCTGCTTGAAAGCTCGTGCAAGCTAGACCGAAGCGCGTATGGCCGATTGATGAGCCAGAAGAACAAAGCCGGTAGGCTGATTTCCACCGAATATAAAGTTACCTCAGCAGAAAACGGATACTTCGACGCGACAGGAAGGTTCTCGCTTGCTGTTGCCGAAAATCCAAGAGCCACACCCGTTCTCGTAATTGAGTGCCTCTATGAAACGCATTTTCACTGCAAGGCGCCAGTACAAAAGGAAATGGTGGAGAGATTCGTGGTTTCCGAGCTTCGGTTGGTCTTATGGCCTTATTTCAGGGAGTTGGTATTCGGCTTATCCGGCAAGATGTCAATTCCACCTATAACGATTCCTCTGGCTGCCCGTCCAGAGTAGAAGTTAGAAGGTGACCCGGAAAAGAACGAAACCACCAGAAGAGGCATTGCGTACATCGCTGCAAGCGCATTAGTCGGTATCGGGCGCACAAAAGGAACGAACCTTATGGCAAATGATGACAACGGACAAAAATTCTTTGTAGAAATTGACGGTACCGAATACGAGTGGGACCAAGCCACTATCACAGTGCCGCAAATTCGTAATTTGGGCAATATTCCGGCCAACACACCGGTTATTGAAGTGGACCCCGACAATAACGAAACCACTTTAAGTGAGACCGCAGTTATCACATTAAAGCCCGGCCACCGCTATGGGAAGAAAGTTAAGTTTAAGCGGGGATGAGAGACAGAATTGCCAAGGAACTGGACCTACTCAAAAAGTATTACCCCGACACTGACGCAAAAGAAGTCGGTGACAGCACCTGGTTTAAAATTCCATCGTTTTTGATTCCCGGGGAAATCTGGAACAAAACGAGCGCGGCAGTTTGCTTCGAAGCCAAAATTACATACCCAGGAACCCCACCCTATTCGTTCTATATTGAGGGAGGGCTTCGCTCTAAAGACAACGCGGACACAAGACCGAAAGACTACGAGGAGCCCGCAGCAACTCCGTTTAACGGTACATGGGGTCGGTTTTCTTGGCAGCATGATTCGACCTGGAACCCTACAGAGGACCTTGTCGCTGGTAGCAATTTGCTTAATTTCGTAAGGTCGTTTGGAGACAGACTTAAAGAAGGGCTGTGACATGCCTCTAATAGCGATCTCGGAAGACCATTTCAAGAAATTGTTGAAACATTTTGCCAAGAAGACAGAACAAGTCGCCTTCATCTTTTGTACTCCCTCTGATCGTGAAACATTCGCTGCAAAAGAAATATACTTGGTCCCGCCAGAAGGATTGGTGCACGAATCTACGTACCACTCGGAGATCACGGACGACGAGTTAGCTAGAATAATCAAACACGCGCATCAAAAAGGATACATATTATGCGAGGCTCACTCCCACCCATCGTCAAAAGATCAAACGGCCTTCTCCCCAAGTGACAAATTGGGATTCACAGAGTTTGTTCCACATGTGTGGTGGCGTCTGAAAGGCAAACCTTATTTGGCCATCGTGTTCGGCCAGGATCATCATTTAGACGCCCTCGCCTGGATTGAGAATCCTCACAAACCGGAAGCTGTTCAAATCGTCAAAGTTGGGAGTAAAGAAATCAGGCCGACGGGAATTACATATAGAGAGCTCTTGAGTCGACAGCTCATAAACGCGCGGTACTCGCGACAAGAAGCATTCTTCGGGAGAGAAGGACAAAACAAACTAGAAAAAGTTCGCATTGCCATTGTTGGGCTTGGCGGAATTGGTTCCCACGTCGCGCAACAGCTCGCGTACCTGGGGGTGCGGAAATTCGTGCTGATTGATCACGACAGAGTAGAAGGAAGTAATCTGAACCGCTTGGTAGGCGCTAGCGAAAAAGACCTAGGTGAATACAAAATCGACGTTACAAAGCGCCTCATCGGATCGGTGCAGATCAAATCAGACATCAAGCGTATCGCTGGCGGGCTCTTTACGCGGGCTGCGTTGGACGAGATCAAAAATAGTGATTTTGTATTCGGCTGTGTGGACGAAGACGGCGTCAGAGTTGCGATGTTAGAGGCATGCTGCGCGTTTCAAAAACCATATATTGACCTCGCATCTGATGCTCCGGACGAAAGCGCTTTTGGGGGCAGGATGATATTTACAGGAATTGGAAAGGGTTGCCCCAAGTGTCGCGAAGAACTCGACGATGATGAAATTGATTGGTACTTCTCATCTCCTGAACAGCGAAAAGAGAAAGGGCATATTTACGGGATCAGAAAACGTGCTCTTGGCGATACAGGGCCCTCCGTCATTTTTCTGAATGGAGTCATGGCGTCGGTCGGAGTGCAGGAGTTCGCCACGTATATAAATCCGGCTCTCCGTCAGCCGATTCCATTTCTGGTTTACAGGGGTAATATGGGTATCCTTACCAAACCAACTGACTCTCCGAACCCCAATTGTTATTTCTGTAATACGCTTTGGAACGGCAAAATGAAATCAGATCTCTATCGGTTTGCTAAGGAGCAGAAGTAGCCACATGTGTTTCAGTATTCTGTGAATATCGTGGGCTGATGCTCACTCATCGAAGCAGGGACCGGCACATTGAATTTGAAGCACGCCATTTTGAACGATGTTCTTTCGCGGAAACCAGAGAAGCCGCTGTACCACTACACGACACAGACTGGGCTTCTGGGAATCATAAGGGATCGTCAAATCTGGGCAACCCACACGCAATACCTAAATGATCGCCGAGAATTTCTACATGCGGTGGACCTAGTGCGTGGGGAGATTCAGAGATTGCTTAACGAGCAGAACGCACGACCGGGAGAAGCATTGTCGACGCGCACGGAAGCTCTCAACAGAATGCATGATGGCATATCGCTGTCGCCTGAACACATAAATGTGTGCGTGTGTTCGTTCTCCGAAGAAAGCGATTCGCTATCCCAATGGCGTGCCTATGGTGGATCATCCGGTTTTGCCATTGGATTTTCTGGGGAGGTCTTGGGAGCCGCAGTTGAAAAACAGAACTGCTTTCTGGCGCAATGCATTTACGACCCTGCGGCTCAGCTAAAAATAGTGCGCGCTTTGGTGGAAGAAGTTCTGGACGAGCACCTTTCAAAAAAACCGGTCACCGAGAATGCGGAACTCGACGAGGTTTTCTGGAAGACCGGGGGAAATCTTTTGGCTTACCTCTATCGATATGCCCCGATTTTAAAGGACCGGTCCTTCGAGGAGGAACGAGAATGGAGAATTATTTCCAGGCCAATTTTCGCCCAACGTCTTGACTACCGTGAGGGGCGGTCTTTGATCATTCCGTATTACCGGCTACCACTATGGGAGGACGGTCAAAAAACGCAGATATACGAAATAATAGTTGGGCCAACGCGAGATGTTGAGCGATCAATAAAGTCGGTAAGTCGCTTGATCAAGGGGCGAGACGTGATCAAGGACCGTAACTTGAAGGGGCTAGACTTGATCGAGGCGGGATGGGGCCACACCCCCATTAAAGCCTCGCAAGTCCCTTATCGTGATTGGTAGGCTGCCACATGCCTCTAAGATTGATTGGCCCCATACAGATTTGGCCTGTAAGGATTGCGCCTTGGTACTGATACCAACTTTACCGGTAACCGACTTATCAGGCCTAGTGCCGTTCTGTGCTGGTACACTCTCTCAATGAAGATTTCAGAAATGACAAGCCACGATGTGCGAGCGGTGTTCGTGGCCTTTGCCTTAGCACTGCCTCTGCTGATTGTCGCGTGCGACCCCGGAGTGACAATTCATCAAGCTGATTCGCTGACGGAAACCGGCAAGAGCAGTGGCGTAATTCTCCGCGTAAAATCGACTCACCAATTCATAGGCGACACTCGGTACGTCGCTCAGGTGACCGTTACAAACGCTTTGGAAGCACCGGTGCTGGTCACGGGAATAGAGTTGGCAACAAAACAAAAAATCTATAGTGACAGTTCTCCACGCCGCAAGATTTCCCCGAAGAGGTTTTGCCGGGGCAAGCCCACGATTTTGCGGTTTTGTTTCGGCTGGATGATGCCGTGTATAAGACCTTCAAGGAGTCAGCGGAGCTGCGTGTTCACTACCGAAATGGGAGCAGAGAAGATACTGCTCGCATAGCAATTGTGCTGGGGTCGCTCGATGATTCGCGATGAGATAAATCTCCTCACCGCCTGATTAACGCTGCGCTAACCGGACAAGTGCCCGTTTCACTACTCCGGGGCGTGATGCTCGGGAACTTTGAGCCGTCCAGCGGTTAAAATTGCTCTAGCATGAAATACTTTACGCCCCAAATGTGGCTTGGTTTCAATGGTCCGCGCTCAAAGGCAGCATTGGGAACATGGGACCGTCGGTTCGAGGCTTATCAGACGAATCTGAAACCGATTTTGCCGAAACTTAACCCCAGGGCGCGGCGCTTTTTTCAACATGCCTTGGTCCTACATGATGGCACTCTCACGAGAATGGAGGTCGGTGACCGTATCAGCGATGCAGGTGGCAAGGCGACGCGAAACATCGCCAATCGTCGGCAGTTGGTTGTTCGACTCTTTGTTCTCTCTGACAGGATCGACCAACATTGCTACACGCTGGAATATAAAAACATCGACAGAATTGAGTTGAATTATCCGGGCAAAGTGAAACTTTTCCCGATTGGCATGTTCTCGAACCTTGGTGATTGGGGATACGACGAACTCACGTCAGTTGCAAATGGGTTGTTCAGGCACGAAATTCTTTTTTCTTCTGGTGCAACCATCATCATCGATTTTCGGCAAGTTTCCGTCCATCGAAAACGTGCCAAATAGCCCGCTAAGTCTTGATTACGCCGTTACCGGAGAAGTGGATTCCATTGATCCAGTACTGGCGGCATGGATCGATCTAGGCGACGCGGCCGGAATTCGGTTATCCTTCGGTCATGGACCCCATCATCAAAGGCGCGATCCCCGTTCTTCCTGCCGCCGACACGACGGAATCCCTGAATTGGTGGACGGAAATCTGTGGCTTCAAGGAAACTTTTCGCGATGTCACGCCACCGAACTACGCAGGAATCAACCGCGGCGAGGCCTATCTGCACATAGCCGGTATGAGCGACAAGGAACTGGCGCGAAAGGTCGGAGACCAGACCATGGTGCGAATCGCCGTTCAAGGCATAGAGGCCATGTATGCCGAATACCAGAAACACGGGGGAAGAGTGCATCCGAATGGCGCATTGCAAACCAAGCCCTGGGGCACGAAAGAGTTCGGCGCGATTGACCCCAATGGCGTATGCGTGACGTTTCAGGAATGAGTGTTATCTAGATTGGTCGCCACAGCTTCCCTAAGCAGCACAACTGTCCGAAGGTTCATTGGGACGCGATGTGTCGCATTAGCACGTGCGCATGACGTACCCTGTGGGAATCAACTGACCAAAGGCCGAAGGTTCATTCGGACGCGATGTGTCGCATTAGCACGTGCGCATGACGTACCCTGTGGGAATCAGCTGACCAAAGGCCGAAGGTTCATTGGGACGCGATATGTCGCGTTAGCACGTGCGGTACGGGCTCGCGTATCTCTTTTGTCGATTGCAAGACAGAAGCGCGGGAATCGCTTTGCGTCATGTGCGCACGTGCGGCTATCAGGTTGGGGGCAAATCCCTTTCGAACGCGTCAAGGAGTGGATTGACTAAGCGCGTAGGTGCTCTCAAGGCTTCTAGGAACAAAGAGGTGATTTTGTAAGGCCTGGAGTCAGCATGAATTGAAGAGTTCCACACTGCAAGAACTGCGCGCTCCAAGTCTGGCCAGTCCTCTCCGATAAACTCTTTGACGCTTTCAAATTGATTCCGCTTGCTGATCTGACGGCGAATTTCGCTGGCCGCTTCCTCAGCGGACCTCGGCTTCGCTCCTTCCAAAATCAACTTCACAGCTTCGAAAATGAAGTAGTTAATGCTCGTCTCTGCGGAGCACTCTGTTCGCGAGCACAGCAAGAAAGACCTGCGCCATCCCATGTGAGGCAATCCAGCAGCAGCATTCGCAAAGTTGAGAGGAGCGAAGACATATCTTTCGCTCAACACGAATCGCAGAAGCTCAGTCTGGGCAAAATGCGCCTCTACCTCCTTGACCTCTTTCTCGATCTCTCTGAGTTCTTCACTGTACTGAATAAGGGCTTTCTCTCTCCTGCTAAGTTCGGCCTGTACGGAGTCACATTGGCGTGACCGCTTCTGGCGTTCCTTGAGGAAGAAAGTCGTCGGCTTTTTCTTCTTGCGAGCCTGAGAGTAGCTGTCGCGGGCAACGGCAAAGAAGTCTTGCGCTCGCTCAAAGGTATTCCTCGCTTCCATTACTTTTGTGCTTGCTTCACTCACTGCCGTCTGTGTTTCTGCCAACTGGCTGTAGAGTCTCTTGCACTCTTGCCTTAGGAGAAGGAATCCATCGGGCATTGGCTTTTTGAATGAGTCCAGGAGCAACAGCTCAATTGTGGGATCGTTCAAACCGGCCAACGGGCGAAGCGCACCAGTGATGTGGAGAGGTTTTCGGGCGCGTTGTAAGTTCCAACCGATAATTGGCCAGTAAGCCGTGAAGATACCTTGCAACTGGTCTCTACGCTGACGTAGTTCGTCATTGCTCAAAGCGGGAGGTCTGCCAAGTCGCCCCTCTTCCTTGGCTGGAGCATATCCACTCAACAGCGACTCTGTACCCCAGTTGGCTAAAACCCCGTCAAGCGTCTTCCCCGCTTTTCTCCGCCGCAAAATTCCCCCGCCTTTGGTTCTTATTGCCACAAAAGTCTAAACGGACTCTCAGAATACCGCCACAGAAACCCTTCAACCCTATTTTCGGCTAAAAGCGCAAATCTGAGAATCGGGGTGACAATCCGGTCTGGGGAAATGAAATTGTGCGTCGGAGAAATTCAGTTGAATTCGATCCTCCATCTGCAGAGGGAACAAGCATGAAACTAACAGCTGAACAACGCGAGAGAGCTTTCACAACGTATGGAATTTGCGCCAACGAGGCGTGCGACAGTTGCGGCAAAGTGTTGGCCGAAGTTCGCTGGACACGGCTCGATATGCCGGAAACCTACTGCTCGCAACTGTGCCGAGATGGAGTCGAGAGAGTAAACGGGCGATGTGACGGGTGCGGTGTAGACCTTACCGGAAAGCGTCGTGGTGCTCGGTGGTGCTCAGATTCGTGCCGAATGAGGAGTCGCGTCAAGGACTCAGCAAATAACCCGAAAACACCCATACAAAACATTGGACTTATGGCGGCATAAATCACCCATGGCTATGACCACACCAAGACGGCCTTTTTGCACGATAACCCGAAAAGAAATCGCCCGTAACGCGAAGACACTCGGGACACCACGCATCTGCCGGGAAGCGAATGCAAGCAGACTTTCAAAAAGCTTCGGTGGAAGACTGGCGCAAATCCGAGCAATCCAGGCGTGGACCTCGGGACGACGGGCCTGGTCTTCCGCCGAGGAGTTTGATCGGGGCGGGCGCGCCCATTCAGGCCCAGAGTCGAAACGCGCTCCCTCTCCCCGCGCGGTATTCGCGCGCGGGGAGAGGGCGGGGGGAGAGGGGCTAGATGGTTTGCGGAAAAGCCTTGCGGAAAAGTTTTCC
>Ga0210409_10006920_pt1 | contig 11764 bp, 6 predicted proteins | sample IncBWH17MmetaG_FD_161649 | JGI IMG/M metagenome (GOLD analysis project Ga0210409, IMG submission 161649) | Forest soil microbial communities from Barre Woods Harvard Forest LTER site, Petersham, Massachusetts, United States - Inc-BW-H-17-M | ecosystem: Environmental > Terrestrial > Soil >...
TAAAACGCACGTCGCCGCGTGGTGGTCGCACCAGGGCCTGGACAAGACCTCAGGCGCTGGCTACTACTTCCATATCAGCGCCAAGGAAGTGATCGTCGCGGCCGGCGCCTACATGCCGGAAAAGGATCAGCTGGCGGCCATTCGTTACTGGCTGCTCGAGAACCACGCGCAGTTGCGAAAACTACTGCAAAAACCCGCCGTCCGCAGGACCTTTACCGAATTCGAGGGCAACGCTCTCACTCGTCCGCCCAAGGGCTTTCCGACCGATCATCCCGGGCTCGACCTGATCCAGTGCCGCCAATGGGGACTGAGCGCCACGCTGGCCGCCAACGCTGCTCTACAGCCGGACATCGCCGCTGTCATCATTCGTCATTTCAAGCTCGCTGCCCCGGTCGTCGACGCCTTGAATACGCCCATCGCAGCCGCTCTGGCGCCGAAGAAGAGGGTGCTTTTCGGCCTGCGTTGAGCACTGCGTTTTGCCTCGGTTTTTGGGCATAAATCCGGCTGCAGAGTGGCTGAAAGCAGCTAAAAATGGGCAAATCTAGGCAAAATAGGCACAAAACCCCAAGAAAATTGTGGAAATCGGCCTTTTCCCATTGACTTTACCCCGTCCGAAGTCGCATTGTAACCAACGACAGGGTTCCGAAAAACCCGCATGAATACAGGGGTTTGTGCGCACGTTGCCTTTGGCTACCCCACCGACGAAAGACCTGTCGCCGGGGACCCCAGCTGGTCGCACTCCCTTCATGCGGATCCGTCTTGGGCTTCTTCCACGGGGAAGATCCTTCGAGGCGGCGGAAACCCAGGCAACACCCGGCTGCCCTGAGAGGGCGCCCAAAAGGAGAAAATACATGGCAACTGGACTGACCAAGACCGCCCTCACGCGGCAACTGGCCGAGAAGCTCGAACTGACCAACAAGCAATCTGCGGCCTTCCTTGACCTGCTTGCGGAAACCGCAATCAAGGAAACCAAAAAGAACGGCGTCTTCGTAATTCCCGGCATCGGCCGGCTCGTAAAAGCGGAGCGCAAGGCGCGCATCGGCCGCAACCCCCAGACCGGCCAGGCCATCAAGAGCAAGGCCAAGACCGTGGTGAAGTTCCGCGTGGCCAAGGCCGCCAAGGACGTCATCGCTCCGGTCAAGAAGTAGCAATTCTCCTTCCCATCGCTGCCATCCTGGGCGAGCGCAGCCGGGTTCCCCGGCGATAGTCTTCGTCATTGGGAATGGGAGCGAATCGAAGGAACTGCATTCCGGACTGCGAAAAGGGAGAAGCCAGCGCTTCTCCCTTTTTGCTTGTCCTTTTCGCTTTTCGGCGAGCCGGCTCGAAAAAATATGCACTCCCAAACCGCGGCATTCCATCCAAGATGCATGGCCACCGCTTCCGATATCCGATACGAGTCCTCGACGCCGGCGCCATTGCCGCTGACGGTCCGCTACATTCTGCGCATTGAGGGCCTGGCTGTAGGCGTGGTGTCCGCGGTTCTCTACGCGCGCACCGGGGCCAGCTGGTGGTTGTTCGCGGCCTTGTGGCTCGCGCCCGATCTCTCCATGCTCGGGTACCTGGCCAGCCCTTGTCGCGGCGCGCGCGTCTACAATGCCTTCCACACCTATACAGTCCCCATCACCTTGGTGCTGCTCGCGTGGCTCTTCGATGCCAGGGCTCTCGTGCCCTTCGCGCTCATCTGGGTCAACCACATTGGCGTGGACCGGCTGATGGGCTACGGGCTGAAATACTCCACCGGCTTCAGTTGGACACACCTGGGGCATAAGGAGAGTGTCGGCAGCAGATTAGTCGAAGGCAAAGCCGGGGCACGATGAATGCTGATCAATCCCTGCGGCCTGCCCCCACATCCATTCGTCACTCAGCAGTCTCGCGCTGATCTGTTCGTGCCGGCATCAGCGCGCGCACGACGAGCGACAGTCCAAAGCTGATCAGGATGGCTCTCGTCATCAGGCGGTTGTCGTAGTTCCACGATAGAAACGCCAGCGCAACGAACACGCCGATCGGGGTCACCTCCGCCAGGAGCGCGCGCAGCCAATGCGGCCGGCTGCTTCCGCGCTCGAGATTCGTGTGCAGGCGCGGGAAGATCCTCGGCACAACGCCTAAATAGAGTTGGTACGGCTCGTCGATCTGCGCAGTCAGGAACGCCTCTTCCGCGAGAATCAAGCGCAGCAGGAACACGGTGATCAATACCATCGCAAAGACTGCGCCGGTCGCCGGCATGAGAAATGCCATCGCAGCCACCGTGAACCACAGGCCCACGTAGAGCGGGTTGCGCATGTAGCGATACGGTCCGTCCGCTACGATCCTGCCGGCCTTCATATCCATGCTGGTAACCGTCCCGGTGCCGAGATACGCCGTACCCCACACGCGCAGGATCGCGCCGATAGCGGCAATGACGGCACCCGCAACAATCACCAGCGGAGCCGCAACCGTGAAGCGGACCAGCCCCGTGCGCCCCAGCTCGAGCGCCAGCCATTCCAGCAACGGGATGCGCTGCGCGAAGACGGTCGACGATCCCCGGGCATTGATCCACGGCGCCCAAAATCCGAGCACGATAATGGCTGCATTGATCGCCATGCGCAGGCGAAATTCGATTGTGCTTGCCCGCATGCTGTCCTCTCCGCCTCGTGGAGTGTACCATCCGGCGAAGCCCGGCAAAATGCGGAGCGCGACTCCCTATTCGGCGCGCAACGCGTCCATGGGTTGAATTGAGGCGGCGCGTCGAGCCGGCAGCAACGTAGCCAGCGTCGACACGGCCACAAGCAGCAGCGCGACGCCAACAAAGCTGAGCGGATCGTGCGGCCCGACCTCGAACAGCAGGCTCTTCAACAGCCGAGCCAACGTCAGAGCCGCCACCAGCCCCACCGCGCCGCCCAATGCAACCAGCCGCATTCCTTCGCCGAGAATAAGTCGAAGTATCCGCGGTGGGTCCGCACCCAGCGCCATCCGCACCCCGATTTCCTGCGTGCGCTGCACCGCCATGTAGGCCATCAAGCCATACAGGCCGATCACCGCCATCACCAATCCCATGAGGGCAAAAAATCCAAGCAGCGTGGTTGCAAAGCGCGGACGATCTGCCAGCCGGCTGACCGATTGACTGAGCGGCTCCATCTCTACCGGAACGGTTCGATCGATCGAAGCAATCTCCGACCTGACCCATGGTTCAATTGTGGAGGCCGGCATCACCGAATCGATGACGACAATCAATCTGTTTCCGCTCCAGTCGTCGGGCACGTTCCGGCGGAGCGTGTACATCTCCGGATCACTCTGTTCGGTGAGCCCATTGTTCTTTACGTTATCTGCCACGCCGACGATGATGGATCCAGGCCTGCTGAAACGTTTATCTGGAGCGAACCGCTTTCCAACGGGATCCTCGCCCGGGAAGAGTCGCGCAGCTAATAACCGGCTCAGGATCGCTTCGCGCTCACCTCCTGTGCGATCCTGTTCTGCGAAATTTCGTCCACGGACAATGGGAATATTGAGCGCACGAAAATAGTCGGGCGTCACGGATCGGCCCGTAACGTTTCCTCCGCTCCCGGGAGGCACAGGCGGCTTGCCATCCACTTGAAGATCGGAGTACCGAAAGCTTTGCGACCCTCCCGCCTCTGGCGGAATCGAAGTAGCCATTCCCACCGCAAACGTGCCGGGCAGCCGCCTCAATGATGATTCAAGACGAAGATAGAAGTCCATTACCTTTTGATCGGTGTTGTAGCGCCACCAGGGAAGCGCCACCTTCATGGTCAGCACTCCATCGGTTTGCATCCCCAGATTCTGTTCCTCGATCTTCGTAAAGCTGCGCAGAAACAATACCGCGCCCGACAACAAGATGATGCTGACGGCGATTTGTGCTGTGACAAGGCTGCGCCTCAGAAAAGCACGATTGCGCGACATCGATGCCTTCGCGTTCAGCGCGGCCAATCCCGGCTTTTCGAGCGACGCGGTGAGACCGAAGATCACTCCGCAGAGGCAGGAAAGCAGAGCCGCAAACACTGCAATGCGTAGATCGAGATGAGCCTTGCTGATGAACGGAATTCCCGTCGGGGCGAGGCGGACAAACACCACGACCAGCGATTGCGCCATAGCAAGTCCGGCCAAGAATCCCGCAAATGAGAGCAACAGAGCTTCAGTGAGTGCTTGGCGGATGAGCCGGCCACGGCTGGCACCGATCGCCGAGCGCACCGCAAGCTCCCGTTGTCGCCCCGCTCCGCGCGCAAGCACCAAGCCCGCCACGTTGGCGCATGCGATCAGCAAGACCGCAAGGACAAATCCGAAGAGAACCCACGCGACCGGCCGCACATCTTGCGTCTCTTTGTCGCGCAACGTCCGTATGCTAAGGCGAACTTCGTTTTTCGCCGAAGGCGGGAACAACTTAAGGTCGCCATTGAACAGACTTTGCATCTGCGCATACGCCCGCGCGACGCTGACGCCGGATTTGAGGCGTGCAAATACCCGCTCTGGGTAACCGAAACCCCCATTGACCGTTTGTTGAATTGCAGGATCGAATGCAAAAGGAGAGACGATGTCCGCAGATTCTAACGTGGGAAACTGAAAATCCCCAGGCAGCACACCAACGATACGGACGGGGTCGCCGTCCACATTGATCATTCGGCCCAGGATATGAGGATCGCCGTTGTAGTGTCCCTTCCACAAGCCATAAGAAATCATCACCACACGCGGTCCGTTGGGACGATCTTCTTCCGGCAGAAAGTTGCGGCCCAAAACCGGAAAGATTCCGAACAAGGGAAGAAAGTTCGCCTGGAATGAAATGCACCCCAGCTGCGCCGGGTTATCTTCGACCAGGTCGCAATTGTGAACCCCCGTGCTCTGGGCCGCGAGAACGGAAAAAGGGGTCTGATCCTTCTGCCATTCCACGTAGAAGCGGCCCATCACGAACTCCTGCCGCTCCAGCGAGTGAACAAATCCTAGCGACACAATTCCACTGGGATCTGCATACGGCAATGGCCGAAACAGAATGCGGTCGACCACGCTGAACACCGCTGTGGTCGCGCCGATTCCCAGGGCCAGGGTCACGATTGCGGTGAGCGCGAAGACGGGATTGCGGCGAAACCCGCGCAGTGCATAGCGCACATCCTGCCTCAGGGTTTCGATCAGTGGCAACGTGGCGCGCTCCCGATACGATTGCCGCGCCTGTTCGGCACCGCCGAGCCTGATCAATGCTTGTCGCCGTGCTTCCTGCTCATTCAGCCCTGCGCGCATTCCTTCGTCTGTGTCCAAGGCCACGTGGCTTTCGAACTCGGCGTCGAATTGCCGCTGCGTGCTTCCAGCACGAAACAGCCGCAGCAGCAATGCCCGCAATTTCCGCATCGTGATCTCCTATTGCGTACGCAGCGCCTCAGTCGGATTGATTCGAGCCGCACGCCGCGCCGGAATCCAACACGCCGCCAATGCGACGGCTGCGAGCAGCACCGGCGCCCCGGCAAAGGTGATCGCATCGTGCGGTGGAATTCCGTAGAGAAAACTCGCCGCCAGTTTCGAAAGCATCCATGCCGCCGGCCAACCCAGAGCAGTAGCGATCGCAGCCAGCGTCATCCCCTCGCGCACCACGAGCCTCTCCACCGATCCAGGGCGCGCCCCCATGGCCATGCGGATGCCGATTTCGCGCCGGCGCCGGCCGACAGCATAACTCATCACGCCATAGAGCCCGATGGCCGCCAGCACCAATCCGATGCTGCCAAACACGCCAAACAGCGCTGCCGCCACCCGGGGCAGGAAATACGCACTGCGGATGTGTTCTTCCATCGTCTCTTCGTTGTAGATGGCCATGGCGGGATCGAGCGCGTACACCTGCCGCCTCACGGCCTCGGCCAGCGCCGCGGGATTGCCCCGCGTGTGCACAACAAGCGTATAGCCCATCAGCGAAGCATCGTCCACAATACTCTGGTCGAGCGATCGATAAAGAATCGGGCGCGTGTCCTCGCCCAGCGTCCGCGACTTCGCGTTCCCGGCTACGCCGATAATCTCGTACGTCCAGTGGCCGCCGTTCACGTGCTGCCCAATCGGATTGGCGCCGCCGAAGAGCCGGTCGGCAAAAGCTTTATTCACGATCGCCGTCCGCGGCCCATCCGCCGCCTCTCCACCGAAATCGCGCCCAGCGATTCTCGGCGTGCCGAGGGCTTCAAAGTAACCGGGCGTCACCATGTACAGGTCGGCATTCGTGAACGCCGCGTCTTTCCCGGCCTGCCCGGTCACCGTGAATCCATCGCTGCGATTGCCGCCGGAAAGGAGCGCCACATCGGTGCACACGGCCGCATCCACTCCCGGCAAAGCCGCGGCGCGCTGGCGCAGTTCCGCGAGAAAGTGGCTGGTGCGCTCCGGGGTATAGCCATTCAAGCGAGGATCGACCGAGAGCATCAGGAGCCCCTGGGAGCGAAATCCAATATCGATGTTGGCGGCGTTCTCAAGGCTGCGCAGAAACAGCCCCGTCACCGCCAAAGTGGTCAGCGACATCGCAATCTGCGCCACCACCAGCACGTTGCGCAGAGTCCAGCGGCGCCCCGCGCGCGCCAATGCATCTTCGCCTTTCAGCGCCTTGGCCAGCGAAGGATGCGAAGCCGCCCAGGCGGGCCCGATCCCCAGCAGCAGGCCCGACGCCGCGCTGATCAGAACAATGTACAGATCCACACGCCAATCGATATTCACGCGCACATTGAGAGGAACAGGCGCGGGCAGATGCATCGATGACAGCGACTGCGTAGCCCACAACGACAGAAATGCGCCCAGCACTCCGCCGCCCAGGCCGAGCACCACGCTCTCCATCAAAACCTGGCGCCGCAGCCGGCTCCGGGTTGCGCCGAGCGCCAGCCGCACAGCCATTTCGCCCTGCCTTCCCGCCGCTTGCGCAAACAACAGGTTGGCCACGTTGGCTCCCGCAATCGCGAGCAGCAGCACCACCACGAGCGAGAGCGCGCTGAGGAAGATCAGCACCGCGTCCCGCTCACGCGGCGGCAGCGTGCCGGCCTGTTCGAACACAAATGACAACCCCCGGTCGGTCTTGGGATAACTCACGGCGAAACGCCCGGCAAGCGTGTTCAACTCCGCCGCAGCCTGTTCGCGCGTCACGCCGGCGCGCAATCGCGCGAACACGGCAACCCAGTGAAATTCGCGCGAATCCTGCGGCGGCAGATTCGGAACAAGCTGTGCCGTGACGTTCAGCGGTACCCAGAACTCGGCATCGAGGATCTGGTCGACGCCATGGAATGTGGCCGGCGCAATGCCAACCACCGTGAACAGCCTGCCCGAGAGTGTCACCGTCTTTCCCACGATCGCGGCATCAGTGTGGAAGCGGCGCTGCCAGAGCCGCGCACTCAGCACCACCGCGGCGAGCCTTTCATCGCTGCTGGCAAACCCGCGTCCCAGCACCATGGGAAGCTCGAGCACGTCGAAAAAATTGGTTGTGACACCCTGGCCCCATACGCGCTCGGGATCCCCGTTGCCGCCTATCGATGCGGGAATCAATTCGTAATAGCCGCTTACGCCTGAGAACGATTTCGCCTCGTTCCGGACATCGTCATACATGGGCTTAGGAAAATTGTTGCAGCAGTGATCGCCTTCCTGCTGAAGGTGCAGTGCCAGCAGCGTCGCAGGATCGCCCACCGGCGCCGGCCTCAGTACGAAGCGGTTCACCATCGAGAAGATGGTCGCATTGGCCCCAATTCCCAGCCCGATCGACAGGATCGCAACCGCAGTTACGCCTTTGTGCTTGCGCAGGGTGCGCAGGCTGTAGCGCAGATCTCGAAGCAGCGACTCGAGCCACGGCACACCGCGCCGCTCGCGATACGCCTGCCGGGTTTGCTCGACTCCGCCCAGCCGGATGAGCGCCTGGCGCCGCGCCTCGGATTCGCTCAGCCCTGCACGCGTGCCCGCTTCGATATGCAGTGCAAGATGCGCTTCCAGTTCCGCCGAGAATTCCTCGTCATCGCGGCCCCGCCGGAAAAGGCCCACGAAGCGCATCCACATTCCTCGCAGTTTTCGCATTAGTTCTCCAGTTTTCTCGTCCGCGCCAGCGCACGCTCGATCTCAATCCATGCGCAACGCCTGCATCGGATCGGTGTGCGCAGCCCGTCGCGCGGGCAGATACGAGGCCAGCACCGCCACCGCACTCAAAACGACAACGGCCAGCACGTAAATCAACGCGTCATTGGCGTGCCCACGCAGCAGATGGACATTTACCCCCATGCCTGAATTCGTAAATGAGACCAGCGAGACCACCCGCGCCATAGCCACGGCAACGAGCACGCCGCAAGCCAGTCCGGCCATCGCGAGCGCCAGCCCCTGCCGGACCACCATGCGCAGAACATGGCCGGGCTGTGCACCCAGCGCCATGCGCACCCCGATCTCCTGCGAGCGCTGGGCCACCGAGTAAGCCATCACGCTGTACAGTCCGATCGCGGCCAGCAGAAGCGACAGGCTTCCCAGCACCGTCATCAGGGTCGCCGCCACTTTTTGCGGATAGAGCGATGCGCCAATGAATTCCTTCAGAGGTGCGGCATCATAGACCGTCACGTTGGGGTCGATCGCCCGCACCTGCTCGCGCAGCATGGACAGTACGCTACCCGGCTCTCCCCGCGTGCGCACGTAAAACGCCAGGTTCATATCCTCGCGAAACACCTGGCGGAACGGAACATAGAAATACGCCGGCGTGGATTCAGCCAGGTAGTGATACTTCGAATCCTTGGCCACGCCGATCACGCGGAACCAACTGCCCCAGCCATGAATGCGATGGCCGATCGGATTGCGCCCCGCAAAGAAGCGGCGCACAAACGCTTCGTTCACGATCATCACGGCGGGCGCGTTTTCATTGTCCTGGTCGGTAAAGTTGCGGCCTTCCACAATCGGTATGTGCATCAGGGGGAGATACCCCGCGGAAACCACGTTGCGGAAGATGTTCATGTTTTCGTTGGGCCGGGGTGCATATCCTTCGATGTTCAACTCCTCCCACCAGCTCGGTTCAAAGCCTAGGGGCACGCCGTCGGAGTAAGCAATGTCGGTCACGCCGCGCGCCGACAACATGCGCTCTTCCAGGCGCCGGCAGAACTCCCGGCGCTGGGCGAGACTGTATCCATTTGTCGAAAGATAAAACTGGTTCAGCAGAACGTGATCCGGATCGAAGCCGGGATCGATGCGCATCGTTTGCTGAAAGCCCCGCGCCAGCAGACCGGCGCCGACCATCGCCACCAGCGCGAGCGCCACTTCCGCAGCGACCAGCGCGGAGCGCAGCCGGTTGCGTCCCCTTCCCGCCGTACCGCTGCGTCCGTTTGCATTCAGGCGCGCACTCAGGTTGATTCTCCCCGCCTGCAACGCGGGAATCAACCCCGCCGCCAGCGTTGTCAGAACGCAAACGCCGGCGGTGAAGGCAAGCACGGCGAAGTTAGGCCGCGTATCCATCGCAACCAGGTCTTGCATCGGACCCGGCGGCATCAGGAACTTCAGCACGCGCGCGAGCCACGGCGTCACCGCCAGTCCCAGCCCGGCGCCTGCCATGGTGAGCATCAGGCTTTCGGTCAGCACCTGCCGCGCGATCCGGCCGCGCCGTGCCCCCAGCGCCATGCGCGCGGTAAATTCCTTCTCGCGCACCGTGGCCCGCGCCAACAGCAGGTTGGCCACGTTGGCGCACACGATCAGGAGCAATAATGCGCACACGCCCATCAGGACGCGCAGCGGGCCGGCCAGCAGCCCCTGCGGCCCGTGTGGCGACTTGGCCAGCGGCAGCAGCGTGGCGCTCATGCCTTCGCTCACATTGGCATTGGCCACGGCCATGCGCTCGGCCAGCGCTTTCAACTCCGCACGCGCCTGCTCGAACGTCACGCCTTGCTTCAAGCGCGCGATGCCCAGCATGTTGCGATCGTGGCGGTCGCGCAGCATCCACAACTTCACGCCATTCAGTTCCGACTGCTCCATGTAGGGAACCCACACGTCGAATGCGGTGACGGGTATCGATCCATGAAATGCAGGCGCCGCCACGCCCACAATGGTGAGTTCGTGCTGGTTGATGCGAATCGTCTTGCCCGCAATCGCCGGGTCGGCGCCGTAATGCGCGCGCCAGTAGCGGTCGCTGATCACCGCTACGGGATAGGCGCCGGGAGTATCGCCATATTCGCTGGGAAGAAACAGCCGGCCCGTTTCCGCTTGCACGCCGAGCACGGAAAAGAAATTTCCCGAGACCAGTTCGCCCCACACCCGCTCCGCATGATCTTCCCTGCCCACGCTGAATGCCGCGGGATGAGTCACCGCGATGCCATCAAACTGCCTGAGGTGATCGCGAAAATCGATAAAGTCGGGATAGGAATTCGGCACCCACTCGCCGTTCGGCGTCACAGACTCGACCGTGACCAGCCGGCCGGGATCACGAACCCCGCTTAAGGGCTGCAACAGCACGGCATCGATCCACGTGAATGCTGTCGCGCACGCGCCGATTCCGGCCGCCAGCGTAATCACGGCAACAGCGGCGAACCCCGGATTCCGCCTCACCATGCGCCATGCGTAGCGCAGGTCTTGCACCAAGTCCTCGAGCCACGGCAGACCGCTCCGCTCGCGATAGGCCTGCCGCGCCTGTTCCACTCCACCCAGACGGATCAATGCCTGGCGGCGCGCCTCGGCTTCGCTCAGCCCTGCGCGCTTGCCAGCGTCCACGTGCATCGCGAGGTGCGTCTCGAGTTCGGCAGAAAATTCCTGATCGGCCCGGCCGCGCCCAAGCAGGCCGCCCAGACGGAACAACAGTGCCCGCAGCTTTCGCATATGTCCTCCTACTCGGTCCTCAAGGCCTGCATCGGGTCTGTCGAAGATGCCCGGCGCGCCGGCACAAACGCCGCCAGCAGCCCGCTCATCAGGACCAGCGCGATCACCGCAGCCGCAGTCGCCGGATCGTGCTCGCTGACCCCGAACAGAAACGCCTTCATAGCCCGCGTTGCCAACCAAGTGCATGCGAGTCCCGCTGCCAGTCCCGCGCCCACCAGAAACGCTGCATTCTTTAGCACCAGCAGCAGCACGTCACTGCGCTGCGCTCCCAGAGCCATGCGAATGCCCACTTCGCGGGTGCGGCGATTCACCGAATACGCCATCAGGCCATAAAGTCCAACCAGCGCCAGCACCAGCGCAATGGCCGCGAACGCCGTCAGAAGCGATGTCTGAAACCGGCGCCGCGCGCTGGCAATCGAGACCAGGTCGCCCATCGTGTGAACATCGGTCAGCGCGAGATTGGGGTCGATGGACTTCAGCGTGAAACGCGCTTCCGCAACCACAACTGACGGTGGTTGCGTGGAACGAACTGCGAAATACGCGTAGCCGAAATCGTAGGCCGCGTTATATACCTGCGGTTGCGGCTCTTCCTCCAGGCTGGTATGGCGAACATCGGCAACGACACCGACAATGGTTGCCCACTGTGCGTGCTTCTCGTCCGTACTGATCCGCCGCCCGATGGGGTTCTGATTCGGAAAGTAAGTATCCGCAAACTTCTGATTGATGATCGTCGGCCTGTTGCCGGTCGTGTCGGCATCGGTAAAGGTGCGGCCGGCGATCAGGGGAGTATTCATGGCAGCGAAATACTGCGGTGTGATCGTCCGGCCTTCGGACTGCTGAAAATCCTTATTCGGAGCTCCCTCGATCCACAGCATCGTAATGCTCTCGGAGTCACTGAGCGGCAGATCATTCACCGCTCCCACAGCCTGCACGCCGGGGAGCGCGCCAAGCCTGGCGATGAAGTCCTTAAAAAACGCGCTCTGCGGCGGACCCGGCTTATAGCGGT
>Ga0210409_10006921_pt1 | contig 11763 bp, 6 predicted proteins | sample IncBWH17MmetaG_FD_161649 | JGI IMG/M metagenome (GOLD analysis project Ga0210409, IMG submission 161649) | Forest soil microbial communities from Barre Woods Harvard Forest LTER site, Petersham, Massachusetts, United States - Inc-BW-H-17-M | ecosystem: Environmental > Terrestrial > Soil >...
GAACTCCCGCGGTTAACCGCGCAGTGCGCTAGCGTACCCCGCCCGCCATTCCCATTCTCGGCCGCAACGCCTCCGCCGCGTCAGCAGCCTCAAATCCCATGCGTTCCCGAACCACGTACAAAGGACGGCGCTTGGATTCACCATAAATGCGACCAACATATTCGCCAATGATGCCCATACAGATGAGCTGGACGCCGCCCACAAACCAAATTGCGATCACCGTACTGGTCCAGCCGCGCACCAGACCGTGAGTGAAAATTTTGTCAAACAGGGCGATGGCGATTTCCGCCAGCGCGATTCCAGAAGCGGCAAAACCGATCCACGTGGCCATCCTGAGAGGCAGCGTGGAAAAAGAGACGATGCCGTCGGTGGCCAATCGCATCATTTTGAAAAGGGAAAATTTGGTATCGCCCGCGAAGCGCGCCGCGCGCCGGTAGGGAACCGCAACCTGAGAGAAGCCCAGCCAGCTCACCATGCCGCGCACGAACCGGTCGCGTTCCGGCATGGCCAGCAGGGCATCCACAACCCTGCGATCCATGAGGCGAAAGTCACCTGTATCGAGAGGAATCGCGGTGTCCGATAAGCGGCTGATGAACCGGTAGAAGATTTTCGCGGTCCCGCGCTTGAAGGCGGTTTCACCTTCCCGCTCTACACGGACTCCATAGACCACGTCATGCCCGTCCAGCCATTTTTGAAAAAACTCCCGGATTACTTCCGGGGGATCCTGAAGGTCGGCGTCGATGATTACAACGGCGTCGCCGCGGGTATGTTCCAGTCCGGCGGTGATGGCCACCTGGTGCCCGAAGTTCCTGGAAAATCGGATGGCGCGGATTCGATTTTCCTGGATTTGCATCTCACGCAGCAACTCGGGGGTGGAATCGGAGCTGCCATCGTCTATGTAAACGATTTCGAAATTCGCAGAAATCCCCTCGAGGACGGCAACGAGGCGGCAATTCGTTTCACGCAATACAGCCTCTTCGTTGCAGCACGGAACCACTACGGAAAGCACCGGGCGCTTTTCGCTGGGATCGATGGCATCGCTGGCTTCCGGAGCGCGGGCGCCAGTCATCAGTTGCCGGCCCATGACGCTTCCTCCTCGTTTTTCGGAATCCGGCTGCTCGCCGCCCCATGGACAGTTCGCAATGCGACGCGCCCGCCGTCGTTTCCGTGAGCAGAAAGGGTTTCGAGTTCCAATCCCGACACCCCGGCCGCGGCGGATTGGCGGGGAGCGGGAGGATCATTTCGCCTCACAAACAAAACGCTCGTCGGATCTTCGTAGACTTTCCGCCAGTCCGGCAACGCGGCCAGCAGTGTCGCCAGTGCCTCGTCATGATTGAGCAGACACGACTGAATGCCATACTTTTGCAGAACGAAAAGCGCGTCGGGGCTGATATCTGAAATCTTGTAATAATCGGCCAAAAACCCGGCCCGCTCGTATAGTTCGCTGCGGCCATCCATGAATACTTTATGTTCCGGCCCGCGCGTCAGGATCAGATATCCGCCAAATCCGTAGGTGTTGTACATCGGGCCGGGAACCGGGTAATGATTCAGGTATTCGACGGCGGCGACCGGGTAGGTCTTGCCAACATTGCTCAATAATTCGGCCTGCGATGGAAAATAGCGGACGGCGATTCCGAGAATAATCGCCATACCAATCGCGTTCAAAACGCGACGGTCCTTGTCCCGATCGTATCGCAGAACCCACCTGGCGAGGATGGTAGCCAGCATTTGCACGAAAACGGGCACGAAAATCAGAAGAAAGCGGCGGTGCATACAAGCCACAGCGGCGGCAAATAAGAAAAGTCCAAATTCTTCCAGGCGCCAAGTGAAGCGGTACGCGATCTGTAGAACGGTAAAGCCGAGCAACAGCACCAGGAACACTTTGCCCGCCATCAGATTGAAAGGCATCGGCTGCCACTCAATGACATTTGCCACACCGAGGGGGAGAGAAAAAGCAACGTCGAACGGATACTTGGCGAGCTTCGTGCCGTACGGCGTGATCACCGTGGCACCCGCACAAAGAGCCAGGACTACTGACAAGCGCAAGCGATCGCTATAACTACAACGGTGCGCTTCGATATCGCCGGTGTGGAACTCCAACAGACTGCCGGCCAGATAAACGCCAATCACACCAAGGCCGATAATCCAGGATCCGTGCGCGTTCACCCAAACCAGCATGAGTATGGGCAGCGCCCATACCTCTTGGCGCTTGCCCATGCGGAAGCGTTCCAAAATAATGAACGTCAGGACCAAAAAGAGATAGCCCAGCATCTGGGGACGAAGATTGAAGGACACGGTAGCTAGAACGAAGACCGCCGCGGTGGCCACAAACGCGGCTTTCGAATTCCCGGAGCGAATTGCGGCCAGGGTATAGAGTCCAATCAGAATCGCGCTGCCGAGGACCATCAGGAGCACATCCAGGCCACGCATTCCGCCAAGGCGATACATGGTCGCCAGCAGAACGTCGCCCAACCATTCATACGCAAACCAGGGCTTGCCGGATAACGTCAACGAATAAATGTCCTGCGTGGGCAAATGGCGGGTGGCGAGGATATATTCGCCCTGCTTGATATGCCACCAAACATCGGGGTCCACGAAAAACGTCTGCGTGATTGTTGCCACCGCACCGACCAGCAGAGATCCCAACAATGCCGGGAATGAGATCAAACGTTGCCAAAGCAAAGGCGGCGTGAGCGATTGCGACGTGAGAGTTCCATCCAGCGCGCCCGTATGGCGAGGTCGTGCTGCTGGAAGAAGCGGTACGCCACCAGGGATCCGGATTGTCACCTCTGAGTCGCTCATTCGTCTCTCTTGGATTTTCCTTAAGTTCCCTTATTGCAATCGAGAACCAAGTCACCGTGTAACCAAAATGTGACAGAGTGCTATTGCTTACATGCCAGTGCTTTCAAGGCCACCCGGCATATCTAACAGGAGCCCGAATATAGAGACAGGCGTTCACAAACAGATACGAATTCAGCGTCTGAGACAGAATCCACTTAACTTAGAGGCAATTTTGATTCAAAAGGGGACTGTTCGGGTCTTGCCTTAGATGGCGGAATTCGTGCAGTACGGTGAAAGGGTTGCGGACATCAGTGATACTCTCGCCCAGTTGTCGAATCTTTTGGGGTTCAATGTGGCCAAGCAATGTGGCAGCTTGAGCCAAATGTTTGACCTTTTCGGGCAATAAACCCATCACTCGCACGGAGGTGGAATCGACAGCAACCGGATCGTCCCCTAAAATAAGGACGCCCGCGGGTTTCAAGGATCCTTGGATGGGTCCATTGCCTTCCATCCCTACGATGCCGTCGACGATCGCAAAATCCGGACGCACCGCCGCATTAATGTCCAGAATTGCCGGGTCAATTCCAGCCCAATGGAGAACGTTCTTTGGCCACCCGTAGCAGGCTCCCGGCACGGCCCCGAACATGTTCTTGAGCGAGAGAGTAACGCCGGCCCAATGGTGCGTTTTGAGTTTCGGCATGGAGACTACGAAATCGGCGCGGAGAAGAATTTTCGGAAAGTACAATTCCTTCAACCGCGAGGCGCGCGTCCGGAAGCGGAGACGTTCGACGTCGTCCACGTTCAAATCCACAAAGATTTTGGCGAGCGGCCTGGTAAACTCCCGCAGCCGCATGGATTCGAGTATGGCTTGTGAATCTCGATCGATGCCCGAGCCGTCTCCAATGAAAACTTCCGAGGCTCCCAGACGCAGAAATGATTCGCGAGCGGCGGCGATCACAGCAGGGTTGGTGTTGGTGATTCCCAGGGGATCCAGGGTAATGAGATTCGGCTTCAGGAGCACCACTTTTCCGCGCACGGGCAGGTCAAACTCGCGGAGAGTTTCGTAGAGTACCGCGGCGATATCCGACTGATAATTGGGGACACGCCGGATAGCAACGCGTGAATCGGGTCTCGAAAACGGTGGCAAGAGCGCTGGAGTTTCTCGGGGCATGGGTCACGCAGGCTTGCTGGAAACAACATTCAGCCAACCAGGGTTCTCGCTGAACGCCAGAGCGGCCCAGGTAATGGCTTGAACGCTCCAGGGAAGCGCGCTTGAGTCATGAGAACTCTGCAGGCGTTCCGCCAATTTTGAGTTCTGTCTGCCGTAGAGGCCCAGGCCAATGTGCGCCAGAGCAAGAGACTCCGGGCTCACAATCGTGTCTTGAATGCTCTCGAGCCAATCGAGGCTCTCGCGATTTGCCCGGCGATCTGCGGTCTCATGGAGGGCAATTAAGGCCCATACCGTCGGCCCGACCTGCGGCTGACCGGCAACCCCGTAAACCCGTGGATTTCCGCAATTCCACCCGCCTCCGGGGCACATGCGGTCGTAGAGCATTCCATGTGCGAGACCGATTCTTCGTGGCAAATTAGACAGGGAGGCCGCCGCTTTGGCATGCAGTACGATCATTGCGTAGCAGGTTGGTTCGACCCAACTGGCGGTATGAGGAGTCCAACTCCATCCGCTGAAAGAGGCGCTTTGAGCATTAATCCGACTGCGGTCAACCAATTTTCGGGCCATCCGCCATAAGAAGCCCGAATCGCGCGGCCGATCATCGTTCAGCCAGCGCAATCCGCTGAGCAGTTTTGCCGAAAATTGCGGGTGTGCTAGGAGTGCCCAGCAAGCAAGGGAAGTAACCCAACATCCTTCGCTCTGGCCGGCCGCGGCTCCCCAGGAACCATCTTCGCGCTGCGCTGCGGTGAGAAAACGAAGACCTCGTTCCAGAGGTTCGTCCACGGCCCCCGGGGAACTGAATTCATGGAGAGCGATGAGCGCCCAGGCGGTCGGCTCGATACGGCTATCGCATCCGGCGTTAAAGCCCCAGCCTCCATCAACGTTCTGCAATCCACGCAGGCAAGCCAGAAATTCGCGATCCACGAATGACCGGCCCCTTCCAAGTTCTCTCATTAAGCTGGTAGTTGTATCACCGGGCGACCCTTTGTGGCTAGTCCCCGCCGCGGATCACATGATTCTCTTGGGCGCTAAAGGGAGCTCGTTAGTGACAATCAGATTCGGTTCTTCGGACTCGCGAATCTCAAGCTGGTTCATCAGCCGGTGCAAGTAGCCCCGAGCTACGCCTAAGGTGCGCGCGCTTTCCGTTTTATTCCAGCCAGTTTGCCGCAGGGTGCGCAGGATGAGCCGACGTTTGAACTGACGAACCTCTTGTTCGTACGATTGGTCGAAACTCAAGGTCTCGCCGGTGCCGCGGACCGAAGTCGGCAAGTGCCAGAGTTCGACGGCTTGCCCATCGCAAATGACTGCCGCTCGCTGCACAACATTCTCGAGCTCCCGGACGTTCCCGGGCCAGGCATATTCGTCGAGCGCGTGCAAGGCGGCTTTGGAAAACTTTCTGACCTTCTTGTTGAATTGCTGGGCCGACACCTGAAGGAAATGCTGTGCCAGGAGATGAATATCATCGCGCCGGTCGCGCAAAGGAGGCAGGTGCAACTGGACGACGTTCAAGCGGTAGTAGAGGTCTTCGCGAAACTCTCTCCGCTGCACCATCTCAGCCAGGTTCCGATTCGTCGCCGTGATCAGGCGGACATTGACGCTGACCGTTGCATTGCTGCCGAGCCGCTCGAAACTGCGCTCCTGAAGCACGCGCAGCAGCTTGGGTTGCAAACCCAAACTTAAATCGCCAATTTCATCGAGGAATAAAGTGCCCTGATCCGCCGCCTCGAGACGCCCTCGCCTATTCGCCAGCGCGCCCGTGAAAGCGCCCTTCTCATGGCCGAAGAGTTCATCGTCGATCAGTGTTTCCGGCAAGTTCGTGCAGGAAAATGCAACCATTGGGCGGGCCGCGCGCGCGCTCATCTGGTGAATGGCTTTCGCCAGCAGTTCCTTTCCGGTCCCTGTCTCACCGGTGATCAAGACGTTGACGTCACAAGGGGCAATTGTCTGGGCGAAGGCAAAGAGTTCCTGCATAACCGGGGAGGTCCCTAGCAGGTGATGCATTCGACCCGAATTGCGTGCGGCCGCCCGCAAAGTCTCAAGTTCTTTATTCGCTCTAGCGGATTTGTGCGCGCGCCGCAGAATCTGCCGGAGTTCCGCGATGCTCAGGCCGTCCGTAATCGTGTCGCAGGCGCCATGCTCCATCATGCTGGTAGCGAATGCACTGCTATTTTCGTCACAAAACACAACCATGGGAGGACGGGAAGCGCTCTGCTGTATCTTTTCCATGAGCTGGATGCCCGCAGTGAGGTTGGTGCTGGTCGCACCGGACCGTATATCCAGCACTACAACGTCACACCACTCCTGCCAGTCCGGCCATTGACTGATGTTGAGATCGCTGCGGTGGCGGGTCTCAAATCCCGAGTCCAGGGCCCGGGCAATTGCATCCGCAAGCCCAAATTCCTTGCCAAGTAAACAAACACGTATGGTTTGTTCCTGCATTACAGGTCCCCCTTTTGATTAGAACCGACAATCCGTTGATGAGAGGCCGGGCACAAACCCCAATGGCAACCGTCTGAGAGCAAGTCGAGGTCCAAATGGACCGTCACCAATAGGATTCAGCCATCCGGAAGTAATTCATTAGGCACATGATGCGGCGGGCCGACGCAGTGTGCCCTCTGAGGGACAGGAGCGCGGGAAAAAGTTTGCGACATTGGAGCAAGCATTTTCCACCATCATTCGGGCCAAGGCCGATGGCGTTCCTTTCTTTGCGCTTCGAAAGGGATTTTTGGCCGACGCCGCGGCCGCCACAACCGGGATTTTCACGAAGTTTGTGGAATCGACGGCACCTGGAACTGCGCGGCTATTAGATTTGAGGAACTCATATAGGCGGGAGGGGTTTGATGGCGTCAGTGGGCACACCACAACCTGCGCCTGGAAGGTTTCCAAGTCAAAAAGAAACCCGAGACTATACATTGCGGAGAGCGAAAGTCAAGCGACCTGGGTGCCACGCGGAAGAGGCAGGCCCAAAGCCCTCACTCAACCCCCTCACGGCTTTCCACGCCGGCTCCTGAAAATCAGCCCGGGGGGCTTCACGATGAACCTGACTAAATCCCTGAAAGTTGTGGGGGGCGTGCTTGACGAACACTCGCAAGCTGCTGCCATTGAGATTTTGTTGATCGCGAGAACAGAGCGCATACGCGCTTCCATGCGTAAATTTAGGCACTCAAAATAACGCGCCAACGGAGTGGCTGGGTAGGATGCGGCACAGGGGACAATCTGCGTTAGCTTTCTGAATAATTACCTGCAGGTCAATCAGCCTGTGTGTAGGCCATTGTTACACTTTTATGACTCTGAGGACGCCTGCCGAGCCCGGCGCATCGCGGAATTCTCAAGTACTCTTTTCTGCAATCAACCGACGGCCGAATGTCTCCAGAAAGAGACTAAAAATGTCTCAGATTCACGCCAAGTGGCGGAAATACGGAACATAGAATGAATTTCTACCTTTGGCCTTTACCTTGCTGTGATTGCACAGGTGGTTCATACCCGGCGAAAATTGTGGTGTGCCTTTGCCGGCTGGGAAGAATTTGCAAACGCGTCTCATGGCCTGGTTTCACACCGAATGCAACGCGTCGGCAAACAACTAATGCATTTCATGCAGGCAGGCTGGCGATCCTGAGGGGTCGAACGCCCTGACCACGAGAGGCTATCATTTATGAAGAGATTAGCGAGGCCGCTTCGCGCACCGGGGAGGCTCGGTGCTGTCATGGCTTTTTGCCTTGTTTGCGGTATATGCGTCTTTACACCGACTCTAAAAAGTCAGGATCGCGGGGCGGATGCAACAGCGGTCACGCCGAGAAAAGGTTTGTCTCCAGGCCACTCCGATCGGACGTCGAGCGCAAGAATTGCTGGGTATCTTGGGGCGCTGCCGCTCGCGTTTGAACCCAATCGAGGGCAGAGCAGCGATGGAGTAAAGTACGTTGCGCGGGGGGCCCGCTACAACGTTTTCTTCACGCCTGCTGAAACGGTATTGGTCCTGGAAGGATCGTCCGGGACAAAGCTTGCTGAAAGCCAGGGTGCGAATCCCGTTGACATTCTGCGAATGAGCCTGAAGGGCGCTGATGCATCCGCTGATTTTATTGCGGCCGATCAGTTGCCGGGCAAGACGAATTACTTCATCGGGCCGCGCGAAAACTGGCACTCGGATATTCCGAATTACCGGAGGATTTTGCAGCGACAAGTTTATCCGGGCATCGATATTTCTTATCACGGGACAGAAGGCCAACTCGAGGAAGATTTTGTCGTTTCTCCGGGCGCCGATCCGCGCGCGATTCGACTGGCATTTCAAGGTGCGAAAACGCTGCGCACAAACTCAAACCGCGAACTTGATGTCCGTTTGCAAGGCGGGGCAGTCACGCTCCGCCGGCCGGTGGCTTACCAGGAAACACACGGCTCGAAACAATTGGTCTCGGCAAATTACGTCGTAATGAACAACGGCCTCGTCGGATTTCGGCTTGGCGATTATGACCGGCGTTTGCCGTTGGTGATCGATCCGATCCTTTCGTATTCGACATACCTGGGCGGCAGCAACATTGACGGCGCAAACGCGATTGCCGTTGCGCCGGACGGCACAGCATTCGTGGCTGGAGGAACCTTCTCTACGGATTTCCCAACCGTTCACGCGCTCCAGCCGAATCATGGCGGACAGCAAGATTTCTTTCAGGATGCATTCATAGCCAAGTTGAGTGCGGATGGTTCTACCCTCCTGTACGCGACATACCTGGGGGGCAAGAACGAGGACGTCGCGAACGGCATCGCTGTGGATACCTTCGGCGATGCATACGTAACCGGGACGACTGATTCTCCGGATTTTCCGGTCACGTTCGGCTCAATTAATACTGAATGCGGCGGCGACGGGAAATGCGGCGCGACTTTCAATCCCGGCGGGCTCATCGTTTCAAATGGCTTCATCACAAAACTGAACCCCGCTGGTTCTGAGATCGTCTATTCAGGCTTCATTGGATTCTATGAAATCGTCAAGAGCCAAGCGATCGCAGTGGATAACGACCAGATCGCATACGTGACGGGTCAGACCGGTCCGAATCTGCCCGTTACTATTGTGATCGATCCTCCGCCTCCTCCCCCGCCTTTTCCGATTACCGGGAGTGCCTTTCAACCACTATTCGGCGGCGCTGAGGACGCATTTGTAATGAAAATTAGCGCCACCGGCTCCACGGTTCTGTACTCGAGCTACCTCGGCGGGGTAGGTGAAGATATCGCCAACGGAATTGCAGTCGACTCCAGTGCCAACGCATATGTCACCGGGCTCACATATTCAGTGAATTTTCCAACCGTAAATGCTTTCCAGCCCTCATTCGGGGGAGCCGGAGACGCCTTCCTTTCGAAAGTGAACACGGACGGTGCAGGTTTCTCTTCGCTCGCCTACTCAACCTACCTTGGAGGAAGCGGACTCGATCAAGGCAATGGTATTGCCGTGGATCGCGGCGGCAGTGTTTTCGTTGCCGGCGGAACCTCTTCGACGTCGCTGGGAACACCGGGTGTGCTTCAGCCAAATTGCCGTTTGGATTCTTCTAACACATGCGAAGGAGATGCATTTGTCGCGAAATTCAATCCTGGAGCGAGTCCTGCTCTGACCCTTGAGTATCTGACATATCTCGGAGGGTCATTCGCCGACACGGCAACGTCCATCGCGGTCGAGCCTGTCAACCCGCCCAACGGTTTTGCTTACGTGGCCGGTTCAACGGTATCGCAGGACTTCCCGGTCACCAGCGCCGTGTTCCAATCAAAATATGGCGGGGGCAATGCAGACGCTTTTGTGGCGAAACTGGATCCCAACGGCGCGGCACTCTTATATTCCAGCTACTTGGGTGGCACGAACACTGACGCGGCCTTCGGAATTGCCGCGGACACGAGCGGGAACGCCTACGTTGCGGGCCAAACTTGCTCTTTGGATTTTCCACTTTCGAATCCGGAGCAAGCCAGTCCTGCCGGAAATTGCGACGCGTTTGTCTCGAAGGTAAGCATCCTGAACGGCATTCAAGTGAATCCTGCCGGACTAGTGTTTTCCGCCCAAAGCCTTGGAACGACCAGCCAGTCGCAAGTCATTACTCTTACCAACGGCGACAACGCAGTTACGCTTTCGTCAATTACAGTCGACCCGACCTCACAGAATCCGGCGGATTTTGCTGTGTCCACGACTTGCACCTCTTCGCTGCTTCCGGGAGGCCAATGTACGATCTCTGTATCGTTCACTCCTCAGGGGGCCGGACTTCGAAAGGCGTCAATTCCGATTGCAGTCACCGCCCCTGGGTTTTCGCAAAGCGTGGTGGTGCCCCTGAACGGACAGGCGTCCACTCTCACTCTGTCCGCTTCCAGCTTGTCGTTTGGGCAGCAGCAGGTAGGCGCTAACAACACGGGTCCATTGTCTGTCGTAGCTACAAACAATGGCACTACTCCGGTAACGTTCACAAGTATCACTGCGAGCGGTGATTTCTCCGAAACCGACAACTGCACGAAGGCGCCGCTACAACCGACCACAACGTGCGGCATTCAAGTCACCTTCGCTCCGACCAGTGCAGGATCGAGCGTCGGCGCTTTAACGCTTACTGACAACGCTCCGGGAAGTCCGCAGATCGTTTTGTTGATGGGAACGGGAGTCGGGCAACAGTCAGGCTTTGGGATCAACGCTACGCCGTCATCCGCGACTGTCGCAGCGGGCAACTCCGCGACGATTTCCATCAGCGTGAATTCATCTTCTGGATTATCTCAACCCATAACGCTCAGTTGCAGTGGTTTGCCTGTCGCGGCGAGCTGTTCGTTTTCGCCCAGCACGCTGACGCCATCTGGCATCGGAGCATTAACCTCGACACTGACCATCTCTACGGGTCTGCGCACACAAGTTCCACTTCGCATTCCAGGGAACTCACCACTGGCCCCCGGCTTCAGGGGAATACCGATGTCCTGGTTGCTTTGCGGGATTGCGATCGCGGCTTTGATCAGCATGGCTTCGCTGAAAGGGCGGCGCGCAAGAACTGCGCTAGGAGCCAGCGTTGTGCTCGCGGTTCTACTGGCGGCATGCAGCGGTGGCGGTGGCGCGCCCGGTGTGCCCGCGGGGACGCCTGCAGGAAACAGTCAAGTCACCGTGACAGCAGTCTCCGGACAGATATCGCGCACGGCCACCGTTTCGTTGCAGGTGAAGTAGTAAGGCGGCAGTTTTAAAACGAATTGTTGTACGAAGGCGGATGAAGCAGCTAGCTGCATGAAAATATTTGGCTGCTGCTTTCAGACAATAGGAATTCGATTTATAGCGTTCTCAGCGCGCGGTTGGCGCGCTCAAGGAGAGTAATCATGAAGCGGCTTATCTGGCTCCTGCCTGTTGCCCTGCTGTTTTGCACAGGCGCACAGGCTCAAGAAACCCCAGGCTGGGAGCTTTCCGGCGGGTACTCGAACCTTTGGGTGCACTTCAACGGCTCAAGTTTTCGCTTGAATGGGGGGAATTTAACGCTGGCGCAGAACGTGAACTCCTGGTTCGGCGGAAGATTCGAATTCAATGCGTTTCGGGGAGCGGAAGCAGGTGTGAATGTGAACGCGTATACGCTGACGTATGGGCCCGTCTTTTCGTACCGGCGATGGGATCGCGTAGTGCCATTTGCCCACGTGCAAGTCGGCGCGATTCACGGGACGCAAGGCTATCTCGGGATTTCCCAGGATGCGTTCAAATTCGATTTATCTGGTGGAGGAGGCGCGAACTTTGTGATTAACCGCCGAATTGCGGTCCGGGCGCAAGCCGATTACATGCTCACCCGCTTTCTGGGGCTAAACCAGAACAATCTACAAACGTCGGTCGGTCTGGT
>Ga0210409_10006922_pt1 | contig 11763 bp, 5 predicted proteins | sample IncBWH17MmetaG_FD_161649 | JGI IMG/M metagenome (GOLD analysis project Ga0210409, IMG submission 161649) | Forest soil microbial communities from Barre Woods Harvard Forest LTER site, Petersham, Massachusetts, United States - Inc-BW-H-17-M | ecosystem: Environmental > Terrestrial > Soil >...
GGTTCAAAACCTCCTATACACTCCTTGACAAAGCAGTTTACTGGACAACAATAAGCTCATATGTTGATTTCTTTCCCGAAATAGAAGAAATGTATGCCAAATTACCCGCCTACAAATCTTCGGCAAAAACAGGCAACGCCGAGTTCGATAAACTGTTTAGCAAAATCGTAGCTTTCGACTTTACTTACCTAGCCATCGGCTACCTCTATACACCTCGCTCCACACACCCAAGTCAGGAAGAGATGAGCAACTATTATACTCAATTCAAAGCAGATGATTACCTCACAGCAGATCTTTTAAAACTACCCTACGGAGATCGTTTACTTAACTACCTGGTCTACAAAAAAATAGATATTTCTACGAAACCAAGCATCCAGCAACAAGTTGAGGCTATACCTGTAGATGTCGTTAAAGGCCAATATGCACTCAGCAAACTTACATCGGCAGTTTCTTTTAGCGAATATGAGGAGATGTTCAAAACATTCAAACCTTATTTCATTTTAGAAGACCAGAAAGAGCGGGCGCAAGCTATGGCCGTAAAACTGGTGAACACAAAAGAAGGAACACCGGTTCTCAATTTTAGCTTTCCCGATGTCAATAACAGGAAAGTCTCTCTATCAGATTTAAAAGGCAAAGTAGTTCTCATCGATGTATGGGCAACATGGTGCGGACCTTGTAAAGCAGAAGAACCTCACTGGGAAAAACTTGTAAAAAACTACAAAGGAAAAGATGTCGCATTTGTAGGTATTTCTGTTGACCAGAATAAAAAGGCCTGGGATAAATATACATCTGAAAAGAATCTAAACGGAATACAACTATATGCAGGACCTGGCAATGATCTTTCCAAAGCCTATCAAATCAATGGAATTCCCCGCTACCTGTTGATTGATAAAAAAGGAAACCTTATCACACCAGATAGCCCAAGGCCAGCTGATCCTAAACTCAAGTCACTCATCGATACCTGGCTTTCCAGGTAACACCCTCTCCGGTCTGGACCCAAAAAAAACCTGCACCTCTTTTCACACCTCAGGACCTGAAGCACTTCGCGGAAGGTCCAGTGAGAAAAGAAGAGCAGGGTTTTTCACAAGGAGGGCCAGCCCCCGGAACCCTCCTTGTAACCTAATACTACGCAATCACCGGCACCGGCCCCTTACATACACTCTCCGAGGTCAGATGCTCCGTAATCAAAGAATTAAAACTCATATACGCATACACATCATCGTCCGCAAAATCCACAGGCATCTGCAACGTAAAAGTCAAAGCAGATCTGGCAATCACGTTCTCCACCGTAACAAACTCCTTCTTTGCCGGATTATACACCAAAAAAGAGCCCATATCAGTACCATCCCTGAAAGGCGTATTACCGTAGCTATTCGTCCAGGTAAACTTCAACTTAGCACCAGCAACCGATTCCACACTGAAATCCTTCGGCTTATCCAACTTGCCCACACTAAATTTCACCTTAGAAAAATCAATCGAGTAATTAGGCCCACCACCCAATACCGCCTCCGCCAAATGATAACGCACCGCCACATTCATCGGCGTAGTAATCTTACTCACCGAACGAAAACCCACATTAATCAAATTGCCAAACCAGCTCAAAAAGCTCGTAATCAAGGCAAACTGCAACTGCTGATTTTTCTGTTTAAGCGTAGGCGCCTTACCCGTATTCCGGGGCATGCCCTTAATCACATCTAACGTACGCCAATAAGACCCGACCACCGCGCCAGTCTTGTTCCTGAAGCCACCAAGGACCCCTTGTCTAATAATTCCCATGTTCTAAAAAATTTAAGATTTAAAAATTTGTTCATTCGTCAAAACACATCAACCCACCCATACCTGGGAGCTGTTAAGCCTCCGTAGAAATGACGATACAAATAGAAGCAAACAAGAAAGCCACAGGTAGTTCCCCAGGGTTAGGAACCCCTAGTGTAAAACCAGGCAAAAACAAGCCTGGAATGCCAAAGAAACAGCATTTATTTTTCACAAAACTTAGTTATTAGAATAGGCATCCACCTTACCTGCATTTGTTATATTTTCAGTAATTTATATCTAATATTTTTATTACTTTCGGGTAAATTAAATAGTTCTCAAATTCTAAACGCATTTCTTTTCGAGCTGACATTGATTGGCGCTGAATCAATAATCTTTATAATATGACTTTTACAGATGCTTGCATTTATTTCATAATAGCAATTCTAAGTGTCTCATATCCAATCCTATTGCAAGTCATTGGACGATTAGATGAAAGATACAGTTCCTCTTTAATTACGGCCCTATTTCAAAAAGAAAAAAGCTGGAAAGGGTTCAGTACATTATTAAAAATATCACTCTCCTCAATTATCATCTATGTATTAGTAGATATTATCCTAAAAAGCACCTTACCCGAAGGTAATTACGGTGCTAAGATTGTTTTATGGGGAATAGGTCTAATAATACTTATTATCACGACAATATTGATATACTATTTTTTTCTATTCACGGAAAAAATTCTTGCTTATTATACTCCAGTAGAGTTAATAAGATATTTTCAGGAAGAGAGGAAAACAAAAGAAACTGATGAATATATTTATTTTCGAGCACTAGCAGACATATTATACCTTTCTATCAAGACAGAGGAAGAAACAAACTGCGAAACATTGTCCATATACTTCCAACAGCAATTTAGTGAAATTCTTAAAGCAAGCCCAAACTCCAAAGTGTTGTTTCCTGATGCTTTTTATGAAATAGCTTTTAAAACTGTCAGGGATTCTGTATACAAAAACTCTCCTAAACTTGGCGCTATAAGTAATCGTGCTTCGGATGGAAACTGGTTATTAGGCGGAATTAAAGAAAAAAGAATACATCGGCAAACTTATTACCAATTATGGGCCAACTTGACTATCCTGGCAGATCACGGTCAGGACATACAAATAATCAATTATTGGCAAAATGCGAATGACTATTTCTCAACCGTACTGCCCAAGTTAAACATTGAAAGAGATCACGAAAATTTAGAAGTTATACTTAATGAAGAGGAGTACAACAATCAAGAAAAGGAGCGAGGTATTTTCTTTGAGTTTAATCTAGCATTAGGAGCATTACTACTTTATAAAAAAAGATATCGCTGTATAAGAGGAATATTTGAATTTACAAATTCGTTTCCACCCAGGTACTATCTGTTGCCAGATAGCTTTATAGAAATCCTGGATCTTTTCGTAAGATTTGATGACCCTAATGACTTTAGACTAAGTAATGAGAGAATTAGATATTGGTTTCCAGGTGTAACTGGAGGAATTAATTCTGAACAAGCTATAAAAAATATGCTTTGCAAATACATGGCAATTCTATTTTTACGTCAATATACACTTCAATCCTATTATTATGGTCTCAATCCTTTGTCTGAACCGCAAAGCCCAAACACTCTTACGGAAAAAGAACAACTGTATAATCGCCTGGACTATTTTGGACGATTATTAAAACAGGTCCTAGACGATCAAAAATTGTTAGAAGATTTAGGATTTGAATTTTTAACCGCCGAATGGTTTGAGGAAGCAAATGCGATTCCACCTAAAGACATCATTCAAAATTTCAAAATCCAACTAAAAGAAGAAATTGAAAATTCAGAAATAATTCAGAATCTACACCAACCTCATGTCGATAAATTTTTAAATAAGTCAAAAGAGATACTTACCAAAACAATAAACAAAATTTCTGTTTTAAAGAATCCTGTATCTATTTCAAATAATTACGATGAAACTCTTATTAAGGGGTTCCATCAACTTATGGAAAGAGCACCGTTTCTTGAAGAACAACTCTCAACTAAATTGAATTTTGATTCATTCTTTGCGAGTAGATTATCAGAAAGCATTATATCTAACTTTTCAAAAGCATTACGGGCAAGAATTACAAGTAACTACTTGCTGAAATGGGAATCTTTTGAGCAAGCAATTACTAATCTAGCTTTAAATCCAAATGATCATGTGATACTTAATTTTGGGATAAAAATTAGTTCATTGATAGCAAAACAGGGCATAAAAGGTGTATCCTCCGAATCATGGAAAGGTATATCAATAATAAAAGTAACTGAATATGATTTTAGACTCCTCTCGATTGGTTTTCTAGTTTTGCGAAAAGCAGACTTACCAGAAATAACAAAACTTCCAATAGAAGAAAACGAAATTCAAAAATTTAACCTAGAATCATTGGACAATGATCTTTATGGCTCCGTTGTCGACATAGGTAGAGTTGAGAACCTAAGAAATGAAATTTCAAGCCCTGGTACAAATCTGGATAAGTCGGTATTGCTTGTTTTGACCTTTTTACTCCGCTTACGATGGAATAAAAATATGCCAATTATCAGAATTGTTTTGTACGATAAGTATCTTCAACAAGGAACGGCGGAACAAGCGAGTGATGTTACTCCGTTTGATCAATAATTCCTATTCAATAAATCCTCCAATTTAGTATTAGTGCTATTAATATGAAAACTTCTCACCTCTACTAAATTATTTAATCTACAGACTATTTAAGTCCATAATTATAAAGATCCTTACCAAGAATGCTAAGTTCAAATCCGCTACTCCATGAGCTAAATTCATAACCTAAACCACTTGCTAAAACCAAAGCTTCCATATCCAATTGCAATGGTTTGTCTCCCCTACTTTCAGGAATTATAAAATCCGTTGAAGCAAGCTCCGCCAAAAAAGAGAATATCTTGGGGTGTGCGGAGTTTAGGCAAGTAGATAAATGATTGAAATGGCTCCAATCAAAATGGCCTTCAACATGTGCGGCAAATAACTTCGCTAATATTTTTGATTTCTCAACCTGAAGGAATGCATCATTATAAATGATAAGGCTTTCTGTAGTCTTATGACGATATTCTTTATCTTCTTTAAAACGCTGTTTGAATTCTTCAAGTTTCCTGTTATCAATTTCATAAGAATGAAATTCTCTTAGAAAAGTCATGAATTTCTTTGTGAAATAAAACTCCTTAATTCCAACACCAATCTTGTAAGCTGCGTATATTGATTTTATAATTGGTATTTCTTTTAAAAATCCATCTTCAAAAAAACTGTCCAACGGTATTTCAGCATAGTCTACACTCAAATCTACACTGGTAGAGATAATCTCTTGTGATGCTGGCTCAATTAGACCATTTGATTGATTTTCTTCACGCATAAGATACAGTTTAATGATTTTTTATCGTAAAAATATTATAGATCTTCTGACTCAATTTTTAAATGGCCAAAAAAGGATAACCCTTTGCTTACCATAAATTCATTAAGAAAATCCATATTATCATTTCCGCTATCAAATTTTAAAATCGGACAAATTTCCCGATCCCCATTATATGCAGTCAAGGTAAACGTCCTCTCTCCTGAATTTATTGGTATTGCCCTTCCCATCTTGCAATTCAGAATTTCCTTAATAATTGTCCTTAAATTTGTTTCAGCAGATGTAGTTTGTGCAAGACCAATTAAATTTTCTAGATCATTATTCCCCCATGCATAAGGTGGCCTTTGGGGACCGTCGATATATGCTTTCGCGAATTCATGCTTAACACAACTAGATCCACTTAGATCGAATGGCGAAGAAAAAATTCCCGGAGCTTCCTCATAAAAAAACATCTCCCAAATGGCTGCCTGCCTACTCCAATTCGCCTGCCTTTCTATTTGATCAGTAAAGTGTGAAACACTTTTATTCTTATAAATTTTATCCCAATCATAGAAAGGATCAATAAGAACCCTTGGCCACTTCGCCTCAAATAATCCTACTTTTAGTTGATCTTTAGCTTCAAATACAATCATAGAATCACATCCAAACCTCCGCTCCTGAGTTCCTTTATTTACCTTTGCAAACCATTTCCCTTTTAACCCTAACCCATAATATATAATATTATTAAAAAAGCCATATGGGTACTCTAGATGCGTAACTAACCTTGAAACATAGTCCCTTTCGTCTGAAACGACACCTTTATGCAAATCACCACGAACACCAATATCCAATCTATAAAATAATTCTCCAATAAGTTCAGCTCTAATTTTATCTAGCATTATATTGAAATTTTGTTTACGAAGCTACCTTTTGATATTACGAATCATGGAGATTAAAGTATTTTTACAGTAATTGCTTACTAAGATGATCCTTACAATGATTTTCTATCTTCCAACTAGTCAAACTGTTGATCGAATTTTTTGTTGTTTTATCAAAAGCTACACTATTCCAGTTTTGTTTTAAAATTTTTGCCTTTTGTGGAGAAGCTTTCTCCCAGCAGTTCCTTGCATATTTCAAAAAATACAATCCATCTTTGTATTTTTTATTCTTTATCAAAATTTCTGAAATCCAACTACACGCATAACCAATATTTAATATAGAATTTGTATTTATTTCTTTGAGCAATATTTTTAATGATACATAATAGCAAAACAAAGCATCATCATATCTATCCAAATACTCTAGAGATTTCCCAATATTTCCATAATAGTGCCCACTAAAATCAAAATTTATTTTATCTATATTAAGAATCTCATCTAGATTCTCGTTTCTCAAAAAATATTCCAATGCTTTGTTTACATTTTTAACATTTTTAGAATCTCTCAAAGCTAAGGCATAGTTATGCCTCAAACTATGATTATCCGGCAAGTTAGATTCATCTAAGAGATATACACCTTCTTCAGCCGCTAAGATTGCTTTTTCAAATAACCCTTGATACCATAGGGAATATGATTTCTGACTGCAATAAGACAAATAATGCGAACTTTTTCCTAAAATTATCTGCGAGTATTTTTCGAGATTCTCACCACAAATCTCATATTTACCTATATGAACTTGCGTTGAGGTCAAGACTGAAAACTGAGAATGAAAATACGGATATTCTTGACTTACGGCCTCTTTCCATCCTATCGTGTTAAATAAAAGTTCAGCCACTCTTAAATATTCTTCTAAGAACCCAGATGTCAAAATTGCTGAACTTACTTCTTCTAATGAAATGAGAGCAGATGTAAAATCCTTCTTATTTATTTGCAATTCAATTTTTGAAGTCCAATTTTGAAATTCACCAATTGTTAGATTTGAATTCAGCTTAGGCTTAAGAATGTATATAAATTTGTCATAGTATTGCACAAAAAGCGTAATAAATTTAGCTCTCTCATTGTTTGGATATTTGGTCAAAACAAACTCCTTAACCAGAGGATGAAGTTCAATTTCTTGATCACTTAATATCTCAACCAAATTCAAATTTTTCAAAACACGTAATGATTTATTGAACTGATTAGTGTTCAATTCACTATCTAATATATTTCTTAAATTTTCCTCTCTTTCTGGTTTTACAGTTTCTGATATCCCTCTTATTAGAGTTTTTTGTTTGTCATTAAGGGAGTTCCAAACTTCATTTAATATTTTTTCGGAAAGAATCGCCGAGAAGTTATCTTCATCAAATGACGACTTCTTTTCTACTTGATTAATAAAGTTGTTAACAACTTCAATTCCTCTAATTGCTTGCCCGGCGATTAAATTTAGCCATAACGGATGACCTCGTGTAACTTTGTGAGCTCTTATACTTAAGGCTCTTAACTGTGATTTAGTTATTGAAATATCATAAAAGCCAAATAACTGTTCACATTCATCCTCCGATAATCCTGTTAAAGAAATTTGGTAAAAATTTATTCCTGCTTCTCTTATGAAAGGTCTACATGTAAAAATAAATTTAGAATTGTGTTCGCGAGTTAAAATCTGCTCGAAAAAATAGCCCAGACTCCCACTCGGTTTAAATGTTTCCAGATCTATATAACTATCAACATTGTCGAAAACAAAAACAATCCTACGTTTATTAAGATAATGAAAGAAAGCATCTACCAAATCTTTGGCATTCATTTCTTCCAGATTTGTAATTCTAAAATCGCTAGTTAACCTTCTGATCAACAACATTAACTTAGTCTGGAATCTATTAGTCTCTTCTTTAAAATCTCGCCAATCACCAAATTCATAGGTATTAGAATCAAAGTAATTTCTTAAAAAATGCGCCGCTAATGCAGATTTACCCTGTCCCCCAATTCCTGTTATAAAAACAACTTTAAAATTATCATTCCCAATATTTACTATTTCTTTTGTTCTGCCTACCCAGAATTTATTACTTGGTGGAGAATCAAATTCTGAACTCTGAGTAAACTCAACAATTGTTTCCTTAGAACTACTTTCAATTTTGCTTTGAATTTCTTGTAGTTCTTCTTTTTGCTCAATCTTTATTTTTATTAATTCATCTAATAATTTTTCCAATTCAGTAAAGTCATCGATGACGATTGGAGTAACTTTATTTGGCCAATTTTTATTTTTTTGAGTTGTAATCACAAAATGCTCTGGTGTGAATCCAGAGTATAATCCACTGATATAATTGAAAATGTAATTTATATAAGGATCATTAAGACTAAAACCAATGAATAATATAGATTTGTCTGAAATTATTTTCTTCAATTCGAATGTAGAAGATTTTTCATCCGTTGAATAAAGATTTTCATATTCAGATGGAAACAATACACACTTGTCTGGCTCATTTATATCACCATGGATTTTGAAAATATACTTTTCAAATTCAGATAATTTTGCTACTTTATAGTTATGAGTATAAATAATTTTTTCATGTTCTACGAGAGCCCTTTCTAAAAGTTCATCGTAATTTGTCGTTATTATCTTATTGGATAAGTCTCCAATTTTTTTGTGAACATTAGTGGGACTAACGCCATCAAACTTTTTTAATTCTTGATAAAATATTTCAATAGAACTTTCTTTCCAATGACTTATTTTATTTAAAATTTCAATAGGAGTAAAAAGCTCGTCCTTAAGTGCTTCTTTAAATTTCTCAGCCTTTAGTTCTTTTGTCCCAAGTCCATCCAATATTTTTTCAACTAGGTCATTCCAACTGGGTAAGCCTGCACTCATGGATATGCCTGCTCCAGTAAAAATCACGAAATTGTTTTGTTTTATTTTCTTTTTAAGTTCTTCAGGAATGTTGAGCGCCATCTATTATATATTATTGAAATGTTGGTGGGTAATTTAGCAAAATCTTCTAATTTTCCAATATTATTGCTTTAATACAATACTTCTATGAATCAAAACTCTCTTCCCGCCCCCAAAAAAACCTGCACCTCTTTTCACACCTCAGGGCCTGTAAGGTCCAGTGGGAAAAGAGGTGCAGGTTTTTTCTTCCCCGCACAATCCCATTCAACAAATCCTATTATTCTCACTTACTATGATAAAAGTTCATCAAAGGCAAATCAAACACCACCCCAATATTAAATTCCGAAGCAGACTTAATCGTATTATCCGATGAAGATAAATCATCAAAAGTTCTAAGTTTAGGCAAATATTGATAACCCACCACCACATCCAACGGCGTATTCTTTATTCCAAAGTGATATTGTAACGCAGGAGAAATAAACTGAGATAAATTAACCTGTCGCGGAAGACCAGATGATGCATCATTAGCAAACCTATACCGTACCGCAGCACCAATATCAATGATCGTTAAAGAAATCGCATTTGAATTACCCCGGAGATAAACAATATGACCATCCTTGTTGACCACCATCTGCCGCCCAGGCCTCTTAGTACCACTCCAGCTAAACGAAACACCGATCGGCGCAGTAAGACCATAGGCAAAATGCGGACGATCCAGACCTTCCAAGCCAGCCACAATTCCAACATATGCATTTAAATCAAAAGAAAACCTGCTGGAACGTTTCACCCTGTACGATTGCGGCGGAGAAGCATAATTGGCAATAACCCCACTTAAGGACTGACTGTTATTTGCCAGCATTACATCATTAATAAAAGACATCACCTTTTCAAACACAGCATAACGCCCGTCGCGATAGTTCCGCCTGTACCAATCCATATTCGTACAAAAATTACGGATAAACAAGGTATCATTATCAACAAAAGTTTTATTAAACCATGCAGTATAACCAGTTACTGTCCTTAAGGTTACCCCAAACTTGCTCAAATCAGACAAGTCGCTATCCAACTTCGTTTGAGGTGCATTATTATCTATATCAACCTGATATTGCTTAACCAACAAATAAAACGTTCGATAATGGCTATTGCTATTATACCATTTTTTGAAATCAGTCAGACTCTGGTTCTTATTTGCAAAAAAATATTTAATAAATATTTCCCGGTATCTGATTTCCGGATCCTCCATATTCTCCAGCAGAACTTGTGTCAACTTTAAAACCTGGGGATAATTTTTAGACTGTACCGCACTGTAAAGATCAGTAACAAGCTTACATGTAGTAGTCAGATTTTTTAAATAGGCCTGATACTTTTCAAGATCCTCTACTTTGGAAAACAAGGGATCGACTTTTACGATGAAAAAGTTATTTTCTTTACTTACAAATTGCGAAAACATGTCCCCGATAAAAGTCCAGTAACTACTTGCATTGTGCCGGTTTGCCTGATCTAAACCATCATTATTATGGTTCTGAATAGCAACCTGGTACTGGTTAATAATAAAGAAAAACCTAGACATCCAAAGCCGAAGTTCATTTATAGATGGCAGGGTCCCGGGATCGTCATTACTTAATTTAACCTGGATAAACTTAAAAACTTCAGGATATTTCTGCTTCAATAAACCCATAAGCACTTGAAACTCATCGTCACTTAATTGGTTAAATTCCGTATAGCTGATCCAATACCGATTAGTAGTATTTACGGAAAAGAATTCATTATTGACCATATGCAAAAATTGAATATAATTACCCAACATAATATTCATCTTACTCCCAACATCCCTCCCGGGATAAGTCTGATAGGCCACGATATCCCGGTTAAGATAACTGATCACGTCAATAAAATTGCTGTTATCCCTGGACATAGAACACAGCCTTACGATCATTCTGAAAAAATCATAATAATCTCTTTTAGAACCACTTAACCGATTTTCAAAATACTTCCTAACGTCCTGATCACCAGCCAGTTTTTCAGGAATACGTATAAAATCTTCGGCAAATGAATTTCGGAACTGCTGTCCAAAATCCGGTGCTTCGTAAGTCTGCACAGAGGTCATCAATGCAATCGTATTTGGGAAAAGCGTCAGCAAAATAGAATCGCCATTTAATTTTTGTTTTAGGTTATCAAAAAATGCCAACGAAGCCTCAGTTTTCACCCTATTCGCCAAATAATCCGCCATCGCCCCAATAATTTCCGATTCTGAAGGAAACGCCATTTTAGGGGCCATAGCCTGTTGTACATTTTGCTGAGCATTTTGCTGAATAGATTTAAATGTACTACTCATCTCGATGGTACCAGGGTTAACATCCCCAGATAACTCCATCTGTCTGATGCTTACAGCAGACAATGCTTTATTATTGCTAAAGGCGGTAATTATACCCACTGTATCTAACAAGACCTTATCGTCCAATACCTTCTTTAACTCCTTATAAACAGCTTTTAAATTTTCAGAAGATGGTATTTCTTTAAGTGGATAATTGTCTTTTATGGAATTCTGCGCATTAATTAAAAGGACCGAGCTGTTTAATATCAACGAATCATTTTGAACTGAATCTGAAGTGAACGAATTCTGTAAGAGATTAACTTTTTTTATTGCTGGAGATTTGGTTAAAGAATCAAAAAGCAAAATCCTCTTAGACAATGATTCTGCCAGTACCAGATCTTTACTCCTCAGTGTGCCCTGTATTTCATTTAGCCGATTATAAACCCAGATCAGCGTGAGTTTTCTAGCCGTATTTTGTTTAATGAGGGAGGAAATATAATCACTGAAATGATAAA
>Ga0210409_10006923_pt1 | contig 11763 bp, 8 predicted proteins | sample IncBWH17MmetaG_FD_161649 | JGI IMG/M metagenome (GOLD analysis project Ga0210409, IMG submission 161649) | Forest soil microbial communities from Barre Woods Harvard Forest LTER site, Petersham, Massachusetts, United States - Inc-BW-H-17-M | ecosystem: Environmental > Terrestrial > Soil >...
AGCTTCTCCCGCGTCAGGGGATCGGTGGGTTCCAGGGCGACCTTTCGGGTATGCTCCAACTTCCGTTCCAGCGCTTGACGGCCCATCCGCATCATCTGATTGCTCCTGCCCATTGGACGACGGTTTTTGCGGCTCGTCAGGGACGTCGCCTACGCGCGCATGAAGACACCGCCACATTGCAGTTCCATGAACGTTTGAGAGCGCAAGACGTTTGTTGGCTCCGGCCTTTCCAGTTATCCGCGATATCCACCGGCCAATCGACACTAGTGGAGCGGATTTGACCTTCGCGATACGCGGCTTAGGCGACCTTCCGCCCGGGCGCCTCGGCGGTGCCGCCGCGCAAATTCTGGAAGAATTTGTCGACCTCGCGCGACAGCGTGTCGGCCGTCGAAGTCAGGTCGCTGGACGCCGACAACACCGACGCCGCGGCGGTGTTGGTCTCGCCGATGGCATCGCGGAGCGAGGTGATGTTCGCGACCAGCGTCGCGTTGCCCTCGGCAGCCGCTTGCGCATTGACCGATATCTCGCGGGTCGCCGCATCCTGCTGCCCGACGGCGCCGGCGATGTTCGACGTGACATCGTTGATGTCGCGCACCGCGCCGCCGATTTCACGCACGGCATCGACCGCATTGCGCGTCGACGCCTGGATCAGGCTGACATTCTGGGCGATCTCGGCCGTGGCCTTCGCGGTCTGTCCGGCGAGCGCCTTGACCTCGTGCGCAACCACCGCAAAGCCGCGGCCGGCATCGCCGGCGCGGGCGGCCTCGATCGTCGCGTTGAGCGCCAGCAGGTTGGTTTGCTCGGCGATGGTCTGGATCAGGGTGAGGACGCCGTCGATGCGCTGGGTGGCGGCGGCGAGGCTTTCGATTTCGCTGATCGATTTCTCGGTGCGCAGGCCGGTTTGCTCGACGGCGCTGGCGGACTGGCGAACCTGCCGGCCGATTTCCTGCACCGAGGCGGATAGTTCCTCGGTGGCGCCGGCGACGGCCGATACGTTGCTGGAGGCCTGCTCGGTGGCGCCGGCGGCGGTGACCGCGCGCCCCTCGGCTTGCGACGTCACGCGGGTAATGGACTGCGCGGTATTGCGCATGTTCGACGCATTGTCAGTGACGGCGCGCAGCACGGCTCCGATCGCGACGCGGAACGCTTCGACCGAGGTTTCGATGTGCCGGGCGCGCTCCTCGCGGGCTTTCGATTCGGTCGAGACCGCGGAATTGAGCTTGCGGTTGTGATCCATCGCTTCCTGGAAAATCCGGATGGCGCGGGCCAGCGCACCGATTTCGTCGGCACGATCGCTGTAGGGAACCTCGACATTCTCGGCGCCCTCGGCGACCTGCTTGATCGTGGTGGTGATCGCGGAAAGCGGACGCGCGATCGAACGCGAGATGATGACGACGCCGAGGCCGACCAAGAGCAGCCCGAAGCCGCCGATGCATGTCAGCACGAAGGCCAGTTGCTGATTGACGTCGGCTTGCCGGGCGATCCGCTTGCCGCGCTCGGCATAAACCTTGGAGAGCGCCTCGAGGTCTTGGTTGAGGGCTGAGCGGACGGCACGATTGGCGTCGTTGTCGCCCCACTCGCGGCCTGCGGCGGGGCTGACCTCGATCGCGCGGCGAACCAGCTCCTTGCGGAAGTCGACGAACTGTTCGATGCGTTTCTTGAAGGCGGCGAATTGTTCGGCATCGTCGGCCTGGACGATCGATTCCCAGCTCTTGACGACGGTGAGGATCTGGTCGTTGAACTTGAGCAGCCCGTCGCCGAACTTCTTCACGGCGCCGGCTTCGCTCGACATGTAGACGCCGCGGGATTCCATCACGACCGCATAGACCAGCGAGTTGACGCGCTCGACATTGAGCGCGGCGCGGCCGGCGATCTCGATGGCTTTCGTGAGCTCCCCATTCTGGCGGGTGTTGTAGTCGGACAGCGCGGTCATCGCCGCGGTCAGAAGCGCAAACAGTGCGAATATCGAATAGAGCCTCGTCGCGAGCGAAAGTTTGGACGCCATCGAACCGATGGAATAGCGATTTTGGGAGTTCATGATGACGTCATGCGACCGTTTGGAGCAGGCCGGCCAGCAGGGTCGGCCGTTTAAAAATTATGCAGGATCTTAATGGAGAATCCCTTAACGCGCGGCAGTTTGCCGGCCGCCCGTGGCCGCAAGATATGTTATTGACACCAATGGCTTATGGGAGAAGCTTGGCGCTTCAATCCGAAGCGGAAGCGCTTCGATCAAGGTGGCGCTTTCAGCTGCATTGTCGTGGCAGCCCAAGGCGAGCGGCCCCCTGATGCTAGTATTTGACCGGCGCTCGATCGAGGCGCTGATGGTCGGGAGCCCACCATGGTCTATCGCCACGCCATCGATGTCACCACCTACACATTCGGCGATCTGCGCGATCTCCTCGCCAAGGCGACGCCACCGCGCTCCGGCGATCGTCTGGCGGGAATTGCGGCCGAAAGCGCCGAGCAAATGGTGGCGGCGCGGATGGCGCTTGCCGATGTTCCGCTCAGGCAATTCCTCAACGAGGCTGTCATCCCCTACGAGGATGATGAGGTCACCCGCCTGATCGTCGATAGCCACGACGCGCCGGCCTTTGCGGGCGTGTCGTCGCTGACCGTCGGTGAATTCCGCGACTGGCTGTTGTCCGATGCCGCCACCGCCGAAACGCTCAAGAGAACCTCACGCGGAATCACCCCGGAGATGGCGGCGGCGGTCTCAAAGCTGATGCGCAATCAGGATCTCATCCTGGTCGCGAAGAAATGCGAGGTAACGACCAGCTTTCGCAACACAATCGGGCTGCGCGGGCGGATGAGCGTGCGGCTGCAGCCCAATCACCCGTTCGACGACTTGAAGGGCATCACCGCCTCGATCCTCGACGGCATCCTGTTGGGATCGGGCGATGCCTGTATCGGCATCAACCCGGCGAGCGACGATCCGGCCGTGATCGGCCGGCTGCTGCGTCTGCTCGATGAGATCATCGGCCGCCTGCAGATTCCGACGCAAGGCTGCGTTCTCACCCATGTGACGACGACGCTCGGATTGATCGCCAACGGCGCGCCGGTCGATCTGGTGTTTCAATCGATTGCGGGAACTGAAGCCGCCAACCGCAGCTTTGGCGTCGATCTGGCGCTGCTGCGGCAGGCCCGCGATGCCGGACTGTCATTGCGGCGGGGGAGCGTCGGGGCGAACCTGATGTATTTCGAAACCGGGCAGGGCTCCGCGCTTTCGGCCGCCGCCCACCATGGCGTCGATCAGCAGACTTGCGAGGCGCGCGCCTACGCGGTCGCGCGCGCCTTCGATCCGCTGCTGGTCAACAGCGTGGTCGGCTTCATCGGTCCGGAATATCTCTATGACGGCAAGGAAATCATCCGCGCCGGCCTCGAGGACCATTTCTGCGGCAAGCTGCTCGGCCTGCCGATCGGCGTGGACGTCTGTTACACCAACCACGCCGAGGCCGACCAGGACGACATGGACAATCTCTTGACCCTGCTCGCGGCCGCCGGTGTGACCTTCATCATGGGCGTGCCGGGGGCCGATGACGTCATGCTGAACTATCAGTCGACCTCGTTCCACGATGCGCTCTATGTCCGCGATCTCTTCGGTCTGAAGCGGGCGCCCGAGTTCGACGACTGGCTGGTTCGCACCGGGCTTGCCGGCGCCGATTTTCGCCTTGCCGGCAATGCGGGGCTGTTACCCGATTTCGCGTCGCGACTGATCGCCTAGCGCTCGTTTAAGGTCGAACCAAAGCAACCATTGACGCGTCCGAAGGTTAGAGCAGTTGCCACAATGTTGAGGAATTTCTGGAACAGGCTCGTGGCGCATGCTTATCTTGTTCAGTTGGTGCAAGGCTTTGCAGAGGACGTTTAATGAGAGTTGAGAGTATCGAGGCACCTCGGCATATCCTGTGCGTCTTTCCGCGCTACACGTCCTCGTTCGGTACGTTCGAATATTCCTACCCCCTGACCGACGGCGTACAGGCGTTCATGCCGCCGCAGGGACTTTTGCTGATTGCCGCCTATCTCCCGGAAAATTGGCCGGTCCGCTTCGTCGACGAGAACATCCGCGCCGCCACGAAGGAAGACTTCGAGTGGGCGGAAGCGGTATTCGTCTCCGGCATGCACATCCAGCGCCAGCAGATGAACGACATCTGCCGCCGGGCGCACGCCTTCGATCTGCCGGTCGCGATCGGCGGCCCCTCGGTAAGCGCCTGCCCGGACTATTATCCCTCATTCGATTATCTTCATGTCGGCGAGCTCGGCGACGCGACCGACGAGTTGGTTGCGCGGCTGGCGCGCGATTGCTCCCGCCCCGAGCGGCAAGTGGTGCTGACGACCAACGATCGCGTCCCGATGACCGAGTTCCCGATTCCGGCCTACGAGCTTGCCGAGATGAAGAGGTATCTCCTCGGCAGCATCCAGTATTCGAGCGGTTGCCCCTATCAGTGCGAGTTCTGCGACATCCCGGGCCTTTACGGCCGCAACCCGCGGCTGAAGTCGCCGCAGCAGATCATCGCCGAAATCGAAAAGCTGCGCGACTGCGGAATGACCGACACGATCTATTTCGTCGACGACAATTTCATCGGCAACCGCAAGGCGGCGGTGGATTTGCTGCCGCACCTGATCGAATGGCAAAAGAAAAACGGCTATGTGATGCGCTTTGCCTGCGAGGCGACGCTCAATATCGCCAAGCGGCCGGAAATCCTCGAGAAGATGCGGGAGGCGTTTTTCGTCACCATCTTCTGCGGCATCGAGACCCCCGATCCCGACGCCCTGAAGGCGATGCACAAGGACCACAACATGATGGTGCCGATCCTGGAAGGGGTGCGCACCATCAACAGCTATGGCATGGAAGTCGTCTCCGGCATCATCATGGGTCTGGACACCGACAAACCGGGGACCGGCGCGGCGCTCTTGTCGTTTATCGAGGAATCCAGGATTCCGCTTCTGACCATCAATCTGCTGCAGGCGCTGCCGAAGACCCCGTTGTGGGATCGTCTCGAGCGCGAGAAACGCCTTATCCTTGATGACGATGGCCGCGATTCCAATGTCGATTTTCTGTTGCCCTACGATGACGTCCTGGCGGCGTGGAAGAAATGCATGGAGGCCGCCTACCAGCCGGAAAGGCTTTATGCGCGCTTCCTGTATCAATGCGACTACACCTATGCCAATCGCCTGAAGGTGCCGGTCAGCCCGGAACTGAAGACCTGGGCCAATATCAGGCGCGGGCTGATCATGTTGCGCAACATCATCTGGAAGGTGGGCATCCTCGGCGACTACAAGCGGGTGTTCTGGAAGTTTGCGCTCGGACGCCTGCGGCACCGCGATATCGAAGGCCTGCTCGGGCCGGTTTTGATCGCGCATCATCTGATCGTGTTCGCGCGCAAGGCTTCCAGCGGTCAGCAGAACGCCTCGAACTATTCGCTGCGGCTGCGCGAGGCGTCGGTCCCTGCAGAGTAAGATGAAATGAACACGCCGGCGCCGCCGTGCCATTCGATGATGGATCTGCGGAAGCTGACGCCGGCGCGCGTCGGTCTCGGCCGCGCCGGCGCGAGCCTGCCGACCACGGCGTTGCTCGCATTCACCCTCGACCACGCGCGCGCCCGCGACGCCGTCCATGCCGCCTTCGATGCGCAAGCCCTGATCGCGGCTCTCGGCGATCTCGGTCTTAAGGCCGTCAATGTCAGGAGCCGCGCCGGCAACCGCGCCGACTATCTCAGGCGTCCCGATCTGGGGCGCAGGCTTGATCAGGCCTCGCAGCAGGTCCTGGTGCGCAAGAGCGGCGGGGTGAGCCAGCTCGCGCTTGTGATCGGCGATGGACTGTCGCCGACGGCCGTTCATGCCCATGCGATCGCACTGGTCCGCGGCCTCATTCCGCAACTCGCAGCCAGCGGGATCAGGCTTGCCGGCGTCGCGGTGGCAACCGGTGCGCGTGTCGCGCTCGGCGATGAGATCGGCGCCATCCTTGCGGCGCGGATGGTCGTCATGCTGATCGGCGAGCGGCCGGGCCTGTCGGCTCCGGATAGTTTGGGGGCCTATCTGAGCTTCGCGCCGCGCGTCGGCCTGACCGATGCGGAGCGCAATTGCGTTTCGAACATTCACCGCGCGGGACTGAGCTACGATGAGGCCGCCTACAAGATCGCCTGGTTGATCCGCCAGGGCCTCACAAGGGAAGTGACCGGGGTGGCGTTGAAGGATGAGAGCGGCGACCGAACGCCGCAGGGCATCACTTAGAATTACATTCAGGCCGTCCGGTGATAATTCAGCGACTTGAGGCCGGAAATCGCCGCATCGAGGCGGTTTTTGCGCTATGGGGTGTGCTTGCGAGTCTCTGCTGAGACCTGCTAAACCCGGGCCTGACGATTTTCTGCATGTTTTCAAGGGCTAGCCCCGATCAGACACGGCCAATTCAGGCCTTGTCCACGCGCGCCCAGAACTTGAGCGATAAAACCTGAGCCCAAATATTTGAGCCCATGTGAGAACTGGACAGAGCATGCTCGAAAAAACCCGCGACAATGAAATCCATGTCGAGAAGGTCGAGGAGCCGCCCGCCAAGAGCATCGCGTTCGGGCTGGAGCGGATCGGCCTGATCCCGATGAAGGCGCCGATCCTGTCCTGCATCGTTCTCGTCGGGCTCATCATCGGCGCGATCTTCGGTATCGACCGCATCAAGATCGACGATTCGCTGAGCCAGTTGTTCCGTTCCAATTCCAAGGATTACAAACAGTACGAGGCGGAAACCAAGCGCTTCCCGGCGACCGAATTCGACGTGCTGGTGGTGGTCGAAGGCAAGACGCTGCTCTCGCGCCCCAACCTCGAAAAGCTGCGCGATCTCGTCACCGACCTGCAGCTCGTCGAGGGCACGCGCGGGATCATTTCGCTGTTCTCGGCGCGCCAGGCGCCGGCCCCGGGCAAGCTGCCGGCCGCGCTGTTCCCTTCGGAACTGCCGGAAGGCGCCGAGTACGCCAAATTCATCGAGACCGTCAAAACCAACGAGATCATCCGCGGCAAGCTGTTGTCCGAAGACGGCACGCTGGCGCTGATCGTGCTGGCGCTCGAACCCGAGGTGGTCGCCAGCAACAAGCTCACCAAGACGATCGGCGATATCCGCAAGCTGATGAAAGACGATCTCGCGGGCGGCGGGCTCAACGCGGAATTGTCCGGCGTTCCGGTGATGCAGCTCGAAATCCGCAACGCGGTCGAGCGCGACGGCTTGACCTACAACATCCTCGGCATCCTGGCCGGCTGCATCATCGCCATCGTCTTCTTCCGCAAGATATCGTTCATGATCGTAGCCGCCTTCCCGCCGCTGATCGCGATCCTGCTCGCGCTCGGCGGCCTCGGCTGGGCGCATTTCAACCTCAACATGTTCCTGAACGTGATGACGCCGCTCATCATGGTGATCAGTTTTTCGGACTCGATGCAGCTCACCTTCGCCGCGCGCGACCGCCTGATCGCCGGCCAGGACAAATTCACCGCGTTCAAGAACGCCGTGCTGGTGGTCGGGCCGGCCTGCGTGCTGACCCACGGCACCGCGGGCATATCGTTCATCGCCCTGCAGTTCTCCGACTCCGACCTGATCCGGAAATTCGGCGAGGCGGGACTTGCCGCCACCATCATCGCGCTGATCGCGGTGCTCTCGCTGGTGCCGGTGTTCGGCGTGCTGTTCGTGCGCAACGAAAAGCTGTTTGCCGTCAAATTCCAGAGCGCCGACGCCGGCGTCCAGGCGTTACGCAATTTCTGCTACTGGATCGCGGTGCGCATGGTCTCGAGGCCCGGGCTGTTCAGCCTGATCGCCGTGCTGTTCGTCGGCGGCCTGGCGGTGATCTATTCCCAGCTTGAGCCGCGTTACCGGCTCGCCGACCAGGTGCCGGACAAGCAGCAGGCGGTGGCCGCGAGCGGACGCCTCGACGCCAAGCTGACCGGCGCCAATGCGATCGACGTGCTGATCGAATTCCCCAAGGGCGCCTCGCTATATGCTCCCGATACCCTGCAAACCATCGCCGACGTTCACGCCGCCGTCGAAAAGCAGGCAGGTGTCGGCAATGTCTGGTCGCTGGAGACGCTGCGGCGGTGGCTTGCGGAAAAGGCCGGAAGTGGCGACGTCGCGACCTTGAAGGAATATGTCAACGTTATCCCCGAGTACCTCGTGCGCCGCTTCATTTCCGCCAATCAGGATGCCGTGGTGGTGTCGGGCCGGGTTCCCGATCTCGATTCAAGTCAAATTCTTCCCGTCGTCGAGAATCTCGATCATGCACTCGACACGGTGCGCACGCAGCATCCGGGCTATGAAATCGCAGTGACCGGCCTTTCCGCGATCGCCGCGCGCAACAGCGCCAATATGATCGAGAAACTCAATCGCGGGCTGACCGTCGAATTCGCGCTCGTTGCCATGTTCATCGGGCTCGCGTTCCGTTCCTTTGTCGTGATGTTCGCCTGCATCCTGCCCGGCATTTTTCCTGTGGTGCTTTCGGGCACCGTGCTTTACGCGCTGGGCGAGGGGCTGCAATTTGCCAGCGTGGTTGCGCTGACGGTGTCGTTCGGCCTCGGCCTTTCCGCCACCATCCACTTCCTCAACCGGTTGCGGCTGGAGAGCAAGCCCGGCGTCACCTCGGCGGTCGCGGTCGAGCGCGCGACCGTGCTGGTCGGCCCTGCGCTGATCCTGACCACGGTGGTTCTGGCCTGCGGGTTGGTGGTGACGGTGTTCTCCGACCTGCCGTCGCTGCGCTTGTTCGGCTGGCTCAGCGCGTTCGCCATGGTCGCCGCACTGGCCGCCGACCTCTTCATCCTGCGGCCGACGGCGATGTTCCTGATCAACCTCTCGGAGCGGATCCGCGGGGGGCGCGCCAAGGCGCTCTAGTCAAGGCGCTCTAGTCACCAAGCAAACGCCCCGGTCCTGATCGCATCAGAACCGGGGCTCAAAGCCACACAAAGTAAAGTAATCAATCGAGATCGAGATGCGGGTGGCGGGGCGGCGGCGTCAGCCCTTCACCATCGTGATGTTGACGCCCCTGATCTCGCCCTTGGAGTTGATCTGCACGGTCTGCCTGTTGCCGGTGGTCTTCAAGGTGAGGTTGGCGGCAAAGCCGTTGGCCTCGACGAAGACCTCGATCTGGCCGCCGCCCGCGGTGCCCTGCAAATTGCCGAAGATATTGCGGCTGGCCTCGCTCCAGTTGCCGGAGATGCGGTCGCCCTGGCTCGTAACATCGCTGGTCAGATCGAATTTGTAGCTGTCGCTGGCGCAGTGCAGGCTCTGCTTCAAGCCCAGTCCGGTGCCGTTGACTTTGTAGTCCGCCTTGCAGCGGATGCGTTCGGTGGTGCCGTCCGACAGCGCAACCGTTCCGTTGCCGGACCATGCACCGTCGAAACCGGCGAACGGTCCGGACTGGGCATGGCCCGCCGACACCGACAACAACAATGCGGCGCCGACGCCGGCAGCCTTGATCGCCTGTCCGTACAGGCTGGAACCAAACCGTTTCATATCGAGTTTCCCATTCAAATCTTGACGTTCTAATCAGATACGTCTCGCCGCATCGAGGGTTTAGTGTCGTCGCAGTGTGTTAGGTTCAAATGACGCGCCGCCGCCAGGCTTCGCAGGTCCAAAGACCCGACGAAGGTTTGTTCGCTCCGCAAAATCAAAACCTGTCGGATTATTTGCGAAGTTGTCTGCAAGCCCCATGTAACGTTGCACGGGCCTTGCCCGCAACAGCCAATTGAAAAAAATCCCAACATCCGAAAAATCGCGTAAAATCAGTGCGTTAAGAGTGCGGGCGGATTGATCTTCCACGCATCCCGAATATCGGTGTGGCCGCCGTAAATTTGGCCGTATTGCCAGTGCTTCTGCTTGCCCCGGTGCAGCATCCCGCGCACGCGCAATCCGAATGATCCGTTCCACTCACCGCTCGTAGTATCGGGAAGCGGAACTCTCTTCCGTCAGAATGAAAGAACAAGATGCAAAAGTTTTTCCTGGCACTCGCCCTATCATCGCTATCGCTCTCCAATGGGGCTTTCGCCCAGCAAATCGCCCCGCAGCGCAGCGGTACGGCGGAGGAGCAAAAGGCTTGCGCGCGCGACGTGCAGCGCCATTGCCGTCCGGTGATGGATCAGGGCGACTTCACGGTCTTGGCGTGCCTGCAGCAAAATCGTCCCAAGATTTCCGCTGCGTGCGATGCGGTGCTGAAAGATCACAAGCAATAGCGAGCACGTTCGCACCCGTTGATCGGTCACCGCCGGCGGCCTCGGATGCGTTCCAAGGCCTGCCGCGCGCAGCAGATAGCATTGGTTTTGGCGTCGTATTCCCCTATATGGGTCTGCGATGCCCATTGCATGCGCGCAAAATACGGCGCCATGCGAAACCTCTCTGCTTGGACAATTTTGACCGGTTCTTGATGACAAGCGCGAGCGAATTGCGGTCCGGCAAGGGACACCGCGATGAGAACTTTCCGGTCGCCTCGTGGATCATTCATCCGCGTCACCGGGCGCTGATCCTGGCATTCTACAATTTCGTCAGGACCGCCGACGACATCGCCGACCACGCGACGCTCGCAGCCCAGGACAAGCTTGCTCTGCTCGATCTGCTCGAAGCCGAGCTCGTCGGCAAAGGCGACACCCAGCTAGAAGCCGTCAAACTGCGGCGCGCGCTGGCGGAGCGGTCGATGCCGCCGCGCCACGCCCTTGACGTGTTGATTGCCTTCCGGATGGACGTGACCAAGCTTCGTTACGAGAACTGGGACGAACTCATTCACTATTGCCGTTATTCGGCGATGCCGGTCGGGCGGTTCATGCTCGACGTCCATGGCGAGAGCACCTCGACCTGGGCGGCGTCGGACGCGCTATGTGCGGGGCTGCAGATCAACAATCATCTGCAGGACTGCGGCAAGGACTATTCTGACCTCAATCGCGTCTACCTGCCGCGCGATGCGCTGCAAGCAGCCGGCGCTTCGCTCGAGGCGCTCGGCGGGAGCAGGGCGCCTGCGCCATTGCTGCAATGTCTGCATGCGCTTGCCGCGCGGACCGAGCTGTTGCTCAACGAGAGCAAATCGCTTGCCGCCGAAGTGAAGGATTTTCGGCTCGGGCTCGAGATCTCGGTGATCCAGGCGTTTGCCGACAGGATCGTCCGGCTTCTCAAGGTGCGCGATCCCTTGAGCGAGCGGGTGCATCTCAACCCGATCGAACTGCTCGCCTTCAGCAGCCGCGGCGTCGCCGGCGAGATGGCCCGCCGCGCGATCGGTCGCCATCCCCAATCCAGACCGGCGGCCGGCGCATGACGCTTGAGGCGACCGCCACCAATGCGAACTACGGCACGACCGCCTCCGGCAGTTCGTTCTACGCCGCGATGCGCATCCTGCCGCGCGAGCAGCGCGAGGCGATGTTCCAGATCTACAGCTTTTGCCGGCAGGTCGACGACATCGCCGATTCCGAAGGCCCGCGGGACGAGCGTTTGGCCGCACTCCAGCAATGGCGTGACGATATCGACGCTCTTTATCAGGGCCATCCACCGGCGCGCTTGACGGACTATGCCGCCTCGGTTCGGCTGTTCGACCTGCAGCGCGCGGATTTCCTGGCCATCGTCGACGGCATGGAAATGGACGTGCCGCAGGACATCAGGGCGCCGGATCTTGCCACGCTCGATCTCTATTGCGACCGCGTCGCCAGCGCCGTCGGGCGATTGTCGGTGCGGGTATTCGGGCTTGCCCAGGATGATGGCATTCTGCTTGCGCATCATCTTGGCCGGGCCCTGCAACTCACCAATATCCTGCGCGATATCGA
>Ga0210409_10006924_pt1 | contig 11762 bp, 12 predicted proteins | sample IncBWH17MmetaG_FD_161649 | JGI IMG/M metagenome (GOLD analysis project Ga0210409, IMG submission 161649) | Forest soil microbial communities from Barre Woods Harvard Forest LTER site, Petersham, Massachusetts, United States - Inc-BW-H-17-M | ecosystem: Environmental > Terrestrial > Soil >...
TATTGGATCGCTCAAGACCGTGCTTGGGCTGGAACTGCGATACACGGAATTGGCCGCCTTGAATTTCGCCTCTCCCCAGGGCGTCATGGGGGAGATCGCCTTTCCAAAGTCAAGATTTATGGGTGAATGCGACGGATCTCGCAGTCGCGTCCAAAGCCCGGATAAGTCCGCTGGGGCAGCCGCGGGTTCGACCCTGGCCATTCCCTGCTGCTCAGCGGTTTGAGCGAATAGGAAGGGAGAGAAAGTTAAGATTGCCGAAAGGGCCAGAACTAAGCCGATGAAGCGGGTGCGCATTTCGGAGCTTCTCCTCAATAGTCTCGCGTCCACCCGAAGGTGGTCTGAGCGAACTCTCATTAGTCCTGTAATGAATTTGGGTCGAGCTCTTGACCGTCGGACAGGATGACCTTCTGCAAGCGCAACGTTTTCGCGCCATTTTTGGGGCGATTCCCGATAATCGTGATTTGGTCCCCTTTTTTAATGATGTCCCGGTTCCAGCCGTGTCTGGTCAGGACATTGGGGCTGTTGGCTTCGCTGATCCACGTTTCGACTTTGCCCTGGTCGTCCTTCGCCTCGACAGAAATCATCACATGGGGGTTGTTAAACTGGAAATCCGTTACCGTTCCCTTCACGGTTGTCAATTTCGAGGTGTCGTATGCCGACGTCCCGTGGTGGGCGGATACGCCCATTGAAATCATCAGCAAAACGGCAATCACTCCGGCCAGTTTCAAGATCCGATTGTTCATGGAAAACCCCCGTCACCTGTCAAAATGCAGCCCATTTGCCGCACGCAGTTTCGTAACGCCAGCGAACCCTAAGACGTCCAAGAGTTATGAGGCCCGTCACTAGCCAAAGCCTATATCACTGTGCTCCCCGGCATGTCAAAGCGGTCCTCCACGTTCTGCTTTCCCGGCCCGCCTTAAGGGATTCCGCCGCAGACCATCACACGAACGAGCGATGTCCAAACGTAAAAAGTCCGGTCCACGTGGGGAAGCGCGATGATCGGGCGGAATCCAGAACCGGTTCGGTCGTAAGAAAGCTCTCTGAATTCTTGCACGGAGTATACTATATTACTTTCCATAATCGGGTGGCCCGCCGGATGCGTGGCCGCTTCCGATTCGGGGACGCGTTGAAACTGAAATATGCCATCTGGCTGACTTGCCTCCTGCTCTTTGTCGCCGCCGTCGACACGATCCCGGATCCTCCTGCGATCAACCCGCCAAGCAGCCACAGCTGCAGAATTTCCGGCCTGCATGTTCGCGGATCTTTTACACTGCTGGAAAAGGAGTGGCTGGTCGCCTCCGGTTCGATTCGGCGCGATCCGCTGAATTGGCTTTCGATCAGGTTTGCTCTCGAAAACGGGCCCATCGGAGTTTGTACCCTTCCTCTATTTCACTACGCAGCAGATACCTCGCCTCCCGCTATTTCCTGAAAGAGCGCTTGTCTGGTTCGCAAGAGACGAGAAACACTCCCGTTTCTCGGAACGCTGTTGAATTCGCGACAAACAGAATGAAATTCAAAGGAGGGAAACATCATGATTGTAGGAGATCGCTTGCGGTCGCTGCGTGAGAAAAGGAATTTTTCGCAAGGTGAAATCGAGAAGCGGACAGGACTTCTCCGTTGCTACATTTCGCGTGTGGAAAACGGGCACACAGTTCCTGCCGTTGAAACACTCGAAAAATTCGCACGAGCTCTCGAAGTCCCCATGTACCAATTATTGTACGACGGCGAAACGCCGCCTCAATTGCCCAATCTGCGAAAAAAAGCCGGCCGCGAAAATAGCTGGGGCGATTCCGGGAAAGACGCTCGAACGCTGGCAAAATTCCGCCGTTTGTTGGGCAAAGCAAAGGAGGATGACCGGCTCTTGTTGCTCTCCATTGCCTACAAAATGGCGAGAAAAAACAGCGCCTGACAGACTGGGACCGAAGCCGCTAGTGCCGCAGCATCCCCGCGGTATCGGCGGGTCCGTGCTTCACGTGCCGATCGGATTAGCCAAGTGGCCGGTAACGGAATAGTCGCCGTTGCCGGCCATCTTCTTCTTTTCCCCTTTTCCATACGAGCGCTTCGCCGATCGAATCGTTTCGTTCAAAATAGGAACACCTCTCAGCCGTCAGCGGCCGCCATAGCAGATCAATTCGCGCCCATCCTGCAACACGACTTTTACCAGACGAATACTATTCGTCCCATCGGCGATCCGATGGCCGACGGCGGTAATCTGATCTCCGGGCTTGAGTGTCTCTTTGTCCCAGCCGGTACCGGCCATGCGGCTTGGACTGGGGCCGCCGGCGGCCCATTTTTCGATGTTGCCTTTCTCGTCCTTTACTTCAAAATTGATCCACACATGCGGATTGCCCCAATCGAATTGTGTTACCGTTCCCTTCACACTGGTGAGATTCGCCATGTCATACCCGTGCCAGGCATGGTGCGCGAACGCGGGGACAGATACCGCCAGAAAAGTGGCAAGCATGCTCCCGATGAGCAGCAGCCTGATTTTCATGATGTCACCTCCGCAACGCCTATCATCTACTTTTGACGCCCGATTGAAAAGGCAGGTTGCTGAATTTCCCGTTGGCCGCCCAACCCACCAGCAACGAGGCACTGCGGTTTTGTAGCGGCCGTCTGCCCCGGCGGACGGGCATCTTAGTGGTCAAGCTGAGTCACTCCCTCAAACCCCGAAGTATTACCCCAAAGCCCGGATTGGTGTACCCTTGGGGGAAGATTTCCCCGCGTCATGCGCGCTGGGCGGACCTGGACCGTGTTCGAGTGCGAATCAAGTCAGAATTTTTGCGAACGAATCCTTCGATGGAACGAGGAGCCTACAACATGAAAACAAGAGCGACCAACTCCGCGAAACATGGCCCGAGGCCCTTTCTGGCGATTCTGATCCTGCTCTTTGCCACGCCGCTGGCGATTGGCATGGCGCGCGCCGCGGCCGCGGACGACTCCGCAAACAGCGGCGAAGACGCGGCCGTGAAGCAAGTTGTCGCCGGCTTCAGCGACGGCTGGAACACCCATGACGCGCACGCCATGTGCGCATCGCTGGCCGATGACGTTCAGTGGGTCAACTGGCGCGGCGAACCGCTGGGCAGCCGCCAGGCCGTCGAGGACGAACATGCCAAACTTTTCGCCGACCTCTACAAGAACACGCGCCGCACGGATACCGTGAAGTCCATCCGCTACCTCAGCCCCGAATTCGCCGTGGTGGACGATTACTGGACCATGACCGGCGCCCGCAAACGCGATGGATCGGAATGGCCATATCGCGCAGGCTACGCCAATTTCGTGATGGCCAAGCGCAACGGACGCTGGATCGTGATCGTCTCCCACACCGCCGATTTCAACGCCACGGCTCCCGCGGCGAAGTGACTCAAGTAGGACAGGCTTCAGCCTGTCGCTTTTGAACTAAATCAGAAATCAGAGACGCGGCCGGATTCGGCTTACCCCGCGCATCTTGCCTATGGAGATCTAAACCAATCAGGCTGAACAGTCCGTGTGGCAACTTCTAAATCTTTGTAGGGCGCGGCTTCAGCCGTGCCGCAACGTGTTCAGAATCATCGCGGCTTTAGCCGCTGACCTGTCCGATATCGAGTTGTCACACAGACTCTGAAGCCCGTCCTACTTTTTCCTCGCCTTCAAATACCAATCGAGAATTTGCTCGCCCGTCCAGTACAAAACCCCGTTGAATTTTGCAGTGTATTCATAAATGGCTTCGAGATACTTAATCCGCGAAGGCTGGCCGCTCAGGTAAGGATGAATGGCGATGGCCATGATCTTCGGCCGGCTCGCGCCTTCTTCGTACAGCCGGTCGAACGCATCTTTGCATTTTTGCGTCCAGTAAGACGCTTCATGATATTGCACGGCCATGACCGGGATGTCGTTGGTATCGAGCGAGTACGGCAGCGTATACAGGGGCCCGTGCTTGGTTTCGATCTCGGCCGGCTCGTCGTCCCACACCCAATCGCAGATATATTTGATCCCCGCGGCTTTCAGCTGATCGGGCGTGTCGTACGTTTCGGTAAGGCCGGGCCCCATCCAGCCGATGGGTGGCTTGCCAGTGAATTCCCGAATCGTCTTGACCGATCGCTCGATCATCGCAACCGCGTCGGATTCACCGTGCATCGGGCGCTGATCGAAACTGTGGCCCATGAATTCCCAGCCCGCATCCTTGCAGGCTTGCGCCACGCGCGGATAATCAATGCACACACGGGCGTTGACCGACAGCGACGGCCGGATCTTCAAGCGTTCATAGAGGGCGTGAAAACGCCAGAAGCCGACGCGCATGCCGTATTCGTGCCAGCTCCAGTTCGGCAAGTCGGGCAATGTCGTCACTCCCGTGGGGGGCACGAGCACCTGCCGGGGCATCGGACGCGCGATGTCCCACACCTCGACGTTCACGATCGTCCAGATGACCACGCGTTCGCCGTTGGGCAAATGCAGTTTTGGCCGGTCAACGATTGCAGAGTACTTTGCACGTTCACTGGGAAGCGCCATGTGAAACACCGCCTTCTGGAATTTGAACTCCGCATCCGGCGCGCGCATCCCACGCGCCAAAATGCTGCTGAGGTCTGTATCAGGCGAGTTCGCTTCGTGTCAACGGTCATTAATGCTGACCGCCAACCCTGGTATTTTTCGGATTATTGTTGTATTTAGCTGAAACGGGCGCATGATTACCAACGTCCTAGCAGCAGGTCGGAGTAAAACATACAATTTGAGGAGGCAACGTATGTCGGCACGTCGGATACTTAGTGTGTTGTCCCGGGTCTGCGTTCTTGCCATTGCGCTTTTGATCCTTTCCCCAACCGTGTTCCATGCCGCGCCACAGGACTCGGGCTATCGCGTTCTCAGAACCATTAAGCTCGGGGGCGAAGGCGGTTGGGACTATGTGACGGTGGATTCGGAGGCCCGTCGTGTTTACATTCCCCGCAGCACGCACATCCTGGTGATCGACGCGGATTCGGGCAAGCAGATCGCCGACATCAAAGGCATGAACGAACTGCATGGTGTGGCGGTCGCGGCGGAATTCAATCGCGGATTTGTGACCGGCAACAAGACCGAGAAAGAGGGCACCGTATACGTTTTCGATTTGAAGACATTGATGCTGACCTCGTCCATGAAATCGAACAGCATTGACACTGACTCGCTCCTCTATGACCCATCGACCAAGCGCGTCTACGTAAACAACGGCGACGGAATGAACCTCACCGTGGTGGATGCGGCGACGGCCAAAGTTGTCGGCACCATGGCGTTCAACGCCAACCCGGAAGCGGCGGCAGCCGACGGCAAGGGCAGCATCTTCCAGGATTACGAGGATAAAGGCCAAGTCATCGAGTACGACGCGATGAAGCTTACCATCAAGAACAAATGGCCCACTCCCGGGTGCGATGCGCCGGTTGGCATGGCCATGGACAAAGTGAATCGCCGCCTGTACATCGGTTGCCGCGGCAAGGGCGCCACCGCGCCCGGCGCGCTGATTGTCATGAACGCGGATACCGGCAAGGTCGTGGCTTCCATGCCTGTCGGCATCGGCCTGGACGGAAATGTCTTCGATCCGGCCACCGGCAACGTGTACGCGGCTTGCCGTGACAGCGGAGACGGCAAGACCGGCGCAACCTATATCTTCCACGCGGATTCACCCGACAAAATCAGCTCAGTCGCGACCGTCAAAACCATCTACGGCGCACGCACCATTTCGCTCGATTCAAAGACTCACCACGTCTTCCTCATCGGAACTGAGAAAAATGATCCGGTTCCACCGACTGCCAAAAACCCGAATCCCCGTCCGAAGCCGGACCTCTCCACGTTTTCGCTCCTGGAGATCGGAAAATAGGCTGAAGGAAGACGTCGCGGGCCGTTTCATGGGCCGGGCCCATGCATTGAATCAGGGAAACAACGGAGTGACTCCGTTCGGCTAGAAACATGCCCGATTGGCAATGGATTTTGTTGAAGCCGCCCGTTTTTAGGGGCGGCAGCCTTCTGTTTTGCGAAACACAACCTTCCGGGTGTAGAGTCCCGGTTGAGGCGGGCTTCCAAAACGGTAAATCTTGGGAAATTCATTGCGCCTTCCCGGGAGCAATCGAAACTCCTGTGAGAAAAACAAGTCTCGAGAAGGCGAGGGGGAAAATAACATGTTGAAGCATGCGGGTATCTTTCGTACGGCAGTGATTCTGGCAGCGGTTGCCGCGGCATCCGTGTTTGGTAGCGCCAGCGCCTGGGCTCAAGGCGCCACGCCCGCTCCGCTCAGCAAAGTGACGGTTTCCGATGCCGTCGCCAAGCGTACGTTAATGAAGGACGTGATCAACGCCGACACCGCCAGGGCCATCGTCGACTCCTGCGTGGAATGGCAGAAGGCGCAGCCCGGCAACCAATCCATCGTCATTTTTGTGCTCTCGCCGACGGGCGATATCATCGACTCCCACGCGATGGACGGCGTTCTGCCGATTGGCGCGGAGACCGGCTTGATGAAGGCCAAGACGGCGCTGTACTCGAGGGGATCGTCGGCTGCGGTCGCGCAACGATTTAACACCGTCGATGGCCGCCTGATTCGTTTGGACCTCGGCAAGGCCGAGGGTCTCTCTTACTACTTCGTCTCCGGCGGTCTGCCAATCGTCGTGGAGAATCAACTGATCGGCGCGGTTGGAGTGGGCGGCGGAAACGCGGATGAGCAGTGCGCCTATCAAGCGCTCGTGAAGGTGCTCGGGCCGCAGCCTCCGCTTGTGCAGGCCACGCCACCCGCTGCCGCGGCGGCGCCTGCGCCACCGCAGCAACGGTAACGGCTGTCTTTTTTCGTGGCGCGTGCTCCCTGTACTAGGCGGAGTTGCCAAAAATGGGTGGCAGCCTCGCCCTCTGACTTCTGCCTCTTCGCGGCTACGGGCATCCGGATAAGCGCGAAATTTCGCTGAAGCTCGCACGGCCTGGCCGGCACTATCACCACAGAGGGACTCGTGGCGACGACAAGAGTGGCAAAGAGCCCTCATCGCCGGAGCGTCGATTTTGGCGTGTGAATGCCCGCTGCTGGCATGCTTATTGCCAGCCTGGAAATTTTAATTATTAGACCGCTGGAGTACCGGGCCAGAGTTTGACATCCTAAATATGAACCAAAATCCGCTTGGACCAAACCAATTGCCACAATCACGGATCTCATGCATCTGGAAGCAACCCGACGCCGCCGCAAAGTACCGGACGGCTGTTTCCCTTCACAGTCATACCAATCAATCCAAAGAGAGCCTTCTCTTCATCCCGGCATTCGCTGAAAAATGGCCCCTGTTGCGCTGGGCTCTGAAAGAGCAGATCAGGAAATCGGTAAGGCCTGTCGATTTTTCCCAGGCCTATTGGACGCCGCCTTTGCCGCCCAAGCTGGCCTTCGAAGTGGAGAGCAATCAGATTGAAATCGACCTGGAATTGATGAGCCTCGTGTCGCTCACCGACCATGACAGCATCGGAGCGCCCACTGCGTTGCGGCAACTGCCGGACCCGGTTCGGATTCCGTTTGCCGTGGAGTGGAGTGTCCCCTACGAAGGGGCCGTTTTTCATCTGGGTGTTCACAATTTGCCGGAGAACCAGGCGCACCTGATTATGGACGACCTGGCCGCATATACCCGCGACCCCTCCGCGCCCCGCCTGATGGAATTATTGTCGGCTCTCCATGAATTTCCGGAAGTTTTGATCGTCTTCAATCATCCTCATTGGGACCAGCACTGCCTGGGACAGCAAACTTTCCGGAGTATTCTTGATCGGTTTTTACAAAATCACGCCCAATTCCTTCATGCCTTCGAGCTCAATGCCATGCGCGGTTGGAATGAAAATAAAGGCGTAATTCAACTGGCCGCTGTTTGGCAACGACCTCTGATCTCGGGCGGAGACCGCCACGGATGCGAGCCGAGCGGCAACCTGAACCTGACATGCGCCACGAGTTTCTCCGACTTCGTCGCCGAAATCAGACTCGAGCAGCGCAGTCATATCGTCTTCATGCCGCAGTATGCGGAGCTGCTCGGCATCCGTTTCATGCAGACCGTAATCGACACGATTCGCGACTATCCGGAACATCCCGTGGGCTCCCGCCGCTGGGATGAGCGGGTGTTTCACATGGATTTTCAGACCGGCTATCATCGTCCGTTATCCGCTCTCTGGAAAGCCCCTCCGCCGTATCTGGGGCGGATTTTTTCTGTTTTTCGCATGGTGGAAAACGCCTCGGTTAGACACGCGTTGAATTTCACGTTTCGAGAGAAATCGGAATCGCAGCGCGCTTTGGACGCATCGCGCGAGGTGAGCGCGTGACGCCCGAAAATATCAGGTTGGCCCTGTTTCCCTGCACCTACCGCGAAATTGACGGTGTGGCCAATACTAGTAAGGAATTTGCCGCCTTTGCGAAAGATCACGGACTCGCGTTCCTCCTGATTCACGCGGGCCCGCGCGACGAAGTCGTAACGGATGGATCAATAACCAGAGTGCAATTGCGCCGCGGCCGCGTGAAGTTTCCTCTCGATGGACACCACGAATTCGATCTCCTATTCTTGCGGCACTATGCCAGGATCCTGCGCCTCGTGCGCGATTTCAGCCCCAACGTGATTCACATCACCGGGCCGAGCGATGTGGGAATTCTGGGAGCCCTTGTGGCTCACAATCTGGGCGTCCCGCTGGCGGCCTCCTGGCAAACGAATCTTCATCAGTTTGCCCGCTGCCGCGTGTCCTGGCTGCTCTCTTCCTGGCCGGAAAATCTGTCCGCCAAATTGGCTGCGGCCGTCGAATTCGCCAGCTTTCACGCCACCGCTCGCTTTTACAAAATACCGCGCCTGCTGTTCGCTCCGAATCGCGCCTTGGTCGAGCTGCTCGGAAAGACCACCAGCAAGCCCTGTTTCTTGATGTCCCACAGCGTCAATACGGAGGCTTTCAGTCCGGAATTTCGGGAACGTCCCGCCGGCCCTTTCCGGATCGGCTATGTCGGCCGGCTCACGCCGGAAAAAAATGTGCGCTTCCTCGCCCGGCTCGAACGGGATCTCCTGGCGGCGGGACACCGGGATTTTCGCATTGTTTTGATTGGCCAGGGGATCGAGGAAAAATGGCTGCGCGAAAACATGCGCCATGCGGAATTCAGCGGCTGGCTTACCGGCAGGGACCTTTCCCGCGCGTTTGCGAACATGGACGCATTCGTGTTCCCGTCGGAAACGGACACGTTCGGCCTGGCGGTCCTTGAGGCGCTGGCTTCCGGTGTTCCCGCGGTAGTAGCGCCGCGCGGCGGTCCGGCGTACACAGTCGAGCACGGCAAGTCCGGCTACGTGGCCAAGAATTTCGATGAATTCGCTTCCCTGGTGGCGATCTTGATGACCCAGCCTGAGCTGCATGACTCGATGCGGCTCGCAGCCCGCCACCGAGGTCTCTCCATTGGTTCCTGGGACCAGATTTTTGCGGGCATGTACAAAACTTACGAACGCTACGCGCTGCATGCGCCTCAACCCGAAAGCATCCTTCTCGACGATGCCAGAAAGATCGTGAACACCTGACTTGAAATCTAATTTCCGGGTCCGCGAGTCCCCAGGAGAAACCTGCGATTTTTATGACCATAGGCAGAAACTATTCCCGGCGAACGACCTTCCCTTTGCTCTTGCTGATCATCTTATGGCCAGGAGGAGCGCGCGCTCAATCTTCTGCCAGGCAAGAGATTATGGAAGCGCGATTGAATCTTTCACAGGTATTGGACAAGCTGGTCGAGAAAAACGCCGAGCGCGCAGAAGCGCTGCAAAGCTACCAAAGCCGGCGCTACTACCGCCTGGACTACACCGGTTTTCCCACTTCCCTGCATGCCGAGATGGTTGTGGACATGACCTACGACGCCCCCGCCACAAAACATTTCAAGATCATTTCCCAGAACGGCACCCAATGGATAATCGAGCGAATCCTCAAACGCCTTCTGGATGCCGAGCAGGAAGCTCTAAGCGCGGAGAACCGCGAGCGCGTCGCTCTGAATTCCAACAACTACGATTTCAGCGGGCTCGAACGTCAGGATTCCCCGGATGGCTGTTCTTACGTCGTAGCGGTTCAACCCAAAATTCCGAACAAGCTTCTCTATCGGGGACGCATCTGGGTGAATAGTAAGGATTTCGCCGTATGCCGCATCGAGGCGGAACCTTCCAAGAATCCTTCCTTCTGGATTAAGAAGACCGATATACATCATTCCTATCTGAAGATCGGCGATTTTTGGCTGCCTTCGGAAAATGAATCTTTTTCCGTCGTTCGCGGGGGCGGGCGCGCTGTGCTGACCATCAAATATCGGAATTATGAAATCCTGGCGGCGCGGGCTCTACGTGGAATCGACGCTGGATCCTCCTCAAGTTCCCTTACACTGCCCAATCACTCGAATTGAATAAGATTTACGGGCTGATCTTCCTCGGCTGCTTATCGAGCGGGGACGTCGCCCTGAATCGTTGTCTGATAGCTGTAGGCTTCCAGCCATGCGCCGTTGCGCTTGAACCAGACCCGTGTGACGTGCAACGGCAGGCCGTGCTCCGGCTGCTGGCGTGAAGTCATCACCATGGCATCGCCGAATTCATACATCTGCGCCGACACCAGAGGAAACGGCGCGATTCCCGCTACTTTCTGATTATCCAGGCCCGCCATGCGCGCCGCTTTGTCGAGCGGGCGGTCGCTATTGGAAGTGACCGCAAAAAATTCGTCGGCGATATGAGCGCCCCACGTCGCGGAATCGTGCGCCGTCACCGCCCGCTCTACTGCCTGGTACGCCTGGATCACCTCGCCCTCGTCCGTATTTTGCGGCTGGAAAGGCACGGTATTGCAAGGGTTCTCGCATGCCCCCGTTCCCGGATCGGCGGAAGGTGGCGCGCCAATCGAAACGGCTTGATAGATCAGAAGTTGCCAGCCCGAGCCATGTTTCAACCAAATGCGCAGTGTGTACAGGTTTCCGCTGGTCGTCTGAACCACTCCAATCCGGCCATAAGGGTGGGCGCTCACCGAGCTCATGATGATTTTGCCGCCGTCGCTGGCCCTGCCGGCCTCCATCGGCAGTCCCTTTCCGGATTTGATGTCCTGCAGGATTTCTGGCTTGTTTCGAGTGTTTCCAAAGGAATCCGTCCAGGTGAAATTGGGGTCGAGAAATTTGCCGTCCATCGTACCGGCGTGGGTTCCGGATCTGAACGCAGCGAGGTCTGCCTGAAGCAGCGCCTGCTGATCATCGGGAGCGCTGGCGATTTTGATCGCCACACCCGCCACTGCGCCGGCGCAGAGCGCGCCAATCGCGAGTACAGTTGTGAGTTTCACAGCGAGCTCCCTGAGCGCGTTTCCACGGCGGGCGATTTTAGCGTGATAACCCAACCTCAATCCAGTGCGCGGTTTCTGAAGGGAAATATTTCGTCATTCCGCCGAAACGCGGCGGCACGAGCCTCGAGCGGAAACTTCACTCGCTAAGGTTAATGTCGAGCCCGGTCAAACGCCGCTGGAAGCCGTCGAACTGCCCGAAAATAGGGGAAGCGATATTATTGAATACATCGTGCGGGTTGAGGCGGTTGGTCACGTCCAGCGAAAATACACCGATGCTGATCTTACGGCGCTTGGCGTTCTCCTTGAAGGGCATGTGCACCATGAATTCGCGGGAAAGTTTCACGTCCAGCGAAAAGTAAACCGGGAAACGCAGGCTGTTCGGCGCGCCTACATAGTTCTGCATAACATCCACATTCGAATACGGAAAACCGGTATGAATGTCCGCCACAGGGCTGAAAATAAACTTCTTAGGCAGCGTGATATAACCCCAGGCAAGC
>Ga0210409_10006925_pt1 | contig 11759 bp, 8 predicted proteins | sample IncBWH17MmetaG_FD_161649 | JGI IMG/M metagenome (GOLD analysis project Ga0210409, IMG submission 161649) | Forest soil microbial communities from Barre Woods Harvard Forest LTER site, Petersham, Massachusetts, United States - Inc-BW-H-17-M | ecosystem: Environmental > Terrestrial > Soil >...
GCGGTCCAGGTCTCCGGTTCATGCTCGATTTGCGCGATGAAGCCGAGCGCGACGATGAAGCCGACCGCGCCGCAGGTCAGCAAGATACCCGCGCGACGCGAGCGCGCGGCCTGCGAGAGCTCCGGCTCCATGGGAACGCTGACGCCCTTGGCAATGGCCGCTAGATGCTCTTCCGTGCGCAGCTGGCGCACGCGGTAAAAGGTGTACATTGCGCCGAGGGGAATGCCCAGGCTCATAATTACAGCCACCAAACCGATAATTGTGCCGTCCATTATCTGCTCCTATCTTTGTCTTTGAGGCGCCCCTGGCGCCGAGGCTTGCGGGAATCCGTGTCGATAGAAGGTACGCGGGAGGTGCGAGAAAAGTTCCGTGGCTAGCGGGGCACCTAGTGGAAACTCAATCTTAGAGAGGGTTTAGGACCCCGCGGCGGGAGGCGAAACAGTTCACGTTACTCGACTTCGCGGGCCTGCATGGACTGGTCGATCATCATGGCTGGGTAGCGGAATCCAGCGCCTGCGGGAGCAGGAGCGTGGCGCGCGGTAACCGTAAAGTCGCTGCCGGAGCACTCCACAGTGTACGAGTAGCCATCGCGCTCGGGGCGCGACAAGCTCATGGAGCCGGAAGCCAGGAGCTCGTCCATGGTCATGCAGTGTCCATCGACGCCAATGCTGCTGCGCTCGGCCTTGGCGATTTGCAGCAGATCCATCTTCACGCCCGTGAGGCTGATTGCTTGCGTGGCGACCGTGCCCTCGGCGACGGTAGGGATTCTCTTCAAGTACAGAATGTAGACGCCAAAGAGAAAGCTGGCAGTGACCAGCAGGGAGACTAAAATCTTCATAATAGAAATTGTGGAGCGCGAGAGCGGCGGCTGCAACTTCGGCGTCAAGCGGCGTGCGGAAGGAAACAACAGGGAGCGTTGCGCGGCCGCCCACGGAGGGGTCTGACCGCCGCGGTGTTTCAGTGCGAAGACGGCAGCAGCCTCCTGGAATAGACCCGCGGAGGCTGCCTGGTTGTTCGTTAGGATTTAGTGGATTGCGCGGGGCACTTCGACGCGCTTGCCCTTCGGCTCCGGCGGCACAACCGCCGGCGGCATGGGTTCCTTCTGCAGCGCGTGTTCCAGCACTTCATCGAGCGTGCGCACGTAGACGATCTTCATGTCGCCGAGAATTTCCGGCGTAAGATCGGCCACCGCGTTTGGCTCGTTGTCCGCGGGCAGCAGCACTTCCTTGATGCCTGCGCGCTTTGCGCCCAGGACTTTTTCTTTCACGCCGCCGATGGGAAGCACCACGCCGGAAAGGGTCATCTCTCCCGTCATGGCCACGCCCTCGCGCACCGGCCGGCCGCTGAGCAGGCTGACCAGCGCGGTTACCATCGCCGCGCCCGCCGAAGGGCCGTCCTTTGGCACCGCGCCAGATGGCACGTGGATGTGGATATCCTGCTTGCGGAAGAAGTCGGGATCGATGCCATAGCGTTCGCCGTTAGCGCGTGTCCAGGTCAGCGCCGCAGTCATCGATTCCTGCATGACTTCGCCGAGGTGGCCGGTCATGGTGAACTGCTTGCCGCCGCGCATGCGCGTAGCCTCGATGAAGATGATGTCGCCGCCCACCGGCGTCCACACCAGCCCCACCGCAACTCCGGGTTTCTTGACCCGCTCCGCAACTTCCTTTTCCGTGCGGAACTTCGGCACGCCTAGGAATTCGCGGACGACTTCCGGTGTCACTACCATCTTTTCCGTCTTGCCTTCGGCAATGCGGCGCGCTTGCTTGCGCGTGATGGTGGCGATTTCGCGTTCCAGGTTGCGCACGCCAGCCTCACGCGTGAAGCTGTGGATGATTTCCTGGAGCCCTTCGTCGGTGAATTCCAGTTGCTCACCCACTTTCAATCCGTGCTCCGCGGTTTGCTTGGGGATCAGATATTTGTGCGCGATATGCAGCTTCTCTTCACCCGTGTAGCCGGGCAGCTCAATGATCTCCATGCGGTCTCGCAACGGCTCCGGGATGGGATCCATCCAGTTGGCCGTGGCGATGAACAGCACCTTCGAGAGATCGAACGGCACGTCCAGGTAGTGATCGCGGAACGAGTTGTTCTGCTCCGGATCGAGCACTTCCATCAACGCGGAAGACGGATCGCCGCGGAAGTCGCGGCCAAGCTTGTCGACCTCGTCCAGCATCATGACCGGGTCGTTCATCTCCGCGCGCTTGATGCCCTGGATGATTTGGCCAGGCAGCGCGCCGATGTAGGTCCGGCGGTGTCCGCGGATTTCCGCTTCGTCATGCATGCCGCCCAGAGCGATGCGCACGAACTTGCGTCCAAGCGAACGTGCAATGGACTTGCCCAGCGACGTTTTGCCCACGCCCGGAGGCCCGATGAAGCAAAGGATCGGCCCCTTCATACCCGGCTGCAGTTTCTTGACTGCCAGGTAATCCAGAATGCGCTCCTTCACCTTTTCCAGGTCGTAGTGATCCTCGTTGAGGATGGTCTGCGCTTTGCTGATGTCGATTTCCTCATGCCCGGAGGATTTGCTCCACGGCAGCGAGGTCATCCATTCCAGGTAGGTTCGCGAGACCATGTACTCCGCGGAAGCGGGAGTCATCTTCGCCAGGCGCTTTAGCTCACGCTCGCTTTCCTTCTTGGCCTCCACGGGCATGTTGGCTTCTTCGACTTTTTTACGAAGCTCGTCGATCTCCTGCATGGAGTCGTCGGACTCGCCCAATTCCTTCTGAATCGCCTTCATCTGCTCGCGAAGCAGGTATTCGCGCTGGTTCTGGCTGACCTGCTCCTGCACCTGGTCGTGGATCTTGGACCGCAGCTCCAGCACTTCGAGCTCTTTGGACAGCTCACGAATCAACGCTTCCAAGCGCTTGCGCACGTTGGGCGTTTCGATGAGCTCCTGCCGTACCAGCGTGGAAAGCGAAGGCAGCGTTCCGGCGATGAAATCCGCCAGCCGGCCGGGATCGTCGATGTTCAGCGCTACGGACTGCAGATCATCGGAAAGCTGCGGCGAGTGGCCAACCACGTCGCGGAACAGTTCCTGCGCGTTGCGCTGCAAAGCCTCAAGTTCGGCATCCACTTCGCCGGTGATGTCCGGCTGCGGCTCAACGCGAGCCCGCATGTAGGGACGCAAGGTAACCAGCTCGGTGACCTGCACGCGCTGCAAGCCCTCCAGAAAAACGACCACGTTGCCGTTCGGCATTTTTACGGTCTTGTGTACTTTGGCCACGGTCCCGACCTTGTGCAGGTCCGCGGCAGAGGGATCCTCAATGCGCGGGTCGAGCTGCGCGACCACCGCCAAGAGTTTTTCGTCACCCTCTAAAGCATTGACTAGCGCCAGAGAGCTTTCCCGGCCTACCGTGAGCGGAAGCACCGCGCCCGGGAATAGCACCGTATCCCGCACGGGCAGGACCGGCAGAACGTCTGGCACCGAGAATTTTTTCTCAGCCATGATGTCCCCTTATCTTAAGCGCGAAACGGAAGAGGAGACGCGCTTGGGAGGTTAGATGCGCCGGGTTAGTAAAGGGTGCGAGAGATGAAGTTTCAAGGAGCATAAAATCTTAGTGTACCAAGCTAAGATTATAACATTCCGCGCTGCGAATGCAACGCGCGCAGAAAAGGCAGCGTAATCAACTAGATACAAACGGTCTCCAAAGGATTCTGTGGTCATTTCACTCGCTTTCCCGCCACTTCGCGCCTAGTCACTCCAAACTCGCGCTGAACGTAATCCTTGGCCTCCTCTCCTGACCTAAGTTGTCCCTCCAGTTGTGCATCCTCTACCGATCGCAGGATTTCGCTGAAAAGTGGGCCGGGCTGGTAGCCCATCTCCAGCAAATCGTCGCCGCTCAGCAGACGCGGGGGCCGAATCTGCTCCGCCGGCGTCTCCGCCAGGGTGCGGCGGACAAATTCATAGGACTCAAGCCGCCGGTGGCTGGAGAGGCAGTCGAGCCGGTGCAACTCCAGGTGCTCCTCGAACCGCGGCAGCCGTACGAAACGTTTCAGCGTCGAAGCCCTCATTTGTTCGACGTCCTTGAACCTCATGTGGTTGGCTACCAGCGCCACAATCTGCTCGGCATCGTCGTTCGAGAAGCGCAATCGCCGCGCAATATCCTGAGCCATTTGCACCCCAACGTCCACGTGGCCGTCGAAGCGGATGCGATCGCCCGTCTCCTTCGCCGACTTGAACGTCGCCGGCTTGCCTACATCGTGCAGGAGGATACCCCAAGCCAGCCTTGGCGAGGCCCCGGCTGGCAGTTGCTCGATCATCAGCCGCGTATGGATCCAGACATCGCCCTCGGGGTGAAATTGTGGCGGTTGTTCCACTCCTTTCAGTGCAGCGACCTCCGGTAGAACTGCGTGGAGCAAGCCCGTTTCCTCAAGTAGCTCAAATCCCCGCCGCGCGGCGCCCTCGGTGAGCAACTTCGTGAGTTCATCCCGCACGCGTTCCGCCGATATTTGCGTGATCTCGCGAGCGCTGCGTCGTACGGCCTCGAAAGTGGCAGGCTCGATGGCGAACCCAAAACGGGCGGCAAAGCGCACCGCCCGTAGCAACCGCAGCTTGTCCTCGCGGAAGCGCCGGCCCGGTTCGCCGATCGCTCGGATCACGCCGGCCCGCAGATCGGCTTGCCCGCCGATGTAATCCAGCACCTCGCCGGTATCGTGCCGCATCAGCAGCCCATTGATCGTGAAATCGCGCCGCTGCACATCCTCCTGCGCAGTACGCGCGTACACCACGCCGTCTGGATGCCGTCCATCGGAGTAGCCGGCATCGGCGCGAAACGTGGCTACCTCCACTTTCAAGCCGTCCCGCCGCACGGCAATCACGCCGAATTGCGCGCCGACGGCCAAGCTCTCCGGAAAAAGCGCCATGACCTCGTCGGGTGTCCCATCCGTGGCCACGTCGTAATCCGCCGGCTCTCGACCCAGCAAGATGTCGCGCACACAGCCGCCCGCCAGCAGCGCCTCATGCCCGTGGCTGCGCAGCACCTCGCAGATCGAGTTGGCCAGCTCCCGCGGCGTCATCACTCGATTATGCGACGCCGCGCGCCCTCTGGCTATTGGAACCTCCGGGCCAAATTCTATTGAGCCTCCGCCGCGGCGATTCACGCCCGACTCTGCGCTATCCTTGTTTCGTGAGCGATCCGCTGAAAAACGCCGAAGCTGGGCTGTGCTCCGACTGCCGCCACGCCCGTACGATATTTTCCGACCGCGGCTCGACCTTCGTGATGTGCCAGCTCTCTGCGACCGATCCAAACTTCCCAAAATATCCGCGCTTGCCAGTCCTGTCGTGCGCGGGCTACTCGCGCACAGCGGAGCCGCGGCGCAGCTCGGCACCCGATTAGTTTCCCTAGAAAAGTAATTCCATAGATGGTAATCTCCATCGGCGTGGGCCTCATTCTTCCGGCGAGGTTGGCGCATGGCGTCCCACTTCGTGATCCTTCGTTCGTCTGCTCTCTTCGTTTTCCTTTGGCCGCCGTTTGTGTGCGCCGACACACTGAAAATCACCAGCACTCCCGCTGGCGCCAACGTCGAAATCAACGGCGTAACGGTCGGAACGACGCCGTACGAGGAGGAGGTACCTGGCGGCTACTTCCACAAGACCAAGACCGCTTTAGGCCGCCGCCTCCAGTATCCTATGGCTGCTCGCATCAGTCTGGCCGGCTATGCGACCAAAGAAATTCAGATGACCGAAGGACCCATGAATTGGGTTTCGCTGAAAGGCCATGACCACGGCGAATACTGGCTGCTCAAGGCCAGCCATTTCCACGTTGATCTCGATCCGGTCTCCAAAGTCTTTACCGGCAAGATCTCCGTGGAAATCCCGGAAGCCACGGAAGCGCTGCGCGAAGCCGGCCTCACTCCGGAGCTGCCGCTGGAGGACGTTATCGCACATGCCAAGCCGGCCGTGGTTCGTCTGAAAGGATTGGGCGGGTGGGGCAGCGGGTTTTTCATCACCGAAAAGGGCGTAATCGCCACCAACGCCCATGTCGCTCGCGGCGAAGATTCGTTACTGGCTATCCTCCCCGGCGGGGAGCAACTTGCGGCCAACATCATTCACATGGATACGGAGCGTGACATCGCTTTGGTTAAGGTCGAAGGCGACGATTTTCCCCACTTGACCCTCGCCGCCGCCGGAAACGTCCGCCAAGGAGAAACCGTGATCGCCATTGGCAATCCCGGGGGCGCCATGCCGTTTGCCGTTACTAAGGGTATCGTCAGCGCCGTCGGCAAATTTTCCGCCGCTGGGCCTGGAATCTGGATTCAAACAGATGCAGCCATCAATCCGGGAAACAGTGGCGGTCCTCTCCTGAATACGCGCGGTCAGGTCATCGGGATCAATACGCTCAAAAACGGGAACAGGAACGTGAGTGGCATTGCCTTTGCCATCAGCGCCAGTGATTTGCTGGCTGTCTTGCTCAAATACTTTCCAAATCCAGTTCCGCCGGACAAACAACCCGCCGATTGCTCTCACCCATCCCCTGTGCTAGCATCCGCCTCGTGCGGACCCTAGCTGTCCGGGGTTTCGCACCGCTCGAGAGCGGACCAGGGGATTTTGCTGACTCTTCGTCCTTCTTCGCAGGACCCAGGGAAAGGGCCGCGCTCTCAAACCCCAGTACCACAAGCCAGGCGCAGGCCCGCGCCTCCATCGTGTTCGGCGGACCTCGCCCAATGGAGGTCTGTATGAAGAGCTATCCCACCAAGGACATTCGCAACGTTGGCATTGTCGGCCACGGCGGCACCGGAAAGACGCAACTGGTGTCGTCGTTGCTGTACACCGCGGGCATGACCCCGCGGTGGGGAAAAGTTGCGGAGGGCAGCACCACTACGGATTGGGACGAAGAAGAAATCGCCCGAAAAATTTCGATTCAAACCGGCCTCGCCTACGCCGAATGGCCCTGCACGCTTTGCGAGGGCAGCAACGTAAAGATAAATTTCCTCGATCTTCCCGGCTATTCCACCTTCATCACCGAAACGAAAGCTTCGCTGATCGCCGCGGACGCCGCGCTGATCGCCGTCGACGCCCACGTCGGCGCGCAGGTCACCACCGAAAAAGTTTGGGATTACTGCACCGAGTACGACATCCCGCGCGCGTTTGTGCTTACCTGGATGGATCGCGAACTTTCCAGCTTTGAGCGCTCCATGGAATCGCTGGAGTCCGTGTTCGGCCGCAACGTCGTGGCCCTTCAGCTCCCCATCGGCACGGAAAGAGGCTTTCGCGGCGTCATCGACTTAGTCGCTATGAAAGCGCATATCTATAAGCCTGACGGCGATGGAAAGCCTTCCATCGAAGAAATTCCCGCCGCGCTGGCCGACGACGCGAAAGCCGCCCACGAAAAATTGGTCGAAATGGTTGCCGAGGGCGACGACGATTTGATGGAGGAATTTTTCCGCGAAGGCACCATTCCCGTCGAGGATTTGATCCCCGGCGTGCGCAAGGCCATCGTCGCCGAAAAAATCTTTCCCGTCCTCATGGTTTCCGCGCTGCGCAACGTCGGCACCGCCAGCCTGCTCACCTTCATCGCCGACGTCTTCCCGCACCCCGACGAACATTCCCAGGTCGGCTACAAAGAACCGAAGGCCCAGGGCGACCGCATCGAGCGCAAGTACGACGACAGCCAGCCGCTTTCGCTTTTCGTCTTCAAGACCCTCGCCGATGCATTTTCTGGCCGCATCAACTATTTCAAAGTAAAGAGCGGCGTGCTGAAGAACGACGCCACGCTACTCAACTACAACCGCAGCCTCCCGGAGCGCTTTCAGCACACCCAGGTTGTGCAGGGCAAGCAACTCAGCGAAATCAACGAGCTGCACGCCGGGGACATCGGCGCCATCGCCAAGCTGAAAGAAACGATCACCGGCGAAACCCTGGGCGACAAGAACTCCCCAATCTACTATCCGCCCGCGCAGCTTCCCGAACCATCCATCACCTTCGCCATCGAGCCCAAGACGCGCGCCGACGAAGACAAGATCGGTGTCGGCATTCACAAGATTATGGAAGAAGACCCTGCGCTGCGTTTTTCGCGCGATCCGCAGACCAAGGAATTCTTGCTCGCCGGCTCAGGCCAGCAGCACATCGAAGTTGTCGTCGCCAAGCTGCACAAGCGCTATCACGTCGACCTCACGCTCAAGCCGCCCAAAGTCCCCTACCGCGAAACCATCCGCGGCCGCGCCGACGTGGAAGGCAAGCACAAGAAGCAGTCCGGCGGGCACGGCCAGTTCGGCGTCTGCCGCATCAAGATGGAGCCCGTCGAGCGCGGCAAAGGCATCGAGTTTGTCGACGACGTTTTCGGCGGCGCCATTCCCAAGAACTGGATTCCTTCGGTGGAAAGAGGAATTCGCGAGGCCGCCGCGCGCGGGTTTCTCGCCGGTTTCCCCGTCGTCGATTTCCGCGCCATTCTCTACGACGGCAAATACCACGATGTCGACTCCTCGGACATGGCCTTCAAGATCGCCGGCTCGCTGGCTTTCAAGGAAGCCATGAAGCAAGCCCGGCCCACATTGCTCGAGCCGGTGATGCACGTCGAGGTTTACGCGCCCGATCAGTATTCAGGTGACTTGATGGGCGATCTCAGCTCCCGCCGCGGACGCATCGCTGGTAGCGATTTGCGCGGCCACAATGTGATCATCAAAGCGCAAGTGCCGTTCGCCGAAATGCTAACCTATGCGAACGACCTGATTTCAAAAACGCAGGGCCGCGCCAGCTATTCCATGGAATTTTCCCACTACGACTACGTGCCCAATGAACTCGCCGATAAAGTAATCGCCGCCCACAAGGCCGCCCACGGCGAACAACTGGTCGAAGAAGAAGCGTAACGGCCCCGCTCAATCACGCGTAGAGGTGGCCGGGCGGGCGGATGTGTGGTCCCAACAGGCCTGGAGGACTCAGTCTAGTACCACCATACGCGTCCGGCATATTTCTTGCGTTCGTCCCCACTTCGTGGCGCAATTTCCCTTTTTAGTTTGATGAGCACCTCTGTGCCGGGCACGGCGTACAGGGGGCAGGCGGATATCGCCCAGCGGCCCGGCGCCGCAAATTCATTCAGAAGTACGAGTAGCGCGGAAGGTTTGTTGTGCTTCACGCGCGTGAAGAATTTTCCCTGGCTGTCTGTATAGACAACGGCACGACCTTGCAACTGGATGGCGGCGCCTTCCACGGGTTGGCCATGCTCATCGACGACCACGCCAGCGATAACGAACTTGCCGCCAGTGCTGTGGCTGTGATTATTCATGGCCAATCCGGCCAGCGGGCCCTGCACGTAACTGGAAGCGTAAGCGGTGTATGTGACATGCATCATGGGATCGACGTTGGTTTGAAAGTTGAGAGCGGTGTCATGAATGCGCAGGGACACCTGCACGGTGGTAGTCTGCTGAAAACCCTTGCCGCCAATGGGAAAGAAAAGCACGGCGTGATCGAGGCTGACACTGATTTTGTTGCCGTGATACCCGCCACCGAAGGCATAGGAGGTTTGGCCCTGCATCTGGTTTACGATTTCGGAGAAGTTCCAGTGGCGGAAGCGTTGCTGCACGACGTGGACGAGTAAGATGCGATGATTGGATTCATAGAAGTTGGATCGCACAGTAATGGAGCCGATGCGGAGGCTGGCCCCGGCGGAGGCGCCCGTGGTTTTTATCGCTTTGTACTGACCATCGAGGACGGAAGCTTGCAGGGTGACGCGGCCGAGCGCAGCGAAGGCGCTCAGGCTGCTGGTGGTCAGGTGATCGGCGAGAAAATAATCGTTGTGGGTTGCCGAGAAGAAGAGACTGCGGAGCGGCTGGAAGTCCGCTTCACCAGTGAAGTATTTTTGATTTTGCAGCAGCCCCCCGCTGCCCGCCAGATGGAGAAGGTGACCCTGATAGGAGAGGCCCTGCACCGCCGTGCGTTTACCGCCCTCAATCACGGCGAGAGAGGAAAGGAGCAGTCCGTTATCAAAATGGCGTCGAAGAAAGAAGCCGGTGCCGACGTGTTGAGCCCTGGCGGTGACCATGAATGGCGTGGCGTATCCGATGCCCGTGGAGCCCACGAAAACGGCGAAGGCCGTGTGCCGGGTGTTACGTTGGACGAATAGGCCGCGAGTGCTGACGCCCAGACCGGCGCCGTCGAAGGAATAGCCGAAATTTCTGTCACCTGCAGTGATATCCAGTCCATGAAACTTGAAAGTATCGGAGGCTCCAAAAACTAAATGGCCGTTAGCGAATCCGGCGGAAGCACTGAGAGTGCTCTCCGGGAAGAAGGCTGTAACTTCACCGCCGGTTCCGCCGAGTAACGTGCTGCGGCCAGCAGAAAGCTGAAGAACCTGAGCGCTGGCAGGAACGCCAAGAAGCAAGACACAGAGGCAAACACGCAACATTTAATTCACCGTGACGCCGGCTGCTGTCCGCACTTGCTTGCGGCAATCTTTCTGTTTTTCACAAGCGTAGACGGTGTGCGCGAGTTGCACGCGGACTAATATCCCCTCCGCGGTGTGCCCCACGACCATGGAAGAGACCAGCGCGACGGAGCAGGGACGCACCGAGCACTTCAGCTGGTAGCCAAAGGTGTGCGTGCCTTTCGGGGAGATGCGCGCGCTGCCTTCTTCCAGCTTGAGGTCGACGCCCGAGTCGAGGGGACGATTCGTTGCGTGCCCGAGAGTATCCAAGCTGAAGCTGCGGGCTTCGACGCTGACGGCGAGCGGCGTCAATCCATTGTTGGTGATGGAAAACTCACCGCGACACTTTTTGCCGCATTCGACGATGACGGGCGAGACAGTTTGTCCTACGGCCAGTCCGAAGAACAAAAACTGCACGAATAGCAGGGACAAGACTTTGTTCATGTTGCGCATTCCCTTAGGACAAAACAAATGCGGGCGCGTCTTAACTAGCACGCACCCGGCGGAGTGCTACGAATCTACGTGGCCTGGGCACTGATGGTGATGGTTCCCGCATAATTGGCCACAGCGAAGGCCGTAGGGCTGGTCAGGGAAAGCAGGAGGCTGTCTGAGTGGGTGCCCTGAGCGGCGACCCCGATTCCGCCGAAGATTTGGGGGCAAATGGCGCCTGGATTCCCTGCCGCCACGTTAACGTTGGCTAGCGTGCAAGCGGCGGCCGCACCGCCGTTAACGGATGCAAATACATCGCTGGCGGGGATGTTCAGAGTGCCGTTCGTCAACGCAGCGGGAATGCTTGCGAAGTAGGCCACCGTGAATACATTTCCACCACCGACCGCGAGGTTCCAGCTGGTTACAATGGCGATCGAAGCGGAGGCCGTGGCGTTCTTCGGGTCGGTCGGAGTAAAGACGATGCTGCCCGGCGTTGCCGCCACCGTCATGGAACTGCTAACCGCGAATGTCATAGTTACCGCGGCCGCGTTGCTGGTTGTCTGCGCCTCCGACTGAGGCAAGGACAACAAGCTCACCGTTAGTACAGCAATAGCAAACGCGACTTTTCTTAAGGATTTCACTTTACACGCTCCATTATTCATTTCTTATCTGACAACGCGACCCACAACCGCCACAAAGCTTGATAATGCAGACACCGTGTTGGCCCCAGCCAGAAGCTGAAGCGACTATGGGCGCAGAGGACGGCCCTAGCTATAGTACTTAAGTTTATTTATGTGAGAATTTTAACATTATGTAATACTTCGCCAAGAGAAGCGGGGCAGGAACATGCCTGTGTGGCGGCGGTGTTCGGCGAAGCGGTCGCCGAATTCCTGGGTCAGGAAGGATTCTTCGCGGCGGGCCTTGGTGTAAAAGGAGAGCCAGGCGATTGCTACGGCCAGTAGTCCGCGTACTTCA
>Ga0210409_10006926_pt1 | contig 11759 bp, 13 predicted proteins | sample IncBWH17MmetaG_FD_161649 | JGI IMG/M metagenome (GOLD analysis project Ga0210409, IMG submission 161649) | Forest soil microbial communities from Barre Woods Harvard Forest LTER site, Petersham, Massachusetts, United States - Inc-BW-H-17-M | ecosystem: Environmental > Terrestrial > Soil >...
CGCGGTTGCTGGCCAAAGCCTCGGTGATTCGAGTTATCGGACAAATGCCGGCATGTGTTAAAGCAAATTTCTAACTGCTGGACGAAGGTCCAGAACTGAGAGTAGCATTTCGGAAATGCCCTACGAGTTTACAGAGTGGGAAGCCCACCATGCATATTGAAAGTAAGCCATCGCTCAGCTCCAGGCAATCGAGAGCTCGGAATATGGTTTGCCTTCCTCGATCGGCGTAGTGAAATAAATGACCGCGTCTTTGGCTCCGGAAATCTCCAGCGCTTTATTGAAAAACCCGATAATCGCAAATCCTATGATGCGGTGCTGCTTTTCAAATCCCGTATATTTAACCAATGCCTTCTGGGGTTCCGGCAGCTGCACTTCGACGGAGACTCCCTGAAAGTGTGTCGCGTGAACGGCTGCGATTCGCTCGATCACAAATTCAGGCGAACCTGCTTTCACAAACGCTTTGTAGATTCCACGAAGCTGTCTCTCGTTTACTGCCTCCGCGCCGCGCGTGACCATCTCTTCGTTTCCATTCGCGAGAACACGAACTTCGACCTCGAGAAAGCGCGCAAAGAAATCGAGCGAGTACCAGGAAGAAGTGAAGATTTCGCCTTCGCAGATCTTGCGAGTCTCTTCGTCCAGAAACCCGAGGATTTTTTGGAAAGCGGCCTCGCCGGCGCGCGTCTTGATTTGGGTAATGGCTTCTTTAATTCCGGACCCCTTGATCAGAACCATGCCAGCGCTCCTTAGAAGGCGAGCTTAGAAGCAAAGAGGACCGCATTCAGTAAGCAAACAAGGTCTCGTAGATGACCATGCGAACGGGCAGGGCGGAATGCTGGCGTCAAGGACAACAGGAACAACAAGCAAAAGCAGACGCAGGCAAGCCTCAACACCAGGAAACCAGAGTACCCGTCATTCCTCGCCATTTATTCGTGGTCCTCCACTTGAGGCTCAGTTCTGGAGCACAGCCAGATGCGAAGGAACCGACTCGGCATGAAGGCTCGTAAGAATACGATTAAGTTCTGGCTGCGAAAATCGAATGTTGCCGTTTGTTGAGCCGCACAGAATCTCAACATGGTGTCCCGTCATATCGAACACTTCGAGGTCCACCCGCTTTGATTTCTGCGGGTCACCGATTTGAAAACCACGTTTACCGGGCAGGTCAAACGAGAATGCTCCCGATTCCAAGCCGGGGCCGAAAGCGATTGCTTTTACGGTGAGCAGGGTAACTCCGCGAACCGCCTCCGCTCGCGGACCAAAAGCTTGGATACTCTCAGGCGTCGTATTCAAAAGCACTCCATACTGGTCGTACGCCGAACGCTTCATCAGGTCGCCAAATACCAGCCGCAAGTCACCCATGTTTAGAGAGCGGTCCTCCACGATTTCTGTGAGGAGTCCACTCTGATTCTCAGGAACAATGAAAATGACGTTCTGGCCTGACTCAAACTGAACTTCTACGAGATTGTTCCCGACCGCCTTTTGCTTGAAATTGACGTTCCATGGAACGTCGAATTCATAACCGAAGTACGACAGTGTCGTTCCCGATGATTTAGAGACGGAGTGGTCGGCAAGTTCCACTGGAGCTACTCTCACTGCTGGTGCTTTTCTGGCTTCCATCCTCTTCGTGAGGAGAATTCCGATTGGAGGTCCCAGGAGGGTGAGGAGAGCAGTCAAGAAAGCGATCAAAATCCCAACGCGAACCAACGCTCCAAGCACACGTCTCCAAAGTGACACCCGCTCCCACGCAGTAACGCGAATGAGTGCTCGCATACCTTCGATTGTGCAGCATCATTAGGACTCTGTTCGTCGGGTCAGGTGGGCGTCCCGGATAGGTCGCCTTACCGGAGATCATGTGGAATCGACGCATACAAAGTCGGCTTCAAGGTTCTACCGCTGGCGTTTTGGTTTTCTTGTGCGCAGCTTGAGGAATTCTGGCTCGATCCAAACTGTGCTCAATCGTTTCGGCGCAAGTTCAATGTGTCCGTATTTGTCAAAACCTCTAACGGTGTAGACCTTTCCCAGCATGCTCTTGAAAAGTTTCTTGGTGCCCAGTTCGTCCCTGACGCCCGGTGCAAAGGTTATTTTCGGAACCCAACAACTCTGACCTTATCCCCAAGCCGGAATTTTCGTTTGCGCCTATCCACCCTACGGTTGAAGTTTTATCACAGGTTTGGGCTAGGTCCCGATTAGTCAGCAAATCGGAAAAGGGGCGCCCTTTTTATAATGTGTTCGGCCCAGTACCCATATGGATGATTTCCGCGTTTATACACGGGACTGGGCGTACGCAATTCCGCACGAGCGCCGCCGATTGCACCCTCAGCGAGTCAACCATTACACTTGAGCCCTTCCGCGCCGCGTTATCGAGCCTGTGCATCCCGGCGCGGACTAGGCGAGAGAATAAGCCATGTTCGAACGCTATACAGAAAAGGCTCGCCGCGTAATTTTCTTCGCACGCTACGAGGCAAGTCAGTACGGCAGCCCCTACATCGAGACAGAACACTTGCTGCTGGGACTCCTGCGGGAAGACCGCGCGTTGGCCAAGTGGTTTCCCGGAGAGAGCAGCGTCGAACCAGGAATTCGCACCGAAATCGAAGGACAGATTACTCAACGGGAGCGTATCTCTACCGCGGTTGAGGTGCCGCTGACAGAGGAATGCGCGAAGGTTCTGAAGCTAGCTGGAGAGGAAGCCGACAGACTCGGCCACCGGCACGTCGGAACGGAGCACGTTCTGGTTGCTCTGATTAGAGTGGAAGGCTCGCTCGCTGCTAAGCTCCTGCGGAAAAGGGGCCTCAAGCCGGAAGCCATCCGAGAGCAACTGGCAAAGACACCCGGCTCTGTCAGCGTGAGAGCATCGACAGAACCAAGTAGGGGAGCAATCGCAACGCTAGACAGCTTCCTTGCTGGACTTAAGTGGCTCAGCTCAGAAGAGCTGATTTCCTTTTTTGCGAAGAATGCGGAGTTCATCGATGCTTCGGGAAAACGTTGGAATCGCGAAGAAATCTGGAAGGGATTTGAAACGCTCTTCGCTCCTTACGCAAAGAAGAACGCGACTCACGTTGTCGAAGGAACGCTAGCGGAAACACGCGAGCTGTTTGTAGCTGTTGTTCTATGGAAGAATGCCCTTCTCGCCAGCGAACAACGTGCCTGGATGCACCGAATGAGTGTTGTTCTCTTAGCCGGAGCAGATGCCTGGGAAATCCTTTTGGTACAGGTAACTCCAATCCAACCCTCATAGCCAATGCCAAGTGCCCGGTTAGTCGAACTGACAGGCTTCGTTGCCAACGAGCAATGAAAACCGCTGGTAGAAAAAGCCAAAACCGCTGGGGCACGGTGCACGGCAACCGAGTCTATGGTGCGGCTGGTCAGAACAGATCACACTTGATCAGTTGGGCTGCGAAGCAAGGAAAAATCCAGCCGGCGCGGATGTCTTTTTTCTTGACTTCTCCTTTTATAGCTTACCGGACATGCTCGTACTGGGACCCATTTGTGATGTACAGACTGCGAAGCCGCGCGACCTTCGCTCCGGCCGATTGGGTCAGCCCGCAGCGTGCTAAACGCGCTCATGACGAACTACATTGAAGTTTTCATCCTCCGATGGAGGCTGAAAATACTCAGTCATGGCTTCAAAGTCTGCGTCTCGGGTCCAGGGAGTGCCTGCAGCTAACCCCGTGCTTCGCGCGCGAAGCTGACTCTTGCATAAGGCGTCGGATACATTTACAAAGTGCAACTCATGCTCAACATTCGCACGCTCGATCAGCTCGCGAAACCATGCACGCTGCGCCTTGGTATTGCCGGGAAAATCGAGCACGACCGAAATACCCTTCGACAAGAGAGCGCAAACGTGTGGCGTGAGCGCGTTCTTCAATCGGGAAGAGCACTTGACGAATCCCGGAATGTCGGTGATCTCGCCAGGAAACAAGGCATTCAAGAAATCGTCCTGCACAAGAAGGACAGCATTTTCTCGAACGGCCAAACTTTTTGCGAGGGTAGACTTACCTGCCGCCATCTTCCCGCACAAGAACATCAACTTCGCTGAATTCTTTTGGCGCATCTTGGACAAAAAGTATCACAACCCACCAGCAAGGTCCCGATAAGTCGAGCTAACCGGTAAAATTCGTACCAGAACTCTGAGAAGCTTTCTTTCTCACTAACTCTTTGCCGCTTCCAATTTTTTGCTAGCTTGAGCATTTAGGTGAGGGCGGAGCTTTGCCACGAACGCTTCGTCATGAACTAGGCCCACTAGCAAATCGCCCAAGACCTCCTGCATCCAAAACTCACGACTCACCGCCATTTCGTTCATTACGGAGCAAAGAGATTCCAGAAGGCCACTGTCGGCTCGGCGGCGTAGCATTTCCTCGGCGAGAAGACCGGAAGAACTGTAGGGTTCTACGGGATTTTCAGGAGCGCCAAGAAGATGGGCAAGTTGAGGTAGACGGTCCCGAAGATACTTCACGACATCTCCGGGTTCCATCATCGGAACGGGAACTGCGTCGTAGAGCCCCATCGGGGACTGACTATATCACTTTCTTGGTCAACTCCTGGGACTTGACCGGACAAGAGTGGCCGATTCGGTTTTTTCAGGCAACCAGATCTAATATTCGATAAGGTTGGCTGGGAACGTCGAATGCTGAGCGGTATCTTAGGACGGAGTGTCCATGCTCAAGACCTTTCTTCTGACTCTCTGCTGCGCGGGTGGCGTTTTTGCATTGAATCCTCGGGATCGCCCCTCAGCTCCGGCCGACCGGGATTCCGATTGCGACGAGGTTTATGCCGCAGTGGTGAACTGGCGAACCGCCCATCCAGGAGAGGGGCCGAGTGCAAAGCGAGTGGTCTTTTCGGACAGGACCATACAGTATTCGTGTTTTTTTACGGAAAAGACGGAGGACTGTGCAACCAAGGTAAGAGAACAGCTAACGCGGGCCTTCGGGCAGGACCTTGAGATTGGAGTGTTAAGTGATTACCTCGAACGCAATAAAGATCAAGGCCCGCTCTCAAAATCCATTCCCACGGGTCTTCCGCAATCCTGGCTATCTGATGCGGAGCAGGAAGCTCTCTTTAACAACAAAAAGCATGATGGCTGGAAGTCCTTCTATGCGAAATACCCTGACGCGGGCGGCATCATGGCCTTTTCGCGCGTGGGCTTCAATGAAAAGCGCGACCACGCGTTGCTTTACTCGACGATCAGTTGCGGCTGGCTATGTGGAACGGGCCACTATTTTCTGCTGAAAAGGGATTCGGGCAAGTGGGTTCTATTCAAGAGCTATATGGCGTGGATTTCCTAACGACACGGTTCAAACGGAATAAGACGAATGAGGGCTTGGCAAGAATCTCATCAAACACGCAACGTCAATAACTCCTGATTTGTCGGCAAATCGTAAAAGTTCGGCCCAGTACTTGACCTTACCGCGTTAATTGACGGGCAGTGTGTGGCGGCCAAGCTTTACGCCATGCTCTACTGTCGGTATGCTTAACCGCAGGAGTCATGCTCCAGCCTTATGTGTAAATGGTTCCTCGTTTTTTGCCTAATCTACCCACTGGCGATCACCGCTCAAAAGGACAAAGAACTTGCTATAACCCACGTAACCGTCATCGATTGTACAGGGGCAGCGTCCCAGCCAAACTCAACCGTTATTATCGGTAATGGTCATATCAGCGTGGTTGGCCCTAGTGATCGCGTCACAATTCCGGCTGGCGTTCGCGTGATCGATGGCAGCGGGAAATTTCTGATCCCTGGACTCTGGGATATGCACGGTCACCTGACCGATGCGACGGAAGACGCTTTCCCATTGCTGATAATGAATGGGGTGACGGGCGTGCGCGACATGGGCGGAGATCTAGCCCAAATCGATCGCTGGCGCTCTGAGATTGATAAGGGTTTGCGCGTCGGGCCCCACATCATCCGCGCTGGTCCTTTCGTGGACGGCCCCAAAGAAGGAGTTTCGAACCGGCTCACCGTGCGCACGTCTGGAGAGGCGCGGGAGGCAGTTCACAACCTAAAGGCGAAGGGGGTTGATTTCATCAAGGTCCACAATGCGCTCCCGCCTGAGGCGTTTTTTACATTGATGGATGAGGCTCGCAAGGAACACATACCCGTTGCTGTCCACTTGCCCAAGGGTGTGAGTTCCGCCGAGGCATCGGACGCTGGCGCGGCCAGCCTCGAACATATAGAAACCATCAATGAGAGCGCTCTCTGGCGCAAAGGAGCAACGGCCAAGACCGTTGAGCAAGCGGTGGACGAGAATTTAGGTCCCCCCGGACAGGAACTATTCCGGCGCCTCGCCAAGAATGGAACCTGGTACGTGCCGACTTTGGTCGCCTACGAACGAGGTTTCGTGCTTTGGAGTGATGATCCGGAGTCACTGAAACCGCGATTGGATGTTCACGAAAGGCAAATCGAGCTCGTCCGGATGATGCACAAGGCCGGCGTTCCGATCATGGCAGGGTCGGACTTCTCTGATTGGGCCTTGGTGCCGGGCGTCGATCTTCACAATGAGTTAGCTCTACTGGTGGAAGCTGGCTTCAGTCCGATGGAGGCGTTACAGGCCGCGACGCTGAACCCTGCAAAGTTCTTGGGCAAGACAGATACTTTTGGAACGATACAGGTGGGGCGTGTGGCTGATCTGATTTTACTGAACGCGAATCCGCTCGAAGATATCAGCCACACGCGGAAAATCAATGCTGTCGTGCTTGGTGGGAACTTCTACCCGCTGGCAGCCATCCGAGCGCAATCCCTCACCTCCCGGTAATTCTTGTCGAGCTAACCGGCGACTAGTACCGACTTCTCCGGTAAGCGTTAATCAGAAGTTAGGCTCGTTTATTTGACGGACTGAAGCCGACCTCCACACAAATCCGTTTACCATGCTTACGGTTGGACCGCCGCGCCGTCTCACTGAAACCAGAGGTTCAGATGAGATTGCCAGCCACAATGATCAATTTATTGACGGCGCTGGTCCTGTGGCTTGGTGTTACTGCGGCGTGGCGAACATCCTCCACCGGTGCGAGCGTACAGAGTGCGAACCAGCAAGAGATTCCGCCAGCGGCGCCTCCTACATCCTCGTCTGCGCCCTCGGAGTCGCCGAATTCAGCGCGGGTTCGCAACGAAATCAAAACCGTGGAGGGTTTACTGTCGGTTTCACCACGATCAGGCTTTGCCGACCGTGGCGCCGCGCTCTATTTTCTGGCGGACCGTTACCTTCGCCTTGGCGATCGGCTGGAAGCGCTCGCACTGCTCAAGGGGTGCGTGGCACTTAATGAAGGCTTCGATCCCACGGACGACCCCAACTTTGTATCCCTAAAAAACGATGCAGCTTTCCGCCAACTAGTCCAGCAGGTGCGTCGACGGCATCCTCCAGTTCACCGCGCGCATGTAGCTTTCACCTTGGGGCAAAAAGATTTGTTTCCGGAAGGTTTGGCGGTGGATCCCGCAAAGCGGCTGTTCTATATGGGCAACATGCACCTCAAGAAGATCGTCAAGATTACGGAGACAGGCGAAGTAGCGGATTTTGTCAGCCCCGAACTGTATGACCTCATGCTGGTCCTTGGTGTGCATGTAGATCCTTCGGACCATAGCGTCTGGTGCGCGACCTATCCCGGTGAGAAGAAGCACCCGGAGATTGTTCACTTCGATGAGCACGGCCTACTGCTAGAAAGGTACACGCCCCCGGGAACTGGGCCGCACTCGCTGAACGACCTGGTGCTGCGCGATACGCGAGAGATCTACGTGACGGACACCCAGGGAAATCGAGCGTACCGGTTCGACCGAACGTCGCATCGCTTTACGGAACTGAAATTGTCGCGCCCGCTCTTCTTGCCCAATGGCATCACGATCTCCGGCGATGGCTACGTGCTGTACATTGCGGACCTGTTGGGTGTCGTGCGCCTGGACCTGAAAACAAACCAGTCGCAGGACGTGGTTCCTGCTCCCCACGATACGCTAGCCGGGATCGACGGATTGTATTGGTACAACGGCAGCTTCGTGGGCGTGCAGTACGGCACCGGTGCGAATCGCGTGATGCGCTGGCGCCTCTCGTCCGATGGGCGGCGCGTCGGGTCCAGCGAAGTTCTGGAGCGGGGAACGGAGTTGGTTAGGAACCCAACGACGGGAGCCATTCTCGACGAGCAGTTCTACTTCATTGCCGACACTGGAATCGACAACCTGGATAGCGACGGCAAGATTGTCGACAAGACCAAGCTCGACGAACCGCTGCACATCGCGGTTGTGCCTTTGAAGTAGGAATTCCTAAGCAGCATAGGAAAATCGCTTCGGCCCTTGCAATAACCTTGGCATCGATAGATAACTCCTGGTCGCGAAACCGGTAACTTTGGTACCGGGACCCCACTTGGACAATTTCCGCGTTGCGCAATCGTCGGAAGTCTTCCCGTCTACAGACCTGGAGGCTCGTGTCCCTCAAAGTGCGGATCATATCCAGCAAAGAACAAGGACTCCAGGCGGTCCGCCTCGTAGAGTATTTCACCAGGCACTCGTTTTCTCTCCAGTTCTAGTGACTGCAGTAAACCGTTCATTACCACAGCAACGTCTCTGCGCACGAGGCGATCACGGCGGGTCAACTCGGTATATTGGCGAACAGCAGACGCAAAAGTAAAAAATTGTTGGATAGGATACTTCCGTTTGCTTTCTGTGAGCGCCACTCGAAACGAGCACCATAGATCGACAACCCTCGTTGCTAGGCGGTCTTTGTCCGATTTTTCCATCTCACGTTCTTTCTGTATTTGACGAGCAAGCGACAAGACTTACGTGATCGTCATGTGGCCCACACCACTTATCACAGCATACCCTCGGCCAGTTGCTCTTTTTGCATTAGGGCCAGTCCGCCAGAAGGAGATCTTAGGCGAGATCACGGGTAGGCTCAATCCCCAGTCGGTCATTCACCGCCTCTCGCAGTCGTTGCTTGCACCCCAAGTATTTTTCTGTCGTTTGTACGGATACATGGCCGAGCAGAAATTGGATCTGCTCGAGTTCACCTCCTGATTCATGACAGAGCCGGGCACACGATCTCCTCAGATCGTGCGGCGCGAGTTTAGATACTCCCAGCCGCGCCGCGTATTCCTTCACAACGTGCCAGACCACTTTCTCCGTAATCTCCGTTCCCCAGACAACACCCCTGCGGCAAACGCATCGGAAGATCTTGCCGTGAGTTATCCCTGCCATTACTTGCCAGTCGTCGATCGTTTGCTTCACCCAGGTCGGCATTGGAACTGTGCGAATGTGCCCTCCTTTTCCGACGAGGTCAACGATGGCCCAGTGGTCCTCTCGGCGCTGAATGTGGTCGAAGCTCAAGTCAATGAGTTCCTTACGACGGAGCCCACACCCCAAGAGAACCGCCAGGATTGCTCGATCTCTTTTACCCTTCACGCTGTGCATGTTTGGAAGCTGCCACAGGGAACGAGCTTCCTCCACAGTCAGCCAATTCCCCAGCCTCATGCCGAGCTTTTTTGCCCCCTTTACGCGACGAATGCCAGCGGCCAAATCAGGACTCAGCAGCCCCGTCTCTGCCGCCTCGTAAGCGAGTCGCCTGACTGCTGCAAGCCTCACGTTGATGGTGCCCGGCGCAAGCAACTTATCCTCCAGATGGATTCTGTAGCGGGTCACCACTGTTTTGTTGAAGGAGAGCCGAGGCTCGGAGCAGTACCATAAAACAAAATCGTCGATGGAGCGCCGATAGCTACGTTGAGATTCCGGAGACCGGAGACTCACAAGTACTGCCGATTTGACATGTTCCAGATCTGGGAGACCCAGCTTGCGCCTCTGTCGATTCTGTTTTCGCGTTCTAGTTTTTCTTCTCATGGATGCCACCTCCAGACGGGAGAGCTGGGGATGGCATGAAGTGCATCCATGACTGACCAGGGGAATCCTTTCCAAGCACGTCTCCCCTCGCCTTCCTGAAACGAGTTCAAGTAGAGGAGCGCGAGAACGGTTTGCTCCACTTTTTCCTGATCAATATCCATGTGTCACCTCAACGCTCGCAGGCCAACAATCTCACTCCTGTTGGGCCTCGCGGTTGAGGACTGCGACTCTGTCCAGGGATTGCATGTGACTGCGAATCATGAGAAGGCTTACATCTCGAATCCCGCAACAAAAAACAAGTCCGTGTGGCTATCAGACGAGGGGGCTAGGCTGTCGGAGGAATTGTTCGAGAAGCTTTTCGCCCTCAAGTAGCGGCATAGTGATTCCTGAGCTGGCTCGGAGCAGGGCAGGGGGCCAGTACCAACTTTACCGATTTGGCGACGCACCGGGACCTAGCACATCGCTGCGAGTCGGTTCGTTTGCGCCCGCGCGTATGCCGAATTGGGCTGGGTGGGGTACACTCGCGCCGTGAAATTCAGCCACACAATGAAGCCTGCCGGCTGGTTTGCTTCGGCGCTTCTGTTCGGCGTGCCCGCTCTTGTCTTTGCGTTTCTCTTCCATTGGCTGGGACCGCATCTGGTCCAGGAGGGCACGTCATGGTGGCGCATCTTCCATTTGTTGTTGATCCTGCCGCTCAGCTTGATGTTGGTGGCAGCACTTTGCGGCGCGGCGCTGGAGGTGAAGTTTCCCGGCTGGAAGGGCCCTATCGAACGATTACGGCTTGCGGTCCCGCAGCGAACGGTCTGGCTCTGGGCTATCGCGCTTTCCGGGTTTATGTTTGGGGGTACGGTAGCTGATCTCGTCGCGGTCGTGGCAGCTGGGCTGGCCCTCTGGCTAGAAAGAACAGCACGCATCGCGGGCTTCGCCGGAGTTTTAGCGGCCGTCCTCGTGAAACGCAGCGCGTATCTTCTTCAGCCGACTTTCGCTGCGGTCCGATTCTTCAACCCTGCGCTTTTCAACGATGCATTTTTTGAGCACTTCGGTCCTCACGACTTCATGGGCATTCCACTGCATGCTGCCTGGTGGATTCCTGTCTACTACGCGGCGATCATGTTCGTGTGTAACATCGGTGGCGAAGAGCTGTGGTGGCGGGGATATGTGCTGCCGCGGCAGGAACTGGCGTTCGGCCGGGCTACCTGGATTGTCCACGGCATTCTTTGGTCGGCGTTCCATCTCTTCATGCAGCCCACCCTATGGGATACGCTGCGGATGTCGATCACCGGCCTAGCGCTCAGTTTTGTTGCGCAGCGCACGAAAAGCACGTGGCCGGGCATCATCGGGCACAGCTTCGGAAACCTGGCTTTTGTTCTAAGCCTCGTGAACGGCGTCAGGAATTAGCGTCACGTTTGCCAAGCTTCTTCTAACCGTCCACTGGCGTACTGGAGCGAACTTTTCCGGTAAGCTCGAACTAACCAGGAGTTGACTGGGAAACGTGCGAATCCGCGCGCCGCTTTGCAGCCACGATTCCGGCAACGCTACAAGCGAATGCAGGAAGCAGAGTACGGATAGAGTCTCCCACTCGGTCGAAAGGGGTCGGTGGCACTGCCCAGTGAGCAGGGTGAAATACACCTAACGCATATAGACACGTCGGAACTAGCGTCCAGCCGATTGGTCGGTCGGAATCAACTATCCAAGCAACGGAGACGCCAACGGCGGCGGCGACAAGTGCGTATGGCAAGCTGATGACGATTGGCATCAGAACGCCGCCCGCAAAGTCGCCATTATAGTGGATGCCGTTGGTCAGCTTTCCAAACCCCATCGCCAAGGGGTTGGCCACGAACCAAGATAAGTAATAGCCTCCTGCGCCCACTAAAAGATTCCTAACTTTGTTCGCACCTAGCTGTCGGTCCATGCTCCGAGAGTAGTCGGTGGCTGCGATGCGTTCTAGTTGTTATCG
>Ga0210409_10006927_pt1 | contig 11759 bp, 10 predicted proteins | sample IncBWH17MmetaG_FD_161649 | JGI IMG/M metagenome (GOLD analysis project Ga0210409, IMG submission 161649) | Forest soil microbial communities from Barre Woods Harvard Forest LTER site, Petersham, Massachusetts, United States - Inc-BW-H-17-M | ecosystem: Environmental > Terrestrial > Soil >...
TAGCTTCGAGCCGAACACCCCGACGCCGAACGCAATCCACCCGAACCCGAAAAGCACGGGCACTTCCACGATCACGAAAAGCGCGCGCATGAGGACGAAGGACAGGAGAAAGTCGCTTCGGCGCATCGGCGTGGCCAACATGCGCTTGACCAGCTTCTTCGTGCGCATTTCGACGATGGCGTACCCAATCCCCCACATACTTCCGGACATGAGATTCATGCCCACCAGGCCCGGCACGAGAAAATCGATGTAGCGCGCGCCGACTTGCGTGACCCGCTGGTCTGCAACGGATACGACGTCGCTTCGTCCCTCGGCGCGTTGAAGAACATCGTTCACGAGCAGGCGGGCGAGGCGCGCCTCGGGGCGCGTTTCGTCGTAGCGATAGGTTCGCGGCTCGCCCGGAACGACGACCAGAACGACCTTTCCCGATCGCAGCGCCCGGTCTGCGGTTGCTTCGTCATCGACCGTCGCCTTGACCAGTGGCGACGCCAGTTCGGAGCCTATGCGTTCGGCTCCAGGTCCGGCCGCGATGGCGACGCGTACGGGATCGGGCGCGCGGTTGCGAAACGCGATTCCAAGGGCGATCGAGAGCATGATCGGAAAGCCGAACGCCCAAAAAATCGTGCTCGGCTCGCGATAGAACAAGCGCAAGCGAAGGAGCGTCAGCTCGACCAGAGGGGACCTGCGCTCAGTCACGCAGTCCCCGGCCGGTGAGGGATACGAAGACGTCCTCCAGCGTGGCATGTCGTGTCGCGAGGCGTTCGATTCGGAGCCCGGCGCCGCGTAGATGGTCGAGGACGGCGGGGAGGGCAATGTGAAGCGGGTCGGCCGCGAGCGCCGTCCCGTTGGCGACGTGCCGCACGGCCTTTACGCCCGGAAGCGCGGACGCGGCGCGCTCGTCGAATGCCGGTCGGGACTCGGGCTCGAGGACCAGCTCGATGACCTCCTGACCGCCGAGCGATGCGATGAGCTCGCGCGGCGTTCCCAGGGCAATGGCCCGGCCGCGATCGATCACACCCACGCGGTCACAGAGGCGCTCGGCCTCGTCCATGTAGTGGGTGGTCAGCAGCACTGTGCGGCCTCGCCGTTTGAAGCTTTCGATCACGTCCCAGAGCTGCAGGCGCGACTGAGGGTCGAGGCCGGTCGTCGGCTCGTCGAGGAAAAGGAGCTCGGGATCCGAAACGAGCGCGCAGGCTACGGCGAGCCGCTGCTTCTGTCCGCCGGAGAGCTTCTCGCACCATGTGCTTTCCTTCTCGTCGAGGGAAATCGTGTGGAGCAGCTCGCGCGTGTCGACTCCATGCCGAAAGAAGGATCGAAACAAGTCTAGGATTTCACCGACCGTCAGGCGGTCCGGCAGGTGGGTCTGCTGAAGCGACACGCCGACCCGCTCGCGAAGGGCACGCTCGTCGGTCGGCCAACGCATACCGAGGATCTCCACGTCGCCGCCGCTGGCATCGAGAAGTCCTTCGAGCACCTCGACCGTGGTGGTCTTCCCTGCGCCGTTGGGTCCGAGCAGGCCGAAACACTCCCCCTTCCGAACATCCAGGTCGAGCCCATCAACGGCGACCACGCCGCCCTCGTAGCGCTTGACGAGGCCGCGGCACGATACAGCGAGGTCGTTCATGCTGAGGCGGCGAATAGTACTCTTCGTGTTTCAATTCTCCGGGGTCCAATTGACCGGAACCGGATCTGAAGCTTCGCGTGGCATCGGCCCGATGTAGCGCGATGCGGGCCGTATCAACCTTCCGTGGGCGCGCTGTTCTGCGACGTGGGCGCACCAGCCAGCGGTGCGCGAGGCGGTGAACAGGGGCGTGAAAAGGTTCCGCGGCACACCCAGGGCGTCCAGCAGTACTGCGGTGTAAAACTCGACGTTGGCAAGCAGGGGGCGGTCCGGGTGCCGCGCCAGAAGGACGCCCGTGGCTGCGCGTTCGACAGCGCGAGCAAGGGCCAATCGGGACGTGGCAAGGCCGGAGTGCTCCAGTTCGATCAAGGTTCGTTCGAGAACCGCCGCGCGCGGGTCTCGCACGCGGTAGATGCGATGTCCCATACCCATGATCCGGCGCCCCGCAGCAAGCTCGCCCTCGAGCCACGCGACGGCGTTGTCGGGTTGATCGACGGCATCGAGCATGTCGAGCACCGGGCCTGGAGCGCCCCCGTGCAGAGGCCCTTTGAGGGCACCGATGGCGGCAACCACCGCGGAAACGGTATCCGAGCCCGTCGAGGCGACGACTCGAGCTGCAAAGGTCGACGCGCTCATTCCGTGGTCGACCACGGTGACCAAGTAGGCGTCGAGACCCGAGGCCTTTGCGGCGGATGATTCGTCTGTCGTCATGCGAAGCAAGTCCGCCCCGTGACCGAGCTGGTCGTCGGGGGGAAGCGGCGACAGGCCAGCACGTTTGCGCGCCCACGCGGAGGCGAAGACCGCGACCGCCCCGACGATGTCCGCGTCGTCGGTGCCATCGGAGCCACGCAGGTGGGCGACCGCCGCGCGCAGTGCCTCCATGCCATCGTCGGCCTCGAGTGCGTCTCCGAGCGACGGCAGTTTGCGCCATGCCCGAACCCGTCCCCGCGCCAGAGCGGCGCGAATCGACGCTTCGTCGCTTCCCCATAACAGCGCGCAAACCCCCTCGAACGAGACGCGGCCCGCGAGGGATTCCACGTCTCGCCCGGCGATGATGAGACGACCGCGTTGACCGTCCACGTCGCTGAGGCGCGTGTCGGCTGCGACGACGCCTTCGAGACCATTGCTGGACGCCCCCTCATGGTTTTTCTTCATGCTCGGATCTTTGGGGTCGGAGCTGGCGCGTTGCAGTCGACGCTCTGCGCTGGGGCGAGCCGGTCCTCGACTCTGCCATCACGAAGATCGACGGGCAGGGGCCCTGGTATCGAGGCAGGCTCGCGACCCGCCTGGCGGCCGAGGACATGGCGTTTGAATCGGTGGCCGAGCTTCTTTGGCGCGCCGAGGAGCACGAAGCCGCAGGGTCTGACTGGCGCGCCGATGGATTGGGCTTCGACGCCGATGCGTTGGCGGCGTGCTTGCCCGAGGGCGGCAAGGCCGCGGGTCCCCTGCTCAGGCTCGGGGTGGCCCTCCCGGTATGGGCGGCCCAGGACAAGGCGCGGGCAAATGCGACCGTAGAGGAGGAATGCGCTCGTGCGGCGCGCCTTCTTGTGCGGATGCGTGCCGCCCTCGCGCTCGGCAGTCCGGCGCGATGCCTGCGCTCGATGCAGGCCAGCTCGATGGCGCAAGGCGTGCTCGAGGCCATGGATCGACCGGCGCAACCGAACGCGATGTGCTTGGTGAACCGGTGCCTTGTTCTCTGCGCCGACCATGAGCTCAACGCGTCGGCATTTGCTGCGCGAATCGCGGCCGGCGCAGGCGCCGATCTCTATGCGTGCATCGGCGCAGCCCTCGCCGTTCTCAGCGGGCAGCGCCATGGTGGCGTCGCTCAGCAGGTGGAGACGTTGTTGACAGAGATCGGCTCGCCGCGGCGCGCAGAGGAGATCCTTCGGCGCCGGACCGAGGACGGGGATAAAATTCCAGGATTTGGGCATCCGTTGTATCCGGAGGGCGATCCGCGTGCCCGTGCGTTGTTGCGGTGGTCCGAGGAGATTGCGCCCCGATCGGCTTCGGCCGATTTGGTATTTGCGCTGGTCGAGGCCATGCGCGCCCTGGGTCGTGAGCAGCCCACGCTCGATGTCGGGCTCGTGGCAGTAGCTCGTAGCTTGGAGCTGCCGATCGACGCCGCCGGAGCGCTATTTGCGATCGGACGCACGGCGGGCTGGGTTGCGCACGTGCTCGAGCAGCGGCAAGCGGGTTACTTGCTAAGGCCGCGGGCCCGGTACGTCGGGCGATAGGCCGTCACCTCGCGCACAAATGCTCCGATCTCGTCGATCGCGCGCCGTCCGTCCGCGAGGACCGGCGCGTAGACGGGCCAGTCGTGGAAACAATCCTCCCAGACTCGCAGCCTCGCGTCGACGCCGGCAGCGCGCGCTCTCTCTGCAAAGCCGACGACCTGATCGAGGATCATCTCGGCTCCGCCGACCTGCACGAGCATCGGGGGAAGTCCGTGTAGATCAGCACGCGCCGGCGAGGCTCGGGCATCCGTCGCATCGGCACCCGCTAGCACCGTGCGCGCCCAGCGCTCGACCAAATCGGGCGTGAACACGTCGTAGGCGCTGTTCGACACGAGCGTCCCTCCGCGCGCGGCGAGATCGACCCAGGGGCACACGAGTACTGCGCCCGCCGGCAGCAGCAGGCCGCGATCCCGCAGCGCGACGAGCAGGGACGTCGTCAGGCCGCCGCCTGCCGAGTCGCCTGCGACAACAAGCCGCGCGGGATCGACGCCCGAATCGAGAAGCGCGCGATAGGCGGCGAGCGCGTCCTCGAGCGCTGCGGGAAACGGGTGCTCCGGGGCCAGGCGATATTCCACGGCGATTGCGTTCGCGCGACATGCGCCGGCGACACGGACGAGGAAGTCGCGGTACTCGTCTACCGAACCGAAGAGGTACGCGCCGCCGTGCAGATAAAGGATGGTCGGTGTGGAGACCTCTCGCGCGACGCCGCGTGGGACGACCCACATTGCGTCGAGACCCGCGAGACGCGTGCGTTCGAAGCGCGCGCCGCGGACCATGAAGGCCGGCAAGGCAATGGCGCGCCACGTCCTTCGCTGCAGCGCCCAGGATAGAGGCGCGAGACGCGCAAACTCCCGCTTCATCCAGGTGGCCAAGAACTCGTGCACCCAGGTCCACCGCGGACGCGTAGGCCCACGCTGGAGGCGCGCAACGAGGACGGCCAAGGCGCTTGACGATGCTCGCAGCATCACCCCGAGGCGTAGGAGCACCGCTCCCACTTGTAGGCTGGACCAATTCTTGTCAACGGGGCGCCAAACAGCGAGACTGATCCAGTGCGGGCCCTTGCTGCGAGTTGCGGGTTCGGTCTCGCTGCGGTCCTCGCGATCGGGGGGTGTGCTTCGCTCCTGGGCGACTTCACCCCGGACGGTGGCGAGGACACCGGTGTGGGGTCCGACGCGACGACCGGCGGTGATTCCACCGGGCCAGAGGTTGTGACTGCGGATTCGCTTGATGAGGATACCGGCGAGGCCGCCAGCTCCGACGGCACGGCCGGCGATGGGGCGGTCGACGCGGCGGATGGCGGCCCGAACGACGCGGCCAGTGGCGGCGATGCGCCCGACGCAGTTGCATCCGACGCAGCGATACCCGACGGAGCCGCACCCGATGCATCGGACGCCGGTGCGCCCGACGCGGCCGGATACTTTTTGACCTGCACATTCCAAAGCACGACGCCCGTTCAGGTCGCGTCGTTGCAAGGTCAAGCCAGCCCGCGGTTCCAGCACCCGCCGCAGGTCGTGACACAGAACGACCAAAGCTTCGAGATTCTGGAGATCGGCGCCGGAGGCGGTCCGTACACGCTCTATTGGGTGTCGCCCAACGACGTCAATCAACCGGTTCACGGGGTGTATGCGGCGCCCCGCGGCGTCGATACGGGCTTCAACGTGCTGTCGTTCGGACCGGTCGCGAGCGGCGCGGCGATTGCCGAGCAATCGTACGGACTCATCCCGACCAACACCTATTCGCTCTCCATCTCGAGGCCGATGGACAATCCCGGCAATGCGCCGGCCCTGTCGTTTTCGTTTGTTCAGCTCCCCCAGTTCAACAACTTGGGCTTCGGCTACGTGGAGCTCTCGTCTCTCGCCGACTACGTGTGGTCGATTTCGGCGGTCCCGCAGAATGGGGACGCGGGGACGCTTTGGGTCGGTGAGTCTCTCGCCGATGGCGGCGTCACCTACGGGACGGCCTCTTCGTCGACGCAGACGGGCGGCTTCCCGATCATAGTCCCCGTGGGCGGTCAGTATCGCGTGTACTTGAGCAGCTCGCCGCAGCAGGGCGGTGCGGTCGCGTATGCGCTCGCGAGCACGAGCAACCTGGACGGCGGAATCCCGCCGCGATCGCTCAGCGGGTCGAAGACGGCGTTGCTCTTCGATGCAAAACGGAGTTCGGGCGGCGGAACCAACTTCGGTCTCATCGAGCTCGATACGAGCGCCACTGCGACTGCGCTTGCCACCTACCGAGTCAGCAACGTAGCCGACACTGCGATCGACACGTTCAAGGCCACCGACCTCCCCGTCGGCGTCGCGCTCTACAGCCCGAGCGACATTCCCATCACGAACGGGGGAGGAGGATGGTTCGGCGACGAATTCATGATGGTCGGTGTCGGCCAGCCGGACCGCGGCGGGTTCAATCTCGTCTGGCACGATGCACAGGGGCACATCCGCGCGCTTCAAACGGGAACAAATGCGCTCCTCTACAGCCACATGAACATCGATGGCGTCGGGATTACGCTCGGCCAACAGCTCGGAGTTCGATTCGTTTCGTGGAACGTCGCATGGTCGGAGGTGCAAACCGGCGCCGACGGCGGAATGTACGACGTCCTGTTTGCCAATCAGCTCATCTGCAGTAACTGATCGAGAAGGCTTCGACGTCGCGCTCAGACCAGCTGACGCATCCTTCGCAGCGCTTCGATTTCGATTTGTCGAACGCGTTCCCGCGAGATTCCGAGCTCGTGACCGATTTCTGCGAGCGTTCGATCTTCGTCGAAACGGCTCATCAGAACCTGTGCCTGGCGCGGGCTCAGTCTTCCGAACAAGTGACGGACTAGGTCTTTTCTCTCGCGCAATTGCGTCGCGTCGAACGGCGACGGCGTCTCACAGTCGGGGATGGTATCGATCAGAGCGACGTCCGGTCGGTCGTTGCGAGGCCGATCGAGTGACGTCGCGCCGATTTGGCCAGCCCCGCGAGCTCTGTCAATGCGCTCGATCGGCAGCCCGGTGGCGTCGGCCAGCTCCGCGCTGTTTGCGCCGCGACCGAGCTCGACGAAAAGCTCGGAGGCGGCATAATCGATCCGCGACAAGTCGTCCCGAACATGTACCGGTATCCGGATCATGTTTGCGCCGTTGTGGAAAGCCCGCCGGATGGCCTGCGCGATCCACCAGGTTCCATAAGTCGAAAATCGAGTGCCGAACGCGGGATCGAAACGGTCCACGGCCATCATCAGACCGAGGTTGCCTTCTTGAATGAGGTCGGGGAGGGGCAATCGGCCATACGCAAATCGCTTCGCGATGCTGACGACGAGACGCAGGTTGGCTTCGACCATGCGAGCCTTGGCCCGGCTAGCCCGCGCGCGAGCCTGGTTCAACGTGTCCTCGTCCGCGCCGCTGCGCTCTAGGACTTCCACCGCCGCGCGCGATTGAACGACCTCCACGGCGAGAACGTGTTCCTCTTCGGGCGTCAGCAGACGCCGCCGGCCAACGGCGCGAAGGTACTGCGTGAGTGCGTCGGCGCGTGGCATGTGCGGGATCGCTCGGCGGGCCTGCTGCGCGGGGGGGGGCTCAAGCATCCGCCCGGCGACAGGTGACGCGCCTGGCCATTCCGACGTGTCCGCGTGCGCTGCGTACCAGCCGGCCGGGTTAGAGTACGGCCGCATCGCACGGGTCGTTCGCTCCGGCTGCGTCGCACGGGCGGTTCGCTCCTGCCTGGCGCGGTGGGTTCCCCTCTCACTGGACTCTCAGAGGTCCGCCTTCGTTTCCGACAAGCCGTGGCGAAGTCGCGACGAGCACGCCTCGCTCGGAAGAATCCCCGTGCGAAGCTTTGGACGTTCGACGCTGCGAAGCGAATTTCGGGAAGATTGGCGTCGACAGATTTGCTCTCGAAGAAACCTCGTTCAAGGAGGCGAAAGTGCCCATGGTAGCCAATGACAATGCCCGCATGTCCGCCTTCACCTCAGACCAGCATCGCGCTGAAAGTCTGCTCGCCGAACTCGCTACGGACCTCCGCTGGGTGCCGGTGGACGGGCGTACGCGTACGCTCCACTTGCGAGCCCTGTCACTCAAGCGCGCGGTGATGCGCTGGTCCGAGGAGCTCCCCGAGGAATCGATCCGCCACAGCCTGCTCAACGAAGTCGTCGAGATGCAAACGGAGGCGCGGGACTGGCGGCGGCTTGCGGCGGGGCGCAAAGGAGAAGATTGAGTTCGCGACCGGCTTGGTGCTGTCGTAGCCTGGCTCCATCGTTGAAAGCCGAGAGGAGCTCCTCATGCAACGCGCACTCGCCTGGATCGCGTTCTTTTTGATGCTGTCGTGCGGGAAGCAGGAAGCGACTGGGACCGCGGCATCGGCCTCGGCTTCGTCCTCCGTGGCTACCAACAACCCCTCCGCCTCGGCGTCCGCGACGGCATCCGCCGCCGCGACGGCGTCAGCAGCTCCAAGCGCGAGCGCCGCGGAGGCGCCGCCGCCGCCGAAGTGCCCGGCGGGCCTGGTAGGAAACGGGTTTCCCGCTTACTGCATCAAGGTGCCCGCGAACTATGGAGTCAAGCAAGCGAGGACCAGTCCCAAGCGAGGCTCGGTCGAGTACGACACGGGCAGCCCCACCGACAACCTCATGATCAGCTACGACGAGACACCGATTGCCCAGGCGTCGAAGGACGTCGAATCCGAGATGAAGTTCGGCGGCGACAAGCTGGCAAAGAAGGGGGACCTGCCGGGCGGGAACAAGTGGTTCCAAGGGACACACTCCGAGTACGAGCGCATCGTCACCCTGTACAAGGGGCAGGGTTCGCTCACGCTCAAATGCTCCTTTGCCTACCAGCCCAAGAAGGCGCCGGCGAAGGAAGCCATCGATGCGTGCAAATCGATTGTGGTCCCGTGAACGCGGTCGCACCGAGGCCTGGCTGCTCGAATCAGACACCATCGTAAATCGTCCTAGTGTTTTTCCCGTGCCCGTGCCCGTGCCCGAAACGCCAGCAAAACCAGCTCCCGTCTCGCCGGCGGTTTCGGGCACGGGCAGGGGCACGGGCACGTTTACGGACGAGAATTCAGGACGCGCCCTAATTCCACTTCGTGTCGAACGTCGGATCCGGGCAGAAGCAGTTTTGCAGCATGGGCCCGGGCGGAGCGCCCCCGTTGTCGAAGTAGCCTACGTCGTTGCCGCCGTAGCTCCAGCAGACGCAGTTCTTTGTCGAGTTCCCGGAGCTGCATATGAGGGGGCCGTTGGGGTAATTGGGGGTGTTGGTGGCGCACATGATCTGCACGCACGACGATGCGTTCCCCGTGTATGCGGTGCAGGCGGCCATGGCTTGCGTTTGGTTGTATGTGCCCTGCGCCACGCAATCATAGGTCATGTTGCCGACGCCGTTGTTGTGGGTCACCTGGCAGCTCGCGCCGCAGCAACCCGGCGTATTGCACGCGCAGCCGGCCGTATCGGGGGCGGCGCTGTTGCAGTTCGTCCAGCCCGCGGCGCATCCCGTATAGGTGCAACCGGAGGCGGTACACAGAGCGCCGAGACTGTGCGCGGTGTCACATGCCTTTCCGCAACCCGTGCAGTTGGAAACGGTGTTCAGCGCGGTCTCGCAGCCGTCGGTATTCGGTGGCCCGGTCGTGATGCAATCGCCATAACCGGGAGCGCAGCCCGTGTAGCCACACGTCCCGCCGTCGCACGACCGCCCGAGGCTGTGGACCGAGTCGCAGGTGAGTCCGCAGCCGGTGCAGTTCGAGAGCGTGTTGAGCGGCGTTTCGCAGCCGTCGGTGTTCGGCGGGCCGGTGGTCACGCAGTCTCCCCAGCCCGCGACGCAGCCTGAATACGAGCACGATACGCCGTTGCACGAGGCTCCCGCGCTGTGGACCGTGTCGCATGCGATTCCGCACGCTCCGCAGTTGGAAATCGTGTTTGTGGAGCCGCAGCCTGCCTCCGCCTCGCTCGGCGCGTCGGGACTGGCTTCCCCGGGCGCGTCTGGAGCTCCATCGACGGCGCCGTCGTTGCTTGCATCGCCGGCTGAATCGGCCGTCACATCCGTTGCGGCGTCTGCGTCCTTGCTCGCGCTGTCGTTCTCGGAGCCTGCATCACCAGCCGTGGCGTCCGCTTGAGCGTCGGAGGAGGTCGCATCCGGGCCGGCTGCGTCGCTGTCGTCGTAAAAAATCCTCTCCGGTTGGGCCGCGCAGCCATGCGCGGCGGCCGCGGCGCCGAGCAGGGCTGCGGCCAGGATGGTTCGGACCCGCTTCAAAACGTCACCGTCACACCGGCCGTTTTCGCGCCTATCCAGGGACTCACTCGCGCGGTCTGCGAGGCCGCCGGCCGATTGCCGCTCAACCACAACAGCACCACGCCCGTCGCCACGCCTGCGGCACCGATGCCGTACGACACCCACGCAATGGTCGCCGCCGAGTTCGCACCATTGTCGAGCGATGTCACTTCGGACCGCTTGGACTCGGGGCACCCACTGAAACCGCAAAGCGCATTCGCATCGCTGCGATTCGCGTGGTTCTTCACGACGAAGACGGTGCCGACAGCCAACCCCACGACGCCAACGCCGACGCCAACCCACCCTCCGATACGAAGTCCGCTGTTCGTTCTGTGTGCCTCCGCCGACGGCTCGGGCGAACCTCCGATGGGCGCGCCGGCCACGGGTCTGAGAGCGAGCGTGATCGTCTGCTTCGCCCCTTCGGCGATCTTGATGGTCACCGGCTCGGCCGCTCTCGTGAAGCCCCCCGCCGACAGCGTGTGTTCACCCGGATCGATGGGGCTCGCGAGCCCTACGAGCGCCGACGAGAGCGACTTGCCGTCGAGGGTTACCGTCACGTCGGATGCCGTCCCGCCCTCGAGCTGCACGGTCAGCGATGGAACCCGGGGAGCAAGAGCGGCTTGCTCTTCGGTGGCCTTCTGTTGCGCCTCGACGAATGCCGCGGGCGCGTCCGCCGCCAGATGCTCGCGCTGGATTCGAATATAGGCCTCTTGCGCCTCGACGAGGCGCCCGAGCTTCGCATCCGCACGCGCAATCAAGAGCAAGTGAGTCGGAGCGTGCATGATTGCCTCGGCGCGCTTGCAGTAGTCGAGTGCCTCTTCGTAGCGCCCCTCTTCGAAGGCCTTGATGCCCTCCTTCGCCGCGGCGCGTGCGGACGCACGCTGCTCGTCGGTCTGAGCCCCCGCACTGGATGTCCAGAGCAAGGCCAAGACACACATCAAGCCAAGCCGACTCGCCCCAAGAGCCACGAAGGCCGATGTTAACACGAGTCGCGATGCGCGATGCTGGAAGGGAAAGCGCGGATGCGGGAATGGGCAACGTTGGTTGCTCGTGTGGGACCTGCTCGCCTTTTTTTGGGGGTAAAGACCGCAAGAGGGAGCGGATACCGGTAAAGTTGTAGATAGAGCCCGAAGCATGCTTCTTGAGGCCGGCCAGGTCATCGACGGCAAGTACCGTCTCTCGCGCCTCATCGGCACGGGCGGGATGGGCGCCGTGTACGAGGGTGAGAACATCCTCATCCGGCGCCGCGTGGCGATCAAAGTCCTGAACGCCACCGCGGCGGGCAGCCAAGACATCATCCGTCGCTTCGAGCGCGAAGCGCAGGCCGCCGGGGAAATAGGGAACGATCACATTCTGGAGGTGCTCGACCTGGGGTCGCTCCCCGACGGCGACCGTTACATGGTCATGGAATACCTTGACGGGGAGACCCTCGCCGCGCGCATCGAACGCCACGGCAGGCTCTCGCCGGGTCAACTCGCGCCCATCGCGAGGCAGTTTCTGACGGCGCTCGCTTCGGCGCACGCCGCAGGAATCATCCACCGGGATCTGAAGCCGGAAAACATCTTCATCCTGAGGTCCAAGGCGGGCCGCTCCGACTTCGTAAAGCTCATCGACTTCGGCATCTCGAAGTTCTCGCGTCCTTTCGCGGAGGGAGAGCATCGCATGACGCGG
>Ga0210409_10006929_pt1 | contig 11755 bp, 12 predicted proteins | sample IncBWH17MmetaG_FD_161649 | JGI IMG/M metagenome (GOLD analysis project Ga0210409, IMG submission 161649) | Forest soil microbial communities from Barre Woods Harvard Forest LTER site, Petersham, Massachusetts, United States - Inc-BW-H-17-M | ecosystem: Environmental > Terrestrial > Soil >...
CGCACAATCTCATTCCGCATTTCTGCGGACGCGCCGGTGAACAGCTAGAAAGCAGTCGTTATGTGCGATACGATTCTAAGCTAGTATCCGCAAGATTATGTTCAGAATGTGGAAGCTCGAACGGACTCGCGCCCGCATAGATAAGGACTACGAGGAGAAAAGGGCGGCCCTGAACAAAAAGCAGGGTGTGCCTAACTACGAGTTCGGGGAACTGGAGTTTGACCATTACGAGCGCCGAAAAGGGATTGACGGTGCGATTGAATACGCTTTGAGCCAGCGCCTTCTTGACGAAGCACGCGACCTTGATGTTCCCAAGCCACCTTCCACCGACAAGGAGATGTGGGACCGCGAGGAGGAAGACGGAGAGGTGCTGCTGTGGCTAAACGCTATAGGCCGCGCCCACCTCCGCAAACTTATCGCAGAAGAAAAGACGCGCCGGTTCGAAGTCAAAACCCTTTGGGTCACGAAACTCATTATCCCTCTTGCTTCACTTCTAATCGGTGTCATCGGAGCGCTTATCGGGCTCTTTGCAGTACTTCATCACAATGTATCCCCGTGATATATTCCCGGTATGTAGGGGTCTCCGCCGTGCCAGACATAACCTTGAACCGAAAGGACACCATTGTTCCGATACTCGGCGTACTGGTCGTTCTGTTTATGATTGGCATTGCCGAGACAACGAAAGAGACGAAGCCAGCGCCGCCGCCGCTATCAGACGAACAGCAGAACGCGAAAATGGAACGTGCCTGCACGGAATATCTGGCGTCCATTTACTACCGGACCTACGAAGAACTTTCCGAATCGGAACGACGAAAGAAAGCGGTTTGCGAGATCGAACTGCAAGGGCTGCAAGAACTGAAAGAAGAACTGAAAAACGCACCGCCGAACAGCCGATAAGTAACCCAGCAAAACACTCCTCCCGTTGTCCTCATTTCTTAAACGTCAAGGCCAGCAAGGTGAGTTGCGTTACTAGTGTGATGATTGCGATTGCCCACGTTCCGATGGCGAGATTTTTCGTGGACCTGACCAAATCACGCGTGTACGCAGAAACTTCTTTGGCGGCCTGGAGGCTTTTTAACGTCGTTCGCGCTGCCAACACTCTTTCAGCGAGCCCGACGCCAGATTCGGTTCCATGGAGGTATCGGTTCCGAAGGTTCAACGCCAGCCATTCCATTAGTTCTTCGTCGCTCATGATGAATATATTTTTCAAGTTCTCGACCATACGTTCTCCCTTGACGCGGTTCGCTTTTTGTTCGGCGGTGTTACGCTATCGCTTCTCTACCTCCCTTTGCAAGAACCGGTAATGGGCGTCACACGAATAAAAGTGCTGGCCCGATCTCGTACCAAAAAGTTTGTGCGTCGCCGGATTCCTACATTCAACCCGCTCGGTCACATCCGGAGCGTTTCCCAAATAGAGTTCGCCCGGATCGGCGGAAAGCCATTCGACCTGGCAAGTCACTTCCTCGCCGTCTACCAGAATAGGATCCATAGGCTTAGACTATTACGTCGTTCTTACCGACTCGTCAAGAACCGGCCTTGACTCTCTCAAAAGTAAACGATTAACCTGCCGATGATGATTACGAAGCCAGAGCAACATGACACCAACCGGGCTGGAAAACTACTGCTTCGACAGGTGCTGGAGCCGCTCAAATGGGTCCTGAACGACACTCAGGAGGACTACGGCATCGACTGTTGCGTGCAGGTTTTTCAAGGGTTGACTCCGACCGGAGCGTGGTTTCATGTCCAACTTAAGAGCTCAGTAGACTCTGCTTACTCTGCGAACGGCGAATTTGTTTCGCAGGAACTTGAGATTGATCATGCCAGGCACTACGCGCAGGAAATGCGTGATCCTATTTTCTTGATCCATTCCGACGTGACCGCGGGAAAGGTGTATTGGCATTCACCTCAGTTGGACCGTAAGTTGATAAGCGTACTCGGTAAGACGCGAGCGAGCTCCATCACTGTCAGAATACCAACGTGTCAGCAACTCCCACAAACCGCCCCGGCCTTGCTTTCGAACCTAGACACCATCTACCTCGTGCTGGGAGGCCGCGAGCTCTCATCCACTTCTCTGCAAAACTTCGCGGAGTCTTTGGTCCATTTTCCAAACCAAGAGGCTTTGCACCGAGATTTTCAGGAGAAGAATGACGCACTCAAACTACAGAGAATATTCGATCTTTTTCAACTTAAAGAGTTCCAACAAGCCCGGCTGCGAATCGAGAGTCTGATGGTGGATCCGGATTCGACGACTGAAACGAAGTTCTGGGCTCAAAAACAGTTGGTGGCGATTGAGTTTACTGAAACCGTCCACGCAGGCAAACCGCAAAACGAACTTCCAAAGGTCTTACTCGCACACGCGAAATCACTCCAAAAGCTAACGGCTGCGGGCCCGAAGTATTTGAAGTTCAGCGCACTTATATCGAGGCAAGCTGCTGAGCTCGAAATCCTTACTCAAGATAGCTTCGGCATTTTCATGGCTCTGGAAGCCAACGTGAAGAACTATGGCAATCCGATGTTGGCCATCGACCTTTACGCCCGTAGGTCGGCGCTAACCCGCCGCATTGTGTCTCAATACAACCGGTGTGTGCGCCTTGCTCGATACGCGGCCACGTACCCAGATCGTTGGGCCTTGGGACGGGCTCTGGCCGATATCGTCAAGGCATTGGGTCCATTCTTGGTTACGGTCCGCGCTGAGAAAGACGTTGACGTCGAAACGAACTTTGTACAGTCGGCCCTCCAAATCTCTAAACTTGCGGCCTGGATTTGTCGAGAAACTGGCGACTCGAGTGGGATTCCGATAGTGATTGGAGGTGCTCTAGCGATCAGCGGATCACCGGAGTCCCCGACCTATCAGTGGGCCGATAAGCTAGCCCACAGTCTTCTCGACCAGAAGACCCGTGACGACGCTTTAACCCTTGTCGAGCGAACCGGTAGGAGACTCAGAGGCGAATCAGTCGAAGGTGACTATGAAGGTGAAACGGTGTGGCAAGCGATACAGAATATGGCCACCTCGCTGGGCATTGACGTAAGCAATGAGCAGGATCCGCTGGTGATCGGCCTCAGGTTGGCGGCGAAGGATGATGATCCGGAACGCGTGCTCGCCAAATGCGAACACATACTGGTTACCCGGGGCGCAACAGGACCGATCGCACGACAAATACAGCTTCTATTCAACACAAGTCAGGCGGGATCAAAAGTCGTGAACTGTACGCTGCATGACTTTCACGTCGAAGCAAAATCTTTGGACGCCGCCTACGCCGAGTTTAAGAAAGGCCACTGTGATTCGTGCCCCGACCAGAAGCCACGACCTGAGGGATGGCGCCACACGCTAGAGGCACGTCGAGAGATGCAGCAGCGCCACCGAAGCTTTGTGGCGCGACTCAAAGGTTGCTACGCTTTCCGCTACACCAGCACAGATTAGGGACATGCTCGGAGGGCGGGACAGCCAGTGGAGTTGGACGCGGCAAGGGACGAGTGGCGATGGCGGCACCCGAAGGCTACGGGAGAATAGCGATGGCATCGAAAGATGAATGGGAAGAAAAATACCAATGCTGCTTCTGCGGTCTGACGATTGACCACGTGCTTCCGGACGTCGGCGGCCTACTTTATACTATGGGCATTAACCGTCCGGATGATTCCCGTCCCGGCCAACAATTGTACTGTCACACAAACTGCCTTTTGGCTAGGCTACATCCTTCGGTCGACCTTTACGTGATTGACGTCGCAAACTAGGCGCGGGCGGCTGGGGCGGGCGACCGACCCTTTGATTTTTTTCGGCTAAAAAGGGATGCTCATGATGGGCTTTGTCGGGCTGTGCTTCGCTGTGCTGCTTGGGCTGGTGCTAGCGATTAACGCTGGTTTCATGCTTGTCTCGCCTCGTCTCTGGTTTCGTTTGCCGCACTGGCTGGGGGGGCACGGCACGCTTACCGAGGATAGGTACGGAACCGGCTGGGGGGCCATCCAAGTTCGGGTGACAGGAGCGCTAGGTATTGCGATTATTGCCTGGATTTTGTACGACATGTTTTTGAGGCGATGATAGAGGTCCCCGCCGCGCAGACCCGGCCAAGCCGACTGTCCTACTTTGGTGCATTGCTGCGGCTGTTCTGTGGCCAAACGAGTCAAAAACGGCCACACTGCTCGTTGACATCCAGTGGTTCTGAGTCGTCAGACAAGACCAGAAGTTTACGAACGCCTTCCCTGAGGGTACGATAATCGCGGCTAACTGATCCACTCCGCCCGCGTGAATTCGTGCGCACTGCCGCTATGGGCGTTCATCAGGAGTTTTGAATTTGATCAGCTTGATTCGCACGCTTATCCGTCCATACCGCCTAACGCTGCTAGCCATTCTTTTCGCCATGATCGTCCAGACGGTGATGAGCATCGCGGGTCCGTGGCCGCTGAAGATCGTCCTGGACAACGTGGTGGGAAGTCACAAAGCGCCGGCCTGGATTGACGGCTTGCTGGGTCACGCGCTGGGAGGCCACTCGAAGATGCAGATCGCGTTCGCGGCGGCGGCCGCGCTGGTGGTCTTTGCCGCTCTTGGCGCTCTGGCATCCTATGTGGCGAACTACTACACGACCAGCGTCGGCCAGTGGGTGGCGAACGATCTCCGCATGAGGACTTACCACCATCTTCAGCAGCTTTCGCTAAGCTATTACAGCCAGCACCAAACCGGCGCGCTGGTGAGCACCATCACGGCGGATGTGCAGACCATTCAAGCCTTCGCATCAGGAGCAACGCTCGATATCGCGGTGGACCTGCTCACGATTGTGGGAATGCTGGCGATCATGTTCTGGCTCAATTGGGACTTCACTCTCATCGCCATTGCGGTGACGCCATTCATGCTGCTCTTCGTCGGCAGGTTCAAGAAGGCGTTAAAGAAAGCTACCCGCGAAGTGCGCGTTCAACAAAGCAATATCGTTGCGGTGGTTGAGCAGGGTCTTGAGTCGATCCGCGTGGTGAAGGCGTTCGGCCGGCAAGATCTGGCGGACAAGGATCTGGAAGCCGTGAGCCGCGCAACTGTGGATGCAGCGCTGAAAGCGCGGCGGATTAAAGCGCTTCTGGCTCCGGTTGTGGCCGTCACCGTATCTATATGCGCGGCCGTCGTTCTATGGCGAGGCTCGGCCCTCATATTGAGAGGAGTGATGACCGCGGGCGCGCTCACCGTCTTTCTCACTTATCTCACCAAATTCTTCAAGCCGGTGCAGGATCTCGCCACGATGACCAATTCCATCGCGCAAACCGCCGTCGGCGTGGAACGCGTTCAGGCCATTCTCGATGCCGACGCCGTGATTCCCGAGCATCCCGAAGCCAAAGAAGTGCAGCAATTCACCGGCGATATCGCCTTCGATCATGTGGCCTTCGCTTACGACACGGAGGCGCCCGTGCTTCACGACGTCACCTTCCACATCGCACCCGGCCAAATGGTGGGAGTCGTTGGGGCCACCGGCGGCGGAAAATCGACAATTGTGAGCCTGATACCCCGATTTTACGATCCGACCGCGGGGACAATTCTCATCGACGGTGTGGATATACGCGAGTATAAAGTTCAGGCGCTGCGAAGCCAGATCGCCTACGTGCTGCAAGAGACCATTTTGTTTCAGGGCACCCTGGCCGAGAATATTGCCTACGGCCGGCCGGAAGCGACGAGAGAAGAAATCATTCAGGCGGCAAAGCTGGCCGACGCCGACGAATTTATCGTCACCATGCCGCACGGTTACGACAGCATCGTTGGCGAGCGCGGGGAGACGCTGTCCGGCGGCCAGCGTCAACGCATCGGCATCGCCCGCGCAATTATTCGCAACAATCCCATCCTCATTCTGGACGAGCCGACCGCGGCTCTCGATACGGAATCGGAGAGAGTCGTGATGAGGGCTCTGAAAGAACTGATGCGAGGACGCACCGTCATAACCATCGCGCACCGCCTCAGCACCGTTCGCGATGCAGATTTGATTCTGGTCCTAAAGGACGGAGTCGTAGCGGAACAAGGAACCCACGACGAACTTCTGAATCTTCGGGGTGCGTACAGTGAGCTCTATCGTGTACAGTTTGAAACGACAACCGTGAACGACAAGTAGCAGCAACTGAATATTACGCAATAGGCCCGCCGCCGACCGGCCGGCCAGAACAGCTTCAACCCCGGGAGATGGAATGCCGCGTTCCCTGATTGTTCTTCCCGACGACTCCGCGAAGCCTGTCCTAGAGGCTATCAACGGCGCAAACAAATCTCTTCGCGTTAAGATGTTCGTTTTTTCCGACCCGAGTCTTCTGAAGGCGGTCATTGCGGCCAGCCGGCGCGGCGTTGACGTCCGGATCATGCTGAATCCCACACGCCGCGACGGAGAATCGGAAAATGACGCGTCCCGAAAGGCTCTGCTTGCCGGCGGCGTGAGCGTGATTGACAGCAATCCCGCATTTGCGCTGACGCACGAAAAATCGATGGTCATAGACGACCAGACAGCGTTCGTGAAATCGCTGAATTGGAAAACCGAAAATCTTACGGAAACGCGCGACTACGCGGTCGTCACCACGCATCGTCACGAAGTGGGAGAAGTCATCGATTGCTTCGAAGCGGACTGGAAGCGCAAGACGTTCGAGCCAGGCTGCGATGCTCACCTTATATGGTGCACCACCAACGGCCGCGAACGAATCGCACAGTTCATCGACGACGCGAAACACACCCTCTTTCTGCAGAACGAGCGCTATCAGGACGCCGTCATTATCGAGCGCCTGGTTCGCGCCGCCACGCGCGGCGTCAAAGTGCACGTCATGGCCCGCCCTCCCTACAAGCTAAAAAAGGAAAAGCTTACCGAAGCAGTGGGTGGCCTGCGCACTCTGGATGACGTCGGAATCAAAGTGCACAAACTGAAACATTTGAAACTTCACGGAAAGATGCTTTTTGCAGACGGAGTTCGCATGATCGTCGGATCCATAAATCTCGCGCCCGGCAGTTTTGACAATCGTCGCGAGCTAGCCATCGAGGTGCGCGACGACGAGCCCATCGAACGCATGAGGAAAATCGCACATCACGACTGGAAACACTCACAGCCCCTTGACCTGACCGATGAAGGCCTGGAAGCCCATCTGCAACAGCACAACATCGACGCCGAGAACGAACTGGCTTTCAAACCCGATCGCAAGAAACGCAAGAAGCGACGCGAATAGTCTTCCTTCGCGAACTGCAGCGGCACGACCGGGAATTGCTGCGCGTGTTCAACACGGGCAGTTCAAGGTTGTCCCTGCTGAGGTAGAACGCGCTGGACGCGGGTGGTCTGGAATCGCCCGGAATCGTCGAAAAGGAAAGCCACGTCGGCGACACCAACGCGTGCGCAAGCGTGACATCCGTCCTGCAAAAGATACTCCACATCGAATTCCTGTCCGTGCGCGACCGAAACTGCTGCAGGAGTCCGCATGTGGTAGCGATCGGACGGCCATACGCTAATATTTGGGAACTTCTGGAGGAGAGTAGCGTAGTCGGAGTTCATCCGTAGCTGGTCGGACGAGAGGTATTTCGCGTCGTCAACATCAATGATCGGCGGATCTCCATTGATCAGGAATACGCCCTCCGTCTCATTCGCGCGCAGAAAATACTCGACGTACGCGATGTCCACGCGGCCGGTGTCGCGGAATCCGCGCAGGTAGGCGTTGCCTCGATCGGGGAGAGCCTTTGAGAATGCAATTGATTCGGCGGACGCGCCTCCAGCCCCCATCTCGCGCAGGAAGCATTCGCCGGCATGCTGAGGATCGGCGCCGCATTTCGCGCGAATACCTGCGATGAGTTGTGGGGCCGGTGTCCACACGGCTTGTGGACCCACTCGTCCCAGCGGAGCGGCAAGCGCCGTGCGTGTCTCAAGCGAAGCCGGCCGGCGCGCGACGAAAATAACAGAAATAATAGACAGGAACGCGATCCACGAGATGATGCGCCTCATTGCGCTACCCCCACAATTCTGGAATCATGCCACTTGCTCTTATTTGGTCGAAGCCCTGAGGGTCTCTTGCACAACCGCGATTCCTCGGCGTACATGAACCGGTGCTGCGGGCCATTCGAGCACTTCGCTTCGGCCACTGCCGTCGCGGGCCGAAAAACTCGTTCCGACTTTACCTCCGGCGGCCTGCGTGGTGCAAATCCTGCCGGCCGGACGGTTTTTCCTTACAGCGAGCATTAGAGTTTCTGGAGACGCAGGCAGGGAGAGGTAGAAAATGGAAGCGAATCCGATTCTGTTTCGCGATCTGACCTACATATTTCTTGCCGCCGTGCTGGGAGGGCTGTTGGCATGGCGCCTCCGCCTGCCTTTGATTCTGGGCTTCGTGATTGGAGGTGTCGTAATCAGCCCGTTCACCCCGGGCCCTCACGTTTCCGACTTGCATTCGTTCGAGGTGCTTGCCGAAGTCGGCGTGGTTCTGCTGATGTTTTCGATCGGCGTCGAGTTTTCAATTCCGGATCTGATGCGCGTGAAATGGGTTGCGCTGGTTGGAGCGCCGCTCGGCATTTTGACCATCGTGGGTATCGCGATAGCGGTAGGAAAGCTGATGGGATGGAGCCTGACGGAATCGGTCGTCATCGGCGCGACCGTTTCGGTTGCCAGCACGATGGTTCTGGCGCGGCTTCTGACCGATTCCGGAACGCTTACCACCGAATTCGGCCGCGTGATGATCGGCATCACGCTCGTGGAAGACCTGGCCGTCATCTGCATGACGGTCGTCCTCCCTGTGCTCGCCGACAAGGGCGAGGGCCGCTTCGCAAAAGCGGCGTGGATCCTGGGTAAAGCCGTGATCCTTCTCGTGCCGCTGGCATTTCTGGCGATGAAGGTAATTCCGCCGTTACTGCGACGCGTCAAACTGACGTGCAACTCCGAGCTTTTTCTGTTAGTGATGATCGCGGTTTGCCTGGCGACAGCAGCTCTCGCGCAAGTGGCCGGATTTTCAGTGGCGCTGGGCGCTTTTCTTGCAGGGCTATCCCTTAGCGGCGTGGAAGATCTTCACGACGCGCACATTCAGCTCGTTCCGCTTCGCGACTCCTTCGTGGCGCTCTTCTTCGTTTCCTTGGGAACGCTGATCGATCCGAAAGTACTGTTTGAGAGCCTGCCGCTCCTTGGAATAATGCTTCTACTCATCGTGATCGGCAAATTCCTGGTCTGGACGGCGATTGTGTGGGTCTTCCGCTATCCCATCTGGACCGCGATCGCGGTGGCTGCCGGGCTGACGCAGATCGGCGAGTTGTCGTTCGTCGTCGTGCAGGTCGCGCGATCGTCGGGGATGGTAGGCGAAAATGTTTTCAGCACCGCGATTGCAGCGTCGTTGATTTCGATATTGCTGAACGTCTTTATCGTGCGCGGAACACTCAAGTGGGTCGGCGGAAAGTTTCCCGGCCAAGGGAAGTTGCAAAGTACGACAGTGACGCGCGAGGCGTAGCACGCTTCGCTGCTGTAGCGACAACTGTGCTTCCTAGGTTCGCAGAGAACGCTTGTCGCCCTGGCGCAGGGTGACACCGTCGCGATCAAGCCGCTCGAGCAATGGAATCACCACGCGACGGCTGCTGCCAAGCGCTTGACGCAGATCGCTCGCGGTCGCCGGTCCGCGCGAGCCTATGTACTGCCGAACCATCTCGGTGGCTTTCTTTACGCTATCGGTAGTCATTACGACTTCGGCGTTGATCTCAACAATCTCACCCGTCTGAATCAAGAATCGTAGCGCCTGTTGCGAGCCGGGATCGGGCGCGAGCTCCTTGCGCGATGGAGGGTCGAGCGGTTTGACCGCCAGCGCCGCTCTGATCTTCGCGCCGGTCGCGCGAAGCACCGGAGGAAGCGCGGGCTGGTGAGACGCACGACGAATCGCCGCGCCGACTCGCAAAAATTCGCTCAGACACAGATCGGCGGCCAGCGCGTCGAAAAGCTCCGGAACGGGCAATTCATCTTTGAGCGCGGCGCGAAGCTCGGTGAGCGGCAAACCGCTCTGTTCGGGATGGGCGCGATGTCGCGCGTCGATTGCGTCCGCGGCACTGCGGCGCAGCGCCTTCCACCGGCCGGCGTCAACGACGAAATCTCCGGCAAGCACGACCGAGCCGGCTGCGACCAAGCGCGAGACGGCGGCGGAAATCTCGGCTCCGCTAAAGCGCGACTTCAGAAGTAGCAGCGACCTCCGCGATGCGCCCTGGTAGGCCGCTTGCGATGCTATCAGGCGAGAAATGTCTCCGGGCGATTCCGCACGTGAATCGAGGAATTGCGCGCGCGCTTCGCCGCGGAACAGCTTTCGATTTCCGTCGGGATCGAGAATGATGCCGCCCGCCAGCGTGTTGCGTTCGGCCCAGTCCCGCGCAATGAAGCGGTCACCGGCAAATACAAAGGCTGGAGCCTCCAGACGAAGCTGCGCGACCGACCGTTCACCCGGAGCCAAGCTGCCGGGCTTGCGGAACGCGACGCGCGCCGCCACGCTGCCGCTGCAATAATGGACGTGCACCCGCGCGCCATCTTTGATTGCATGAACCGCCCGGGACGAAATCTCGATGAGCACATCGAGAACATCGCTGGGCACGCCGAAATCGTTCAGCGTGATCACCTCGCCGCGGTGAATGTCGTCGACAGAGTCAAGGGACAGATTCAGGGCGGTGCGCGAGCCGGGGACGCTTGCCTCGACATCGCGGTTGTGGCTCTGGATATTGCGAATGCGAGCCGTCTTCCCGATCGGCTGGATCGCGACGGTTTGGCCGCGCCGCAATTCGCCGCCGGTCAGAGTGCCCGTTACCACCGTGCCGATTCCCTGCAGCTTGAAAACTCGATCCACGGGCAGACGCGGTTTGCCGATATCGGGCTGAGGCGATGCATCCGCCAAGATGCGCGCAAGGGCAGTCTTCAGCTCGTCGAGGCCCCGCCGGCTAATCACCGAAGTCGGCACCATCGGCGCACCGGCAAAGGGCGTGCCGTGCAACTTTTCGCGGATGGCGGCAGTCACGCCGATTTGGTCCTGTGCAAGATCAATTTTCGTCAGGGCGACGACGGCCCGGGTCACGCCGAGATAGGTCAGAATCTGCAGATGTTCTTCGGTTTGCGGCATCCAACCGTCGTCAGCCGCAACGACCAGTAGCGCCAAGTCAATGGAGCCGACGCCCGCCACCATATTCTTGACGAAGTCTTCGTGTCCGGGGACGTCAACGATTCCAAGCACTGTGGAGGAAGCGGGATGAGTTGGATTCGGCAGTTCCAGATGAGCGAAACCAAGGTCAATGGTGATTCCGCGAAGCTGCTCTTCGGGCAAGCGGTCGGGATCGGTGCCGGTCAGCGCTTTGATCAGGGCGCTCTTGCCATGATCCACGTGTCCCGCAGTGGCGAGAACGAAATGTCGGACGACGGACATCAGACGAATCTCCCGCGTGCGGTCCCATAGCGACAACCGCGGCTGGTCACGGGTGCAGGTCCCGGCACCGCTACTGGCACACACTTCGCAGGGCAGCGATCAATTCAGCGTCTTGTCGCGGAAAGACGGTACGCAGGTCAAGTTTGACTTTGCCGCGAGCCACATAACCGATCACGGGCACCGAATGCTCCCGCAGGCGGGCTGCAAGTTCCTGCGGCTTGATTGCGCTATGGGCCAGATCGAGCGTGACGGATTCGATCATCGAACGTGGCAGCGTGCCGCCGCCGATTTGCGTCTGCCCTACGCCTACGCTGACTGTAAGCGGCGCTCCGCTGAGCGCCGATTGGATCTTCGCCGCGCGCACGCGCAGCTCGTCATTCGAAATCTGCAACATTTCGAGCACCGG
>Ga0210409_10006930_pt1 | contig 11755 bp, 9 predicted proteins | sample IncBWH17MmetaG_FD_161649 | JGI IMG/M metagenome (GOLD analysis project Ga0210409, IMG submission 161649) | Forest soil microbial communities from Barre Woods Harvard Forest LTER site, Petersham, Massachusetts, United States - Inc-BW-H-17-M | ecosystem: Environmental > Terrestrial > Soil >...
GTTCGCCTGCGTTGAGGTGGAGACATGCCACATCGCTGCCAACTCGCCTCCTTCCAACATCATCAAACCACTTCAATCGCCGCCGAGCCCGAACGCAAGCAACACATTGCCTGACTTGCCGCCCCACACGCCGTATCCCGACGTGACATAGAGCATGCCATCCACCACCGTGGGCCCGGGCCCATCCATCGCGCCGCCGCGTGCCCGCACGCCGTTGACGGCGACGTAGTCGTCGCGCGCCGTGTCGACCTCCCACAGCAGGCGTCCGTCGCCCGTCGCGTACGCGCGCAAAAAACCGCTGACGCCGCCCGAGAACACGACGCCGGGAATGACGGTCACGGCCGCGGAGAGGGCGGGGCTGCACTGGGCACGCTCGCCGCAGGGCACCGGCGGGACGGACCAGGCGACCCGGCCGGTCGCCAGGTCGAGGCCGAACAGGCCGCCGCCGGCGCCAGGGTCGAGCCGGAACGGCCGGCCGCTCGTGAAGCGCACGTCCGAGAGGGCGACGTAGACCCGGTCCTTGTCGACGGCCGATCCCCATTGGCTGCCGCCCAGCGCGCCGCCCTTGCCGACCCGGACCTGCCACAGGATCTGCCCTTCCCGGTCGGGGTCCAGGGCATGCACGACGCCGGATTTCTGCGCGATGACCAGCATTCGGCGCCCGTCCGGCAGACTCGTCAGGATCGGCGACTGGCCGAAATCGTGGTCCGGCCCGGGATTGTCGGGGCAGTTGAGCGCGCGGCCCCCGATGCATCCCACGATGTAGGCGTCGTCGGGCGTCACCTGGCGATGCCAGAGCCTGCGGCCGGTTTTCATGTCGAGCGCGATCACGGCGTCGGAGGTGTCCGCCCCAGCGGCGTCATTCGCGCGGGAATAGGCGTTGCCGGTGGCGACATAGACGGCCCCGCGCGCGGGATCGATGGTCGGCGCCGACCAGATCGCCGCGCCGGCGGGGCCGAACAGCTGGGTGCCGATAGAGTTCTGCTTGGTCGGCCGCGGCTCGTCCGCGATCGTGTAGGCCTTCCAGATCTGCGCGCCGGTTTCGGCGTCGAGCGCCAGCACGCTGCCGCGGAAGCTGCAGCATTGGTAGTCGGATCGCGCGCCGAAAGCCTCCTCGATGGAGGAGACGGGAACGTAGAGGACGCCGTCGTGCAGCGTCGGCGCGCCGGTCACGCGCGCCGCGCGATGGCTCTCGACCTTGACCTTCCACAAGAGCGCCCCCGTGGCGGCGTCGAGTGCATAGGCATGGGCGGCGACATCGCCGAAATAGACGGCGAAGCCGCTGCCGCCGCGGCGCGGTCCGACCGATACAGCCGTGCGCACCACGGCGTCGGTGTCGAACGACCAGTGGATGCAGCCGGTCCTGGCGTCGAGCGCATGGACCTTGCGGTCGCCGCCGCCGACGAACACACGGCCGCCGACGACGCTGGGCTGTGCGTCGGCGGAGAGGGCGCCCTCGAAGCCGAAAGCCCATTTCAGGCGCAGCCGCCCCACCGTTTCTGCCGACAGGCCGGCCGCCTGGGCCGGCTGGAAGCGCGTATTGGCGATGTCAGCGCCCCAGCCGTTCCAGCCCGGTCCTTCCATCGGCCGAACGAAGTCGCGTGCGCCCTCCACGCACCTTCCGTCAGGCGCAGGCGTGACCGCCGCGGCTTGCTGGCTGAGCGCCCGCCCGGCGATGTGGACGGCCACCGCCGCCCGCTCGGCGGCGGAAAGGTTTTGCGCGAACGGCTTCATGGAGCCCGACTCGAGGGCGCGCAGAATGGCCTCGGGGGTCATGGTGCGCATAGCCTCGAACCTTGGCGCGCGGATCTCCGTGTCACGCGAGTCGTGGCACTGCGCGCAGGCCCGGGCATAGAGTTCGGCGCCGCTGGGCTGCGCAGGGACGGGAAGGGGGGACAGCGCCAACGCCAGAAGCGCGAAGCCACCAAGCCTGGTCGAAAGGGCCGTCATGGCTGCCTCCGCCTCTTCATCGAGGTCCGGACATGATCGCCGGCCTGTGGCCTTGGAAGCAAGCCTTCAGGCGGGCGTCCGCCTACGGATGGACGTGATGTCGGTCTCGCGTTTGATGGCCTGCTGAATGACCTGCAGCAATGCCGGCAGGAGCATCGTGGCATTATGAATGGGCAGGAAACGCTGCGTTAACGCGGTGCCTGATGATCGGGCCGTCGGCAATGCGCAAATAGAGCATAGCCATTCGATCGAAGGAGAATCCTATGTCCGACACCCCGCGCAGGGTCTCCGTTCCAGCGCTCGACCTCTGGGCGCCGCTGGGGCTCGCGATCCTGAGAATCGTTGCTGCGCTGCTCTTTCTCGACCACGGGCTGATGAAGCTTCTGCACTTTCGCGAGCTTGGCCTGCCCGAGATGCTGCGGGTGGCGACCGGCCTCGTCGAGTTGGTGGCGGGAGTGCTGATCGCGCTCGGCCTGCACACGCGCGCCGCCGCCCTGGTCGCGGCCGCCGAGACGGCGATCGCCTACTGGGCGCTCGACCTGGGCGATGCCGCGATCCTGTTCTGCGCCGTCTTCTTCTATCTGGTGTTCGCGGGTCCCGGTGCCTGGAGCCTCGACGCCACGATCCACGATCGTTCCTGACGTCGTCATGGCCCGCGCCGGCGATGGGAGCGGGTTCAGTGATGGTCGGATAATGCGTATAAATCGACCGGCTGGGCGAAGCCCTTGAGGAGGTGCGCCCCGACCGGCCTGGCTGTCCCTGTCGGAAGCAGCTCGGCAAAGCGCCGCGACATCAATAGGGCCTGGCCGGTGGTGCTGCAAACGCCTTGCAGGCGGCTCACCAGATTGACGTCCGGACCGATCAAGGTGAAATCCAGCCGATGGCCGTAGCCGATGTTGCCGTAGCTCACCGTGCCGTAGTGTAGGGCCACGCCGGCCCGCAGCTCGCAATCCGGCGTTTGCTGCCGGTGCAGGCTGGCCAGCGCCGTCACGGCGCCTTGCAGCGCAGCCGCGCAGGCAGCCGATGCATCCTCGCGGTGGAAAAAGGCGAGCACGGCATCGCCCATGAACTTGATCACTTCGCCGCCCGCCTTGTCGATCGCGGGGACGACGCAGCCGAAGTAGGCATCGAGCAGCTCGAGCACGCGTTCGCTCGGCAAACGGTTGGAGAGCTCGGTGAACTCCCTCAGGTCGCAGAGCAGGAGCGCTGCCTCCAGCCTTTCGAGCTCGCCGCGCCGCACGCGGCCCTCGAGAACGCGTCGCCCCGTCAGGGTGCCGAGATAGGTGTCGAGGAGCGTCAGCTCCACCTGTCGCAAGTTGCGCAGCTCGCAGGCATTGCGGAGCGCCGGCGCGATGCGGTCGAAGGCCGCGCGCTCGGCGGCGGTGAAGCCGGTGCTGCGCGTCGTCGCAAAGGAAACGGCGCTGGGCAAGGCGTCTAGTGCGCGCAAGGGGAGGGCGACGAGCTCGACAAGGGGACGGCCGTTGAACAGGTCATTCTGAGTCCAAGGCGCATCACGCCGCGGGTCGACGCGCAGGACGACAGGTGTCTGTGTCTCCAGAACTGCGACGATGGGACTGCTGAGGTAAGCAGCCGAGCGAACGATGTCATGTGGCCGGCGATAGACCTGCACCGGCTCGTCGGGCGCCCAGCCGATCGTGTGACCGAGAATCTCGGGATGAAGCGTGCGCAAATAGAGACCCAGGTGATCGAGCGGCAGCCCGGCTGAGCGCAGACGCTCTCCGAGCCCGGCGGCCAAGGCCGCCTCGTCGAGCGCGTGACACTCGTCTCCCGCCAGCCATTCGATCGTCGCCGAAATCGCCGCCGTCAGCGTCCGGCCTTGCTGCATCGTTGGGTCCGCGTCCAACATACAAAGCATATGGGTGGGCTCGACTGCGGCTGCATGCGCTCAGCCATCGCAGGCGCCATGCTTGCACGTCATGGCTTCGCTGCGCGTGACCCGGCAGTCGCCGGGGATGGCGCCGGATGCCGGCCAAACCGGCTCTTGAAGCGCTCACGGAGACGCTGGAACGTCGCGTACAGCATGGGCACCAGGAAGATGCCGATCGAGCTGGCGGCGATCATGCCGCCGAACACGGCGGTTCCCACCGCGCGGCGGCTGATCTCGGCGGCGCCAGTTGCGACGACCAGCGGAACGAGGCCGAGAATGAAGGCGATCGACGTCATCATGACGGCCCGGAACCGCATCTGGGCGCCCAGTACCGCCGCCCGGTCGATGTCTACGCCGGCCTCCCGCTGCTCCTTGGCGAACTCCACGATCAGGATGCCGTTCTTGGCGGCGAGCGCGATCAGAACGACCAAACCGATCTGGCCGTAAAGGTCGAGGCTGAGATTCGCCACCTTGATGCCGACGAATGATCCCAGAACGCCAACGACAACGGACAGCAGAACCGGAATCGGGATCGTCCAGCTCTCGTACAGCGCGACCAGGAACAGGTAGGCGAACAGGACGGCCAGCGAAAGGATGATGCCGGTCTGGCCGGAGGCCGCCTTTTCCTGATAGGCGGTGCCGGTCCATTCGAAATTGTAGCCCGACGGCAAGGTCTTGTCGGATACGTTGGTCATCGCCTGCAGAGCGGTGCCCGACGAAATGCCTTGGGCCGGTCCGCCGTTGATCGTGACGGCGCGATAGTTGTTGTAGCGGGTGATGACCTGCGGTCCCTGCTCGAAGCGAATATTGGCAATCGATCGGAGCGGCACCATCTCGTCCCGGTTGTTGCGGACGTAGATCTGCCACAGGTCGGGAATGTCGTTGCGGTTGACCGCCTCGCCTTCCACGTTGACCTGCCAGGTTCGGCCCAGCATGTTGAAATTGTTGACGTAGATGCCGCCCAGCGTGGCCTGCAGCGCGGTGAAGACGTCGCTTATGTTCAGCCCCAGCGCCTGCGCCTTGCCGCGGTCGATGTCGAGATAGATCAGCGGAGTGGTGGCCGTGAACGTCGAGAAGACGCGCGCCAGCGACGCATCGGCGTTTGCGGCGGCGATCACGCCGCCCATGACGCTGTTGATGGCCGCGGGTTCCTGCCCTTCGAGGGCTTCCAGCACGTACTCGAACCCGCCACCGGTCGACAGGCCGATGATCGCGGGAAAGTTGAAGGCCACGACTTTGGCCTCGCGAATTCTCGATCCTTCGGCAAACACTTTGCGGATGAGTTCGTGTGCCGAGTCGGCGGCAGCCGGCCGCTCCGCGAACGGCTTCAGGCGTACGACCAGGAAGGCGTTGTTCGGCAGATTGCCGCCGTCGAGCAGCGAATAGCCGATGATCGACAGCGTGTGCTCTACGGCCGGCAGGTCCTTCAGGATATTCTCGACGCGCTTGGTCACGTCGCTGGTCCGCGCGACCGAGGCGCCATCGGGCAGCTGGACCATGACGAAGAAGGCCCCCTGGTCCTCCTCCGGCAGGAAGCCGGTCGGAACAATCCTGGAGATGCCGAAGATGGAGCCGGCAAAGACAGCGACCGCCGCCAGGGACAGGACGGACAGCCGCAGCAGCCTGCGCACGATCCCGGCATAGCGGTCGCGCGTCCAATCGATGCCGCTCAGCACCTTCGCCATTATCCCGCGGCGTGGTCCTGTGTGGCGCAGGAACAGCGCGCAGAGCGCGGGCGACAGCGTCAGCGCATTGACCGCCGAGATCAGCATCGCAGCGCTGATCGTGACGGCGAACTGGCGGAACAGGGTGCCGGAGATGCCGGGAATGAAGGCGATCGGCACGAACACCGAGAGCAGCACCAGCGTGATGGCGATGATGGGCGCGGTGATCTGCGCCATGGCCCTTTTGGTCGCTTCGCCTGGCGACAGATCCGGCTCCTCCTCGAGCACGCGCTCGACGTTCTCAACCACCACGATCGCATCGTCGACGACGATGCCGATCGCCACGACCATGGCGAGCAACGACACCGTGTTGGCGGAATACCCCATCCCCAGCAGGACCGCGAAGGTGGCGATCAGGCTGACCGGAACCGCGACCATGGGAATGATCGTCGCACGAAGGCTGCCCAAGAACAGGAAGACCACGACGACGACCAGGACGAACGCCTCGGCCAACGTGTGCAGCACCTCGTTGATCGTGTCGGTCACGAAAGTGGTGGTGTCGAATTGGACGAGATGTTTCAGCCCGGGCGGAAAGCGGACGGCCGCCTCCTTCAGGGTCCGTTGAACGCTGGCGGCGGTCGTCACCGCGTTGGCGCCCGGTGCGAGATAGATGGCGATGCCGACACCCGGCTGCCCGTCGATGCGCGATTCGTTGTCGAGGTTTTGTGCGCCGATCTCGACGCGGGCGACGTCGCTGACATGGAGCAGCGAGCCGTCCGTGTTGGCGCGCAGGACGATGTTGCCGAATTCCTCCGGCGTGCTCAGCCGCCCTTGCGTCTGCAGATTGAGCTGGAACTGCTGGTGGTCGTCGACCGGTCGCGCGCCGATCCGTCCGACCGGCGCCTGGACGCTCTGTACGCGGATCACGTTGACGACATCTGACGGTGTGAGATTGAGGCTGGTCAGGCGTTGGGTGTCGAACCAGATCCTCATCGAATAGTTCATTTTGCCGAACAGGGTCGCCTGGCCGACGCCGGGAACGCGCGAGATCGTATCGAGCAGGTTGACCACCGCGTAGTTGGTGATGAACACCGGGTCCTGGGCACCCGTCTCGCTGTAGAGAATGATGAATTGCAGGATTGCCGAAGACTTCTTCTGCACCGTCACACCCTGCAGCTGGACCTCCGGCGGCAGCTGCGCCAGCGCCGCCTGCACGCGATTGTTGACGTTCACCGTGTCGATGTCGGGATCGGAGCCGAGCGCGAAGCTCGTGGTCAGCGTGTAGGAGCCGTCGTTGCCGCTGGTCGACTTCATGTAGAGCATCTTGTCGACGCCGATGACCTGGGCCTCGAGCGGCTGGGCCACGCTCGTCTCCACCACGGAGGCGGACGCGCCGGGGAACGTGGCGGTCACCGTCACCTGCGGCGGCACGATGTCGGGAAACTGCGCCACCGGGATTTGCGTGAGCGCCAGCAGGCCCGCGATCGTCATGACCAAGGCAATCACGATCGCCAGACGGGGGCGGTCGACGAAGACCGAGGAGATCATTGGCGTTCCCCTGCGTCGCGGCCCTGCATGAGCGTCCGAACACCGTCGCTGGCCGGTCCCGGGGCAACCAGCTGGCCCGCCTTGACGTGCTGAATCCCCTCGACGATCACCTCGTCGCCAAGCGACAGGCCGGTCGTGATCGTGGCGACCGTCGTCGTTGATTGACCGAGCTGAATGCGGCGCTGCTCGACCTTGTTGCCGGCGCCGACGGCAAGGACGTAGTTGCCCTGCTGATCCGACAGCACGGCCGCCCTGGGAATCGACGGCACTTCGACCGGTTGCGCGCCCTCCAGCATCACGGTCACCAGTTCGCCGTCGGTAAGCTCGCGCACCGTATTGGGCGCCGTATAGGTTCTCGGATTGGGAATGGTGCCGCGTAGCAGCAGGGTGTCGGTGGTCTGGGTGATGCTGTTGCTCGAGAAGTCCAGGCGTCCGGTCTGGCCGTACAGGCGGCCATCCGGCAGCCGGAGACGAATCACGACGGCGTCGCGTCCGCCTTTGGTGGCGTATCTCTCGCGCAGTGTCAGGACCTCTCGCACGGAGATGGGAAAGGTCACGTACATCGGATCCTGGCTCACGATGGTCGTCAGCGCTCCCGAGCCAGGACTCACGACATTGCCCTCGGTGACGGAGGTGCGGCCGATCTTGCCGTCGATCGGCGAGCGGATGTCGGTGTAGCCCAGATTGATCTCCGCCAGGCTGACCTGGGCCTGCGCCGCCTGCAGCTGGGCTTCCAGGCTCTTCTGGCTCGCGATCGCCGAATCGTAGCTCGACTGCAGGCCGGCCGGACCGTTCAGCAGCGTGCGCTGGCGGTCCGTCGTGATCCGGGCATTGGCCAGCGTCGCTTCGAGCTGCGCCACCTGGGCTTTCCTGGCCTTCAGGTCGGCCTCGAACGGCCCGCGTTCCAGGCGATAGAGCGGATCGTCCGCCTTGACTTCCGCACCTTCGGTGAACAGCCGCTTCTCCAGGAAGGCCGTGACGCGGGCAGCGACATTGACCCGGCTGACCGCCTCGATGCGCCCAAGGAATTCGGTCGACTCGGTGATCGGCCGCTTCGTCACCTCGACCACGCCGACGGCCGGCGGCGCGGGCGAAGGCTGCGCAACGGCAGGCGACAGGATTGAGACGGTGGCGCCCGCGATCGCGAGTGCCGCGATGAACGGGCCTGCGCTGAAGGAAGCTTGGGTCATCATGCGCAGGAACTAGGAGCGTGGTGGCCCTTCCACCACCGCATGCCCCTCAGCACCGTCTTGAAGACAACTCAGTACGCCAAAATTCAGCGAGCCCTATGTCTGGTGCCTCGTCGTGAAACAGGAGGTTCCGCCAATGAATCACAGCCAGGCGCAAGCAAACGACCCAAGCGCGCGGTTCAACGCCCACTTGTTCGAGCGAATGCGCGGCATGCACCGCGAATGGCTCAAGAACGCGCAGGAAATTCGTCAGCTCGAGCTCGACTACGGCGCCAAGCTGATGTCGGCCAGGACGGCCCCGGAGGCCGCGAGCTTCTGTAACGAATGGATGGCCAAGCGCATGGCGATCGTCGTCCACGACCAGGAGATGTTCGCCAATTCGTGGGTTTGGCTGCTCGCAGACATGAGCGAGCAGCCACTGGCGGCATGTTCCAAACCTCCGGACTAGGAGCCTTCAGAATCGACAGCAGGCGATACCAAGTTACTGCGGAGACGACTGGTTTACGCCGCGTAACATCAGGTTATTTTCGCATGTGATGTTTAGATCTATTTTCTCGTCCAATGAAGGCTCGCACCCACGTGTTTGAAGTCCAAACACACGGGGTGCAGGCAAAATGACGACGTACTCTCTGCCAGAGCCAAAGGTGGCCGTCTCGCGGTCGAACTTCCTCCACGTAGCGGCGATACTCTCGAGCGCAATCCTTGCAATGGGTTATGCCGGACCTGTCTCGGCGGATTCACTTTCCGCCGATACCAAAACGAACGCGACGGTCAATTCGCCTTCGCCCGAGCGCACTCTTCCCGCACAGGCACCAGGCGAGGACACCCTGGCCCGGTGCCAGCAGCTCTTTGGCTTATATGACCGCCACAACTCGGACGGTTATGCCAGGCCCCTGGACGCCAGAATGGCGCTGGCAGACTGCCAGAAAGGCAATATCGCCTCCGGCGTCGCGGCGCTGAAACGCGCTCTTGAGCGCGCGCAGATCCCTATTCCGCCGGCGGAGTCCGTTGCCCAGACTCCAGCTCCCCTCAAGCCTCATGGCGAGAAGCGGCGCTTATCGCAGTAGGAGATTGATTCTGCGACCGGGCGGCTTCTTCGCTTCCGTCCGACGCGAGACTTCCGCTTGCGAGCAGCCGGTCGTTGCTCGCAAGACCTGCCGCCAATTCAGGCCGCAGCAAGACCCTTGGTCGCAGCCCCGAGCCCAGCGGGGAGCGACCGCCGTCAGCCCTTGTGGTGTTTTTCCGTCGTCTCGACCGGAGCGCCCCTCGAATACCTCGGGGTAAACTCCACGCCGAGCGAAGTCGAGGGGGGCCTCGGTCGAGACGACGGAAAAACACCACATGCGATAGCCCTGCCGTCTCAGGGACGCCGGGGTTTCTCGGTCCACGAAAATTCAGTGACGGGTTCTCCGGGCCGTCTGCAGCATCTCTATCAGCGCCCGCAGCGCGGCAGGCATCTGCCGGTGACTCGGATGGTGGAGATAAAGTCCCTCGATCACAGGCGACCATTCCTCCAGCACGCGGACCAGCTCGCCCGAGCGCAAAAGCGGACCCGCATCGCTTTCGGTGACGTACGCCAGCCCCAATCCATCGGCTGCCGCACGCAAGGCGAGCTCGCATGAGTTCACGATGACGCGCCCATTGACGGCAAGGGTCGTGCTCTCGCCATTGCGCTCGAACATCCATTCGAAGAGCCTGCCGTTGCTGACCCGATACTGGATGCAGCCGTGCTGGAGAAGATCGTCAGGCGTTTTCGGCGGACTGTGTTGCGCGAAATAGGACGGCGTCGCCACCATCGCGATCTTTCTCGGATCGGACACGCGAACGGCGATCATATCGATGGCGCTGTGGTTCCTGGATCCGATCCCGGCATCGAACCCCTTGGCGACGATATCGATCGGCTTCTCGCCGACCTCGACCTCGAGGTTGACCTCCGGATAGGTCGAAAGAAAACTCTTCCAGATCGGCGCGACGACGTCTGCCGCAGCGGTGCTGCTGACGTAGACCCGGAGGTTGCCGACCGGCCGGCCGCGCGCTCCATTCAGGTCTTCCATGGCGTTGCTGATCTGGTCGAATGCGGGTCGCAGACGCTCCAGCAGGCGCCCGCCCGCGTCGGTCAGCGACACGCTGCGCGTGGTGCGGTTCAGGAGCCGCGTGCCAAGGCGTTCCTCGAGCTGCTTCATCGAATGGCTGAGCGCCGACGGCGTCACCCCCAGCCGCTCGCCGGCCCCGCGAAAGCTGAGCGAATCGGCCACGGTGATGAAGGTTGTCAGATCGGAAAGGGCTGCTCGGTGCATGGCTTGGTTTCCCATCTTGCGATTGTCCCTATGAACTTGCTTCGGTTAAGCGGCGACTTACCACGTTCTCCTTCATTTGCTGCAGTCCAAGGGTCATCGCCTTGAGGACAGCGGGCTCGATGCCCTTGGTCGTGACGCTGTGCAGCTTGGCGCGAATGCGCTTGATCTCGCGCAGCAGGGGTGCGGCCTTCGGCGTCAGGTGCAGTCGCCAGATCCGGCGATCCGCGGCATCGCCGCAGCGCTCGACCAGACCATGGCCCTCGAGGCAATCGATCAAGCGGCCGATCGTCATCGGGCTGACCTCGGCGATGGCCGCAAGCTCCTTTTGCGACAAATCGGGATTGCCGTCGAGCCGCGCCAGAATGCTCAGCTGGGCGCGCGTCACGCCCAGGCTCTGCGCGACCTGGTCGCCGTACGTCCGGAAATGACGGGCGACGTCGACCAGAAGAATCAGGAGATCGTCGGCGAGATCAGCGGCCATCGTTCACGAGGGGGAAGGGCGAAAACAATAAGCAAGACGATAATAAGCATGCTTAGTATTCTTGTCAACCCCTTGCTGGCAAGGCAATCGCATATGGCTACTCCCGTCGTCTCGACCGAGGGCCGAAGGCCCGAGTGGAGAGACCTTCGCTCAACGATAAGCCGCTTATTGTGGAGAGAAGGTCTCTCCACTCCGCGCTTCGCGCTCCGGTCGAGACGACGGAAATTGCCATATGCGATAGCCCTGCCCGCGCTGGGGCGTGTACTCATAAATCCGAATTCATCATCAAGGCTTGGCCTATGTCCGCTTTTGGGTGAGTTTCGGCCTCAGGCAGGACTTCGCATCAGAACCGAAAGTGAGCCGCAACAGACAGGCGCAATCGATCCCCGATTTTCGCGCGGCCAGACGGTTCGGTGGGCCCATGTTCCGGGCGTTCGCCGGTGCCACCAGCCTGAGGCCTGGAATAAAGGTGCTAGGTGGACCTCGGCTATGATGTCCGGCTTGATCAGCGCCTTTCCTGCCATCGGGGCGCGTTTGGGCCAACATTCCGCCGACGGGCAATTGAAATAATCTGATCGACTTCAGTAGTTTGGTCGAACAAATTTTCAACGAGATCAATGAGTGCCGTCAGGTCACAAGTCTGCGCCCTCGTCGAAACCGACTTGCAACCAGCGAGGTTAGACAAATGTTGGAACACTGGCTCATCGAGCTCGTCGGCCACGTTTCCGGCCTTAGCG
>Ga0210409_10006931_pt1 | contig 11754 bp, 7 predicted proteins | sample IncBWH17MmetaG_FD_161649 | JGI IMG/M metagenome (GOLD analysis project Ga0210409, IMG submission 161649) | Forest soil microbial communities from Barre Woods Harvard Forest LTER site, Petersham, Massachusetts, United States - Inc-BW-H-17-M | ecosystem: Environmental > Terrestrial > Soil >...
CGCCGTTGTAGGCGGCATCGCCCGCTGCGATCAAACCGATGGACGGAACATGAAGGCAGGTTGTGCCAGCAGTGTCGGTGAATCCGAGTGGCACACTGACTAAATCTTGACCCTCTAAGGTAATGACGTTTCCAGTCAATTCTTCGGCGATTGCAAGCTGGCTGGAAATCTGGCCGGGAAAACGCGGATTCCAATACGTAGCGAGAGTCTCTGGCGACGCTTGCTGGCGCATAATCTTAATCACTTCCGGCCGCGCGACGAAACGGGCACCTGGAAATCGATCCAGAACCGTACTGGCGCCAAAGAAATGATCGCCATGCCCGTGGGTGGCGTAGATGGTCGTCAGATTCTTTCCTTTGGCCGCAATCCAATTCGCCAGGGCGCGCGCCTGCTCGACGGTAATAGGGGCGTCGACCAAGACAGCGTCCCGCTCCCCAGAAATAAGAGTTGACGAAATAGGCGGCCACGGCCGCTGTTTTTCGCCTGGGGGCAGATCGCTCGTTATGGCGGGTATGCTGGGCGCCAGGAACACGTCCCAGGTCAGGGATATTTTCTGAGTGGCACGTTTGGAGTTGGAGGTACTGCTGTCGGATCGTCCGTGCATCGAGAGCGCTTCAGCTCGAATTGGCCAAGTCGAAGCAGTTACGAGAGCGACTCCGAGGGTATTCGACAGGAACTCCCGTCTTGAAGTCATTATGGCCTTTTTGGATCGCATATCTTTGCTCCTTTTCTGCAGTAACAGCCTATTGAAGCCTTCGCGTCCCCACTACGGGTCAGGTTCCGGTGTAAATGAATGGAGCCCTCGGCCCCGGCGTCATCGGCGTCGTGATGGTCGCCTTGCTACTTGTCGTCCCATCGATCAGTAAATACCACCGGCACCCATGTATACCCACTCGCCTCCTTTCGCAAGCGGCCCAGGGGAGGAAATACCGACGAATGCGGACTCGCGATCAAAACACCGCCGCCCGCGAGCTTCGGCAGCAATTGATTCCGCGTCGCTGCAGCCACAGCCGGGTCGATGTCGAATACCACGGTAACCTCGGGGTGCTGCAACTGGACACGCGGTGCATGGATGGTGTCACCCAAAAACAGGATCTTTTGTCCCTTTGATGAAAACTCATAGCCAGTATGTCCCGGGGTATGACCAGGCAGCGGGACGATTTGCATGCCGTCGACGATTGGCTCGGAGCCACTGAACGTGTGCCACTTTGCCGGCCTTGATGTACGGCGCTGCGATGGCTTGCGCACTCTGGAAGAAAGGTTGCGCATCCTTCGGCGCCTTGGCAGCGATTTCCGGCGACAGCCAAAAGTCGCTTTCGGCCTTCGCGACGTAGACCTCGGCATTTGGAAAAACGCGATTTCCGTCCTGAGTGGTGAGGCCGCCGACGTGATCGGAATGGAGGTGCGTGAGCAAAACGGTGTCGACTTCTTCCGGTGTGTAGCCTGCGCTGCGGAGGCTGCCCGCCAGGCGCCCGAGAGCTCCGCCACCCCACCAGGTGCCGGCGCCCGCATCGACCAAGATTATTTGCTTGCCGGTGTTGACCAGGAAGGCGCTATCAACAACATCCAGCGTGTGCGGATCTTCCTGCAGTGCCTTGACAACACCATCCATCGTCGCCTTCGTTCCGTTCAGCCAGTGCGGATCGAATACGCCGGTGCCATCGTATAGGGCCGTCACTTCGAGGTCGCCGACTTTCAGTCGGTAGAAGCCCGGCACCTGATCATGATGCTGCGGTCCGGCAGCCATAGCTGCGTTCGGAGCGCCGACAAGGCCGGCCAGGGCAGCCAGCAGAGCAGCGGCGAAGCGCATCGACTTTCTCTTGAACAGGTTCGTGCTCCTAACAACAGATGGACTCATATCACTACCTCCGTTGATCGGCATCATTTCCTTAGTTTTCCTGATGTATTGTTCTTTTTATCTGCACAATTCAAATCACAAAAGTTAATGCGCCTTTTCCCGAATCTGACCAACCAGATTGGCCAGGGTTATTTTTGCGAGCGATTTCTCGAAGCTGTACTGAGTTTGAGAAAGAACTCCCGACATGCATTCCTTGAGGTTGCGGCTGACCGGACACCTCTTCTCCACCGGATACGAATGAATCGCAAACGCCGGTGGTGCCGCACTGGCACGGTATATGTCCAGCAGCGTGATCTGTCGCGGAGGACGCGCAAGTACGCTCGCTCCGCTCTTGCCGCGTTTTGTCAGGACCAAGCCCGCTTTCGAGAGCTTGGAGAGCGACTTTCGAACGAAGGTGGGGTCGGCGTTCACACTGCCGGCCAGCGTCGCCGAGGAGATTTCCTCACCGTGGAAGTAACCCAGGGCAGCCATAATGTGCGCGGCAACGGTAAATTGGACGCTCTTCACTGACATATCTTCTCCTGCGTAATATTGTGATGATCAACCGCACAATTGGTTGCATCTTTTTTTCGCGAGTAACACACAATAGCTGAAACAGGTCAGTTCTCTAAGGAAAGTATTGTCATATCAACTGGTTGGATGGTGTTGCATCGACCCGTTGAATCCACCCGACTAACCGGGCGTTAGCCGGCCTGATGCGCTCTAAAGCTCCTCGGAACAACGCTGCGCTACTCAATTCTCAGTGCGTTCATGGGCGAAATAGAAGCTGCCCGGTTTGCGGGAATTATGGCCGCGAAAAATGAGCAGATCGCAAGCGCCCCCGCAGCCACGCTCAGTGCGAGAGGGTCCCACGAGGAAACGCCGTACAGCTGCGCTGAGATCAACCGCCCGGCGCCAATCGCCAGGGGTAACCCCAGGATCAGTCCCACCAACACGCGCTTGAATGCCCCGCTTAGCACGAGTTGAATCACTTTTGGTCGGTCAGCGCCAAGCGCCATGCGAATGCCGATTTCATTCGTTCTCTGCGCGACGGTATAGGCCGTGACGCCGTACAGTCCGACTGCAGCCAGTACCAGAGCCACAATCCCGAACAAGCCGGCGAGGCTGGCGACCGCACGCTCCTGATCGAAGGAAAGTTCCACTTGCTGCTGCATAGTCCGAATGCTGTTGACCGTCAGGTTGGGATCCAGCTCCGCCAGCATTCTCGTGATCAGCGGCTCCAGCGCGCCCGGCGACATGTTGGTCACCAACATAATTCCGCTGATAAAGTGCGAACGTAACTCGAGTTTCTTCATCAAGTCATCCGGGTAGTTCACGGTTTGTGTTAGCGGCACGTAGAACATCCGACGCGCCGGCCGGGCCAGCCCCCAGCCCGCGAACTTCGCATCGCGCACCACCCCCACGATGGTGAATGTACCGGCATATTCCGGCACGTCCAACCCGAAGTGGTGCCCCAACGGCTCCTCGTCGCTCTTGAAAAACCGCTTCACGAACGCCTCGTTCACAATCGCCACTGGCGCCGTGGTTTCGTTGTCCGCTGCTGTAAATCCGCGTCCCCGTAAAATCGGTATGCCCCAGTTCTGCAGATAGTTGGCGCTCACCCGGTCCCACGACGCCCCCGATTCTTCGTTGAACTTGGCTGGCGGATGACCCTCCACCATGATGAGTTCGCCCCAGTTGTCGGTAAGCGGGTTATACATCGCCAACCCGCTTCCCTTTACTCCGGGCAAGCGATTGAGTTGTTCCTCCAGTTGCCGGTACAGCGCCTGCAACTGCGGCTGCGTGTAGGTCGCTGGCGGAGAGTTCATATTCACGACCACGCGCCCTCGCACCTGATACCCGAAGTCCTGATGCTCCAGCTTGTTCAGGCTCCGCGCCAACATCATCGCGCCGGCCACCAGCACAACGGACAGGGTCGCCTGTACCACCAGCAGCGCCTTGCGCGCGAAGGAAGACCGATCCCGGGTTCCGCGGCCGGAACCGCGGAGCGCTTCCGCCGGATCGGTGCGCGTGGCAAGCCACGCGGGAGCCGCTCCAAAAATGATTCCGGTCACCAGCGCCAAACCCAACGCAAAGGCCAACACCACGAGCGAAGGCGCGACACTGACTGGCAGAAAATGCGCGTTGTGGAACGCCAGCGCCAGCAGCAATCGCGCCGCTGCCACTGCCACCACCAGGCCGGCGATTCCTCCGCCAATCGCAAGTAACACGCTCTCTGTAAGCGCCTCCGTAACAATTTGCCGTGGCGTCGCGCCCAGCGCCAGCCGCACCGCGGTTTGCCCTCGCCGCGCAACACCGCGAGCCAGCAACAGATTCGCCACGTTGGCGCACGCGATCAGAAGCACCAAGCCGCATACCGACAGCAGAATCTGCAAGCTCCGCCCGTACTCTTCTTTCATCACTCCTATGCCTGCTCCCGCGGGTATCACGTCCAGCACCTGCTTGGGTAGCAGTGGGATCAATTCAGTCATCCAGTTGGCGGGATATCCAGAATCGTTTTGCAACCACTGCCGCAACGCTCCGGTTAGGCGCGGCGCCATTCCGGCCGTCGAAGCTCCCGGCCGCAATCGGCCGATCATGCGCAGCCATGCAGAAATCGACTGATGGAGTAGGCCTCCGTCAGCATCCATCATGGGTTCCTGTTGCAGCGGGACCCAAATATCCGGTGGATCGCTTTCCAGCGTTTCGCCGAAAAATCCCGGGGGAGCGACTCCAATCACGGTAAACGGGTGCCCCTCCACAATGAAGGTCGAACCCACCACCGACGGATCGCTCGCATAGGTCGTCTGCCACACGCGGTGGCTGAGCACCATTACCGGCGGCGCCCCCGGCCGGTCGTCCTCGGCCGTAAAAACGCGCCCGCCGAACGCACCCACTCCCAGAGTGGAGAAGTAGCTCCCGGTCACGTATTCCGATCGCAGCGGCTTGGCCACCGAGTCGACGCCTTGCCGCCGCACGCTCATCCGCCACCGCCCCGCCTGAAACGCCGTAACCTCTTCAAATTCAGGTGTTTCTGCCTTCAGCCGCTCGTACAAAGCGAACGAAAACATTCCCCATTTGTCCTGAGGACCCCCTTCCACGCAGCAATCGTCTCCTTCGCCCACCCGGTAGAGCCTTCCAGGGTCGGACACCGGCAGTGACCGCAGCATCACCGCATGGATCAACGTGAAGATTGCCGTGGTTCCGCCGATTCCCAAGGCCAGCGTTAGTACCGCCGCAGCGGTGAATACAGGCGACAGACGGAACTGTCGTAGGGCGTACCGAAAATTGCCAAGCACGTTTTGCATGGAAGCCTCTCAGTGATTACGCAACTTAGCCCCTACAGGTTCCCGAGTCCTGCAAACTCGCGAAAGGTACCCACGGTCCGGCACCATCTCCCTAATGCTGCTCTATTGACGATCCAGAGAGCGGTTGGTCACTGAGCTGCAACAGCCAGGACAATCCGATGGCGGGCCAATGCGTGGCGAACGCAGCGGCGCTGCCGGCGCATCCGAATTATGAGGAATACGATCTATTCGAGATCGGGCGGAGTCACCTTGGCAATCCAGGAGTCGTAGTCGGAAGTGTAGCCCGCTTTTTGTTGCAGGACATGAACTTGGCGCTCCACCTCCGCCATCTGGCCGTCTGAAAGCTGTGGTATCACTTCCATCTGCTTGCCAATCGTGTCCATGGCAGTCGCGACTTGCTGTTCAGCACTGCCGGCTCCCGCGGCCGCGTCTCCATCGTCGCCTTTCATGCAATCCACCACGCGCTTGGTCACTTTCTGGCTGTGCACCAGCGACACACGGATGTTGCCCTGTCCCGTGACGACGTTTCCGACGCCGAATACGCGGTCCATCGCGGTGTACCGCGGCACATCCTTGCCGGCGAATGTGTAGTATTCACCATTCATGTTGATCCCAGAAAGTTTCTCCGGCACCGAGCCGATCGAAGAAACGACCAGCGGCGCGCGGAGTTCATGTTCCGAGCCGGGGATCGGTTCAGCCTTGCGGCCCTCGATTTTGGTTTCAACCACCTTTAGTCCTGCGAGCCGCCCATTTTGCACGATGATCCCGGTTGTCAGCCTGCGATCCTGGAAGCGAAACAAGTATTTGTCGCGCGCGATGCGCAGCATTTTCTGCCGAACCATCTCCGTTTTGGCGAGCTGCTCGGGCGTCGCGTTGTCGGGCGGTTGCGCCAGCGGCATGTCCTGTTCGCGGCGGCGATAAATTAAGAGGCAACCCTTTACGCCCAACTCTTCCGGCTTGATGCCGTGCTTTTTGCATAGCTCCGGAATACCTTTTTCCAACTCATGCATGCTGGTCTGAATGCCGCGAGCCCTCAAAGCACGCTCGTAGTTTTCGAGCTGGAGCACCTTGACGACGTCGAGTGACGCGAGCCCGCCGCCCACCACCACCGCTTCGTCGGGCGTTTCATAGCGCGATCCGCGATAGTCCTTTTCGTTCTTATGGTTGTACCAGTAGATAAAGGGATTTTGGTAGACGAGGCCTTTGTCGACGTACTGCTCTGCTTCCGGCACGCCCAATTCTCGGTCGCGCCACGCGCCATTGGCGAGAACCACCGCCGAAAAGCCCCACTCGAAAAGCTGGGGGAGATTAAAATCTCGGCCTAGCTTGGTAGAGGGGATGAAATACACATTCGGCTTCTTCATGCGCGCGTCGATTCGGCCGTATTCCTGTTTGCGCTGCTCGACGTGCCAACGCGGCAGACCGTCTTCGATCTTGCCGTACGGCCGCGTGTTCTGCTCGAACACGGCGACTCGAATTCCGCTATCCGCCAGAATTTCCGCCGCCACGGAGCCTGAAATCGCACCGCCAATTACCGCCACAAAATGATGCCCAGAATTCGTCATATATCTGCCACCCCGCGCCTTGGGAACGCGATTGTACAACGCAAATCGTCCAAATTCGCTCCCAGAAAGGAAAAGGGCTTCCGGTAGGGATCCGGAAGCCCGTGCTGATTAGCAGCTTTAATGAGGGCAATCTGTCATCGCTAATGGACCACCCCATCTAATATGCCAACCCTAAACAGGTTCGCTATCCGCTCGGCCACAACCGGACGGCTGAAATAATAGCCCTGTCCCTCCCCGCACCCGTGGCGCCGTAGGAACTCGAGTTGCGCGCTGGTTTCCACGCCTTCGGCAATGATCCGCTGGTTCAGGCTGGCGCCGATATTGATCATGGCGCTCACAATGGCGGCGTCTCGCGGGTCCGCCATGATGTCCTGCACGAAAGATTGATGGAGTTTCAGAGCGTCTGATGGAAAACGCCGCAAATAAGTAAAGCTGGAATACCCCGTGCCAAAGTCGTCGATGGCTACCTGCACGCCCATGGCTTTCAGCTTAATCAGTGTCACCACAGCAGCCTCCGCGTCATCCATCAGCACTCTCTCGGTCAACTCCAACTCGAGATTCTGAGGCTCCACTCCCGTAGCAATCAACACGGCCCGAACGCCTGACAGAAAATCCTTGGCGCCGAATTCGGCCGCGGACACATTCACCGACACACGCACAACCCCGAGTCCCGCATCCAGCCACGCCCGAGCCTGTTTGCATGCTTCCACGAGCACCCACTGTCCAATGGCCAAAATCAACCCACACTCTTCCGCGATGCGCACGAACTGCCCCGGATAGATCAATCCCCGCTGCGGGTGCAACCAGCGGATCAGGGCTTCCACCCCGGTAATCTGCCCTGTCTGAAGATTAAGTATCGGCTGGTAATGCAGCACAAACTCGTTCCGCCCCAGGGCGCAGCGCAAATCCGCTTCCAGCGATTGCCGCTCTGCGAGTACCGCATGCATTTCGTGGCGGAAGAACTGATAGTTATTCCGGCCGCGTTGCTTGGCTTCGTACATTGCGTTGTCGGCCCTATTCATCAAGCTTTCGGCATCTTGCCCGTCACTCGGGTAGGTGCTCACCCCTATGCTCGCGTTGATATCAAGACTCTTGCCATCGATCCTATGCGGTGCCGCTAACGCCCTAAGGGTTTTTCGAGCACTGATGGCTGCGTCTTCCGCATGCTCGACTTGGGAGAGGAGTACCACGAATTCGTCCCCGCCTAGCCGGCTTATCGTGTCCGACCGCCGCACACAAGCCTTCAATCGCCCGGCCACAGACCGCAGCATTTTGTCACCAACATCGTGGCCCAGCGAGTCGTTGATCTTTTTGAAGTGATCTAAATCGACAAACATCACCGCGAGTTGCTTGCCCTGACGCTCCGCCAGTGCGATCGCTTGCGTCAGCCGGTCGTTGAACAGCACCCGGTTCGGCAAACCGGTCAGGGCATCGTGTTGCGCGAGGTGCGACATTTCGAGCGATTTGGCTCGGGCTGTACTCACGTCGCGGAAAACCACGATCGCGCCGGTTGCGCTTTTATCACCCTCAAAGATGAGGGTCGTTGTACTCTCGATGCCGACCTCGAAGCCGTCGCGTCGAACCAAAACGCAGTTTTTACGGCTGGCCACAGAGCTCGCAGTTTCATCTTCTCGTGTTGCAATTCCCAGAGCACTGTCAACTGCCCCATGGCTGACGCCATCGATAAGCCTGAGCACGTGCGACACTGGACGCCCCTGTGCCTCCTCGCGGGACCACCCGGTCATCTTTTCCGCGATTCGATTGAGATACGTGACGTTGCCCTCTAAATCCGTGCGCAGGACCGCCTCCCCGATGGAATCCAGCGTCCTATTGGCGACTTCGTTTTCCAAAAACGTTGCCTCCGCGGCACGGCTCTCGAGCATCGTACGCACCGCGCGCCTCAACCGGTAGCCGTCGGACGGATTCTTGACAACGTAATCTCGGGCCCCGCGCTGTACGGCTTCCCTCGCCGTTTCTTCCGCATCGGCCTCGCACAGGACCAAAATTGGCACGCGAGGCGCGGCCTGAAAAAGCTTGTCGAAGGTCTCCATGCCGCCGCTATCGGGAAATGTCAGGTCAAGCACGACGGCCCCAACCGCGCCACTGCGCAACCGCTCGATTCCGCTGGAAAGTTCTCTGAGCCATTCTATGCGGACTCGTTCGTCCGCTGCCGAGCACAAGTCCCGTAAAATTCTAGCCGCTTCGCCTCCCTCATCCCCAATTAGCAGAACGCACTCGTCGCTGTCTCTCGTGGTCGTTGGTTTCACAGTCTTCTCGGCCCCTGCTTTGGCATCCAACTCAATCTTCCAAAAACGGGTTACTGGCCCTTGGCCACCTTCGCGGCATCCGCTGCCATGAACCGCAGCATCTGCTCCTTCAACTGCGCGTCCACCTCGTCCGCGATCGTCACAACGTCGGGAAGCAGCAAGCTGAATTCCAAGTTCTTCACATTTTTGTGCAGCGTCGAAAAAATAGTGACCTGCAGTAGACGCGATTCCTCGACCGCCATCGCGACCGTGTAGCCTTGTTTGCGTCGCAAATCCCCGTGTTCGGCCGCAGCTTTTGAAATCGGAGCTTTCGCTCCTGCGTCCAAACGCAACCGGCTTATCACATCATGCAGAAGATTAGGAAGATGGCCCGTGCGATCTTCAAAGTTAAGCGGAACGCACTTGAGGTCCGGCTCTTGCTCGACTCGCGCAAGCCAATCCACAATCACCGTTTGGAGTTCGCGTTCAAGAACGTCCGCCACGCTCTCAATGGTGGTAGTATCCCCGCTCTCTCTGGGGCCCGTCACAAACTCTACAGTTTTGCTCATTCCGTCCTCCCTATGTAAATAGTCCGTTTCACCGATCTTGTGGGCCGCTGCCGCTAACAATCTCGGTTCCAACATTTGGCCAAAGATCTCGCCGTCATTATCACTGACCTATACTTCGTTACAACGGCCTGCACTACTGCCCTAAAAGAGTCACTCGGCGGTCTATTAGAGTTCTCTGATGCCCTAAGAATCATCAGCTCTCTTTTCCATTTCCCCTTCCGTTTAGGGCGCGAATCTAGAGCGGGCAATCTACGGCGATTCGTTCCCAGTTGTTCCCAATATCGAGAACACGAACAACTCCGTGGCGTTAAATTAGGCGAAGGAATTGTTACGGCTCAACTCGTAACCGTAAATAAGAAGGGCGCTTAGAGGATTTTCCTCATAAGCGCCCATGGTTGCGGGGGTCAGATTTGAACTGACGACCTTCGGGTTATGAGCCCGACGAGCTACCAGGCTGCTCCACCCCGCCTCATGACTATAGCGGATGCGCGGGGTTGCGTCAAATTTGACGGATTTTCGCGGCAGCGCAATAGCGCATTCATTCCGAAGGCCGAGGCAGGAGCGGGGGAGCCACTTTGCGGATGCTCAAAACGCAATTGCAAATCGCCTTTATAATGCTGATGGATGGCTCCTCTTGCTGAGTATCGACGCAAGCGGCGGTTCGCCGACACTCCGGAACCGCGCGGGAAGGCTGCTCGCAAGGGCGAAAAGATTTTTGTCATTCAGAAGCACGCCGCGCGTCGCCTTCACTATGACTTGCGCCTCGAAGTCGCCGGCGTGTTGAAATCGTGGGCTGTTCCCAAAGGGCCTTCGCTCAATCCTGGGGACAAACGGCTGGCGGTTCAGGTGGAAGACCACCCCTTCGAATACCGCACGTTCGAAGGAACCATCCCCGAAGGAAATTACGGCGCCGGCGAGGTCATTGTCTGGGACCAAGGCACCTACGAACCGGAAGGCACGCTCAGCACAGCCGAACAGATCGAGCGAGGCGAGCTGAAGTTTCGGTTGCACGGCACGAAACTGAACGGAAGTTTCGTGCTGGTGAAGCTGAAGCGCAGCCAAGGCAAGAATGAATGGCTGCTGATCAAGCATCGCGACGAATACGCAGACCCGCTGTGGAATGTGGAGGAACACGGCGAATCCGCGGTCAGCGGCCGCCCGCTGCCAAAAACGCAAAAAGAGAAACGAGCTGACCAGGATACCTCTCCGCCTAATCCCGCGCAGTTGCCCGGAGCCCGAAGCACCCCGATGCCGCGCGAAATTTCCGTCACGCTGGCCAAGCTCGCGGACAAACCCTTCTCCGATCCAAACTGGCTTTTCGAGATCAAGTGGGACGGAATTCGCACCGTCGCGTTTGTGGAGAATGGACGCGTGCGCCTGTTTGCCCGCTCCAAGCGCGATGTCACCGCGGAATACCCGGAGTTTCAGGATCTCGCAAAACACTTGCGCGCCGGCACGGCCATCCTCGATGGGGAAATCGTCACGCTGGATGAGAACGGGCGCAGTGATTTTCAGAAGCTGCAGAACCGCTTCGGCGTCAGCAAACCATCGCAAAAGCTGATAGCGGAGGTCCCGCTCACCTACTACCTTTTCGATGCGCTTTATTGCAATGGCTTCGATGTGCGAAAGACCCCGCTCCTGCAGCGAAAGGAATTACTGCGTCAGGTGCTGCGCGGCGACGACCGCGTACGCTATTCGGAGCACCAACTCGAAAACGGCAAGGAACTGTACGCGGTGGCGAAGGAGAACGGCCTCGAGGGGATCGTCGGAAAGCAGATCGAGAGCCCCTACACCGGAAATCGCACCGGCTTCTGGCTCAAATTCAAGATCGTGAACGAACTCGATGCGGCCGTTCTCGGCTGGACCGCTCCGCGGCGCACGCGCCAGTATTTTGGAGCGCTGGTCCTGGCGTTGTATGACGAAAACAAGGATTTGCGGTTTATCGGCAGCGCCGGCACGGGCTTCGACGAAAAAACGCAGAAGGATTTGCTCGCGCAACTCGAAAAGCTGCGCGTGGCGCGCTCGCCCTTACGCACTCCTCCCAAATTGCGCGAACACATTGAGTGGGTGCGGCCGGCGATGGTGGCTCGAATCAAATACATGAACTGGACCGACGACACTCATTTGCGCGCGCCCGTTTTCCTGGGCATTCGCAAGGACCGTTCCCCCGAAGAATGCACCTTCGCCGCCGCGCGGCCAGAGAAAGACGACGATCCGAAACCTGCGGCC
>Ga0210409_10006932_pt1 | contig 11753 bp, 15 predicted proteins | sample IncBWH17MmetaG_FD_161649 | JGI IMG/M metagenome (GOLD analysis project Ga0210409, IMG submission 161649) | Forest soil microbial communities from Barre Woods Harvard Forest LTER site, Petersham, Massachusetts, United States - Inc-BW-H-17-M | ecosystem: Environmental > Terrestrial > Soil >...
ATTGTTCGCGGAGTTCTTGGGCCGACACTTCAACTACTTGGCCGTCGCGCCAGATGTAGAGCGGCCGGCCGTCTCGCACATGCTCTTCGACTACCTTCTCAACAGCTGCTTTGAGAGCCATTTCAGCCCGTTGTGCCAAGGGCAATTCGAGAATGTTCGCCGGCGGCTTAGTCAGGGTTCCCATATTGCGCAACCAAAGTGTCGTATGCGTCTGGTTTCATTATACGGCGTCTGCCTTGCTCTTCCAATGCAATAACAGATGGCGTTCCCAGTGAGTTGTCAAAGAGAAACCATGAATCCGCCAAAGCACGATACCAGACCAGGAAATTCTTGATTGAGCGGTCAAACCGACGACGGACGTCAGCCTCTGGCACGTCATGGCCTCCCTCGGACACCCGACCTTTGATTCTCGATAGTGCCAGATCAACACTCGTCTTGCCCACGCCGTTCGGTCCCGCAATGGTGTAAATACTCGGACTCATAGGAGAGCGTTGACAATGATAGCGGAGATCGCTCTCGATATGTTCCGAGGCAATCTTTCCTTCGCTACCAATTTTTTCACCTTTTCCCTTAGCTGTGGGCGAGAGTGCTGCCCTCTCCACCACCTCGGCTCGTGAGCTCGCCGTTTCTCGGTGTCTACTCCAAAAGCCACATAAACAAAGACTTCCGGGATAGGTTCACATGGCTCCGAGTTCAGCCTTTACGCTCGCAGCCTCGCACGGCAGCCACCAACACAGACACCATGAATTCAAGGGAAGGGAAATCAATGACTTACAGAAATGGCGGAGAGGGTGGGATTTGAACCCACGGTACGGTTTCCCGCACGCTCGCTTTCGAGGCGAGTGCTTTCAACCGCTCAGCCACCTCTCCGCGGTCGTTCGACAGCCTATTTTAGCAGAGAGAGGGAGCGCGGGCTATGACCATATGCGCTGAATGTATTGCTTATCGTCTTGCCGCGAAGAACGATTGCAGGATGGCGGCGCAGTCGGCGGCTAGGATGCCGAAGGATACTTCTACCTGATGGTTGAGGTGCGCGTTCGAGAGGATCTCGAAGCAGGAGCGGACGGCGCCGCCCTTGGGGTCGTCAGCACCGTAGACGAGGCGCGGGACACGGGCTTGGATGATGGCGCCTGCGCACATGGTGCAGGGCTCGATGGTGACGTAGAGGATGGTGTCGGCGAGGCGATAATTACCAAGGCGGCGAGCGGCTTCGCGAAGAACGACGATTTCAGCGTGGGCGGTAGGGTCGCAATCGCGAATGGTGCGATTGCCGGAGCGAGCGAGGATTTTGCCGTCGTAGACGACTACTGCGCCGATAGGGACTTCTCCGGCCTCGGCCGCGGCGCGAGCTTCCGCGAGAGCCTCCTGCATGATCTGGATGTCGGTCTCCATCTTCCGCGAGAGAATAACATGCGGGAAGATGGAAAAAGAATTAACGCAGAGGACACAGAAAGCGGGGCACGGAGAACACAGAGAAGAAGCGAAACCTGTTGCTTGACAATTGGGGAGGGGAGAAACAAACTAAGCGCATGCGGGAACTCCTGGAACGATTGTTTCAAGTGGATTTTCTGAAGGGCCTGGCGGTCACCTTTCGCGCACAGAATCCCAAGAATATTGTGACGGAGCAGTATCCGCTGGAACGGCCGATGGTCGCGGAGCGGTATCGCGGCGCGCCACGGCTGAACAATAATCCCGAGACCGGCGAAACGCTGTGTATTGGCTGCAATTTGTGCGCATTAGCCTGCCCGGAGAACCTGATCGTGGTGGGCTGGCAGCGCGACGACGCCACCCGAAGAAAAGTGCTGACGACTTTTACGTATGACACTTCGCGGTGCATGTTTTGTGGGCTTTGTGAGGATGCCTGCCCGGTAGACGCGCTGGAATTGACGCAAGATTTTGAAATGGCTTACTTCACGCGCGAAGGCGCCATCTGGGACCGTCACCGCCTCGAACAGGGGCCAACTCCCGCACGCTATACCCGCTAAAGATGCCGAATGGAACTTCGTAAAGATCCCATCACACAAAGCTGGGTCATCCTGGGACAAAGGGAGGCACATGGCGATGTGCCGGAGGATTGCCCGCTGGAGCCGGCCAAGCTCGAAAAGGTGAAGTCCATCCTGTCTTGGCCAGCGGAAGGGGCATGGCAAGTTCGTGTGCTGCCGCACCCCGATCCGCTTTATCACGTTGAGGGGGAACCCGGACGCGTGGCTGAAGGGATGTACGACAAAATGGTGGCCTTGGGCGCCCACGAAGTTGTGGTGGAGACGCCGCTGCACGACAAGCGGTTGGCGCAGCTCAGCGATGAAGAGATTGAGCGGGTATTGTGGGTGTGGGCGTCGCGCATTGCTGATTTGAAGAAGGACGCTAGGTTTAAGTACGTCAGCGTATTCAAGAATCAGGGCGCGCTGGCGGGAGAAGAATGGCCACACGCGCATTCGCAGCTGACGGCCACGATTTTTGTGCCGCGGCGAATTAAATACGAACTCAGCTCGGCGCATGAATGGTTCAAAGATAAGGAGCGCTGCATCTTCTGCGACACCGTGCGTCAGGAAGAGAAGCAGGGCAAGCGCATCGTGGACGTTCAGGGTGAGTATTACGCGCTGTGCCCCTACGCGTCGCGCGTGCCGTATGAAGTTTGGCTGATGCACCGGCGGCACAATCATTTATTCGAACAGCCGCGGCCGGGTTCGAATCGCAGGCAGTTGGCCGCCTTGCTAGGGCGCGTCTTGCGCCGGCTGGAGAAGGTGGCGCCGTCCTTTCATCTGGTAGTGCACACCTCACCCAACACAAGAAACAAAAAGGGTGAATTGGCGGGCTACTGGAAAACGCTGCCCGACGATTACCACTGGCATATCGAGATTCTGCCGATCGTGGAAAAGACCAGCAAGTCGTACAGCATCAAAGAGGTGTACTTCAACGCAGAAATGCCGGAACAGGCGGCCGCAACTTTGCGAGCGTTGGACTCCAATTCATGAAGCAGGGCCATGCGAACCCACGCGAGTTCGGCCGAATCTTCCTTAACCTCCTCATTTTGCTGTTTTTCCTGCTTTTTTGCCTCGTTTTGTTCCTGGTGAGGCACCCGATTTTGCGCTTTACGGCGGAAGCCTGGATTGTCGAGGATCCTCTAGACAAAGCGGACGCGCTCATCGTGCTTGGTGACGACAATTTCTACGCCGACCGGGCCACGCGGGGAGTGCAATTGTTCCGGGAAGGGAAGGCACCCGTAATTGTTGCGAGCGGCAAACGCCTGCGGCCCAATGCGGGGATCGCGGAGTTGATTGAACGCGATTTGGTCGAGCGTGGAGTGCCAAGAGATAAGGTCGTGCGGTTCACGCACGATGGAGATAGCACGCTGGAAGAAGCTGAAGCGCTTGCGCGCTTCGCCGCGGGGAAAAAATGGCATCGCGTGATCGTGGTTACGTCGAATTATCACACGCGGCGAGCTCGCTACATTTACCGGCGAGTCTTTCCACAAGGCATGGAGGTGCTCGTGGCCAGTGCTCGTGACGGAGACTTTGATCCCGAGCATTGGTGGGAAAAGCGTAAGTCAATCAAAGAGTTAACGCGGGAGTTTGCCGGGATGTTGGAGACCTTGTGGGAAATGCGCGGAAAGCGTGAGACACGTGAGACAACGCTATTGGTGGTGGGGTTGAGAGGACTAAATCCGCTATTACTGGTATAGGCTTTCAGGAAACACCCTAGATTTGCTACCCGCCATTCTTGTTTACAGCCACTAAGTCGTGTACTATGTTCACTCTTCAGAGTCGCGGCTCCAACCAGTCCTGCGATCGGCGGCTTCGAAAATCCAATTTTCGAATGTCGAGGTGTCCGATGTGGAAAAAAGATGATGTGAAGCCTGAGGGAGTTTCCGGCAACCTCGCAACTCCTGCGAGTCCTGCGACTTCGAGCCTTCCTGCAAGTCCCAATTCGTCTTCGCTGTCTGGTGCACTTCCGACTTCGTCGCGCGCGGCTGCGTGCATCAGCCATGGGATAAAAATTAAAGGTGAACTAACGGGCAGTGAAGATCTTTTCGTGGACGGCGTGGTGGAAGGGAAACTCAGTCTCACGACCAACAGCTGCCTTACCATTGGACCAAATGGATTTGTGAAGGCGGACGTCAGCGCACGCGAAGTAATCGTGCGCGGAAAAATCGAAGGCAAAGTCACGGGCCGGGACAAGGTTCAGCTGTGGAGCACCGGGCAAGTCATCGGAGAAGTGCAGACGGATCGCCTCGCGATTGAAGACGGCGCCTTGCTCCGCGGAAGGGTCGAAGCAGGAAAGCAGACCAGCAAGACGGCCGAAGTCAAAGCCGCCGCAGCAGGGGCAACCCCGAAGTCGGCCGAAACGACGTCTCTGAACTCCGGAACGGCGGCTGATTGACGATGAGCTTCCTCCACAAACTCGGTCTTGGCATGGGGAACAGCACGAGCCGCAACATTTCTCTCCCGCTGCATTCCAACTCACGTTCGCGCACTCCCGGCATGCCGATTTCCGCGGTTGGTGCTGCGCGCACACCGGAAATGCCGGAATCGACGCGGGTTTCGAACGGGTTGAAGGAATTCTTGTGGAATCTCGACGGGCTGGGGCGGGGCACGCTGCTCGATCTAGGGCCTGCCTGGCAAACGACTTTGAGTTTCTTTATCGAGCGTGGATTCCGCGTATCGTCGGAAGATTTCCTTCGCGGCTGGAAAGCATTTTTGACCGAGGAAGAGAAGCGATTGCGCGAGGATGCCAACGCTTGCGAATCGCTGGACATGACGCCGAGCGGGCGAGCGACGCGCTTCCTGGCCGAGAATCTTCAATACCCGCGGGCGTCGTTCGATGCCGTGCTCTTGTGGGACATGCTCGATTATCTTGAGCCGATGCTGGTGAAACAGATGGTGGCGAATCTGACCGAACTGCTGCGGCCCGGCGGGGTAATCCTGGCGATGTTTCACAGCAAGAAGCCGGAAGGCTTTCAGCGGTATCGAGTGGCGGATTCGAACACCTTGCAGGTGATATCCGCCGCGGTGATCTGCCCGGCGCAAAAGGTTTATCAGAATCGCGAGATCCAGGACCTCTTTTCCCGCTATCGGACCATGAAATCGTTTGTGGGCCGCGACCAATTGCGCGAAACACTCTTCATCAAGTAAACGCCGAAAACCCCAATTTACGCGAAGCTGTGGAAATCTCGCGTTCACCGTCTCTTCGCTTGCATTCGACGAATCGGAGGAGTACAAGCAAGGCGTGAGCTCACCGAGCTCCGGAGGGAACATGACTCCACCGGGCTTAGAGCTGCACCAAAACTGATCACACCGCTTTTGCGGTGCGCGTCGCTCGCGAAACTTACGTGCTTCTAGCGCGCTTCCGAGACGACACAGTCAAGAAACAAAAGGGGGAGCCGCCAGGCTCCCCCCTTTTGCTTTCGCGATGGTGTTTCTCAAATCAGTGTTGCACTGTGGTCTTGTGATGATGGCGATGATGCTTGCTGTTGGTGTGCCTGCGATGGTGGCGATCATGCGAAGACGCCGGATTCGAAGCCTGGGCTTGGCTGGGAGCGGCACTGCTTTGTGAGTTCGATTGCATGGCGCGAGCTTGCTGCACGAAACCGGCAAGCGCCGTTGTTGATACCACCAAAAGGATTCTTACGATTCGCTTCACGACAACTCTCCCAAGTGAAATCCCCTGTGAAACTATTGAATCACAGGTTGGGTAGAAAGTCTCCGGGAATTGCAGTGGAAATTGTGCGGGGAATCAGCGATTGCGGGGGCCGCGACCAGACTGTGGTTTTCTTTATCAGCAAGGAATTTTCAGACGCGTTGTGAGTGCTCCAAACGCCCGGGACTAACCACCAAACTTGAATTGCTCGAGCCACTGAATCGCTTCGCGCTGGTTGGCGATGATCTGCGCCTGCCACACCAAAGCGATGGACATGCAGCTCATGGAGATAACACAAAGGATGAGAACGATGCCGAGGGTGGACTCGTGAGCGGGAACATGGAAAACGCGCTTTAGCCAAGCCATGGTAAGGGATCTCCTAGTACTCGGTTCGATCTGCTTGCCTCGCTCGCGCGAATCCGAGTCGGCAATGCCGAATGCGCAGCAATTGCCAATTAATCTCAGGGCAATCGAGTGGCCAAGATTTTATAAATACGCGAATCTCTCATCTCACGGAAAATAGATGGCTTGTGAAATAGTGCCCGGCAATCCGAGGAGTCATGCAAGCGGCAGTGTGTAAATCGACGCCCTTTTTCGTAACATTTTTCCCACACTTCTAGTTCTTCATGACGGCCGAAAGCAACTGCTCCCACAAATCGGAGTCGTGGAGCGACAGGTGTCTAGCGTGAGGAGCGTCTGGCAGTTCATCGGAAGCCTTTACTACCTTGCGGTCAGTAAGCAGGATGCTGCGTTCACAGCACGGGAAGAGTCCGGCAGCCAAGTCTGGCGTAGCGATTCCAAGGGTATGGGCGTGGTAGCGGAGCGCCCGATCATAGAGTTTTGCCAGTTCACGAATGCAGCGCTGGACGCTGGCGCCGATGGCGGCGGACCAAAGAACGCCGTGCTGGCGAAATTGCAGGTTGCGATTGCGCCCTTCCGCCAGAAAGCTCTCGACTTCTTTATCCGAGGCGCCGGCAAAGAAGAAGATGTCGTCAAAATCTCGTTGCCGGGCAAGTTCGGCTTCCCTTTGCGGCAAACCCGTGTTTTGCATGAGCTCGCGGGGAGAGAGGGAGCGCAAAGTTACAACCGGCACGCCGGTGTCCTGGGAGAGAGTCTGCAGGGCCTCAGAGGCTGCTGGCAGGGCTTCCGCGATGGGAATGCATGTGAAGCGGCCCAGCCGCACGGTGGCGGCCTTCTTGTTTCGGGAGGCATCCGAAACAGGAGTCAGGTGGAAATAGCCCTCAGGCAAATAAACAGCGCAGCCGTCTTCGGCGATGAAAGGTTGGGTGTGGCCATGTTTACGGCGGGCGTCGTCGAACTGAAGACGCGAGCGGCTGGTCAGCCAGACGGCGGGGATCGCTTCGTGATCGAGGGTCGCGGTGAATTCATCCAGGCCATGCAAGCTGTTTCCTCGCAAGGGGATCAGCGAATCGACCGCGATGTAGAGGACATTGGAGGTCTGGCGCAAGCGGACTCCCAACAAGCGGGGACCATTCTAGCGGAATACCGGAAGGCGAACGGCTCCGAAAATAAATAAGGCGGGCAGATCGCTCTGCCCGCCTCATCCCCTGCCCGGCAAAAGCCGCCGGGGCTCTGTTTAGGATAATTAGCTTCCCGACTTGGTGGTGGCAGCAGCCGTCGTCGAATTCGCCTTGGGAATGCTGACGTATCCGCTGATGGTGTTTTTGCCCACCTTGTTGATCACGATTTCTTCCGCAATGTGCGTGCCGGAAGTATAGAAGAAGATCGGCTCGTTCATGGCGCGGTTCTTCTTTTCAAATTGCTTGTCTTCCACGGTCATGGCGGCGCTGAACTGGTTGCGCTTTTCGTTGACGCCCTTCAGTTCGACGGTGATGTTGCCCACCTTTTGCGGCTTGTTCTTGCCGACGATGGTGAACTCCATGTAATCGCGTTCGCCGAGGCGGCGGAGTTGGTCGATTTCATCATGATTGCGCGCGATGAGTGTGCCCATCTCGCTACGAGCCATCTTCAGGTCTTCGCGAGTAGCATCCAGATCGGTCTTGACGCCGACGACCTTGGTGTCCACGGTCTTGACGTCATCGCTGGTGGCCTTAGTCGCGAGTTCAGAATGTACCGAGGTGTCCAGCGCGGTCAACTTGTCGGTAGTGGCGTTGTTGAGCTTGGCCGCTTCCTCGCGAGCCTTCTTGAGCTGGCCCTGAGTAATCTTCAACTTGCCGGTTACAACCTTCAGGTCGCCCTGGAGATCCGTGCTGGCCTTTTCGTCTTGCGCCAGGCGGTCCTTCAACGAGGACATATCCTGCTGTACAGCCTGTTGCGTTGTCTTCAATTGAGCCGCAACGGACTGTTGCGTGGCATCAAGCTTCGAAGAAGCATTCCACCCAAATGCCAGTCCACCAATGGCGATCAAGCCCAGAATAATAACCGCCGGCAGCGTCCAGGCTGGTGATTCGGTGCGCGTTTCCACAATTCTTTCGTCCGACATGATTAGTTTCTCTCCTATCCCCAGATTTGGGGAATTGCCGTTTTAATCGGCCTGTAACCAATAGGTAGCATGCAGCAAGCCAAATGAGGACAGCAGGGTGTCGCTGTAAGTATCGGAGGAATGGACGGTTGTGGCGAGTAGGAAAGGATGAGCCAGTACTAGTCCTAGCAAAGTTTACGCGAACAGAGAGCGAACAGCGGATTTTTTGCTTGGCGCGGAATCAGTCGATCTGGATTCCCAGGGCCCGAAGGTCCGTTTGAAGCTGTTCGGGGAATTGGAACACGATCCCGGTCATGCCCAGGCGTTGAGCCGCTTCCGCATAGGCGGCCACGTCGTCAATATAGATAGCTTCCTCGGCGCGCACCTTGCACGCCTGGAGCGCTTCCCGATAGATCAACGGATCTGGTTTGCTCGTTCCAACGCGGTAGGAATAAATCCGGTTGGGAAAGAAGCGGAAGAAGGGGAAGCTTCCTTCTGCGTAGGCCATGTGCAGGGGGTCGGTATTGGAGAGCAAGGCGAGGCGGTAGTTCTCGGAGAGCTTCTCGAGGAAAGAATCCGGATGGATGGGATCCGGGTCGAGAGCACGATTCCAGACTTCGCAAAATTGCTCGAAAGTGAGCGTCTTGCCAAGGCGTTTGTTTAAATGAAGGTGCCAGTCCCGCGGCGAGATGCGTCCTTCCTGCCAGTCGAGCATCCGAGGGTCTTTTTCGATGGCTGCCCACACTTCTTGAGGGCTCAGAGAGATCCCGGAGGCCAGCCCGTCCATAGCGCGGGAAACATTCACGCGGATCAGCACGCGGCCAATATCGAAAATGATGGCGCGGAACTTCGCGGGCGGCACGGCCTACTTTTCCTCAACCGTAGGTGTCGCCGTGGCGCCCCTGGCGCGCAACAGACTGATTATCACTGGAAGAATGGAAAGCAGAATCACAACCGCAATCACGTAGTGGATGCGCTGGGCGATGTTGGGGATTAGATGCCCGAGGGAATAACTGCCCAGGATCATCGTGCCCACCCAGAAGACGCCGCCGAAGATATCGAAAACGAGGTAACGGCTGTAGGGCATTTTGGCGGCGCCGGCCACCGGAGGGCAGAACGTGCGAATGATGGGAACGAAGCGTGCCAGAATCACGGCGCGCCCGCCATACTTTTCGTAGAAATCATGGGCGCGCTGGAGATGGCTTTTGCGAAAAAAGAGTGAATCTTCGCGGCGATACAAAGCCGCGCCCGCCGACCGGCCGATCCAATAGCCGATCTGATCGCCGACAATGGCGCAGAGCATCACGGGGATAAGCAGCCATTTCAGGGGGATGACGCCGCCGGCGGACAGAATGCCCGCGGTGACCAGGAGGGAATCGCCGGGCAGGAAAAAGCCGACGAAGAACCCGGTCTCAATAAAAACGATGGTGCAAATGAGCGGGGCGCCCCCGCTACGAATTAGTTCTCGGAGTCCGTTGGGGTCGAAAAGCGCGTGGAAGAAGCGAAAGATGGCGTCGAGCACTCGGCGTTGTTCCTCGCGGCGGATGAATAAAGTGAATTTCTAACGGGCACAGGAACGAGCGCGCGCGAACGCAAACTCGAAAACGCACCCAGACCTATACGGTAGCAGAAAACGCCGACATCCTCTCCACATTCATGCCAGAGAAGGATGGGAATGCCAAGAGCTGTGAGCCAGATACCGATGCGCATCATCAGTGTGCCTCCGCGAGCCACAGATAGCTTTTGTCTTCCGCTTCGAGCCTAGCCTGGAGATGCTCGGCAGAGTCAGCGGTCTGCCCCAGCAGTTTTTCAATACGGTGGAGAGCGCGGCGCGCGGCTGCAGCTCCCGCAGCGATGGCTTCATCAGCGCGATCAAAATCGTCCCAGGCCAGGTTTTGCACATCGGGCCGGAGGACGAGGTCGGCGTAGCGCTCCCAGATTTCTAGCTGGTGCTTTTGCGCTGCGTTGACTGCCCGGCTCACGACCTGAAAGATGTTCGTCGGAGCGCCGCGTTGGCCGTCCTGCATACCCACAGAAACGCCGATGACGATAGAAGCACCGAGGTCGCGGGCAGCTTGCGTCGGAACAGGAGCGACGAGCCCGCCATCGGCAAGGCAGCGCGTGCCAATCTCGACCGGTTCGAATAAGCCCGGGAAAGCGCAACTCGCCCGGATCGCGTCCACCAGATTACCTTGTGTGAACACTACCGGTTCGCCGGAAGTGAGGTCCGTGGCCACCACCGCCAGCGGGATGCGGAGGTCTTCAAAGTGGCGCGATTCGAATACCCGCTCGATTAGATTCTCCAGACGATGATTGCTCGCCAAACCGAGGCGGGAAACGCGCCAACGAGCAATGTCCCGGAAGCGCAGCGTGCGGCAAGTCTCAATTATACGAGCGAGAGGCGCGCCGCTAGCGTAAGCAGCGCCGAGAATGCTGCCCACGCTCGTTCCCGCGATGTGAGAAATGGGGATTTGGTTCTGCTCGAGCACCTGCAGAACACCGAGATGCGCAAACCCGCGCGCAAAACCTCCGCCCAGAGCGAGGCCAATGCCTGCCCGGACGGGCATGGGGGCTGCACTTTCGTCCAGGGTTTTGCTCGAAACGTGGCGGTGCCTCGTCATGCCATCAAGATCGCAGGAGGAACATCTTCTACCTATGGGTCGCGCGTCCTTATATAGCGGTACTTCTGTACTGCGATGGAAACTCGCCCTACTTTTCTGCCCCGAGGGCAAACAGTACGAACTTACTAGTCCCGTACCCTCTCTGTACCATTGTGAGCAGCGGTACGCTGCGCGATTCTCATTCCCGTCAGGCTGTATCACCTGAGGGGGCCAAGAGTGGACAACGCGTTCAAAGCTTGGATCGGTCAGCCGGTGGTCCTGCAAGTGGCGCTTGGCGACATCAAGGTGCCGCTCCGCGGGAAACTTCTTAAGGATGGCGAAGAAACCATACGGATGCGCATCGGCGAAGGCTGGGACGTGGACATTTACAAGGCCATGATTCTGGCGGTGGAAGAAGATTCGATGGTTTTACTTCCAGCATGAGGGTGAACGCCATGAAGACACAAGAGCTCAAGTACGTAACCCGTCGCCGCGCAGCGGTACTGTTGGGATTGTCGGAAATGGAATTGACCCGCATCTCGAGCGAATCGGGATTCGGACACAAAGAAGTCGCAGGCGAACACGAGGAGATGTATTTCACCTACGAAGAACTGCGACAGATCTGCATGCTGGCCGTACACCAGGTGCACTAGATAAAAACGAGTTTCCTCCGGCCCCCCTCAGCAACACCCCCACCCCGGGTCGCTCCCCCCAGCGATCCGGGGTTTTTCTTTCTGCCGATGATCCCGGCTGAGTGATTCGCCGTCCTCGAATCGTTCTAGAAAACCTTTGACAGACGGAGTCCGCGCGAAGAGACTTAGCGCGGCACGGAGGGCGCCGGTCCAATGTCAGGTTCAATTGTTCGTAGATGGTGGGTGTACGCAGGGGTGTTGCTACTCGCCGCCACAGCGGGGATCTCGGCAAGGAATGGCGGGAGCAACGCCGCGGAAGCATATGACCTGGTCATCGCCAACGGGAGAGTGATGGATCCGGAATCCGGCTTGGATGCGGTGCGCAATGTCGGAATTCGCAGCGGAAAAATTGCAAAGATTTCAAATGGGCCTCTCACAGGG
>Ga0210409_10006933_pt1 | contig 11753 bp, 14 predicted proteins | sample IncBWH17MmetaG_FD_161649 | JGI IMG/M metagenome (GOLD analysis project Ga0210409, IMG submission 161649) | Forest soil microbial communities from Barre Woods Harvard Forest LTER site, Petersham, Massachusetts, United States - Inc-BW-H-17-M | ecosystem: Environmental > Terrestrial > Soil >...
TAGAGCGCAGCCCTGAAAAGGCTGGCGTCGGCGGTTCAACTCCGTCCCTGGCCACCATATTTTCAATCACTTAGCTCTGTCCCAAACCTTAATTCTGTTCCATTCTGTTCCAAAAATTCCAATTCACGCTTGCCGGAGTTTGCCTCGAATTCTCGGCAATTTCTTAAGTTTGATTGCGAACTGTGCTGGGAAATGTCCTCTGCCAAGCATGGGAGGAGCAGATTCCATGTCCAAAAATCGGATGTGATTGTCTGGCTAGGCGGTGAATTCGCCGCGATCAACGCGGCACCAATCGTGAGCAAGGGAGACAATGAGATTCGCGATCTGGTCGCGAGACAGGAGACGGCGCGGAGGGACTGCCTGCGATGAGCGCGGGGCTCGACTTCACGTGCAGTTCGAGTGCCCGAGAGGTCATCTCTGCAGTCCCGCCGCAGTCTTTCAATCCGACCGCGATGAGTCGGGTGGAGGGGCATCCGGTTGTCCGCATCCCAGAACAACTGCGGCTCCATCGCGCGCTGGAGGAACTCGACTGGACGGGTGGAATAGACGAGTTCAACGACGCTGCCCGACTGAGAAACCAGTCCGCGCCCGGGCCGATTCTTGTCACGACGAACGGGACGATTCTGGCTGGCTTTGGGCGCTGGCGGTTAATGGTGTTCGAGGGTAGGCACGAAATCCACTGCATCGAGTATTCCCTCAGTGAAGAGGAATCTCTACAGTTCATCATCAGCCACCATCAACCCCGGCGCGGAAGGGAGCACCTTGCTGCCGTTAGCCGTTTGGAGGTTCCATGCAAGAACCCGATAGCCGCTGGCCAGCCCATCAGTATGGTTGAAACGGAATCGAATGGTGTTGGTACCTGCGACGACCGTGCTTGTTGGAAGGCGCAGAGTCAGCACGAGCGTCGCGAATCCTCCGCCGATACCGCCGAACGTGCTGCCCGGTGCTGCGACAGTCACCGTGTCGTTATCAAGAGGTATCCATGGACCGGTATTGACCTGGACGCTAGCTTGCTCCGCATACCGCACACCATGCACTTGCAGCCAGAGAGACTTCACCGACTCCACCTGTCCAGGTTGAAGGGTAAAGCTCCTGCTCGCCACCGTGCCATCTGCACCCAAAACCTCGATCGGTAATAACAACCGCTCTGTTGGGACATCCGCAAGACCGATAGGGATCGTCACACCAAACAGAAATATCCCTACCAGCAATCCCAGCCATCTGGGCATGCACAGGGTGCGGCAGAACGCCGTGCCAAACGGTCCAAACCAAGGTGTCCCAATCGTTGGGCTTTTCATGTCGCGCAGACTCGGCTCACTATCGTCTGAACGCTCTTTCAATTCTCTTGCCCCATCATAGAGCCGTTAAGGGGAATTTATGAAGCCAAACTACGAATCGCCCCTCGACGATGGAGAGCATGGTTTGATTTTTCCAGTGAACGGCAAACTTTGACGTCGAGACAACAGATGTTTTGACCAGATGACGCGGAGCGTTGTTCGGTCGAACCAGAGTAATGAAAAGGAAAAACCTCGTAGTAAGGCCGATTGGTCCGCGCCCGTGTGGGGCTGCGGGGTTCCTTTAGCTTCCTGGCTTAGCCGTTGAGGTCTTGCCCCCTCCGCGCTTGAGTACATCGTTTTCTTTACCACGACGTTTGGGCTGAAGCGTCCGCAAGTAGTGAACCAAGTCCCAGGCGTCATTGGGCTGGATCACGTCGGCGAACGACGGCATGGGTGTCCCGTCCAATCCCGTCATGAAGATCCGGTAGAGGTCCTCGTTCGACGAGCCACACTTGAACCGCGAATCGTCGCCTGCATCCGCGAAGTTGTATGGCCGTATCGGTTGGTCCTTACTGTCGGTCAGCGTGGGGGCCGAGGGCCCATCGCCACGTCCTTGTTGCCCGTGACATTTCCAGCATTCCATCTTTTGGAAAAGCTCGTGGCCATGCTCGATGCTCTGTGCTGTGACTGCGGGCTCGGCTGGGATCTTGATCGGCTCGCCTGGCTTCTCGCCTTGCCAGCGGGGAGAGAATGTCTTGATGTACGCCACCAAGTCGGCACGAGTCTGCGCTGGCAGCGGATCCCAGTGCGGCATGTTGGAATTTGTGAAGCCGCGCGTGATAGCGTTAAAAAGGTCCTGATCGGTGGGCAACGTCCCCGTAGGTGTCGAGCGGCATTTAAATGTCGCCGCCACAAAGTCTCTTGGTCTCGGATCAACCCACGGGGCGTTGTCGCCGTTGCCGTCGCCCAACGGGCCGTGGCAGCCCACACAGTAACGGCGATACTCCTTCTTACCCTCTGCCACGTGTCCGGTCAGATTTCCAACATGGGATTCCTGGGCCAGAACCGGGATCGCAACTACCGTCGCAATCGCTAAACTCCCCAACCATTGCTTCCAGTTCACCTTCATGTGAGTTCACCGTACAAATTCAGATTTTCTGCACCCAAAAGCACACGCCCTGCCCGCTCGGCGGACGGCGCGAGTCTTCAGTAGTCGAAATCAAAACCGATCATCAAGCTGCGATTAATGACGTCCGTCTGCGTGAGCGGCGCAAGGTTGCCCATCTTTGCCTGGGCGTATTCGTTGTGGAACGCGAGTCCCGCACGGCTGAGCATGATCGGATACCAGCGATAACCGATCGTGAACGAGTCCACATTCCCATTCTTGCTCAGAATGCTCGGATTGGCCTGCCTTGACACATGGACCAGTTCATATCTGCCGGTGAAGATGAACTGCGGATTCACAGTGTAATGCGCTTCCACGAAACCGCCGTTCCAGGTAGGTCCGGCTGCGCCTGCCGGCAAGCCGCCCGGATTGTTGGAAGGTACGTTATTTCCTAAGAAGATGTTGTCCTGGCCATGCATGTAGAAGGTCTCAACGTCCAAAGCCTTGATGAACCATCAGCCAAATGCGCCCACTCGGGAAAAGCTTCTGTTCCCCTTGGCTTGAACATTTGTCGTAACGCCGCCGGTGGTCGAGGTCAGAAAGTAAGTTGGAGACTCCCCAAAGTAACCGTACGCCCCGATCCGTTGCACGCCCAGTCCCTTGACCGGGAAGCCTTGACTTGCCGTCACGTATGCATCGTAGGTTCGGGCAGTACCACCCTGCCCTGCAGCGGACAGAGCTGGATTTCCGTTCACGCTGCTGAGCAAAGAAATCGAATAGCGGGAGTAGCTGTTCGAATTGTGCCCCGACACTTCTACACCCAACTGGTTCGCTCCTAAGCCACCGAATTCGGTGATGTCACCTGGCGGCGTGAAGTGGTAGTTGTACCAGAAGCCTCCTGTGTTCGAGAGCGTCAGAAAACGTTTCTCGGAAAGCAGGTTGTCCAGTTCAAACTTTCCGAACCTCACATTTAACCAGGGTGAGTTCAGCAGATTGTCGAACCGCACCCAGGCGTTCTCCAGATGGAAGGTTTGGCCCTCAGACATCGACGGTAGGACGGAGAAGGAAATATTCTTGGACAGCGTGCCAGCCGTCCAGATGTCGAGACCGGAAAGGTCAAACCCGTGCGTAGTGATCGATTGCTCGGTCTGCGTAGGGGAGGAGTCCTTCTGTAAACTTTGATTTACGTTTTAGGAACGCAGCCATTGGGGGAGACAATAGAGGCTGGGAAGCACACTTTGGACGAGTTTTTTCAGGCGCCTTTCAGAGCCATTTGACAGTCTGTTCACGACATTATCAATCTACGACGCAAATTGGAAGCCCTTCGAATCGGAGGAAATCCAGTGCTGAAATTTATTGCGGTTACTCTCTTCACAATCTGGATCCTGGCCTTGGTCACGAAGCACACGATGGGGGGTTTTGCACACGTTTTACTTGTCCTCGCTATAGTGGTTGGCCTGATCCAACTCGTTCGAGGCAGCGATTGATCTCCTCGAGAGTCGCGTCAGCGCCTGCCAGTGCCGTGGATGCGGGCGGCGTCGGCCCGAGCGGATTAAGGCTGCATAGGGCTGGGAGACTTGCATAGCCTGCGCTATGCCTTCTGATCGGCGAGCCATTGCAGAGCGGCGAGCGAAATAGCTCCGTCAGCGCCGATGCAAACGAGCCGCCTTAGTCCGTGGCCCACGCGGGCAAGTCTCACTCCTTCCGGTAGTACGCCCCGAGCCGAAAGTAGGCCCAGTTGTCGCACATTTTGCTGTGTAGGAAGTATTGGTTGATAGCTGTGAGTTCGGCTTTCAGCGCGTCAGCCAGGTGCTTGTGCACTTTCTCATTTCCACGCATGCGCGGGATTCTAGCCTGCCAAACTATGAGTTTCAACTCAGAACGCTCGGCAAGTCTGGGTCGCTCGCTTCTCCTAGCTCCAGATACCACATTACTTCTCCGGTCGGCCTTGAGCAGCCGAATGAGCAACGGTTCGAGTGTTAGTAGTTTGCGCGTCCAGATATTTGATCAGGGCAGCTACGTCAGGGTCACCCAACCTTAAGTTGGGCATCTGCACCTGTTTGTATTTGGCATACAGGGAGGTGGCGACGGGGTCGCCATCCGCAACCATCTTGTCCGGTGCCGCGATGAATCGCGCGAGCCAGTCGTGATTGCGGAAACGGGAGACTCCAAGGAGGTCAGGGCCAACGCTGTCGCCATGACCCACGGTATGACAGGCGGCGCAACGCGTACGGAAGAGGTATGAGCCCCTGTCGGCGTCAACGATGTGCGCGTTCGCATAGCTCGTACCCACAGTCTGGTGGCGCCAGGACGAGAGCCAGTCTCCGATCATGACCGCCATGTAGTTGGGATCGTCCAGCGCGCTGTCCTGCATCCATTGACCGGTTTCTTCGTTTCCGAGGGTGATGCTGGTGCTGTGGGCCGTTAGCCCGTTTTCGCCAGGGCGGGCGGCCTGACCGAGTTTCTTCCGTACCAGTTCGATATCATTCTTCTCGCCCGTGAGAAACAGCCATCCCGGTTTGGCATGAAACTTGTCAGCATAGTCTTTGAGCTCGGCAGGGGTATCTCGCTCGGGGTCGATGCTGACGGAATAGAAGAAAACATCACGGCCCACACGGTCGCCGAGCATGCGTTGTACCTGGGCCAGTTTTGCGGTCTCCATCGGGCATGAGTCGCGGCACTTGGTGTAGATGAAATTGATCACTACCATCTTCCCCTTCAGGAGGTCACTGTAAAAGTGAACGGTTTTTCCGTCCTGCGTCACCAGAGGGACATTGGGAAAATAATTCGCGCCCCAAGCGGAATTGTTGTCAGTGGCGGAAGCCAAGCGCACGCTTCCCGAAAACAGACTGACAATCATCAAGATGCTAGTCAGCGCGATGCTCATTGAATTCTTCTGCGACATACCATCCTCCATGACTACATCTTCGGAATACTCGAAAACTTTCAGCCTGCAAAGTTGCCGTTGTTCTTCGTGGTTATGGGGTCTGATTTCGGTTCGTCCTTCATCGCGGATCGAAAACCTCGAATGCCGTCTCCGAGTCCTTTTCCTAACTCCGGGAGCTTCTTCGGTCCGAACATGAGAAGCGCGATTCCGAAAATCACCAGCAAGTGCATCGGTTGCAAAAGTCCTTCAAACATAAGTCCTCCTAGTAGGCTGTAGGCAGAATGGTTGGATCTGTGAACTTCACGCCCTGAGGCGTCGGAACTGGCGTGGGTAAAGCCACGGGACCCCGATCCAATTCCCAACGAATCAGCATGGCGTGATCTTCGTGCACTGTGTTGTGGCAATGCTCCATGAACATGCCCGCGAATTCACGGAATTGAATGCTAATGGTGACCGTACCGCCGGGGTGGAGCCGATACACGTCCTTGCGACCTCGCTCCCAAGGCGGCACACTGCTCGGACTTCCATTGCGGGCCAGCATGATGCTCTCTTCAAAATGAATATGGATGGGGTGGTCCCAACCACCACCGCCGTTGACAAGCGTCCAGATTTCCCGAGTGCCCGGTTTGGGGGCGGCCGAGATCTGGTTATCGTCAGCTGGGAAGCCCTGACCACCATCGGTCCGCACTGTCCAAGGTGCATCATCGGTGCCATTGGAACGGCCGAACTCGAACGTCCTTTCGCGGGCAACCGGGATCTGCGAGACATCAGGATTCGGAATCAAGGTCGTGGGCACCTGGCTAAGATCGGGCTTCGTGCAAGGAACGATCTGAAACTCGAGGAACTTTCCCACGCAGGGATCAGCCGAATCACCCGAGAGCGCTTCTGCCAGCGACACGTTCCGCTTTGGTCCGCGCCCATCTTCGTGCTCGCAGAGATTCACCATCCACACTTTCTGCCCCGGTTTATAGCGAGAAAAGTCAATGACTACGTCGTAGCGCTCGGCAATCCCTTGCTGATCGAGTTCGTTCAAAACCACTGGATGCGGCAACAAGTTGCCATCGTTTCCGATCTGAATGATCGGGGAACCATCGCTCAGCCCGAGTTTGAAGAAGCGTGAAATGCTGCAATTGAGAATACGGAACCGATACTTGCGCGCTTCCACCTGGAAGAAAGGCTTGTAGCAAGCGTTAACTGTCATTACGTCGCCCAGGAACCCATCCAGTTGAAAAATGTCGAAGAAGAGCTGGCCATTACTGTCCCAGGCTTTGTCGGCGACCATCAGGTTAATGTCGTAGTCGAGATTGCCCCAGGACTTTTCGGAGCCACTCGGCAAGCAAAGGTTCACGCCATCTCGGATGGTTTCGTTGCCGCGATCCACAGCGCTGTAAATGTTGAAACATGCAGCATTGCCCTTGTACACATTCTGGGCGGTGTAGCTGAACATGTGATCGTGGAACCAGTGGCTGCTCATAGTCTCGTGCCAGTCGCCGGGAACTTTGGTGTATCCACCGTTGTCGTCAGGACTGCCGGCCATCGGATCGGTGGCATCAGGGTTGATGGTGTCATATCCAGCCAGGATGATGGGCCAGTGATAGTCGTAGAACTGGCCGGGGAAAAAGAACGCGCCGGTATAGCCGTCATTCTCCGCGCCATGGTGCCCGTTGTGCTCGTGAGTGCTGATCGTGTGGCATCCGAAACCGCCGTTCTTTCTCACATCGACCGGAAGCTTATTGTGGTGCCGGAACAGGATCGGCTCGCCATAACGGCCAAGGACCAGTTTGGGCGGGATAGTTCCGTTGAAGGTCCACATTGCCAGTGGGCCTTGTGTAGGCAGGTTGGGATGAAACTTAAAAGGAATGTTTCCGTTAGGGTTTGTCTTAGCGCCTTCCTGGGTAGCTTCGATCGCCACTTTGGGGGGAAGCTTCGCGAAGCGCTGGTGGGCCCAATTCGGTCCAGGCGGTCGACCTTCGATTGGTCCAAAACCTCCGCCTAGCATTGGGTCAACTCGCTGCATTGTCTGATTGCTCTGCACCATGGGCGCGGGACTGAGCGAAGAGACCGGTTTGCGCTGCAACAGTTCCAGACGCAGCATCGGCTGCGTAAATTCGAGGCCGAAGAGGCCAGGACTGCTAGGCGCTCCGGTCGGTACTTCGGCATATGCGCTCGACACGAACGGGTTCAGGCCCCTGATGGGTGCCAATGCGCCCGCAGCCGTGAACAAGCCCCACTTAATGAGGTCACGTCGCGAAACCTGGCCCCATGAGAGCGCCTTGACGATTTCCAGACGATTCTTGCGAGCATCCTCGGCTTCTTGGAGTCTCTTCTTTGAGCTATTCCACGGTAAATAAATGCGGCGTTTCATGACTTGCCTCCTCGTTACGAGGAACTAAATTGCAGGCCGCATGCCAGAGCCGCAGAGCCGGTCCGTTAATGTGCCGGTAGCCACTCTAAGTGGCTGAACAGCAGAGGGTTGTATCCTCTGTTGTTGGAGGGTCGATGTCCTCTTGAGACTGCCTTGCGAGGCCTTCTCTGCTAACGCAACTGTTAATGGGAAGCAGAGTGGTTAGTCATGCGACATGCACTCTGGAATGAAATATGCTAAACACATCGCACGAGGGGAAAATGAACCCCAGGGTCTTCGGCATCTCGGGCCCTTTTCAAGGCGTGACTCATCCTCTGCCTTCCGGAGAGCTCTCTATCGGACGCGACCCGTCCAATCATCTCTGGGTTCCGGATCCGGTGCTATCACGGCAGCACTGTGTGATCAGCCACGATGGCGACCAGTTCCTTATTCGCGATCTGGGAAGCCGGAACGGAACAATTGTGAATGGCCTTACGGTGCAGGAACTGCGACTCCACCAGGGCGATCAGATCTCCATTGGAGATTCAGTCCTCGTCTTCTTACTGGATGCAAGTGAACAAGACGTCCGGAAAAACCCGGTTGAGTTTGTCGACACAATCGTATCGGGGATTGTTCCGACTCCGCTCCAGACGCCGATTTCTTCCCGGCCGCCTGACACGTTGCTGTCACAGACACCTCAGGCACGACTCTCCGCCGGTGACCTGAGCGCTGTGTTGGAGCTTGCGACGCATATCGGCGGAATTTGGGAGTTGGAGTCGCTCCAATGGCAGCTCTTAGGCTTTATCTTCGATATTGTTCCGGCCGAGCGTGGCGCAATCGTGCTATTCGAGGACCCCGACCAGGTCAGCTCCGTAGTGGCTTGGGACCGTATGCGCGGGCCGGATCACCCGGTTCAGGTGAGCCGCACCGTAGTGCAGCGGGTTGTGCGCGAGCGCGCCGGATTGGTTGTGAACGATGTCCTCAGCGATAAAGGACTCTCTCAAGTTCGCACTGTGACTGAATTGCAGATACGATCCGTGCTCTGCGTTCCTCTGATCGCCGCGGGCAAAATATTGGGAACCATATATCTTGACAGCCAGCACCGGACGGACCAGTTTGACGAAACTCGCCTGCAAGTGATGAGCGCCATTGCAGGAATCGCGGCGCTTGCGCTCGGGAACGTTGAACATATTGAGCGGTTGCAAAAGGAAAATCAGCAATTACAAGTGGAAATCAACCTGGAACACAACATGGTAGGAAGCAGTCAAAGCATGCAGAAAGTGTTCCAGCTCATACGTCGAGTGGCACCCACGGAATCCACGGTCCTCATCGAAGGTGAAAGTGGAACGGGAAAAGAACTGGCAGCTCGCGCGATCCACCGCAACAGTCCGCGGGCCGAAGGCCCTTTCGTCGCAATCAACTGCGCTGCTATTCCGGATTCTCTGTTAGAGAGCGAGCTATTCGGACACGAGAAGGGAGCCTTCACTGGCGCCAATGCACTGAAAAAAGGAAAATTGGAGGCCGCCGCCGGGGGAACACTGTTTCTGGACGAAATTGGCGAACTTGCCGCCGGCATGCAGGCGAAGTTGTTGCGGGTTCTGCAGGAACGCGAGTTCGAGCGTGTCGGCGGCACTCATCCTGTAAAACTGGACGGCCGCATCGTCGCAGCTACGAACAGGAGCTTGGCAGACGCCGTCGAAAAGGGCATTTTTCGTAACGATCTGTATCACCGCCTTAACGTCGTAGTTCTGACCATGCCTGGGTTACGGGAGCGACACGAAGATATTCCAGTTCTCGCCGAATACTTCATCGCTAAGATCAGCCGGAAATGTAAGACGCGACCTAAACAACTCTCCCCGGAAGCGAAAACGTGTCTGATGAAGTATCAGTGGCCGGGAAACATTCGAGAACTAGAGAATGCTCTTGAGCATGCCATTGTTCTGGGCTCCAGCAATACCATCTTACCGGATGATTTGCCAGAAGCCATCGTAGAGATGGGCTCGTCGGCCCTCCCTCTGAATGTGCACTATCACGCAGCGATCACGGACTTCAAAAAGCAGCTCGTTCGGGAGGCTTTCAGGCAGGCTAAGGGAAATTATTTGGAAGCCGCCATAAATCTGGGGATGCATCCCAATTCTTTGCTTCGGTTGGTTAGGAACTTGGATCTTAAGTCGGATCTACAAGCCCGATGATCAAGTTCGGTTCGAGATCGGATTGCAACCGAGCAAGCACAGGTGCGCGAACACAGCAATATTTTCGTCGGTGACGAAAACGTCCCAAACCTTGATCGTCCCCGCTGTTGCGGAACTTGAGAGGCTGCTAACTCTGGAGCGCAAGCCGTGGCTGGTCAACGATAGGCAGAAACGGCGGAGTAGCTGAAGTGAAGTCATGGCCGCCGCTGAACCAAATCCAGACAACCGGAGGGCGGATGGAGGCAATTTTAGGCAAGTGGAAAGAGGAAGCCTATGTGCTGATGCGCATCATGATGGGCTTCATGATCCTGCGTGAAATTGTCCATGAGTCTGGCCTCATGGAAAAGCTGAGGGCCAACCACGAGACTCAGACCCTATTTCAGACTTAGAATCGTGAGGTATCCGAAATGATCGTAAGCGGATCGTCTGTCAGATTGCGATTGAAGTCCGAGTGCCGCGCCAATCGAATAAGTGACCGCGCTGAGAGCTGGCCACGTCCACAGTAGCGGACCGAGGCATTGGTTCACAGCACAGGCGTCATAGTCGCTGCGAGTCATTGGAAAAAGTTCGACCCTGAGATGTGTTATCGATGACATTTCCACCGGACCCCAAGGTGTCGCCATGCTCAGAATGCTCAGAATCCCTAAAGCCAGCCAAACCAACCCGGGCAACCAGGCAAAGCATGCTGCCCGATGAAGCATGCGGCGATTCACAAAAAAGCCGAGTATGCTGCCAGGCCACCAGATCGCAGGTCCGTACCATGCAGAGGCTAGGCGGCGAACCGTTCCTTCAGACCCGAGGGCACACAGAACACCATCGAAGGCCAGCCCCGTCAGCATTGAACAGATAACACCACCCGCCATTGCTATCGCAGTATGCTCAACGAGACGTTTCAGGACGTTCGTCAATTCTCCACCTGCATTGGAGGTGTCGCGCCGGAAAAGTGTCCCTAGTGGGGGCGGCGCGTCCTCTTTCTTAAAGGGTCACTCTCCGCAGTCTGCGAGTCTACCAAGAGTCATCGGACGGCTTGTCATAAGGCCGTAAAAAGATTGTCAAGAGATTGGGTCCGTTCAATCGCTTCGCTGACTCTGGCTTTCCAGCCTCGGGGCTAGCTGGTTTTGAGTATTCACTCTGATGGCGGGATCTGATCGAGTCGTGGACCCTGGATTAGGCTAGAATGTGTCCAATTTTCGGGAGGATGTTCATGGGGGCGTGGAGTCCTTGGGGAGATGCTAATTACGCTTGGGTGGTGATCTGCAAGAACAAGAAATTCCATCGTCAAACGAATCTGCTGTACGGGCACAAGATTCCGCTCGGGGAAACCGACGCGGTCTCACCAGCACCTGTCCTGGGTTCCGCGTTCTTGGCACGTTGCGACGAGTGTGGCGAGGAACGTTCTTATGAGCCCGATGAAGTCCTGAGAGTCGAGATCAATCTTCCCGACGCGTTCACGCCACATCCGCTGTTCTCAACGACCTGAACCACGACTTAGCAGGCTAAATACGAGGTCAACGTGCGCGAGTACGACCTAATCGCTGAGTGGTATACATCGGAACGCGTCGATGAGGCAGGGATACCCGAAGCGACCACGCTAGCGTCATCCATCCCGCGCGGATCGTTTGTTCTCGATGTTGGTTGTGGCAACGGTATACCCTGTCATTCGCCAAAATTCTGGCTAGCCGTGAAATCAACAGCTTGCACACTTTCCTCAACCCGCCCATCTGCTATGACTGTTCTCCATGTTCCGCTTCTTCCGGCTGTGGTTAGGACTACTGGCTCGTTGCTTTCGTTCGCATCGCACACTGCTCTTGGAGAACTTGGCGCTGCGCCAGCAACTCACCGTGCTGAAACGCAGGCATCCCAAGCCCAAGCTCAGCCCCCTGGACAAACTGTTTTGGGTCTCCGCTCGGCGATTCTGGTCCGCTTGGAAGAGTTCTCTCATCATCGT
>Ga0210409_10006934_pt1 | contig 11752 bp, 10 predicted proteins | sample IncBWH17MmetaG_FD_161649 | JGI IMG/M metagenome (GOLD analysis project Ga0210409, IMG submission 161649) | Forest soil microbial communities from Barre Woods Harvard Forest LTER site, Petersham, Massachusetts, United States - Inc-BW-H-17-M | ecosystem: Environmental > Terrestrial > Soil >...
GGCGTTGAACGTACCCCATCGCCATGTGGCGAGATCCTTGGGCGCATCTGCATCGTTGACGGCGGCTTCTACGGCCGCGGTGAGCAGTTCGTCATAATTCGAATACTTTTCCGGCAGCCAGCGCTTAGGGCGATGCAGAACGATGTTCTCCAGCCAGACGGATCGCATCTCCCATGAGTAGGTCTGCCAGCATAGGCTTCCGTTTTCTTCCGCCGGCGCGCTGCCCAGCTTTGGTTCGAGGAGCAGTCGCCGCAGTTCGCGGATGGAAGTCTGTGCGATCGTCGGGGCGGCAGACGACGCCAGCATGCGGCCATCCCAACCGCGCATCAAGTCGGCTGCCTGCTTCGCTCGCGCCGACGGCTTGGAGGCATGATCGACGGCATACACGAACCGCTCCGCCGCGAATAATTCGGCTTCGGATTGCACGTCGGTCTGCAGCGAGAGCATGTCGGCGGCGGAAAATTGCCGGCCGGATTCGAGCACGTGATAAATGCGCGCGGTGCGCCACGGCGCTTCCCATTCCATGCTGACGGAATTGGGATAACCGTCAGGCGTGATTCGTCCGTTCGCGGTGGCGATGATCCCCGACGGCGGGTTGTAGATACTGGGTAGTTTTTCAAACGGAATGTAGGAGGTCCACTCGTGGGCGTTGTCGGCGCCGCTCACGGGAAGGCTGCCGTCTCCGGCGGCGCGGATGGGAACCTTGCCGGTGGTGTGATAGCCGATATTGCCATCTACGTCGGCGTAGACGACGTTTTGCCCGGGCGCGTCCAGTTGCGAGAATGCGTGCTGGAACTCATCCCAGTTCTGCGCCGAGTTCACATCGAAGAAGGGGATGCGCAGGCCGTCGTAGAGAGTCCAGCGCAGCGCCAGCGGCCGGGTTTCACCGGGAACGATATCCGTGATGATTGGGCCGTGGCGCGTGATCTTTACATCCAGCGTTACGTTGGGCTTGCCCTTAACCTGAATTATTTCCACGCGATGTTCCGGCTGCACCCATCCTGCCGGAGTTTGATACGCACCCTGGGCGTTGAAATTTTCGATGAAGACGTCGGTGACCGTGGGGCCGACGTTGGTGAATCCCCAGGCGATGCGCTGATTGTGGCCCACAACGACATAGGGCATGCCGGGCAGGGTCACGCCTGCGACATCCAAATTGCCGGAGTGCAAATGAGCCTCGTACCAAAGGTTGGGCATCTGGTGGCCGAGGTGCATGTCATTGGACAGCAGCGGCTTGCCGGTGACCGTGTGCGCGCCGGAGATTACCCAGTCGTTCGATCCGTTGACCGGTACACCCTCTGGCATTGCAGGCATCTGCTGCGTGACTGAGTTGTCGGGGGCATCGTCGTCATCGTCATCGTCCTGATCGTCAGAACCAGCGTTCGCGTCGGGTTCGCTTAGATCTTCGCGCATGACGGTGGGCGGACGGTCGTGCCAGCTGCGATTCACGTACAGATCGGCGGTTAACTCTGGGCCGAGCTTCGCTAGAATTTTTTCGCGGTCGAGCGCGTCGTAAAAGTAGTGATAGTTGAGGTCCTTGACCATCGAATTGGCGACGACCAGTGAATCTTCTACCAGCCACGGCTTTGGGGCGTAGTGCAGGATGCGGAACTCGATGGGCAGGCTCTTGCCGCGCGCTCCGATAAAAGCATTCACCCCGCGGGCGTACGCCTCGAAGAACGCGCGATCGCGCGGATTGGCCATGGCCAGAGATTTCGCCGCCGCGGCGCGCAGTCCCAGAATTCGTTGCTCGCGGTCGATCTTGAGTGTGTCTTCGCCAAGAATCTCCGAAAGTTGGCCACTGCCGAAGCGGCGCATGATGTCCATCTGCCACAGGCGATCTTGCGCGGTGACGTAGCCCTGGGCGAAGAATAGATCGTCGAGCGTGGCAGCTTCGATCGTCGGGACGCCGTGACTGTCACGCGTAACCGTGACCGGGGCAGAGAGTCCGGCGATCTGCAACCGGCCATCGAGTTGGGGCAGGGCCGAGTGAGCCACGAACCAGAGGTAGAGAACGACGCCAGCCAGAATCAGCAGAATGGAGAGTGCGATCCAGCGCAGAATGCGGGGAAGGGAAGAGCGGCGCGAATAAGAGGTACCGACTTCTGCCAGAGTGCTCATGAGGGAACTTTGATTGTATTCCACGTCGCCGGAGGGTGCTCGATTTGAAGTCCTTCACGAACTTCGGGCTCTTCCTTTGCGCGCTTTGCGGTAGAAAGTGTCTTGCTCCAGCGGAGAGCAAAAACTTTGACCGCGAAGTTCGCAAAGGAAGAGCCGCAAAGTTCGCGAAGAAGACCTGGACTGAGGCCCTGCCTGAGACTACGTTTCCGCTGAAAATGAATTTCATTTTCAAGATGCCGGATGCTATTCTGACAGCCGGTTCCGCCCCAACATGCTGCAGAAACGCATCGACGATCAGCCCACCATATCGCGCCAGATGGTGCGTGAAGCGCAGGACATTCTGCACCGCCATCTGAAAGGAGTAGGGCTGAAGCAGACCGCGCAGCGCGATACGATTCTGCGGACCTTCCTTGAAACGCGCGACCATCTCTCAACCGATGAACTGCACCGCCTGGTGCAGAAGAAAGACGCCCGCATCGGCTACACCACCGTCTACCGCACCCTGAAACTGCTGGCGGAATGCGGCCTGGCCAGTGAGGTTGCCTTCCATGACGGCATCGCCCGCTACGAACATCAGTACAACCGCCGCAGCCATCACCACATGGTCTGCACGGAGTGCGGCAGTTCGGTTGAATTTTTTTCGCGGGAAGTCGGCGAGTTGGAGCAGGAAATCGGGCGCAAGTATAACTACCTCACCACCCGGCACACCTATCAGATCTATGGAGTCTGCGAGGACTGCCGCGGGAAGAACGGGAAGCGGGAAGAATGACCGCCGCATCACCACTCTTTTGGGTGGTTGATCTCGGAGGCTGACAATTCCACGCCAGACATCAGGCAGTCCTGGATCGACCCGTTCCGCGAGATCTTAATTTCGTCCGACTCGCTCGAACAGAGTGCCGGTCGGCCCGCCTGATTCGTTGCCGCCGGATAAGCCACCAGTTGATACTTTGTGATGGGTCCGCCGGAAATCTTTGCCGCGCATCCCTGCAGCGCAACGATGTATCCGTTCTTGCGGGCGTTCGCGACTTCGGTGGAGGTTCCCAATGCAGACAGGGCAGACACTGAACAGGTATAGCCCGTGCCCGGATGTGCCTGGGAATAGGCGATCTCGGCGGTATTCATTGCGCGCACCACGGACACGGCAGAGGCTCCACGATCGCCAGGTGTCGCGTATGTCTTAGAGTATGTTCTAGAGCTTCGGACTGCCTGAGCTTCTTGCTGCGCCCGCATCAATCGGGGCACGGACGCGGCAAAGTATACGATCAATCCCACCAGGAAAACCGTGCCGGCGTAACCCAGCACAAGGCCTGTAATGGCCAATCCCCGTCCGGCCAGCTTGCCGCCACTCCTGCGGATTTCCGAGAGCGACAAGTGGCCGAAAATGACGGCGACCATCGCAGCAGGAGGAAAGAATCCGAGGACACCGCAGACCATGCTGAAAATCGCTTTGCCGCTCGTCTCTGGCAGAAGGCCAAATGCGGCGGCAGGATCCATCGGTGGAGTTGCTGCGGTCGCGGACGCACTCCTTCCACAAGACGCGCAAAAAGTGTCATTCTCGGCCAACGTATTGCCGCAACCGGGACAGAACGAACTCAAACTTCCTCCTTTCCTCGCCGGAGACAAATCTTGGGCCGGGTCTACTGCAGCATCTTGCCGTCCTGCAGGCAATCACGCATGGAGCCGCCGGCGTCCATCTTGATGATGGCGGACTCGTCGGAGCAGAAGGCGCGCACTCCGGTTTGATTCGGCGTGATAGGCTGCGCCACGACCTGAAATTTCGTGTTCGCGCCGCCGGGATTTCCCGGGACACAGTTGAGCAGATCGAACTGATACCCAATCTTCTTGCCGCGGGCCAAATTACTGTCAATCAGTTTCTCCCTGCTCAAATCGCCGAGATAGCAAGTGTACCCGCGGTCGGGGTGGGCCGTTGAGTACGCCTCTTCCGCTGTCACCACGTTTCGGACCGAGGCGACCGCCGACGCTTCGTTGGCCGCCATTTTGGCCCGCAGCAGGTTGGGGATTGCAATGGCGGCGATGATCAGAACAATAGGAATCCCGGCAATCCAGATGTAGCCGAGTATTAGTCCAGCGATTGCGATGCCTTCGCCGGTCAACCGTCCCGCGCTTTTGCGAATCTCGGAGAGAGCGAGGTGGCCGAACGCGATGGCGGCGATAAATGCAAAAGGCACAAAAAACAAGAGCCCGCAGATCAGGCTCACGATGGCCTTTCCGCTGGTCTCAGCAGGAGCGCCCGGCGTCAACGGGGCAATGCCGGGAGTCGCCAAAGCGGCCCCAGCATTGCTCCTGCCGCAGACCCGGCAAAACTTGTCGTCCGCTTCCAAGCTATTCCCGCATGCCGCACAGAATGAACTCATGGCCCTCCAATCGAGACGCAATCTCGACTAAAATTGCACGAAACACTACACTTCGCCTTCTTCCGCGTCAATGCTAGATTGGTGGGGCCTGCCCGGGCGGATTTCAAGCGTTGGATTTGCTTTGTCTGTCCAGAGCGCGACAATGAATGCAACCGTTTCCATGCCCCTCTCGTGTCCCGACTGCGAAGCGCGCATGCCGGAGGCCGCGGCGTTCTGTCCCGGCTGCGGACGACGCATGCCTGCGACGTCGATCACGGTGGCGACGGCGAAAGAGAAAGTGGGCTTCCTGCCGGAGAATATCGCCGGAGCGCTGGCCTACCTCACGTTCATTCCCGCAATCGTATTCCTACTCCGCACGCCTTATGGCAAGAACCGGTTCGTGCGATTCCACTCCATCCAATGTCTGCTCTTCTGGGCTTTGGGAGCTCTCGTAGCCCTGGCGCTCAAGGTCGCGGGGTTGCTTCTGTTCATCATCCCAGTTGTGGGTCCGTTGTTCACCGTGTTGGTGTTGGTGCTGGTGGGGCTCGCCGCGGTCGTCGTGTGGCTGGTCCTGGTGGTGAAGGCTGTGCAGGGAGAGATGTTCAAACTTCCCGCACTGGGCAACTACGCGGAACAGCAGGCGGACGCGCTCCAGCCCTGATCGCCGATTCCAAATTGCAGATTGCTTTGGCAGGATTTTTTTGGTACTTTGCCCCGACGCCGCCTGGGCCCGAGTTTCTGCTGCCTACCAAGTAAAGAGTCTGTGGCGACCGAGGAGGACTTTCCATGGCTTTTTGCAGCACGTGCGGTGCACAGATTCCTGACGGTACGATGACTTGCGCGGCTTGTGCGAGCCGAGCCGTGGCGGCAGCGCCCGCTCCGGCGGCAGCCATTCCAGCGCCGGCTGCCAGCTCCGACAATGTCAACGGAATGCTGGCCTATATCACCATTATCCCCGCCATCATTTTTCTGGTTGCGGAGCCCTACAACAAGAGCCGGTTCGTGCGCTTTCACGCCTGGCAGAACATTCTTCTGCATGCGGCCGCGTTCGTCTGCTGGGTGGCGCTTTTTATTTTTTCGTTCGTGTTGGCGCTGATCCCCATCCTTGGCCACTTGCTTGCGTTCTTTCTCTGGTTTGCGTTGATGGTCGTGTTTTTTGTCGCATGGATCATGGCACTGCTAAAGGCAAACGGAGGCCAAATGTATAAGCTGCCTGTCATCGGGGACATCGCTGAGAAACAAGCGAACGCGGTGTAGGTGGCTCCGGTCGGCGATTGTTTAGAATTGATTTCGCGAGTTCATCTGCACTGAGAGTGAACTCGCGTTGTCATTTCTGGTTGCGTTCGGCCAACCTCGTCCTTGACTTTCTTCCTGTAAGCTGTCAATCCTATTACCTTTTACCCACGACCCGGATTCCACGTCAGTAGTGTGGTTTTTGGACGCTGGGAATTTTGCAGGGATCGGGGCATTCATTGCGAGTTCGGGTTTTCTATCACGACAAGTGCTTTGACGGAGCTTCCTCAGCCGCGCTGTTTTCGCGCTTCTACCACGAGCGCATCAGCGGCGACGCCACCTTCGAGTTCACTGGCCTGGTACACCGTGCAGGGGCGCTATTCGACGAGAAGCAGTTCGACGGCGACGAAAACGCCATCGTCGACTTCAAATACTCCAGCTCGCCCAAAATTACCTGGTGGTTCGATCATCACGAGAGCGCCTTTCTGTCGCCCGCCGACGCCGCGCACTTCGAGCAGAACGAGAGCAATCGCAAGTTTTACGATCCCAATTACAAGTCCTGCACCAGCTTCATCGCTATGATCGCGCAGCAGCATTTCGGCTTCGATCCCGCGCCCCTGGCCGATCTGGTGCACTGGACCGACATGATCGATGGGGCGCTTTACGCTGACGCGAAAACGGCCGTCGCCATGGAAGCCCCCGCCATGAAGCTGACCATGGTGATCGAATCGGCGCCGGACCACGGTTTCGTCCCCAATCTCATTCCGCTGCTAGCCACAAAATCTTTGTCGGAAATTCTGGAAGAGCCGTTCGTTGCGCCGTTGCTGCCGCCGCTGCTGAAGCGGCACGAGTTGTCCATCGGCATTCTGGAGAAGCGCACGGAGTGCAAGGACGGCACCATTTTCTTCGACGTCACCGATCACGAACTGGAGGGCTACAACAAGTTTGTGCCGTACTATCTGCATCCCGAGTCGGTCTACAGCGTGGGCCTGAGCAAGAGCAGCTTTCGGGTGAAGGTCTCGGTCGGATCGAATCCCTGGGCGCCGCAAGAGCCGGAAGTGAATCTGGCCCGCATATGTGAGCGCTACGGCGGCGGCGGCCACGCCCGGGTTGGCGCCATCTCGTTTAACGTCAACCAGCACGCTGCGGCGATCCGGGCGTCGCAGGAAATCGTCGCCGAACTGCGCGCCGCGATTCGTAAGAAGAAAGTGTGAAAGATAGCCGGTCCTCTACTTTGCTGGCGCGAAGAAATAGTAGTCCGCGGTGTAGGCGATTTTGCTTTCGGCGTCTTTGTGTTGCTCGTCGCAGCCGTAGGACTGTGGCTTGCCGCCATGGGTGTGGACGCGCTGGATCGTCGTCACATTCGCGAGCAAGCCTTTGCCCGCGTGACTCACCACACTCACCAGCAGCCACGGAATTGAATCCGCGTCGAGCGAGTCGACGTGAGCCGCCGCTTTGCCGGTGACCTCGCTCCCATCTTTCAGCTTCCACGTTGGGCCTGCGGAATGCTGGCCAATCACTTTATCTTTTCGATCGCGGAGTTCAGCCTCGGGAGCCTTGAGGGTCCACGAGAATTTTCCGTCCGCTCCCGCCTGGCAGGTATAGATCTGCGATCCGGTGGCCGCGGCGAAAAGCACAGGCTGTTCACCTTGAGGGACCTGTATCGCATCCGGCACGTCGGGCGCGGATTCTTTTGCGGGTGCGTCCTTCTGGGCCGCACAGGGTAGAGTGAGAAGCGCTGCTGCGGCGATCAAAATGAATCTTCGCATCATGGAATTCTAGCAGGACAAATTTTGGATTTTTCGCGGACGATCCCAAACACAGTTTTCCTAAAAGAAGAGCTTACGTGAACAGGCGCATGAAGCCGCTTGCGGGCAGGTCGGCGGAAAGGAACTGCGATTTTAGCCCAGTAGTCCGCGCGATGGCTTCGGCGGCGAGGTAGCCGCTCCGGACGGCGCTTTCCATGGTGGCGGGCCAGCCGGTGGCGGTCCAGTCTCCGGCGAGGAAGACGCGCGGCCAGGCCGTTGAAGCGGAAGGACGGTAGGCGTCGATGCCGGGGCGCGGCGAGTAGGTCGCGTTCACTTCTTTGATGACGGTGGACTTCACGAGATTGGCATCGCGTGCTGCGGGGAAGAATTCTCGGACTTCGGCCAGCGCCAGGTCGACGATCTCGGCGCGGGATTTGTCGATGAGTGTTTTTGAGGAGCTGACAACTAGTTCGATGTAGCTGCCGGTTGCGGCGCCGGCGTCCTGCGTACGCATCGGTTGAAGTCGGGACTTGTGGAACATCCACTGGATAGTTCGGTCGAGGAGGACGGCGTGGTCGAGATCGGAAATCTGCCGGTCGAACCAGAGGTGGATGCCGGTGATGGGGGAATTCTCGAAGTGAGTGATCTGCTCGCGAAGCGGTGCAGCCTCGGAAGAATCGGGAAGGACGCGGGCTAGGGCGTCGAAGGGTAATGCGATTACTAGGAAGTCAAAATCCCCACTTCCCACAAAGGACGCGAGAAATGGGGCACCCTCGGATTGATTTTCTTTCTGGTCGCGCAGGCGAAGCTGAATTTGTGATGAGTCGGCGGTGAAACCTTCTACAGGCTGGCGGAAGTGCAGCACGCCGCCCCGGGCGCGAATGTAATCTCCGGCACGATTGTAAAGGTCGGTGAGGGGAACGGTGGGAACGCCCATGTGGCGAGCGCCAGGAGATTTCATCGATTCACGGATCACCTGCGCCGCCGCGGAGATGGAAATCAGGTCGAGTTCTTCACTGAGGGCGCTGATCAGGATGGGATTCCAGAAACGCTCAACTGCATTTTTCGTTTGGCCGTGTTGCTCGAGCCAATGCTGGAAGCTTTGCCCGGTATCGCGCTGCGGGCTCAGCGTGAGCGGGATCAGGGCTCGCGAGATCGACAATTTGTCGGCGGTGCTGAGGAAAGAGAACTTCCAAAAACTCGGCGCGGTGTGCAGCGGCGCGGGAAGAAATGACGACGTCATCGTCGAGATGCGGCCGCCGGGTTCGATGAAATTCATCTGATCGTACCAGCGGATTTGATCAGCGACGCCGATGCGATCGTAAAACTCGATGAGGTTAGTGCACAGGCGGAAGAGGACATGCTGGCAGTTGTCGACGACCTCGCCGGTGCCGGGATGCTCCCAGGATGAGGCGCGTCCGCCGAGGAAGGGCCGCTTCTCGAAAAGCGTGATGCGGAATCCGGCGTCGGACAGGGCGCAGGCGGCGGCGAGTCCGGCGAGGCCGCCTCCGGCGATGGCGACTGTGGGTTGGGGGGTGGAGGGAGTCATCAGAAGTGAGCACTCCCATGTTTCGCAAAATCGGCGAGACCTGGGGCACCCACGATTTTACGTGATCCGCTTCAGGAAACCTTTCCCGAGGATGCGGAGTTTCTCTGTCGTGCTAAGGCTCACTTTGGCGGTGAAGACGTCGTATTGTTTCTCTGCGATTTTTTCTAGCAGACGCCGGTAAATGGTTACAAGCACCCACAGCCCAGGCTGGCTGTCTTCGGAAATGTAGGGGATCAGGGCGTCGCCAGAAGCGTAGAACTCCCGGGCGCGCTCGGCCTCGAAGGCCAGCAACGGACGGAAGCGCGCCGGATCTGGAGTCGCGAGCAGTTCCGCCGCAGACAGATTGAATCTGGCCAAGTCTTCTTCCGGCAAATAAATCCTGCCCATGCTCGCGTCTTCTTTGACGTCGCGAACAATGTTGGTGAGTTGGAACGCCAGGCCGCAGCGCTCGGCCAAAGGCTCGGCTGCCGGGTCGCGATAGCCGAACACGTGGATGCAGACCAGGCCCACAACCGACGCCACGCGGTAGCAATAGAGCCGCAAGTCTTCGAAAGTCTTGTACTGGATGGTGACGCCCGGAGCGGTGCTGGTTTGGGCGGAGGCTTCGGCTTCTTCCACATCCATGGCGGTGCCGTGGGCGAGTTCGTCGAGCAGCCCGGCCGGAATTTGATAGCGTCGCTGCGCGTCGATGAGCGCGAGCAGGATTGGGTCGTCGGTGGGCTGGCCTTGCTGGGCGCGGTGAAGGGCGTCGAGCCAGGTGTCGAGCTTCTGGCGGCGTTCCTGCATGCTGAGCGAAGATTCGTCAGTAATGTCATCGCAGCGGCGCATGAACGCGTAGACGGCGCACAGGGCTTCGCGCTTGCGACGCGGCAGAACGAGGAACGCATAATAGAAATTCTTGGCGGCCGTGCGCGTGATGCCACGGCAGACGGAATAGGCCATGGCCAAGGTGCGCGGGGCGGGCGTCCAGGTGGCGATGGCCTGCTGGGTGCCGGCGCTCATGCTTGGTCACCCCTTGAAGCCTGGCCACCCCTTGAAGCTCCAACGCTCCCGAAGAGTTTGCCGACGGCAGCCCGGGCTACCAGAGCCAGCTTGCGACGTTTAGAAATTGCCGGACGATTTCCCAGGACGGCGTAGTGCTGGTTCGCAATCGCGCGCAGGACTTCCTGGCCGCCACGGCTGAAAAGATCTAGATCGATGGCGAGTTCGCGATCGACTTTCGCGATGAGCGGAAGCCCTTGACCGAACCAATCCTGTGCCCGGTCGACTTCAAACTTCATCATGTCGCAGAAGGCCGGAGTGTTCCGGTTGCGGGCGATGTTGTCTTCGCTCACATTGAATCGGCGGAGGTCTTCGAGCGGAAGATAGATGCGGCCCTTGGCGTAGTCCACGCTGACATCCTGCCAGAAGTTGGCGAGTTGCAGCGCAGTGCAGGTGAAATCGGAAAGACCCTGTCGCTCGGCATCGCGGTAGCCGCACAGATAGAGCACGAGATGGCCTACCGGGTTGGCGGAGTAGCGGCAGTAGGCGAGCACGTCGTCGAAGGTTTCGAAGCGCGTGACGGTTTGGTCCTGGCGGAAGGCGGTCAGCAGATCGGAGAATTCGTGCTTGGGAATGTCGAATTCGCTCACGGTCTCTGCTAAGGCAACGAAGACGGGATGTTTCGGAGCGCCGTTGTAGCACACATCGAGTTCTGCTTCCCACTGGTCGAGAAGTTCGAGCGATGCGGCGGTGTCGCCGACTTCATCACCGAGGTCGTCGGAGATGCGGCAGTAAGCGTAGACGTTGAAGAAATGCTGGCGCAGGCGTGCAGGAAGAAACCAGCTGGCGACGGAGAAATTTTCGTAGTGGCTGCGAGCCAGCCGCGCGCAGTAGTCGCGAGCCTCGGCGAGCGTGGGCGCAGTTGCGGGAATCGCGTAGGCGGCGGGGAGACGGCTCCAGCCGAGGGAGGCGGGGGACGGCGGAGCGGTTTGGGTGGCGAGTTGGGTCACGGGGTTAGAAGAATTGTTGATTGATGATCTTTGATTGCTGATTGAAAACCGGACTGAGTGCATCGTGGTTCTTCAATTCAACAATCATCAATCTAAAATCAACAATTGTATTTCCAATACAACGGCTTGTGTCCTGCGGTCGTTGGCTGCATCGGCGCCTAGTGGCCGGGGATGATTGCGGTCTTGATGTCTCCGCCGCGGTTCAGCATGTGACGCAGGACTTGCTGCAGGCGCGATAACGGCGCCTCCCCCGTAATGTAGTCGGTGGGACGGATCTTCTTGGCCGCGATCAGGCCAAATGCACGGCGTACCGTTTCCGGCGTGTGGTGGAAAGTGGCTTTGAGAGTGATTTCGGAATAGTGAAGGCGATTGGTTTCGAGCTGCACTTTCGTCCCACTGGCGCAGCCGCCGAAGAAATTCACAGTGCCGCCTTTGCGGACCATATCGACGGCCCACTCCCACGCTTCCGGCTTGCCCACGGCTTCGATGACCACGTCGCATCCTCGCTTCTGCGGAGAAAGGGCGCGGACGGCCTCGACTACACTCGGTACTTTTGTGGTCTGGATAATCTCGTGTGCGCCCATCTGTTTGGCGGCTTCGACCTGGCCGTCGCGCTTGACGACCGAAATTACGTTGCAGCCGATGGCGCGGGCGACTTGGACGAACATTAATCCAATGGGGCCGCCGCCGAGGATGGTGACGGTGTCACCGATCTCTACCCCGGTTTCATGCAAACCGCGAAGCACGCAGGCCAAG
>Ga0210409_10006935_pt1 | contig 11751 bp, 7 predicted proteins | sample IncBWH17MmetaG_FD_161649 | JGI IMG/M metagenome (GOLD analysis project Ga0210409, IMG submission 161649) | Forest soil microbial communities from Barre Woods Harvard Forest LTER site, Petersham, Massachusetts, United States - Inc-BW-H-17-M | ecosystem: Environmental > Terrestrial > Soil >...
TAGCCCTCCGATTGGAGGATACGGATACGCTCGGCGTGCGGGATGCCAAGTTTGATGAGCTGCCTCTCGCGCTGCTTACGCTGCTGGTCCGGGAAATAGATGCCCAGGAGGCCGGCGGCACCGCTTAGAGCGTTAGGCGCGTTCGTAGGAAACGGGAAATGCGTGAAGCCTCCGAGCGCACTTCCGCCTGGGAAGAGACGTTGTCCCTCTTGCGCGGCGAAGTCCATGATGCGCCCGCTCTGTTTTGCCAGAAGCGCTCCCGGCACGATTCCAACCACGCCCGAACTCGAGGGTGACGCGACGTACTTCAGCGGATCGGCTACAAGCTCGCCGTAATCTTCGAGGGGTGCCGCTATGTTCAATCCCGTCTTCATCGTCGGATCGGTGACGTCATCGGAGATAACCTGATTAGCGCGAGCATAGAGCTTGGCGCTACCGGGCTGCTCACGAATCGCTTTGGTCATCGCTTGGGGAACGATGCCTAGCCTCCATGCCGGGAACGCCGCTCCGGCGCGATCGCGAAGCTCTCGAATCAGAGGAGCCTGATTGTGATAGTCGCCCAGAATATCGCGGACCTGGCCGGCCATCTGAAAGCCCGTCATGCCCTGTTGCTTGAGCGTGTCCGCGAGCGAGACGCGCATCGCAAGATCATAATCGTCGAGAGCCTCACTGCTCCACTGGCCGACCCACCCCCAAGGTGCTTGATGTGCGGGGTCGCGGAAGTACAGTGTCGTCGCGCCGGTGTTCACGAGTTCCTGAATCTTGGGCTCGAGTGCCGATGGCGTCTTAGCGCGCCTAGCCTCTCGAAGCTGCCGGTAATATCCCCACCCACGCTTTACCGTAGGCCAGCCATTCGGCCCCAGAAGAGCTAGAAGCGTGACGTTTTTCATGTGCGCGAAGGGGAGAATAAACAAAGCCTCGCGCTGAAGGTCGGTGAAGAGGCTGAACATCGACTTGCGGTATTCCGGCTTATCGGCGAAGAGGCGCTCCTGAAGCGCTTCCGGCATCTCGACGCGGTTCATCCGGTCGGCCAGCTCTTGAGCGTACGAGACGACTTCCTTATCGGCCGCTTTGGCGGCTTCCGCGGATTCGAGCTTGTTAGCCGTCTGCTGCGTGGATTTGATGACCTTCGCGAGAGATGCTTTTCCCTCGGCAGCTGCGTGCTGCGAAGGGTTGAGAATGTGCTTGAAAGAAGCCGCGCCAACTTGTGGGGCGCTGGCTTCTGTGAGGGCTCCGGCGAGCCTGTCTTGTCCGCGCACCACACTCTTGATGCCGCCTTTGATCTCTTTGGGGATCGGAGGCGTCTTCTTGAGCTGGCCTTGGACGTATCCGAGCGAAGATCGGAAGGTGTCGCCCATCTCTTTGATATTCTGAGCGATATTTGCAGGTGATCTTTCAGCCATTGGAACGTCGTAGCGCTTCGCGACTTCCTCGACATTCTGACGCGCGGCGCCGATCGTATTCATCGCTTCATCGAGCATCTTGACGGCTTCCCGCTCGGGGAATTTCTCGTTGTGTTTAAGCTTGAGCGCCTTTTTCATGGCCTTTTGGACGTCGCTCACTTCCTCCATGGAGTACGAAATATCGCCGATCGACCCGCCGCCCTTGACGTTCGTGGGCAGATCATAGTGGCCCGGCAGGTCTTCGGAAACGACAGTGAGGCTCGTGCCGGAGGGATGATCGAGGCGATGCGCGGCGATGCGGTGGAGCAGATCATCGACACTCTTTCCATGACCGCTCTTGTATGCAGTCCCCGCGATGCGCTTCGCAGCGAGATAGGCGGCTTGGAGCTGGCGTACGTCGTCACGCAGCTTGGGAATGTCCGAGCGATACCCGGCACGCACGAGCTGATGGTTCTCAAGCGCGTTCCCGAGTTTGGAAGTACGTTCACCCTGCTTCTCAAGCGCTTCCGTGATCTTGAAAAACCGGCTGAATTGCTGCTCTGCCTGCTGCGCTGCTGCCTCTTCGGTAGCTTTCTGCGTGTTCTGCGCTGATTGCCGCATGAGTTCGGAGAGGCGCTCGACGTTGGTGACGGTTTTCTTGCCTCCTTGGAACCTCGTCTTGAGGGCAGTCGTGTTCAGGCGATGCGCGCCGGTCGGCGGCTTCACCGGAACGCCAAAACCATGTTCTTCGATGTTGAGTTCGCGCGCTGCGCGTCGGAGTGCCGTCGCCTTGGGGCGGTTCTCCATGAAGGGCTCAAGAAATTCGAGAGTCTCTCCCTTTTGGGGAGTCTTTTTGAGCGTTTGCTCGCGAAGCGCGGCGGCGCGCTCCTCAGATTGCTCTTGGAGCTTTTGAAGCGCTCCGTAGCGTAGCGTCCTCTTCTCGTTCTGCCCTATGCGTCCGACAAGCGCAGCGATGAGGCGAGGGTCGCCCGTTTGAAGCGCGGGCTCTAGAAGCGGAAGCGCTTCATTTCGCTCGCTGGCGGCTTGTTCAAGTCGCTCTCCGGTGCGCCCGATATCTGGAGGTGGCAGTGAGCCCGTATCGCGCAAGATATCATGCCGCGGTCGGTAGTATTCTTCGATGCGAACACCACGCGCAAAGCGATCGCGAAGACGATCAGCCAACGGCATATTGGGATCAAGATTCTTACCCGGAAGATCGAACTTGGCTTTCTTCTTGCCTTGAGATAGGTAGTAAATCGGCCCCTTCGATTGCGCGATACGATTGAACTCATCGGACTTATCAACTGGATAGATGTCGTGTGTCGGCTCGTAGGCTTCGCGGAATTGGTGAAGGACGTTGAGCACGGGAAGATTACGCTCTTCTTGCGTTGGAACGTATCCCTTAGAAAGAGCGAGGGCGCGCACGCGAGGCGTTCCCTCGTGGTACGCCCGCTGAAGCGTTGCTTGACGGATTTCCGGAGGGAATGCCTGGTCATGTGCTTTGAGCTGTTGCTCAAGAACGGCGCGATCGGCATCGAGTTTCTCAAGGCGACCCTGCGGCCATTCCTTGAGCAGGCCAGGAGTGAGCGCTCCTTGTTCGATGCGCTTACGCATACGCGGAGGTATCTGAGCGAGATTCCGCCCAATCTCACCTTTTAGGCGATCACCCTCTGCTTCCCACGCCTCTAGCGCCGGACGATTGCGCTCGACGAGCGCCGTGTATTCGTTCTCGGCAGCCTTGCGTCGATTGAGCGCTGCGATCTCGTGACCCTTGACGATGTCCTCGCCTTGGCGCGTCACGCCTTTGCGAAGATTGTAGCCTTCGACGATGCTCCCCAAGGCACGATTCTTGGCAGCACCAAGTTGACCCGGAAGCGCTGTCACCGCTTTCTTGATCGCCACAGAAGGCTTCTCTGATGGAGCAGCTTCCAGCTTGAAGAGCTTCTGGAGCTTCGGCTCCACGAACCCTAACGCTGCGTCGAGACCCTTTCCGGCGGCGCTTATAACGGGTGCTGCCTTTTGCGCGATTGGCCCCACGGCTTTGCTCAACGGTCCCGCAAGCTTGCCGCCGTATTTGAGCGCGCGTGCGCCGATGTTAAAGACGTTGGCTCCTGGAACGACGGTGCCGGGGTCGTTGATCGTTTCGAAGAAGAAATCTTCGGGGACGCTCAACCAGGGATTCGAAGGCGTCGGCCATCCCTCGAACTTCTCTGCTTCATGCGTGAGGTCGATCGTGTGTGCCGGGTCAAGCATGGCCGGAATAGGATTGCGCCCGAGAAGCGTCGCCAATCCCAGATTCCCGCTTGCGTTGAGAGCCGTGTTTATTCCGTGCGCGACCGGCGTATTTTCCGCCCATTGCCCGAAGGCTTCGAGGCGCTGAAGCGGCGCGATGTCACGAGAGGGCTTTGGCTTCCCAGCGATCGGAGGCGGAGCTACCGTGGGGGCTTCATCAAGCGGATTCGTCCGTGATTGTCCACGAGCAGCGCCGCTGGACGGAGCTTCATCCAGAGGATTCACGAGCGGTTAAAACCCGCCGCCCTGCATAGGCAATGCGTGAGAAAGAGCGGCCTTGATACGTGCTTCATTCCAAGGCGGATTAGCAGTTCTTCCAAAATCCATGATCTGCTTATCTGAATAATTTTGAAGACGTAAATCCTGGACTTTTCGCACGTCTTTCATGAGCTGCTGCACGTCGAACGGAGGTTGCGTGGGCTGATGCCTATTCACGTTGGGAATCGGAATCTGCTGCCCATTTGGCATCGTGTAGAAGACGTTGTTTACGACCGGCGCTGAAGGCTGCACGTCTTGTAAGTACGTCTCGGGCTGAGGAGGCGCGTTGGGGTTGAAGCCCGGAACCTCAGTGCCTCCAAGATACGCTTTCTCCTGCGCGTTGTAAGACTCTACGGCAGCGTGATATTGCGCCATTGCAGTGTTGTAGGCTTGCTGCTGCCCTTGACCATTCGCCGCATTCAAAGCGGTCATCGTTGCGATAAGCTCTCGCTCTTGAAGCGACATCCTTGAAGACGAGAGCCGCTGCTGTGCGCCGATCTTCGCCGCTGCTATGCGTGCCCGCGCACCAACATCGGCTCGATACATGACGCCCTGAAGCGACATCTGCGCCTTCTGGAGATCGACGCCGAGGCGATGACTGTAATACCCCGCCTGCGCTTGATCGAGCGGGAGCTTCCCCTGAAGCGTTTCCGTTCCACGAGCGCCATAATATCCGCCCATCGCAGCGCGCTCGGCCCCAAGGCCCTGCTGCCCCGCGATGCCGACGTAATCTTTGACCACGTCGTGACGATTGGCACCAGATGCCTGTTGAGCAACCTGGAGATCGTAATCAACCTTCTGCTCGGGCGTAAGCGGGGTTCCGTGGTTGAGCGGCGGCGGCGGAAGCGTGAACGGGAATAGCTGGTCCGTCGCAGGGTCGATGCCTTGCGCTCGAAGAGAGGCGTTGTCGAGCTTCTGGCGCTGGCCGAACTCTTGCTGCTGCAAGTTATAATTCTGCTGCGCCTGCTGGTTCTCGAACTGCTGCTGCTCACCGGCGGCTCGCGCACGGTTTCGGGCGCCCATGTAGGTCAGGAGACCTGTGGCAAACGAAATTTTAGTACCCTCCCCCGCCTGAGTACACGTTTCCAAAGTTCCCGTACGCGGGTGTCGGAGACGTGTTCTCCTGAACGCCTGTCGGCACGTTGCCTAAGCCGTAACCGCCGCCGCCGCCAGCGCCGCCACTAGGAAGCGGTGGAACGCCGCCGCCAGCGCCGCCAGCGGCTCCAAGCGCGCCGTAGAAATCGCTCAACGACTGATTGTAAGCCCCGGTCTGCGCTCCCGCCTGGCCCGCTGCGCCACCGCTCAGGAGATTCCCATACTGTCCGAGCGCCTGCGAATACAGCGGCGCAAGCGCTCCCGCAAGCGTCGAAGATTGGTCGGCTGCAAGCTGGCTGAAATCATTGTTAGCCGCCCCGCTATGCGTGATGCCCATCGCGGCTTCGCGCGCGGCGAGGTTCTGATTCTGCTGATTGAAGCGCGGCTGAAGCGCGGCTTGCTGCAAGTTCCCAAACGTCGTCGCTGCCGGGCTTCCCGTGGAGTTGACGAGCTTGTCTTCCGCAGGCCCATACGCGCCCTGGTAGTACCCCCCGGCTTGGTTTGCGTTGTAGCCCGCGCCGCTGACGTCTTTGACGAGCCCGCCAAGAAGGTTAGCTATGAACCCCACAAATCACCGATCCTCAAACACGATGCGCGTGCGGACATACCCGAGCCCGCTCAAAAGAGCCATCATTGGCCGATTCTCCAAATGCACGGAGCCGATGACGCGAAGCCCCTTGCGCTGCGCGTGCTCAACCATGTGCCTCATGAGCTCAACTACAGCGCGCTGCGTGCCAGCGATATGCACGATCTCTTTTGCATCGCTGCCGGTCATGAAATCATACGCGCCCCTGTACGCAGCTACGCCCAGGGGCTTCTCGACATCGCCATATAGAAGCCAACTCAGCATTGAGGCTTCGTTCAAGGTGGGCATGCGTTTCATGCCCATCGCCGCTTCAACGTCATTTGGCAACGAGGGCAGCAGATTCGCAGCGGCAAGCTGTGCTATGTGCAAGCAAGGGACTTGTCGAATACGCCGATCTACCCGCGAGGCAATCACAGCATCATGGTATGCCCAAGTGGCCCCAATGGCCCTGTAAAAATACTTTTAAGGAGTCTTTCAAAATAACGTAACTTTGAAGGGGCACTAACTAAAAAGCAGAAGACCCTGGATATTCTACTCCCCAAGGTCCCTAACGCGCTTTTTGGCCGTAGGGCCTTATGGCGACATAGCTTCCTGCGCTGCGGCTATACGGCGTAGGTATTCCCCATTGGTTTGCTCGGCGGCGTGCTTCCAGCGATAGCGATAGCCGGGAAACGTCTGAGTTCGTTCGATGATGTTCATCTTCACGAACCGTAGTAAGTGCATTCTGGCGGTTCGGTCTGAGACCTTAGCCTGCGCCGAAACCTCTTGGCTAGTAAGCCATACGCCTTTATTTTTTCGTAGCACATCAAGGATACGTATCTCGTGGGCACTGATCGTTAGGCGGTCCATTACCATATTATGCCAGGCAATGCCAGGCACGTCAAGGCAACGACGGGCGAGGGCGATGCGTCTCTTTCAATTTGGATGCCCTAGAGCAATGATATGAATTACTCGATTGTCCCCCGCATTATGGCTAGAAATTTTCGCAGCAAACTGAGAAGTCGGCTCTGCAAGAAAGAGTCTCGAATCAACTGCGCCAGCACCGACAGGCAATACACTAATAATAGGCGGATTCACGTAAGGAATTGGAAAGCGCCACGTATACGATCCAGCCACTAAAGAGGCTATCGTGCCTTGTAAGACGGCACTTGTGATCGCCGTGGTGCGGCCTCCAGCCGAGCCTTGGGCATTCGGAGCCATGCCTAAACTCGTTGCAAGAAAACTCGGTTCTAGCAGCTTGACGAGTTGCGAGACGGTGAGCTCGCCGATCTTCTTCCCAGGGTTCATTGATACGCTTCTTCCAAAGCGTCAATGGTTATCCCGGCCAACTCGAACGCGGTCTGATTGCTCGTGTTGCTGATATTGAACATATACTTGTAACCCTTGAGGAATGGATTAGCCTTTACGACGAGCACTTGACCCGCTTCCTGATTCGCTGTGCCAACGGTTAGCGGAGAATTGAAGGACGCGGGCGGGTAAATCGTGCTGGCAACGCCGTTCACCGGGCCCGAAGCGATAGCTTGCACGACGAAGAACGCGCCGGGCAGCGTCTCAAGATCGAGGTACACCCGATGAAGCTCTTTGAGAAGAGACGGGCTTCCCATGTCGATCCAACCCGTCTGCACAACCCACGGGATAGAGACGCCCCCTGGGTCTTGCGTGGCGTTCTGCCCATACTGAATCACCTTGATCGGCGAATTACCAGGCTGCTGCACCCAATACAGGGTCGGCACGTCAAGGCCGCTGCCCGCGGTGTTCTCGCCTCCGGGGAACGGAATCCAAGCAGCGACACTCCATCCGAAGCCGTTCCACGTAGACCAGGCTTCCGCCTGAAGCTCCTGACTAGCATCCTGATCGAACACCATGACGTTATTCGCGACGCCGCCGCCAGTGTCAACGGCGAAAAGCGCGACGTTGTTCAAGAACGTCTGGATGGTTTGCGCCCCTGGTAGCGGGAAAGACCCGTTGAGCGCCACCTGCATCGAAAAATCACCGGCAACGGCGCGAATAAGCTTCTGATTCCCCCCGGATATTTTGCCGGAGGTGATCGGGATATTTCTTCCAATGGGCTCCGGCTGCGTCGCTCCTACAAAGAGACGATTGAAGCTGCTCCCACTCCAGAAAACGATCGTGTCGTTCAAAGCAGCCGCACATCCCGGAGACGGTATCCCGTAGCTCCTCAGCGCCGGCTGGACGTTGAACTGATATTCACCCTGCTGGAAATCGTAGCCCGCGATCGCGTAGACGCTGTTCGATTTGAACACGTAGAGCACGTTGCCGATCGGGATGCACGTCTGAATGCCGGGGTCTCCATCGCCAAGGCCGATCGCATACGGCCCATTGGAAACCATGAACGCGAAGCTCTCGGGCATATTGAGGTCTGAAGCATAGAGCGTGTTCGGGAAAGCCGGATCGCCCCAAAACCAAACGTGATTATGCCACGTCACGCAGCCGGTGAACGGCCGGGTGATCTGATACGAGAGCGCGGTGAGCGTCGTGCCGTCGTACTTTAGCGGTCCCGCCGTCCCGCCGCCACCCCCCGTAAATGCCGTGGGCATCCCAACTGGAGCTGCGTTCTTGATGATCTGAACGGTGTAAGCATTCCCGCCGACGCCACTCACGAGCGCGCCCACGTCGATGTTTCCAGCCTGCGCGAACGCCTGCGCTAGGAACGGCGTGCCGGGGGCGACCGCGGCGGAGACGTTGAGTGCCTGTACGAGCTGAAGCGCGATGGACTGCGCATTATCGGTTGCCAGAACGACGTAATTGGGCGTTGTGACCGTCGCAGGGCCAACAACCTGTATCTGTGCCGTATCGCCCACTGCAAACGCCCCTGGGGCGATTGAAGCCTGCGCTACGCCGAGGTTCGAGGTCGTCGCCCCGCAGATGATGAGGATGTCGCCGCCGGGGTTCATCCCTCCGCCCAGCGCCGGATCATACGCCGAACAAAACGAGACCGGGACGGTGTTCCCGCTCGAGAAGTCCGTGATCTTCGAAAGCGCGGTCGGAGAGATAGGCGTCCCAGGGTCTCCGCCGCCCCACAGCGCCCCCTGCGCGGAGATGACAAGCTTGGTGAGCAGTGAAGGCGACGTGCGATACCAGCGGATGCCGGAGACCGGAGCATTCGGAAATGAGCCGGTGATCGAAGCCTGGTACACGATGCCGCTGCCAGCACGCTTCCCCCAAGCCCCGAATCTTCTATAAAGCAGGTTCGAGCACGCCGTCAAGCCCGGAACCTGGCTAGGCGTACGGCCCTCGTTGAGCACCGCACCAAACGCGAGGGCGGAGAACTTACGGGCCGCCTTATCGACTGGCACGCTTGCCCCCTAGGAGAAGAAAAGACCGCCCCGTACTAAGCCGCATACCGTTCCCGGCTCCTTAGTAGTACGAAAAGGGGGTCTTGGGGGGTCATACCCCTCCCGCCTAGCCTAGCCGCTTCTCGGCGGCTTTTAGGATAGGAAGCCTTTCGGCTCCGAACAGGTCCACACGTAAGATAGGTGTGGAACCCCCCTAGGCGCTTTTCACCGTCACATCGGGTCCTTGGCAGGAAGCCCGTCCAACGTATGGAACACGGGAGAGCGAAAAGAGCTTTGGGAGGTAGTGGTATACCACAAAGCTTCTTTTCTTTTCCTGGGACTACCTGCGTCATACTACGTGCCAACTTGCTATCCAAGGAACCACCCCGCATCGTAGCCCTCGCTATCCTCGCCGGAGACCGTGGGCTGTGAAGCGCGGTTCGTGTCGAACGTGAACGCCTTGGCCTTGTCCACTGCGGCTTGGTAGCGCTTCATGAAGTCTGCTGCCAGGCCGCGGTCGTTTTTCCTGATCCAATAATCTCCGAGCACGCGGTATGCCAGCGCCATACAGTACTGCGGTGGGATGCCGGGCACGTCACCGGGGTTGTCGAGCTGAATCCCGAGCGAGCTATAGTAAAACGTGATCGTATCGCCGTTGGGGCTGAAATAGGTCAGCGTCGTCGGGGAGACGACCATCGTCGTCGACGTCGTCGTGATCTTGAATTGGATGCCCGTCCCCGGCGCAAGCAGCGCGGTGAGGGTGAGTTGATTCGCGATCGTCGTCGCAGGGGAGAGGAACGCTGTGACGCCCTGAACCGCCCCTGTAAGGTTTAGCTTGGTTGCAAGCTGAACAGCAATGGTCGCGGTCGTATCGCTTGGCGTCGTAACGTACGGGGCAGACGTGAATGATAATGCGCCATTCGTAACCGTTACCGTCGTCGAATCTCCGACGCTTGGAGCTGCGCTGAGAGTGCCAACGCCAACCCCGGGCCCAACCGCATTCCCGGGCCCCGGCTGCGGGTAGAGGCGAATATAGCCCGCCCACGGCTGCCGGTAATACAGCGGCTGCCCCACGTTGTTCGGCACGATGCCACCGACGCGATTGCTGAACTCCGACATGGAGACGCCGTCCAGGTCGTACGTGTAGCCTCCCGCGGGCGTGTATTCGATCTTCGTGAGGCTGACAAGCCCAAGGGGAACCGGGTAGTCAAGCAGCGGGAGCACGGCAAACGTATCCATGCGGTCGGAGAGATCGGGTGCGATTCCCGTATCGGCGATGAATTGCCCAAGGGCGATGGTGAGGTCGCGCGCCATGACGCTTGCGGTGAAATCTCCAGACGTGGGCATCGGATAGCCCGTGTCGGGTCCGTCTTCTCTGAGCAAACTGAGCACACGACACTGCAAATCGAAGAGCGGCATGGATCCCGGCGCGTGCCCGGTGTTCGCCGCGCTCGGGGAAATGAGAAGCCTTCCGCCTTGGGTGTTCCCCAAGTACAATGGTTGCCCAGGAGCAGCGACGAGCCTGTTAAACATAGGCCATGAACGCTCGCGGCCCCATTGAAGCAGCATCCAAATCCAGGTCGGCGCTCCCGCCGCGTACACTTCCGCGAGCGTTCACTAAAGCAGCATCCAAATCCAGGTTGGAGCGCCAGCCGTGTAGGTAAGCGCAATGCCCGATCCCGCTGGCACCATCGCCGACACCGTCGCCGTAGAGAGGATCGGGATTTCAGCGGTTGATCCCCCCGAGCCGTTCACATGCGCCGTAAGATTCGCTGCTCCGTTTCCGGTCACGTACACGATGCAGTCTGTCGCGTAGGGATTCGCGACGACAACGGTGGTCGCGGCAATCGCAGGTTGAGCGGGGTTCGTCGGGGGGCCGAAAGGATTGGGCCCGATGTTGTTTCGGTAGCGACATTGCCCAAGCCGCGTCGTGGAGTTGTCCGTCCAATTTGTCGTATTCCCGGCGATGTAGTTGTTCTCGAAGATCACGCCGTTCACGGTCGCGGAGTCGATGACGACGCCTTTGAGATTCTGGCCCCCGGCGATATCGTTTCCGATGGAGCAGTTCCGAAACTCAGTGGTAACCGGAAGGTTTCCGCCTCCTTGAAGATGCACGCCGATGCCTACCGCATTGGTATGGAAATTGCAAGAATGGAACTTTATGGCCTGGGATGTTCCGATGTCGAGTCCGTTTCCGCCCGTCACGCATTGAAACGTACATGCAACGAACAGCACATCGTGAATGGGTCCCGTGCCGGACTGCGCGATGGTCGCAGCATTCACGCCGCCTCCGGTAAAGGGCGGGTGGCCTGTCCAGAAAGTGCAATCCATCAAGCGGATATTGCCGTATCCTGGTGCCCCCGTACCGCATTGTAGGGTCAATCCGCTGTTCGTCGTCCCGTCGAAGAAGCAGTCGGCGAAGTACGAATCCGAGAGATCGCCAAGCGTGGCGTTGAAGTTAAGTCCTTGCCCTATGCTCTCGAAATCGCAGTCTTGCATGTCAATGAGATCAAAGCCGGGCGTAAGCGATCCCGCAGAAATGAGCGCAACGGCGTTACTTGTCCCCGCATCGTAAGAGGGTCCTGAGCCTCGCACCATGCACTGATTGATAAAGAATTGTGCGCTCCTCGTGCGCGTGCGAAGGAAGTCTCCAAACTGATTATACGAGTCGATTCGGCTCATGAAGAGCGTCGTGACGCTCCCGGCGTTGTTCATCGCATCGCCCACGTCAAGCGTATGGAAGTGCGCTTGCAGCGTGCAATCTGAAATCCAGATATTGACGCCGAAGGGGATGCGCCACATCGCCCCGCCGCTCATGTTCCCGTTATTGCAGAGAAAATTT
>Ga0210409_10006937_pt1 | contig 11749 bp, 7 predicted proteins | sample IncBWH17MmetaG_FD_161649 | JGI IMG/M metagenome (GOLD analysis project Ga0210409, IMG submission 161649) | Forest soil microbial communities from Barre Woods Harvard Forest LTER site, Petersham, Massachusetts, United States - Inc-BW-H-17-M | ecosystem: Environmental > Terrestrial > Soil >...
GACGCCATCCCCTCTTCAACAGCCGCGGAAATGCCCTCGTCCACGCCGCCCAAGGGCCGCGAAACCATCCTGCTCGTGGAAGACGAACCCGCGGTGCGCGAGCTGATCCAAATGGTTCTCTCCGAGCGAGGTTACACAGTGCTCGAAGCCCTCGCGCCAGAAGACGCGGAGCGTCTGGCCGGAAACAACGGCGCCGAAATCCAGCTTCTCTTGACCGACGTGGTAATGCCGGGAATGAGCGGACGCGACCTCGCCAAGCGGCTCACCGCGCGTCATCCGCATCTGCGTGTGCTGTATATGTCCGGCTACACCTTCAATGTGATCGCCCAGGACGGCACGCTGGAAGAAGGAATCTCCTTCCTTCAAAAACCATTTACGCCGCAAGTGCTCACGGAAAAAGTCCGCGAAGCCCTGGACCGCTCCGTTTCCGCAAAATAAACGAGCGCCTCACCCTCTCTCTAGCTCTAATGTGTTCCCGTCAGAAAAACGGTCTTGCCCGTAGCCGCCGACTTTCTGGCGGCATCCAGTATTTCCGTCACAATCACGTTTGTCTCCAGCGAAGATTGTCCCTCCGCCGGCATGCCTCCCAGGAGCACCGCTCGCAGAAACGACACGGAATCTTCCCTCGCTTTCTCCAATGGTTTCGCCTCTGCCGAGACCTCCTCTTTCTCGGGGAACCGCACGCGCAGCGCGTCACGCCTGACGGTGATGGCATAGCCCTTCTGCCCGTACACTTCCATGTCTTTTCTGTCAAACGGCCAATTCCACGAAGCCTGGATGATCGCCTGCGCGTGGGGATAAGTCAGGATGATCGTCGCTTCATCATCCACTCGCGGATAAACCTCCGGCTTGATTTGTTGCGTGACGGCGGTCACCGCGTCCGGCCTGCGGCCGTCCATCAGCCACGTCGCCAGGTCCGCGCCGTAGCAGCCAAAATCAAAGAGCGCGCCCCCGCCGTCTAACTTTGGATCCGTGAGCCAAGCGAGAAACCACGGTTCAACATCGATTTCTTTCGGGCCTTTGTGTCCGTCATGCACCACAATTCTTCGAATTTCTCCAATGGCTTTCTCGTGTACCAGGTCGTAAACCGCTTGGTTGCTGCGATACCACGTCGTCTCGTAATTCACCAAAACCTGAATCTTGCCCGCCTGCGCCGCTTTCTCGATCGCTCGCGCATCTTCCAGGCTGACCGCCAGGGGTTTTTCCATCATCACCGGAACGCCATACCTCGCGCAGACCCCCACCACGCGGCGATGATCGTACGTGTTGGTAAACGCGAGCACCGCTTGCGGCTTGGTCTTCTTCAGCATCTCTTCCAGGTCGGAATAAAAGAGCCCCGACGCGAGGCCGTATTTCTTTCCGAAGTGTGCTACCAGTTGCCCATCGGCCTCGGCGATTCCCACGATCTGCAAGTCCGTCCTCTTCTGAAACTGATCGAAGAATCCAGAGGCGTGCCCATGCACCAGGCCCGCCAGTGCCACCCGCAACGGCGCCTCTTCCTTCTTCATCTCCGGCTTCGCTTGCGCGCGCAAATCAGCGCTTGCGCAGGCCAGCAGGGCCGCGACGGCCATGAAATAATTGGGAAAACGATTTCGTTGCATATTTCTCCCTCGAACCTTCGTTTTACTCTTTCAGGAAGCGGCTGTCTGGCTTTGGCTTCGGCGGCTGGCGCGCAAACAAATCAAAAGATAGATCGAACCCGCGAAGAGCAGCGGCGATGAGTAGAAGCCCGGCGCGGGCCGCGCGAAGTGAATGCTCGAGACGGTCCGTCCGAAGATCGTCGCCAAAGTGTGGCCCGTGCCATTCAGCAAATGCACGATGGCATGGAAGTACGCCAAAGGCCGCAGCCACCAGGCATTTCGAAACGCAAACGGCGTCAGCAGCAACAGAACAATATTTGCAATGATCAGCCCCGCCAGCCAATCGCGGAATTCGAATGTCGGCATCGGAAACCACTTGTATTGGCTGCGCATCGCCAGAACCGTGGCGTTATAGATCGGCAGGAAGCCCGTCAGCGCCTCGTCCGCCACATGCGCGCAAAACGCCAGGCACAGCAACAACCACGCCATCCCGAAATTGCCCCGTCCGCCGCTTTCTCGCTCCCCAGCCACGCCCCGCATTCTACCTCAGTTGAGTCTGCGCACGGCGCGCTGGATTGTGGAAAGCATTTCGTCAGGAAGGAAATTGGATTGGACGCTTTCGCGTTCGCGATTGGAATCCTGCTCGCGCTTCTCATCGCGGTTCCCCAGGAACCACAGAGGTCTGAAATATCGGCTACCTTGACGCAACCTGCTTCGATTCATTCCGCGGTGAATTCGTTTGCAATACGCGAACGAGATGGCGGCCCGTCGCGGGAATGGAAACTTTGTTGCCCAGCAAAATTGCCTTTGCTGTAATTTTGCGGCCGTAAATCCTCGCGTTTGCTTTGTTGTCCGGGCGCAGCGTGGAACCCTCCAGGGAAATGCCGGCAAAGAGCCCGCGGGAGCGCGAATAGCTGAGGATCTCCGCGCGCATCCAGAGGTCGGTGTCCGCGGAAGCGTCGCGGCCTTTGGGACCCGCGGCGGCGGACGCGTCTCCACCCAGCTTGATCTTGCTGCTCAGGATCGAAGCGGCGCCTCTCTGGTTCATCACCAGAAGAATCAGATCGGTGGATTCGCCGCCAATTTGCATTCCAAGGCTATCGCCTTCGAGGGCGTACATGGCCGGCGCACCCCAGCGTCCATTGAATTCCTTCCCCGTTCGGCAAACCATCGCGCCGCGGCCGTAGTCTTTGCCCATTCCGAAGGCCAGCTTCAATACCGAGGGGAACACGATGACGCACTCGGCTTTTGCCAAAACCTGCCCTGGCAGATTGTCCGGGATGTTCAAGATTTCCTCCAGGACCACGCCGCAATTTTCCAGGCGCCTTTGTTCCTTCGTTGCCGCGTAAATCGCGCCTACCGCAAACGAGAGACACACTGCCATTACAAAATATCGCTTCATCGCTCATCTCCAGAAATGCTCTTTTCAATCTTCCGGCAGGTTTCTCTGCAAGATTCTTGTTATGCGGCGCGGCGGAGAATCTCTTGAGGTATCTTTTTCGCGGTCTTGAACGGTCGAATCCGCAACGCCAGCCGCGTCGAAATCCGCCCTATCCACGCGCCAGCGGGATTGCTGGCCGCCTCATCACGCCGCGCCAGGCGATTGTAATACTCTGCGGTACCAGCCACGTCCTCGGGCCCAAACCTTGGCAATCGAGGGAGAATCAGAATATATAAAGAACGATAAAGATAATTCATCTGCCCCTGCGCTTCCGGTACCGATGGGCTGGGACGAGCGTAGCGGGACTAGCCGCGTAAGCTTGCGAACTGAATCCTGAACGCTCTCAACGCGCGTGTCTGTCCTCTTGTGTACATTTTCGCGGTTTATTTGCGCGGAGATTGTCGTCGTGGTCCGGCGAACGAACCGCTGGCGATGCTTTCCCCCATTTGGCGGCGATGTTGTTCTGTGCTTTATGGCACATCTTTTCTCGGCGTTTGCGAGCAGTATTCAGGTGTCCCCGATGTACTCCTTCCCGCCTACACGGGGTTCAACTGGAATACTCTATGCCTACAATTAGAAGCACCGCGCTGGTTCTATTTCTTCTTCTGTCTCCGGCACTCGTCTGCCCCCAGGCGGCAGTTCCGATCAAGCAGAGCGGCCCGCCGGCTGAACAGCAGACCCAGCAATCGGGAAGCGCCGGAGATTCCGCAACGCAAGCGGACGCCGTTGCCCAGGCAAAGCTCGAGACGGCGGCGCGTGCTACGGCGCCGGACCCGACCCCAGTTGGTTCGAAAAAAGAAGTCGAACCGAAAAAAGAAAATTCCGAAGGCAAGCAGACCAAGCGCATGTTTGGAATCATCCCGAATTTTGCGGCCGTCAGCGCCCACACAGAGGTTCCGGTGCTGTCCGCCCGTGACAAATTCATTCTTGCGTCAAAGGATAGCGGTGATTATTCGTCGTTCATTTGGTCGGGACTGCAGGCCGCACAAAGCATGGCTCTGAAGTCCTATCCGGAGTTGCACCAGGGAGCCGCTGGCTATGGCCGCTACTATTGGCGGGCGTTTGCGGATCAAGCGTCTGGATCTTTCTTCACGGAAGCCATTGTTCCCGCGCTAACGCACGAAGATCCCCGTTACTATACCCTCGGCTATGGCGGTTTCTTCCACCGCGCCGGGTACGCGTTATCCCGCGTCGTCGTTACCAGGACCGATTCCGGCCGCAATACCTTCAACATCTCCGAGATTGCCGGAAATGGAATGGAAGCGGGGCTAGCCAACCTTTATTACCCGCCCGAAGAGCGCAGCTTGCACAATACGGCAGTGAACTGGGCAACACAGTTGGAAGCCGCCAGCCTCAATAACCTAGTAAGGGAGTTCTGGCCCGATATCCATCGCAAGCTTCTTCGACAGAAATAGTCAGTGAGTGGCCAGCGCTTTGGACGGGTGACCCGGTCGCTAAGTTCTGGCACGAATTTGGGTGCCACATCACGCCGGGTTGCGTGTGGGGCTTTTGAATTTGTTTTATGCGACGGTCGACCGCTCAGGATCAATACCAATCCGGGAAAATCAGCTCGACAAGGCCCGAAACCCAGTAAGAATAAAATCGCTTATCATAGATTTTGCGTTTTCCGTCATTCTTCCTGGCATGCTGGACTCTCTGCCCTCGGCGCTTGCCACCAACCCGGACCGGACCTGGACGTCAATTCCAGTTCTGCGTACTGACTTTCAACTATTAATTTCAACCTTGAACCATCCCATCAGCTAGGGCTTTGTCGGAGGATCCGCGGGGGCATCGCTCGCCCCCTTGGGCTTTGCAATCGTGGACAGCGTCTCCACGTTAAACTTTTTGTAGTCCGAATAGCGGGTCACAAAGCTGGCCTTGATCCCTTTCACCAGCAGGAAGCGAACTCCAATGTGACCCTCCATGTAAGTAGGCAGCCACACCTCGTTATTCACAAACGCCTGTTCATAAACGAAGCTGGTGCCCTTCTGCAGATTCGCTAGCAACCCGCCGCCAATCTTCATGTCGCCGACGAAATACGCTTCCAGCCGCGCCACGTCGTGGGCTTTTTCATCGACCCAAACGACTCCGGCGAGTTTCTGCGCCAGCCTTTCCACCAGCTTGTGCGGCTTGAATTCCGGATTCGGCTCAAAATCGAAGACCAGCACGTCCTGCCCACGGAACCGCTCGCGCCGCGGATTCACAAACTGGCAAGCGCGCAGGAAAACCTCAATCCCCGGATCGTCTTTCTCTTTCTCCTCGCTCTTCCCTTCTTCCTTGGCCTTCTCTTCTTTCGCCTGTTTCTTGGCTTCGCGCTTCTGCTCTTCCTCGATGCGTTTCTGCGTCTTCTCGTTCTCTTTCTTCTGCTCTGCTTCGCTCAGCGGCTTGCCGTCTTTTTTAACCAGGGTAGTGATCTCGTCCCCGTTGAGGTAGAAAAACGTGTACTCGCTGACTTCGTGCTTTTTTACCCGCCCATCGCCCTCGAACTCCGTCTCTTCCTCCGACTGCGATCCGGCGTAGTTCTCCTTGAGCTTGTCGATGGCCTTCTGGTTGTCGTCAATCTCTTTGAACAGCGCCTTCAAGTCCGGCAATCTGACTTGCGATTTGATTGGGAAATCAAACACGCGCTCGCCCACTGTTCCGTTGATCACCGCGCGCGTCACGCTGATGTCGTACTTGTCGTTTCCCCGATGCAGCTCGATTTTGTATGGCAACTTCACGCCATCCACGGTTCGATGGTCGTCATAGAAAATTTCTTCTTCCACCCCGCCGACCGTGGCCGCCTCCTTCAAGATCATGTGCGTCTGCGGATCGAAGAAAACTTGCCGCTTCACGCCCGTCGCCGTGGTCACTTCGAGTTGCAGCGCATCCTTCCCGCGCACTTGCGCGTGCCCGGCAAACGCCAACGTGATTTTGTTTTTCTTAAGATTCAACAGCCGCGAGTTGTAATACTGCGCCGCCGCTTCCAACTGCATCCCTTCGGGACCCACCAGCGTGCCGAGCTCGCCGGTGGCATTCTGGTGCCACGCCGACTTCCCGTTGTAAGCCTCGATCTGGTTTTTTTCGCCAACCAGCAACTCCGAGTAGTAGCGGTTAGGCAGCTTGGTATCCAGCGTGTAAGTCCCGTTCTTCCCGTCGTCGCTCGCAAAGGTCCCTTCGAGCGTCAACGTCTGGATCTTGGCCAGCGCCCTACCGCCTCCCGCGGCTTTCACGTACTGATCTACGATCTTCCCCGTGTCCTGGCAGACGGCGGGCGGGGTGAAAACAGCGCAAAAGAGGAAAACGAGTGTAGAAACTTGCCCAACGAGGACAGCGCGGGGGAAGCGTGGTTTCATGGCGTTCTCTGTGTAGAACGCAGTTTTAAGGGAAAAGTTTCCCAAAAGTTGCAGGGAAACGGGCCTTTGTTTCGGCAGGGCCGCGCTATTCGTACCGCAAAGCCACCATTGGATCCACCAAAGTGGCGCGCCGAGCCGGGAAAAACGAGGCGGCGACGGCAACGGATGTGAGAATCACTGCTACAGCTCCAAAGGTGAGGGGATCATATGCGCTAACACCAAACAGAAAACCCTTTAACAAGCGGGTCAGCGCCAAAGCCGCGAGAATTCCGACGCCGACGCCTGCCAGCGCCAGCCGCAAGCCCTCCCCGACGACGATGCGAAAGACGTCTTCCGGCTGCGCGCCCAACGTCACGCGAATTCCGATTTCGCTCGTCCGCTGCGTCACCGTGTACGACATGACGCCATAAACTCCGACACCCGCAAGCACCAGCGCCAGGGCGGCGAAAATTCCGATGAGCCACGTACGGAAGCGCGGTTGAGCAACGGTGGCAGCCATGTTCTCTTCCATGCTGCGCACTCTTACGAGCGGCTGGTTGGGATCGATCTCCGCAAGCGCGCCGCGCAAAGCGGACGCTTCCAGCATCGGATCAGCGGCCGTGCGCAGCACGATCGAAAGTTGGAACACGGGAAGGAGCTGGTCTGCTTGGCGATACGGCAAATACATTTCGGCCTTTGGATCCAAATCCAGCCCCTGACGCACGTCGCCCACCACGCCAACCACTTCCATCCACGGCACATCCGATTCCGGCGTCGCGCCAATTTGCATTCGCTTGCCGAGCGGATTCTCTCCTGGGAAATACGTTCGCGCCATGGCGGCATTGATGACCACGACCGCGGGCGCTTTTTCCGTATCGGCAGCGGTGAAGAAGCGGCCTTGCACGAGCGGCATGCCAAGCGTTTCGAAATAATTCGGCGTGATGGTGCGGTAACCCGCAGCAGTGTAGTCGTGCGGCGACTTTGGCGGACGCCCGGAAATATTGAAATGCAGCAAACCGCCGCCACCGCTCACCGGGAGAAAGGAAGCGGCGCCCGCGGAGCGCACGCCGGGGAGAGACTTCGCGCGCTCGACGAGCCGGTCAAAGAATTGGAATCGCTGCTCAGGTTTTGCGTAGGTACCCAGCGAAAGCGGAAGATCCCCAACCAGGAGGTGATCCGCTTGAAACCCGGGTGGCACATCCTGCAATCGAGAAAAACTGCGCAACAAAAGTCCCGACCCGACGAGCAGGAGCATGGCCATGGCGATCTCCGCGGCGACGAGCGCTCCGCGAATGCGGTGGTGGCCGGGTCCCGAGGTGGAACCGCGCGAACCTTCATTCAACGTTTCCCTAAGATCGAGTTTTGCGGTGCGCAGGGCCGGCACGATCCCGAAGAGAAGTCCGGTCACAACGGAGACGATGAGCGTAAATGAGAGAACCCAGCGATCCAAACCTACGGCAAAAACCGCGGGCACGCTGGTTGCGGAAAGTTTCAGGAGCGGACCGAGCGACGCCCAAGCGAAGAGCAATCCAAGCGCGCCGCCCGCGAGAGAAAGAAGCAAACTTTCGGTGATTAACTGACGGGTGACGCGCCACCGGGTAGCGCCCATGGAGGTTCGAATGGCCACTTCCCTTCCACGCGATGCCGCGCGAGCGAGCAGCAGATTCGCCACGTTCACGCAAGCAATGAGAAGGACGGCAGCCACGGCTCCGAGAAGTAGCAGGAGCGCCGGCCGCACACCCTGCACAAGTTGCTCTTGAAGATTCACGACGTCCGCGCTGATTCCGGTGTTGTAAATGGGATACTGCTCTTCCAGCCGCTTGGTGATGCCAACCATCTCCGTGCGCGCCTGCTCGCGCGAAATTCCATCTTTCAAGCGGCCGATAACGAAGATCCCGGGATGCCAATTGCGGTCATCGGGAAGCGTTTTCGCCCAGGGAGTGAACGGCAGGAAAACATCGGCGGGCTGGAGGAGCTCAAAGCCGCTGGGAAGGACGCCGACGATGGTGCACGGCTGCGAATCGAGAGTGATGGATTTACCGAGAATATCGCGCGAACCGCCGAAGCGGCGCTGCCATAATCCATAACTGAGGACAGCGACAGGCGCGCCTCCCGCGCGATCCTCTTCGGCGAGAAAGGTGCGGCCAAGAGTGGCGTTCACACCGAGGAGCGAAAAAAGCGGGGCTGTGGCCATGCGCAAATTCAAGCGTTCGGGCTCGCCGGCGCCAGTGAGGGCGATCGTAGCGCCGCGCGTGGCCTCCAGCGATTCGAACGAATGGCTCTGAGCGCGCCAGTCGACGTAGTTTTCGTAAGAAGTGGAGAGGGTCGGGTAGGGGCTTTTTTCCGCGACCAGCACCACTCGCGAGGGATCACGGAATCCAAGCGGACGGAGCAATACCGCGTTGATGACCGTGAAGATGGCAGTGTTCGCGCCGATGCCGAGGGCCAGCGTCAAAACGGCAATGGCGGTGAATGCGGGGCTCTTTCCGAGAAGCCGGATTGCATAACGAAGATCCTGCAGCAGAGTGGCCATGAGTCCTCCCGCGCGGACAGATACTTAGCCTGTCTGACGCACCCCACGCTGGAAAGTCTCTCTTTAATCAGGCGCGCCTAGAGACCGAAGGGCTAGTTCGCAGGTTTCGGCCGCTTCGCGTATTTTTCATACAGGCGCAAATGCCGGTTGTCCAGGGACGTGAGCTGCCCGCGGATGAACAGGTACTTGACGTCAGTGGTCAGCTCGAACGGGTCGCCGTTGGTCACGATGACGTTGGCGAGCTTGCCTTGCTCGAGGGTCCCGATCTGCTCATCGAGCCCGAAAATGTGCGCGGGATAAAGCGTTACGGCTTTGAGCGCCTCTTCGTACGGCAGGCCGTATGCGACGGCGTTGGCGGCATTTTGTCCCAGCCGCCGCGCGAAGGAATTATCGAAGCTGGCGAAAGCGAACTTCACACCGGCAGCGGCAAGTTCGGCGGGCTGCGAGAGCAAGCGGTCGTAGGGATCGTCTTCGTCCAGCGGGAGCGTGAGCACCGGGCGGAGAATGACCGGCACGCCTTTCGAACGAAGCAGATCCTTGACCTTGTAGGCTTCGGAGCCGCCGGCAAGGACCATCCGCAGGCGCTGCTTGTCGCAAAACTCGACCGCGGCGCGAATCTCGCGCGAGCGATCGGCAAACACCAAAAGAGGCAGCTCGCCGCGAACGACGGGAGCGAGCGCTTCGAGTTTCAGATCGCGATCGTACTTGGCGACAGAACCCCTTTCCAGGGCCTGGGCATAGTGCCGGGCGCGCTCCAGCCAGTCGGTGATTTCGTTGACCTGTTTGTCGTATTCCTGCTTGGCCTCGCCGTACGGTTTTTCTTTCCGGGAGAATGTGGTGAAGTCGAACGTGCGGGTTTCGATCTCCGGCCAATTCAGCACCATCGCCGCGCTTTTCTTGATGAGCATTTCGTCGATGGTCCAGCCGGCGAGGTGGATGGCCGAGGCTTGACCGCCAATCACGCCTCCTGAGCCTGCGGAGTCAAAACCTCCGCTGCCGGGAACGGCAAGAACTTCGGTGATGCCGGCGGCGCGGGTTACAGGAATGTGTTCGCTTGAGGCAGACACCGCCGTGGCGGCGACAACATCCGGGTTGTAATTTCCCGTCTCGGTGGAATCGACGGTGGCACTGACAGCGCCAATCTCCCGCAATCCCATCTGGGTGATCGAGTCGAAAAATCCTGGATATACTTGAAGTCCCGTTGCGTCGATGACTTGCGCGCCGGCAGGGATGTCCAAGCCGACGCCCACCGCCGCGATTTTTCCATCGTGAATGATAAGCGTGCCGTCTTCGATGGCGCTCCCGGCGAGCGTGAAGATTTTCGCGTGCGTCAGAGCGTAGCTGGCTGGTGGCTGAGATTGAGCGCCGGCATTCGCGGGGCGGAGAGAAAAAAGGAAGCTAGTGATGTAAAGGACGTAAAGGAGACGGCCGCGAGTTGGCGCGTGGCTCACAGCGCACCTCCGGTCTGAACGGCCGCAACGGAATCGCTGCCGCTTGATTGAGGCGGCTTGGGTTTTTCTTCCGGCTTCTTTTCTTCCGGCTTTTTCTCTTCAGGTTTCTTTTCGGCCGGTTTCTGCCCGCCGGGCGCCGCAGCATCGGGCTTCTTCTCTTCCGGCTTCTTTTCCGCGGCTCTCTTGAATTTGTCGACGAGCGCTTTCTTTTCTTTTTCGCGCTCGGAGCGTTCGGCGAGGTCGCGCTGGCGGTCAAAGTACACGCGGCCATCGATCAGCGTTTTCTGCACCACGGCGTAGGCGCTAAGCGGATCGCGGTTGTAAATCGCGAGGTCGGCGTCTTTTCCGACGTCGATGGTGCCGACGCGCTTGTCGATGCCCAATTGCAACGCGGGATTCAGGGTGACCATTTTCAGCGCTTCGTCGTGCGAGAGGCCGCCGAACTTCATGCTCTTGGCGGCTTCCTGATTCAGGTGCGTGGCTTCTTCGGCGTCGTCGGAATTGATGGAAACGACCACGCCGCGGCGGGTCATCAGCGCGGCGTTGTACGGAATCGCGTCATACGCCTCCACTTTGTAGGCCCACCAATCGGAAAACGTGGATGCGCCGACACCGGCAGCGGCCAGTTCATCGGCGATTTTGTAGCCTTCGAGAACATGCTGAAAGGTGCGGACTTTGAAGCCAAACTCCTTCGCGACGCGCAGCAGCATCAGGATTTCGTCTTCACGGTAACAATGCGAGTGCACGTAGCGCTTGCCTTCCAGCACTTCCACGAGCGGTTCGAGCCGCAAATCGCGGCGGGGCGGGATGAGGTTCTTCTCGCCGGCCGCCAAGCGCTTGTTGTAGTTCTCCCACCCTTTCCTGTAGTCGCGGGCTTCGCTGAACGCCGCGCGAATGGTTTCTTCAACGCCCATGCGTGTCGCTGGATAGCGCTTGGGCTGGCCGGGGATGCTGAAATTCGAACGCTTGGGATTTTCGCCGAGCGCGAACTTGATGCCGGGAAGCGCGCCTTCGAACGGCAGCTTAGTCGCAGGCTGGCCCCAGCGCAGCTTGATGACCAGCGTCTGTCCGCCGATGGCATTGGCGGAGCCGTGAAGAATGTTTGCCACGGTAACTCCGCCCGCGAGATCGCGATAAATGTCGATGTCCTCTGGATTCAGAATCTCCGCCATGTTCACCATCGAGGAGACGGAAACGCTGCCCTCGTTGATGCTTTCGGCGGCGATGTGCGAATGGCAATCGATAATGCCGGGCATGACGAACAGGCCCGCGGCGTCAATCACCTGGGCGTCCTTGGGCGCATTGACGGACGCGCCGACTTCGGCGATCTTCCCGTCCTTAATAAGGATGGAGCCGTGCTCGATGGTTCCGTGCGAGACGGTGAGGATAGTGGCGTTGCGAATGACGGTGACGGCAGGCGTGTCAGGAGG
>Ga0210409_10006938_pt1 | contig 11747 bp, 11 predicted proteins | sample IncBWH17MmetaG_FD_161649 | JGI IMG/M metagenome (GOLD analysis project Ga0210409, IMG submission 161649) | Forest soil microbial communities from Barre Woods Harvard Forest LTER site, Petersham, Massachusetts, United States - Inc-BW-H-17-M | ecosystem: Environmental > Terrestrial > Soil >...
TGGCCAACTCCGCGCTGATGCTGAATCCTGACTACCGCGCAGGAATTGAGAAATACATTCAGAGTATAGGCAGCCGCGGCAAGGGGAAAGAATAGTCGCGGCCGGTGCGAGTGATCGCGAAGCAGCGGAACGAGACATGACGCTTTACACGACCATTCATCTTCACAACGTGCCCTCAGGCCACGACGCGCGGTACGCGGCGTGGTTCGACGGTCGGCATCGCAGTTCTCTGGCGGTGCTGCGGGGCTACAAGGCCGCCGATCGTTTCGAGGTGACGCCGCAGCAGATCATGGGTGATATCCCGCAGCCCTGGCGATTTTTGAGTGTCTACGACTTCGACCTGCCCGCTCCTGCGATCGATATCCCGGCGCTGGGGCCGCTGGTAGCCGAAGCGCGCGATTCCGGCCTGATTGCCGATGATGATACCGAACGCTTGTATACCTATCGGCTGTATGCGGACTGGAAGGGCAGCCCGAACTGGCAGAGGTCGGAACCCTTTTCTGGCGTCAGCATCATTCTGGCCAACTACGTCGCAGGACGGTTTGCCGAGTATCAGAAGTGGTACGACGAGGTGCACAGCGTCGAGGTCACGAATGTCCCGGGTCACGTTGCCATGAAGCGCGGAGAGCTCTCGCCGATACAGATCGAGCCGCGTCGCTACTGCCCCGGCGACCAGCTCGTCATGTGCGCGCAGCAGACGGACGATCTCGCTTTCACGGTGAAGGATTTCAGCGCGCGCGCCCAGGGCAAAAGTCCCAGTGGCATCGCCATGCAGCCGCGTTCGTCTTCGGGATCCTTCGCTCGCACCGTCCACTATTTTCGAAAGATCAGCGGCAATGCGTTCTGGCGGGGCGGCATCGCCTACGCAGGAGACCTGTCGGTGTATCCGGGTAAAGGTTAGGCGCCGTTCCTACTTAGGAGAGCAGATATTGTCTAAGACCATCGTTATTACCGGCGCCGGAGCCGGGCTCGGACGCGCTCTGGCGCGCCGCTTTGCGGCGGACGGCGAAACCGTCGTGCTCCTGGGGCGCACCGCGGCAAAGGTACAGGCGCTCGCCGCCGAAATCGGAGGCGGCGCGCTCGGAGTAGGATGCGACGTCGCCTCACCTGACTCCGTGAGAGCAGCATTCAAGACCATTGCGGGGCGTCACTCCCGAATCGACGCGCTCATCAACTGCGCCGCCGTATATCAACCGTTTCTGATTGCGGAAGCTACCGACGAACAGATATTGAACACGATTACTACCAACCTGGCGGGACCCATCTTTTGCACACGCGCAGTGATTCCAATGATGGGCCCGGGCGGTCATATCATCAACGTCAGCAGCGAGTCGGTTGAGGTTCCGTTTCCGCACCTGCTGCTCTATCAATGCTCAAAGGCGGGTCTGGAGCGTTTCTCGCAAGGACTGCATCGCGAGCTGGAGCCGATGGGCATCCGGGTGACTACCGTGCGGGCGGGCCAGATGATGGACGCAGATAAGACCTGGGATGTTGATCCAGCCGCGGCCGCGCGTTTTGCGCAGGCCGCTATGGCGGTGGGCCTGAATCTGCGCACGCGCCCAATTACGCAGTATGTCTCGGTGGGAAGCATTTTTCGCGCGCTGATCGACCTGCCGGCGGACCTTCATGCAGCAAACGTGACGCTGTACGCACGCGCTGCCGAGTGAACTTGAGACGAAGAGGTAGCCATGCTTCCAGAAGGCAAACTGTTTACCATCGGCGTCGGCGTCGCGGCTTGATCCGTTAGAACCAACCTCTTTATTGCGCCAGTTGGATAAACATGAGCAGTCCCGCACAAATCATTCGTCCTGCTTCCCTGATACCTCATTTCATTGGCGGCCGCCGCGTCGCGCCTGAATCGGGCCGGCTGGCGCCGGTGTACAACCCTGCCACCGGCCAGCTCGCCGCTCAGGTTGCACTTGCCAGCGCCACAGAAACGCAGGCAGCCATCGCGGCCGCTTCCGCGGCCTACCCCGCCTGGTCGGCTACGCCGCCGTTGCAACGCGCGCGCGTGATGTTTCGTTTCAAAGCGTTGCTCGATGCCCGCACCGATGAACTGGCCGCGATCATCACGCGTGAGCACGGCAAGGTATTTTCCGACGCGCGCGGCGAAGTCATTCGCGGAGCGGAAGTCGTGGAGTTCGCATGCGGAATCCCGCATCTGCTGAAGGGAGAGTTCTCCGATAGCGTGGGGGCTAACATCGACGGCTGGTCGTTGCGACAGCCCATGGGTGTATGCGTTGGCATCACTCCCTTCAATTTCCCGGTCATGGTTCCGCTGTGGATGCTTCCAATAGCTATCGCCTGCGGCAACACATTCGTTCTGAAGCCTTCCGAGAAGGATCCGAGCTGCAGCCTGCGGCTGGCCGAGTTGCTGATCGAGGCGGGCCTTCCCGAAGGAGTACTGAACGTTGTGAACGGTGATCGAGTTGCGGTCGACACACTATTGAATGATCCGCGCACAGCGGCGATCAGTTTCGTGGGCTCCACGCCCGTCGCTCAACACGTTTATGAAACCGGCACCAGGCATGGCAAGCGGGTGCAGGCACTGGGTGGCGCGAAGAACCACGCGGTGGTGATGCCCGACGCCGACCCGAATGTCGCCGCCAAGGCGCTGATCGGTGCAGCGTATGGCTCAGCCGGGGAGCGCTGCATGGCCATTTCGGTTGCGGTGTGCGTCGCCGCCGCCGGAGACAAACTCGTCGAGGAGCTGCGACGACAGCTCAGCACACTGCGTGTCGGCCCCGGTAACACGGATGTTGACATGGGGCCCTTGGTCACGGCGGAGCACCGAGCGCGCGTAGCTAGCTATCTGGAGATCGGCTTATCCGAAAAAGCGCAGCTGGTTGTCGATGGGCGTGTGAGTACGGTGCCAAAGGATGGTTTTTTTCTCGGCGCGTCCCTATTCGACCACGTGACCTCGGACATGCGGATCTACCGCGAGGAGATCTTTGGTCCGGTGCTGTGTGTGGTCCGCGTGAACACCTACGAGCAGGCACTCGAGTTGGTGAACGCCCATGAGTTCGGCAATGGCACGGCAATCTTTACCCGGGATGGCGGCGTCGCGCGACGCTTTTGTCATGAGGTTCAAGCGGGAATGGTGGGCGTAAACGTCCCGATCCCGGTTCCGATGGCGTTCTACAGTTTTGGCGGCTGGAAGCGTTCTCTGTTCGGCGATCTGCACATCCACGGCTCGGACGGCGTGCGGTTCTATACCCGGTTGAAGACAGTGACAGGGCGATGGCAGTCGGGCTCATCCGACTTCGTGATGCCGACGATGAAGTAGGGCCGCTGCGGCGGATGTTGCCCATGGCCCACGCAAGCACGCGGCATCGCGTTGCTGAATGTGCAGCTGTCGGGGTATGAATCGGGTCGATCACCACCTGTCTTATGTCAGCAAATTATAGGCAAATTTGCATGACTGCGGCGGTGCCCTCTGCGGGCGCGACGGACTGCCGGATCCGGCCTTACGCGCGAAGCACTCAACAACGTTGTATACTAACGACGTCGGGCTGTCATGGCGAGTCCAGGCCGCAGCATCAGTTGAGCTGCGTTGCACTACGACAATATCGCGGCCCGCGCGGTGCAAGCCGCTCATTGGGGGGACTCGATGATGCGTTCGGCAGAATTGATGACGATCGACGCGGAGCTGCACGTTCCCGCCGCCAAGATCCAGCTGGTGCGATTTCACATCGTCGAACCGGCTGACGATGTCCTGCGCGACGATGCCTATTGGTTGGATCTATGCCTGACCCCTCGGCCCAGAAACGCTCGTGCCTGCTACCGCGATCATTGGGCTGCTGATCACTTCGAACCGATCGGTGACGTCTTTCTGGTGCCCCCGGGGGAGACCATGCGCGCCAGAAGTGATGGCGGCCGCCCGCAGGTCTCTATCCTATGTCACCTGCTTCCGGAGCCAATTCGTGAATGGTTTGGCGGCGACCTGCGTTGGACTGAGCCGCGACTCAAAGCAAGCCTCGACATCGGGGACGCCACTATTCGCGGCTTGCTGCTTCGGTTGGCGCAGGAGGCGCGTCATCCAGGATTCGGCAGCACGGTACTGGTCGAATTGATTGCCGCGCAGATGGCAATCGAGCTGGGCCGCTACTGCGCGTCGATTACTGAGGATCCTGCAAGGGGCGGTCTGGCCGCGTGGCGTCTGCGGCGTATTGAAGAGAGGTTGCGGGAAGGGCAGCAGATCGCAACATTGGCCGAGCTCGCCGGCCTTTGCAGGCTGTCAGTGCGGCAGCTGACACGTGGCTTCCGTATCAGCCGTGGATGCTCGCTTGGGCAGTACATGGCACAGTGCCGACTGGAGAGCGCCAAACGGTTGCTGGCAGCCGATAAGAGCGTCAAGGCAATTGCCTATTCTCTGGGGTTTGCCTCGCCCTCCAGCTTTTCCTACGCGTTCCGTCGCGCGGTGGGCGAAACGCCCCGCCAGTTTCGGCAGCGCGTACCGTCCGCGAGCTGACGACCGGGGGTCGATACTCTGGCCTGCGGTCGAAGTCGAATCGCATTGCCAGACTGCGCTGGGCCGCAGACGATGCCCGTTCAGAGACAAGGGGTGATCGGCGTGGCAAAGAAGTTGGTCGTAGACGAGTTGATTGAAGAGGCGCAACGACTAACCCATCTGAAGCGCTTCGATAGCGAAAGCTTTCGCGAGGGTCTTGGGATCCTCGTCGCCGATGTCAATGCCGGTGATCGGCCCGAGGCGATGGTTCAACAGATCGCCGACGCATTCGTGAAGGCCTTGGCCGATCGTCTGCGTGTTAACGCGTATCTGGACGGCCATCCGGAGTTACTGGAGCGCCCGATCAAGCGACCAGTCTTCGTGTTTGGCGTTCCCCGTACTGGAACAACCCTGGTCAGCAATCTGCTCGCAGTCGATCCTGCGCGGCGCTCCCCGCTTACCTGGGAAATCGACGAACCGGTTCCGCCGCCCAGGGGCGCGCTGCTCTACAGCGATCCTCGTGCCCTCGCGCGCCTGGAGGCAGAGCGAAAGATGCTGGCCGCGCGCCCGGAGGCAGGCAGGTACTACCGCAGCTCGGCTATTTATCCCAATGAGTGCGTCTTCATCATGGCGCATGACTTCAAGACTCTGATGTGGGAGTCGCGCGGCAAGCTACCCACCTATCGCGACTGGATCTTCAAGACCGACGTCACTTCAGCGTATCTGTATCACAAGCGCTTCCTGCAGTTGCTGCAGGCGCAGGCGCCCGGCACCTGGAATCTCAAGATGCCGTCGCACGCGTTGAATATCCCAACGCTGTTGAAGGTTTACCCGGACGCGCGACTCATTTGGACGCACCGCGATCCGCTGAGTGCCACTGGCTCGCTATGCAGTCTGATCCGTTTGGCACACCATTCCTTCACCGGCAAGATCGACGTCGAGTGGATCAGCCAAAACTATCCGTGGCAATGCGCTGAGCACGCCAATCGGATCATGGATTCACGTGACGCGCTCGGCGAGGATCGAATCCTCGACCTGCAGTACGCCGACCTGCTTCGCGATCCGATCGGCGCGATGCGCAAACTCTACCGGGGTTTAGGCGATGACTTTGGACCGGAAGTGGAAACCGCCATGCGAGCCTGGCTGACTGACAACCCACAGGACAAGTTCGGCAGGCATGAGTACAAGCTGGCGCAGTTTGGTTTGAGTGCCAAGACTGTCGAGCCTCTGTTCGAGCGCTACTTGGCGCGGTACAAGGTCGAACGGGAGGGCTGATGGATCGCAGGCTGGCGGATCGATCCAAGCCTCGTTGCGGTCAGCCACGCCATCCCCGGATGCTGCTTCCGGCATCGCAGCTCACAATCTGGCAATCGATGAATCGTGCCTCGTCGGAGGCGAGAAAGAGCGACAGGGCAACGATGTCTTCGGCAGTGCCATGAAGCTTGAGCAGCTGGGTACTCTGGACGCGGGCATAGGCTTCCGGCGACAGACCGGCTTTATTCGCGGGGGTCTCCATGAGCCCGGGCGCGATGGCGTTCACGCGAATGCCATCGGACGCGAACGCATGTGCCATGCCGTACGTGATGGAATTCAGCGTCGCTTTGGTCACCCCGTAGGCGGTGGCCGGCACGTAGCTTGCCATGGACGACTGATTCAAAACGACACCTTTGGCGCTGGCAAGCGAGGGGCGAACAGCTTGCGCCAGAATCAGCGGTGCGAGACTGTTGATGGTCAGGTACCGAAGCCACTGTTCCAGGCTCAAAGCCTCGAACGTTCGAGTGATCTCCCCGTAAGCGATGCCGGCGTTGTTAAAGAGGACGTGAATCTGCGGGTGCGCTTTGCAGATGCTCGCACCGAACTCACGAACCTGGTTCTCATTCGCCAGGTCTACCGTGTGCGTCGAACAGACCGTTCCGTCGCCCACCAGCGAGGCGGTCTCTCGCAGCCCCGATTCCTGGACGTCCGTGAGGATCAACTTGGCGCCTTCGCCCGCAAAGCCGCGTGCCAGGGCTCGCCCCAAGCCTCCCCCGGCCCCGGTAATCACGACGAGTCGATCTTTAAAGCGCATTGCCATTTCAACTCCTTGTCAACGTGGCTACAGATGATAGGGTCTTGCGTCGAATGAGCGTTAGCCGCTTCGCCGGTGTGGATAAGATAGGACACATATGACAACTGGCACTGATGAGCTCAGCGAGTTGATCGATCGCGAGAAGATTCGTGATTGCGTAGCTCGGCTGAGCCGTGGCGAGGACCGGCGCGACGCTCAATTGATCAAGGGAAGTTATTGGCCCGACGCGAGCGATGATCATGGGGTCTTCGTCGGCTCATTCCAGGAGTATCTTGCCTGGGTCGTACCGGGGGCGCCGTCGATACCGGTTACGCTACACACCCTGGGACAGAGCGTGATCGAATTGCGGGGTGACAAGGCTGTTGTCGAAACGCATGTCACGGCTTATCACCGGATCGATATGGGGGCAGCCGAGCGAGATATCGTGATTGGAGGGCGCTATCTGGATCGAATGGAAAGACGCAATCGCGAATGGCGCATTGCCCATCGGACCATGCTTTATGACTGGATGCGAGACTTCGGTGAATCGGTTGACTGGTCGCAAGGTCTGCTCGGCATGCCGTTTTTGACCAAGCATTCATTGGGTTCGGCGCACGGCGATCATAGCGAATCGGTCTTCACCCGCCCGTAAGAGGTAGCATTGGGATCACTTTCAGGAAGGATTGCCGTCGTCACCGGTGCCAGTCGAGGCATCGGCAAGGGAATTGCGCTGGCGCTCGCGGACGAGGGTGCAACGGTCTACGTTACCGGCCGAACGGTGACGCCGGGCTCGTACCCCCTGCCCGGAACCGTCGGCGAGACGGCTGCGGAAGTGAACCGCCGCGGTGGCAAAGGCATCGCTGTCCGGGTCGATCACGGCAACGATGATCAGGTCGAAGCCCTGTTCGATCAGGTCAAGCAAGAACAGGGTCGGCTCGATGTTCTGGTCAACAATGCTTTCTCGCTGCCCGAAGACCTGACGGAACCGAAACCCTTTTGGGCCAAGCCGCTCTCGAACTGGGAGATGATCGACGTCGGCCTGCGCTCCAGCTTTGTTGCAGCCTGGCACGCCGCCCGAATCATGGTCCCACAGCGCTCTGGCCTGATCGTGGCCACCTCGGGCTACGTCGGCGTCACTTACACTTACGGCGTTGTTTTTGGTACCTGCAAATCCGCGGTCGATCGGATGGCGCGCGACATGGCGGTCGAATTGAAACCGCACAATGTGGCGTCGCTGTCCCTTTGGCTGGGGTTGACCTTCACGGAGCGGGCCGAACGTGTACTAGCCAACAACCCCGCCATGAAATTGCAGACCGTCACGAACCCCAGTATCGGCTCGTCGATTGAGTTTCCCGGGCGAGTGATCGCGGCCCTGGCCAAAGATCCACATGTCATGAAACGCTCTGGCGCCACTTACATTGCCGCCGAGATCGCACACGACTATGGCGTGACCGATGTTGATGGCAAGACCCCACCATCGCTTCGTGCGCAACGCGGCTCTCCGCTCTGGTCGCCGGTATAAGGGTGCAGAATCAAAAGGAGTGCTTGAATGCCAGTTCTTAGGTTCGACAATCGTGTCGCCGTCATTACGGGCGCGGGCAGAGGGTTAGGACGAGCCTACGCGTTGCTACTCGCATCCAGAGGAGCAAAAGTCATCGTCAATGACAACGGTGGCAGCGTAAAGGGTGATGGCACCGATGCCGGACCTGCGCAAGAGGTCGTACGGGATATCAAAGCGGCGGGCGGCGAGGCGGTGGCTTGCACCGAATCTGTGGCCACGCCAGCAGGTGGCAAGGCGATCGTTCAAGCGGCGTTGGACCACTACGGCCGGATCGACGTTCTCATCCACAATGCAGGCAACGTTCGCTACGGGTCGCTGAAGGAGATCACCTACGAGGATTTTGAGTCCGTCCTAAGCGTGCATCTGCGCGGTGCATTTCATGTTGTCAGGCCAGCCTTTCCTCTGATGTGCAAGGCGGGGTATGGCCGCATCGTTCTGACCTCATCGATCGGCGGTCTCTATGGAAACCGCAACGTCGTCAACTATGCCGTGTCCAAGGCGGGCATGATAGGGTTGATGAATGTCATCGCGCTTGAGGGAGCCGCAGAGGGAGTGAAGTGCAATATCATCGCTCCCGGCGCCGTGACGCGCATGGCTGAGGGGCTCGACACATCAGCCTATCCTCCCATGGGCCCGGAGCTGGTCGCGCCGGTAGTAGCGTGGCTTTCGCACGAATCCTGCTCGATCACGCGCGAAATGCTGATATCAATGGCCGGTCGTGTTGCCAGGGTGTTTATGGCCGAAACGCAAGGTGTGTACCAAGACCCCTGGACGCTGGAACACGTGGCTGAACAGATGGGCGTCATCCGCAATGCGGAGGCGCCGGTCATCTTCGGCGTCGATGGCTACCTCGAGCACCTCGGCTACAGTTTCGAGATGGCAAAGAAGGGCGCCGGCTCTAAAATCAAATCATGAAGAATGCGACATCAAAATCGATCGGCCCTGAAAGGCTCGCACGGCTCGAACAGCTGCTCGAGCGGCAGGACATTCTCGATTGCCTCACCCGGTTCAGCCGCGGAATGGATCGCTTCGATCGCGCGCTGTTTCTCTCGGCCTTTCATTCCGACGCGGTGATTGCGGCGGGAAATTTCGTAGGTGGGCCCGTGGCGCTCTACGATTGGGCGTCCGCGATGCATCAGCAGGGGCAGGCAGCGACGCATCACAATCTGCTGAACCACACCTGTGACATCGATGGTGACGTCGCCCACAGCGAGACCTACTATCTGTTCGCAGCACGCAATCGAGACGAGACCAACTGGATGGCCGGGGGACGTTATATCGATCGGCTTGAGCGACGCGACGCAGCGTGGAGGATTGCGTTGCGCACCAACGTTATAGAATGGTCCGGGATGGTCCCCACGATGCCCATTCCGTTCCACGATGCGCCCGATATTCACCTCAATGGCGCATCGGCTCGCAACAGCGCAGACCCCTCCTACCAACGGCCGCTCACCAACAAACGGCAACGGCAGATTCCTGGCGGCTGATCACCTGCTGCGGCCCATCATTTATGCTGCGGCAATACCTCGCCACAGAGTTGATTGGACAACGTCTGCGCCGCGGCTAGCAAGGCGTCCTGGAGCGCTGAAAGCCCAACTCTTCTTAGAGCGCTGCCGATGCCGATGCCGACCAGCGCGTAGCTCAATTGCGCGCGCGTCTTCCAAACGGGTGCCGCCACCACCGTCACTCCGGATATGTAGTTGCCTGCATCCACAGCAAATCCTCGCAGCCGTGTCTGGCGGATCTGCGCCTTCCATGCGTCGAACGTCGGCGGCGCATCCCAGCGAAGGGTTTTGAATCGGGCCGCCAATTCGTCTTCAGAGTGATCGCCGAAGGCTGCGATACACCGACCGGTGGCACTGATGAGCGCCGGAAAGCGACTGCCAATTTGCGTGCTGAGCTGAAGGTTGTTTCCGGACTGGGAAATTGCCACGACCGTGATGTGTTCAAGGCCGACGATGTGTACACCGAGCATGGTCACTCCGAAGGCCTGGCCGATGCGATCGAGCACCGGCTGGGCCAAATCGTTGAATCGATTTCGTCTTAGCCAGTGTCGTGCGAGTGTCAGGACTCCCGCTTCCAGACAGTAGCGCTTGGTATCCGAATCAAAGGCAACAAGCTCCTCCGCGACCAAGGTTCGCAGAACGTAGAGGCAGGTACTCGGCACCAGCCCCAGTTCTCGTGCGATGGATTGAACGCCGAGCGGCACATCGCTTTTGCCAAGCAGACGCAGAACCGCCGCCGCCCGCGAGATCGCAGGCGCCTTGCTTAGCTCTACGGCCTTGGCCAGTTCGCGGTCCGGTGACGCGGACCGTCGCAATTTGCTGGTCATTCGATCCTCGGTTCTGTCAGTCTGTTCTATATACAGAATAACATTCAATATTTGCAAGTCATTGTCGCTTGTGGCATCGTTTTTGGATCACCTATGGTCAGGCTTACGCAATTCATCCGCTACGCAGATGCGCAGCAGCACGCTGATTCGCAGGCGCTGTGGCAGCTATTCGACGGCGATCGGGAATTCCTCAATATTGCGCACGAATGCCTCGGCCGCTACGCCGATGGATCGAGTCGTACCGCAGTGCGCATTGCGCATGCAGGGGGAGCTGACGAGGCCCTGAGTTTCGACGAGCTCGCAGCCGGTTCTTCGCGCTTCGCACAGTGGTTGGTGGCGAATGGGGTTCAAGCCGGAGACCGCATCGCGTTCATGCTGGAGCCGTCGCTGCCGTTCTACATAAGCCTTTTCGGCGCGATGATGATGGGCGCGATCAGTGTGCCGCTGTTCACCCTCTTTGGGCTCGACGGCCTGCGCCTGCGCGTCGACGACTGCAAGCCCAAGTTGCTGATTACAAACGCCGACAAACGGGAAATCGCCAATCTGGTCGGAGGACTGCGCGTCGTCGTGGCCGATGCCGCTCTGCTGGATGAGATTGCCCGCTTTCCGGTATTGAATTCCGACAAGGCGGCGACCCGGGCGGACGACCTGGCCGTGTTTCAATACACGTCCGGTACGACGCGTGAATTGCCAGCGGCCGTCAAGCACTCGCATCGGGCACTGGTGACGCTGATGTTTGCTGCCTTGTACGGCACGGGCATCAGACCAGGCGATGAGTTCTTCTGCCCCTCGTCGCCTGCGTGGGGGCACGGACTGTGGCATGGCACGCTGGCGCCGCTGGCGCTAGGCGTCACAACCGGTACCTTTGCGGGCCGCTTCGATGCGGTGCGTCTGATGAAGGCGCTGCAGGACTACAAGATCACAAACATATCCGCCGCGGCGACCCACTACCGGATGATGAAGAATTCCGGAAAGGCCGGCGAATTCGCGTTCGCAACCAGGAAACTTTCCTACACCGGTGAGCCCATCGACTCCGCAACACTGGAGTTCATCGATCAGACGTTTCATGTACCGGCGTGCAGCATGTATGGCACGACCGAGGTAGGCGTCGTGCTGGTCAACTATCCGGGCGCCGACGACTATGTCGTCAAGCCGGGCTCCTTGGGGAAACCGGTACCGGGCATCAAGCTGCAGGTGCAGAAGGCTGACGGGACTGCGGCCGAGCCGGGCGTCGTCGGCGAGCTCATGTTGTGGCGGCGCAATCGGTGGGAGACCACCAAAGATCTCGCGAAGATCGACCAGGACGGCTATTTCTATCATGCCGGCCGCGCGGACGATGTGATCATATCCGCCGGTT
>Ga0210409_10006939_pt1 | contig 11746 bp, 10 predicted proteins | sample IncBWH17MmetaG_FD_161649 | JGI IMG/M metagenome (GOLD analysis project Ga0210409, IMG submission 161649) | Forest soil microbial communities from Barre Woods Harvard Forest LTER site, Petersham, Massachusetts, United States - Inc-BW-H-17-M | ecosystem: Environmental > Terrestrial > Soil >...
GAAATGCTTCTGAATGACGATGGACGTGCCCCACGCCAGTGCTGCCGCCAGGATAATCAGCGCCTGGGGGGCGAGATGAATTCCTTGCCCCTCTCCGCTCGCGATCAGAGCAACTCCGGCAAAGCTCAACATCACGCCCAGCCATCCGAATACGGTCAAGCGTTCGTGCAGCAGAAACATTGCCAAGAGGGCCGCCCAGATCGGCGTCGAAGAAACCAGAAGACTCGCCGATCCTGCCGTAACCCGGGTCTCTCCATAATTGAGCGCAAGGTTGTAGATCGTGATGCCAAGCGAACCCGCCAACAGCAAGCCCGGAATATCGCGCCATTGGGGTCGCCGAAAATGCGCAAAGCGCGCATAGACTCCCAACACTGCGGATGCAATCAAATACCGGAACAAAGCCAGATGCGCCGGACCGTACGCGCTGAGTCCCGCCCGAATTCCCGCGAAGGCCGACGACCAGAGTCCGAGCGCAACACAAAGAGCGACGAGCGCGAGAGTCGGGAACTGAGACTTTCTCGAGCTGCGCTCCTTCGATGAGACCAAAGTCCGTGTGTCCGAAGCCGAGCGCAGCACGATCGTCTCGACAGCGGACAGATCGGTAGCCTGCCCGTCCCTGGTATCTTCTTTCGTATCTGGGAACAACCGCGTCATATTCAGTGCTGCTCGTTTGCTTGAACCACAACGTCACCCACACGGATCGTTCCCGCCGTCAAAATCTGGGCCCGCAATCCACCGCGATGCCTCAGCGCTTTGATCACGGGCAACTCTGTCAGCGCCTGCAGATGACTGCACGGCTCGCACAGCCGGATTCCGCGAATCTTCACGCCGCCAATCGTGAACTCCCGCCCCACCAGATGATTCAAAGCCACTCCCCGGGTAACAACATTCCGCCGCGCATCGCCGGCCGCAAGAGTCACTTGATACTCGCGTTGGATGGCCTCGATCGCTTCCACCTCGATCAGCGTCAACTCGAAGTCCGGTTCCGGCTTATAAAACGTCCCCTGCTTCAGCGCATAGCGATCGCCGTCCAGGCCCACGCCGGGAATCGCCTCAACATGCTGCACCGATTCCATCGCTGCTTTCGCCGCTGGGGCGATGTGGATCGACTCCACTGTCCCGTTCCGCATGGGAATGCTCCGATGAGTTAAGAGATGAATGGATACAAAGGGCGAGAATCGCCGCCCAAACTGGCTCCGACCCGCGGTCCTCGCCCTTCCGTAATGGATCTACGCGCCCTTGCCGACAATCTCGATGCACTCTTCGAGCACGTCAACCGCGACGTCAGCTTCTTCCTGCGAGACAACCAGCGGCGGCGAGATGCGCACCGTGCTGGGCCCGCAACCGAGGAAAAGAATCCCGCGCTCGAAGGCCAACTCAACGATCTTGTCGCGAAGCTCGTTGCCGTATTCCTTGGTCTTCCTGTCTTTCACGATCTCGACCCCGACCATCAATCCGCGTCCGCGCACGTCACCCACAAGCCGATATCTGCCCGGCCAGTCAGCCATGCGCTTCAGTATGTGATTCCCGACTTCGGCCGAGTTCGCCAGCAAACCTTCTTTCTCAATGACGTCTAAGGTGGCCAGCGCCGCCGCGACGCACACGGGATTCCCGCCGAAGGTCGATGCGTGTGATCCGGGCACCCAGTCCATGATGTCAGCACGCGACATCATCACGCCCAAGGGCATCCCCGACGCTATTCCCTTCGCCATGCAAATGATATCCGGCTGCACGCCCGTGTGCTCGACCGCCCACCACTTACCGGTACGGCCGACTCCGCTCTGTACTTCATCGACGACCAGCAGGATTCCGTGACGATCGCAGATCCGCCGCAGTTCCTGCATGAAGGGCGTCGGCGCCACGACGTAGCCGCCCTCACCCTGGATCGGCTCGACGAAGATGGCCGCGACTTCCTCAGGCGGCAGCGTGGTCTTGAACAGCTTATCCTCGATAAAACGAGCGCAGCCCATCGCGAACGCTTCGCCGTCTTCGGCTCCTCCCGAGCAGCCGCGGTACACATCGGGATAACGCACGTGGGTCACACCCGGCACTAGCGGCGCGAACCGGCGTTTCTGCTGCGGCTTCGATGCGGTCAGCGAGAGCGCTCCCATCGTGCGGCCATGGAAGGCGCCGAAGAACGCGATGACGTTCTGTCGCTTGGTGTGATACCGCGCCAGCTTTAACGCGGCCTCGATGGCCTCCGTGCCCGAGTTGCCGTAATAGATCTTGTGGGGGCCGGGCATGGGAGCGATCTTCGAAAGCCTCTCCGCCAGTTCCACCATGTTCTCGTAATAGAAGTCGGTGCCCGACATATGAATCAGCTCACCCGCCTGCTTCTGAATGGCGGCAACGACGTCGGGGTGGCAGTGGCCGGTCGAGGTCACGGCAATGCCCGCAGAGAAGTCAAAGAATTCGTTGCCGTCCACATCGGTGACGACCACGCCACGCCCGCTCTTCGCAACCAGCGGATAAGAACGCGTGTACGACGGCGAAATGTACTTGTCATCGCCCATCAGGGCGCGCTTGGCATTGGGTCCGGGCAGGGCAGTCTTAATCTTCGGACCGACGGTGAGGGTTTTGGTAGACATGGGATCCTCCGGTGATTCAGTGTTCAGGGTCGATTACAAAGGTCAGCTTCGAGATCGGTCCCGCGCGGGAGAACTAGCGAGAACCCAGTTGCGCGGACTCCGTCCCGAAGGAAATTTGCACAGGGAGGATCGGAACTAATCGCTACCGAACAGGCTGGGACGAACCTGCGAAGGCAGCACTGCCAGGTGCCGGCGCGGACAGCAAAGCTGGTGCAGCCAGCAAACGGGCAGATGCGAATTGGGATTCTGCAGGTTCATATGGATACAATACTTCCTGCTAATTATAGCCTGTAAATCCAGCCTCCGTAACCCCCAAAAAGCGTCCCCTTGACCCTCTGATATGCTTCTCGCCAACCTCCCGTGACAGCTGAAAGACAGCACCGCTGGTCCCTGCCCATCGCCTTTGGCCTGGTTTATGTCTTTTGGGGATCGACGTACCTGGGCATCGCGATCGCGGTCGAACACATCCCTCCCGCGCTCATGTGCGCCACACGTTTTCTGATCGCGGGCATTTTGATGCTCGCGTATTGCGGGCTGCGCGGCCGGAAAATCATCTACACACCGCGCCAGCTCTGGCATATGGCCGTCGTGGGCATACTGCTCCTCATGGGCGGCAACCTCACCCTCTCCTACGCGGAACAGGTCGTTCCCTCAGGGTTGTCGGCGCTGATCATTGCGGTCACGCCGCTTTGGTTTCTCGTTCTCGACACGTGGCTGCTGGGCGACCATCACATCTCTCGCCGTGGTCTCGCAGGACTCGCTCTCGGCGTCGTCGGCATGTTCGTGTTGCTGTGGCCGAAGCTGATGTCCACGGGGTCGATGGGACGGCGCGAACTCTGGTTCTCTCTCGGCTTGCTTGGAGGATCATTCAGCTGGGCGCTGGGCTCGATTCTTTCGAAAGTCTGGCAATCCACCGATCAGGACCCGTTCAGCTCGACGGCGTGGCAGGTGATCTTCGCCGGAATCGCGAACCTGATTTTCGCTCTGTGGAACGGCGACATGTCGCGAGTAGTCTGGACGCCGAGCGGCATCGGTGCGGTGCTTTACCTGGTGGTTGGCGGTTCCTGGATCGGCTACACGTCCTATATCTGGTTATTGCGCCATGCGCCCAGCTCGAAGGTTTCCACCTACGCTTACGTCAACCCGGTGGTCGCGGTCTTTCTGGGATGGCTCGTGCTGCACGAACAGCTCGACCGCTACATCCTGATGGGAAGCGCGATCGTGGTTCTCTCCGTCATCCTGGTTACAAGCGCGAAGGTGACGAGCAAGACCGTCGCCGAGGAGTTGCCAGCCGTCGAAGCCACTGGAGACTGAAACCCAGCGGTCAGCTTTCAGCTCTTGGCAAACGTGGATTTTTTCCTGCCGGTGTACGCGATTAACGACCTACCGTAATGTCTGACCGCCAAGTGCGAACGCCTCGTGATCCCTCTATACTGACCTCGACTCGAGTGAATCTATGGCAACCTGCGCCCGTTGCGGACGAGAACTACCCACTTTCAGCTTCGGTGAGGTGAGCAACCTGTGCCCAAGCTGCAAGCAGATGGTGGCGAGTAGTCCACAGATTCCCTCCTCCGTACAGCCGCCTGGCGTGGGACCTCCGCCGGGAACTCCAGTGGTAACGCGAGTACCCTACCGTCCGCCGGTGACCACGGCGATTCTCGCAATCAACGTGTTGGTTTTCGCAGCGATGGTGGCGCGCGGAGTTCCGATTCTAGAGCCCAACAGCGGTCAACTGCTTAGTTGGGGAGCAGATTTTGGTCCGTACTCGCTCGGCACCCAGCCCTGGCGCATTCTGACTTCGAATTATCTTCACATTGGACTTATTCATATCGCGGTGAACATGTGGGCGCTGTGGCAGCTGGGGCGTCTCGCCGAGCGCATCTTCGGAGGGTGGGCATATTTCCTCACGTATACGGCGGCGGGAATTGCCGGCAGCTTGCTGAGTTTGCTACACAATCCGAATGTCCCCAGCGCTGGAGCATCCGGCGCAATTTTCGGCCTTTTTGGCGCTCTGATTGCCGCTCTATATCTTGGCAAGCTGCCTTTCCCGCCGGCGGCCCGCCAAAGCCTCCTGAAAAATCTCCTCTGGACCGCGGGCATTAACTTGTACTTGGGTGCGAAGATCCCGGGGATCGACAACTCCGGGCACATCGGAGGATTCGTTATGGGTCTGGCGCTCGGTGCCATCGTCGGACCTCAGTTGATGGAACCAATCGATAAGCGCAGGCGCCACGAAGCCCTGACCTTCTTTGCAACTGCACTTCTTCTGATGGCATTCGGGATGTATGTCAGGCAGAAGAATGGCTACGTCACCGCGATAGACGCCGCGGATAAGGCGTTGGGTGCTGGCCATACGGATCAGGCGATCACCGAACTGCAAAGGTATCTCGCTCATGATCCGAATGATTTGTTCGCCTTGAACATGCTGGCGCGAGCCTACATGAGCAAGAATGACTACCCGCGCACGGAAAGCACTCTGCAGAAAGTGGTGCAACTCGAGCCCGACAACATCACCGCCAAGTACATCCTTGGATTGACCTACGCCGCCGAGCATCGCTACGAGGACGCGCGGCAGGTGTTCGAGCAGTTAGTTCGGCAAAATCCTCAAAAAGATGACGCGTGGGTCATGCTCGGCGCTTCGCTCGATGGCCTGAATCGCGAGCAGGAGGCCATCGACGCCTATAGAAAGGCGATCGCCCTCAATCCGCAAAACTCGGAGGCGTACCGCGAGCTTGGCCTGGCGCAGATGAAGCTCAACAGGCCGGAAGACGCTATTTCCGCGCTGCAGAAAGCGGCGCAGCTCGACCCAAATAATCCGGAGATTCAGAAGGATCTGAGCGATGTTTATAGCGTGATGGGCAAAACCGCGGAAGCTGCGGCGGCAACCCGCAAGGCCGAGGAACTCAGCAAAACCGCGCCGAAAAAGCCTGCTATGCCGCAAGAGCCATGAATTCCGCGCTCTAACAGCCCAGGACTTGCAGAACCTGGGCGGCGTCACTCTCCCTCATCGTCATCCGCATCCATGACGACATCCACCGCGTGCCCCTTCACCGAGAAGGTCAGTTTCTGGTCCTGCTCTGGTTCGAAGGTGACGCGAGTAGGGCGCCTTTGCCATGCGGGCGCAGGCACTCGGAATCCGGCATGTCGTCGCCGTCCGCCTCTCCCAGAGGCTTCTTCAGAATCGGTTTGCGACGACCGAGTTGTGCTACTACCGCGAACAGTTTCTTGCCGTCATCCGACACGCCGCAATAGGCGATGTAGTCGCGATACCAGCTGGCCGTGGAATAGAAGGGATCGAACTCCGGCAGGTTGATCTGCGTGACATGCCCGGTCAACCGGCCCACCCGCAACCCACCTCGCTGCCATACCCACTTTGGCGTCGCAGCCGATTCTTCCGGCAAGGTGTCATTCAATCGAAACACGCGCCGGACCACGAAGAGCCGGTCCGTGACGTCGTGGGCCGGTCCGGTCGTGAATTCTTTCAATCGCGTATCCACGTAGAGGGAACGAATCTTCAGATCCAGAGGCTTGTCGTTGGCCTCGCCAACGTACCACTTTGCTGGCGTCCATTTTCCAAACGTAATGACATGGGGCTTTGGAACCGCCACGGCGCTCGCGACCAACAAGACGAAAAAACTGGCGAAAACCTGCAATCGGGTGCGCATGGTTTGAGCCTATTTACCGGTGGTTTGCACAAACAAGGTCAGTTAGCACAAGGAGGATGTTCAGCTTCCCGGCGTGGGAACTGCCGATCTAACGGCAAAACGATTTTTCTAAGCAAAATCCCCACGGCTGTCACCAGAACTTTGGTTAAAATACCAACCAGTTCGTGTTGAGGCTGCATGACTCTGCCGCCAGGTGCAACTATTCTGTCGGGGTCGCATTTTATTGAAGACATGGGCGAGCTCCTGATCCACCGGCGCGTTCCTCGTATTCTGGTGGTTGACGATAATCCGGACATGGTTGAGCTCATGAGGGAGTTGCTCAAGAGCCGCGGCTACGACGTGGTCAGCGTGCGCGACGCCGATCTCGCCGAAGCAGAGGTGCGCCGCCACCCGCCGGACCTCATTCTCTCGGATGTCGTCATGCCCGGCCGCTCGGGCTATGAACTCTGCCATCAGCTTAAGGACGATCCCGCCACGCGGCTCATCCCATTCCTGTTGATCACCGGCCTCAGTGATCGCGAAGATAAGGTAAAGGGCATCGAAGCTGGCGCGGATGATTTCCTCAACAAGCCGATCTTCCCTTCTGAGCTGTTTGCCCGCGTCAAGTCGCTGCTCAAGCTGAAGGAATTTACCGACGAACTTGAGACTGCCGAATCGGTGCTGTGCACTCTCGGTCGCAGCGTCGAGGCCCGCGATCCTTACACCGAAGGCCACTGTGAACGCCTCGCGCAACGAGCTGAGGGTTTAGGGCGTCACCTCGGGCTCGACGAAGACTCCATCGTCGCGTTGCGGCGTGGCGGTTATCTCCACGACCTCGGCAAGATTGCGGTTCCCGATGAGATTCTGAAAAAGGGCGCCAATCTCACTGCTGACGAGTGGAAGGTCATGAAGCAACATCCGGTCACGGGAGAGAACATTTGCAAGCCGCTCAAGTCTCTGCGACTAGTGCTGCCCATCATCCGCTTCCATCACGAGCACTCCGACGGATCGGGCTATCCCGATGGCCTGCGCAAGGAGCAGATCCCGCTTCTCCCGAGAATTCTGCAGGTGGTGGATGTCTACGATGCGCTGCGTACCGCGCGTCCTTACAAGCCGGCGCTGTCGCACGAGCAGTCAGCGCTCACCATGCATGTCGAGGCTCAAAACGGGCTTTGGGACGAGGAATTGGTCGACGAATTCTTCTCCATGCTGGCCAAGCGCAACGTCGCGTAGTACCCTAGCCTGCGGCCAGCGCATGCGCACCGCTTCACTCTAACCTTCGCAGGGTGTTCCCGCCGCGGCGGACAACCTGCCGCCATTTTTCAAGTTCATACCAAGAGACGCGAGCACACATTTGGCAACGACCTACAGCATCGTGATCCCGGCGTATAACGAAAGCGCGCGTTTGGGCGCGACGCTGGAGAAGATCCTCGCGCACATGCACGCCCATGGCTGGGAAGCCGAAGTCCTCGTCGTAAACGACGGTTCTTCCGACGAGACCGCCGCCATTGTCCAAAGCTTTGCCGAGAAACATCCATCGGTACGCCTGATCCAGAATCCCGGCAATCGAGGCAAAGGTTACAGCGTGCGAAATGGTATGCTGCACGCAACCGGAACGATCATTTTGTTCAGCGACGCCGATCTCTCGTCCCCGATCGAAGAAGCTGACAAGCTGTTTGCCGCGATTGTTGCCGGTGCCGACGTCGCAATGGGTTCGCGTTGGTTGCGCGCCGAACTGCAGACGCAACGTCAGCCGCTCTACCGGCAACTTTATGGGCGCATCTTTAATCTCGCCCTGCGCTTGATCCTCGGCCTGCACTACCGCGACACCCAGTGCGGATTCAAGGCTTTCACGAGTCGCGCCGCGCACACAGTCTTTCCTTTGCAGCGCATCGAACGCTGGGGGTTCGATCCGGAAATTCTTTACCTCGCACGCAAGTTTGGCCTGAAGGTGGAAGAAGTTCCGGTGCGTTGGGCGCACCGCGAGGGAACACGTCTCAATCCCTTGCGCGATGGAATTCGAATGTTTGGAGAGATGCTGAAGGTCCGCTGGTATTCCTTCACCGGCAAATACGAACCGGGCTCGCCTTCCGCGGCCGCCAGCTTATGACGCCACTTTCCATGGCGTAAGCGGCAGTGCGGTAACTCCCAATCCTTTTCGATATGTAAGCGTCATCTGGTCGGCACATTTCTCGCACAACCAGAAAAACTCCACGCCCTGCGAGTGCTTCCGAACGGTCGGATCAAATCCCATCAGAGGCTGCGTATCTTCCTTGGGTTCTTTCTCGAAACGAAACAGTTTTCCCGAGTGCAAGTAAAGAAAGCGGGCCCTGCATCCGGGATTCGCGCACTTCGAAATCATCGCGCCCTCGGAACTAAAATAATTTTATGAGCGGAATATATCTTCATATTACACCCGCCGCCAAACCTTCCCCCGGTGGAATTTACTCAATCGCCTGAGACTCCCCTCGAACACATCCTTCACTTCCTTCTTCATCCGCTCAGGCACGCGTTCCTGGCAAGGAATCTGTCTATGAAGAGTAAACAGAACCTCCCCCAGCAATAACCCCACATAAAATTTGAAATGGTTCGCGATGCTTTCTCACTACTATGAAAGGTAGGACTTCGTCTTCCCTCGCACGCACGTTCCGTTGTTCCCCAGGGCTCCGGGCCACCAATACAAAAGGAGACTTCCCATGCGGATTTCACGGCAGACGTTCACTCTTCTTCTGGCCACGTTCTGCTTGGCTTTCACTACCATCATCTCTGCACACGCGCGCGATACAAAAGCCGCCGGACACGATGACAAGAAGCACGGTGATGACGGAGGCGATCATAACCAAAAGAAAGAATGCCGGGACCGAAATGACGACAACAACTCCGATCACTCCGATCGCGGCAGCGACGATCGCCAGCGCAAAAACGACGACGACAACGACGATGCCTGTGGCTGCCTGCACGCTTCCGCCAGGGGCTTCGCGATTCAGGCCCCAGGTGTCACTCTGCAAAATGCATCCACACTTCTGTCCGCCTTCGCGCTCGCTAACACCGGCAACTCGACCCGGAAGAATCTGATCATTACGGCCATCACCGTTTCCGGCGGAGTTCTGACCTTCCCATCCCCGTTGCCTCTATCCCTTGGCCCGCTCGCGCCCGGCGATTCCGTGATCATCGACGCCGATTTCTCCGGCGGACCCTTTCTGCCAGCCACGATCTATCCGCTGGTCGTTAGCGGGACCTACGAGGTCGAGCACAAGCAGCAATGCTTCACCGTGAGGGGCAGTCTGTCCGTCCCGCCTGCCGCCCCTGGATCGCGCACGGTCGGCACTACTACCGTGATTTCCGGCACCGTCACCGGCGCGCCGTTCCCGCATCAGCCACCGACTTTCGACGGCGATGTCAATCCGCCTGGCTGGACGGTTCCAAGCGCTCCCTTCGTTCCTGGCACGCCAACCAAGAGTGTCACCGCCCCGCAGAACGCACCCATCGGCGATCCGCCCGCCATCAATTTCCTCGTCAACAACGATTGGGGCATCGGGCAGAGCGGCACCGCTGAACCGAGTGGCGCCAGCGGAGGGGGCGTGGTCTTTGTCACCTCGAATTGGTTCGCGGCCTACTCGACCGACGGCGGCAACACATTCCACCAACTCGATCCCACGACCATTTTTCCCAACACCGACGCCGTTGGCTTCTGCTGCGATCAAGTCGTGCAGTACGCGCCCAGCATCGATCGTTTCATCTGGCTGCTGCAAGGCAACGGAGAACGCCTCGCCGTCGCCAGCCCCGCCGACATCATCTCGAGCAAGGGCACAGCGTGGACCTACTGGAATCTCACGCCCGACGTCTTCGGCGAGACCGGCCACAGTCACGACTATCCCGACCTCGCCCTCGGCGACAACAACCTTTACATGAGCACCGACGTCTCCGGCGAAGGCCGGCTCGTCACGCGCACCTCGCTTGCCGGATTGCAAGCCGGCGGGACCATCGAGATCGACTTCACCAATCCCAGCGACAGCGGCAGCGCCTGGGGCGGGCACCTCAGCCAGGACACGGCCGACGAAATTTTCTGGGCCGGCCAGAACAGCAACAGCCAGATGCGCATCTTCTCCCTGAAGGAAGGTTCGAACACCTACTACTGGCAGGATGTCGGCATCTCAAGCTGGGCGAACAATTCGCCGCTCACTTCGAATACTCCCGACAATCAGAACTGGATCAACTTCCTGTTCAATCCGACCACGCAAAACCCCGGCGGCGGCTTTCCATCGAATGCGGTCCTCGGCCTGACCCGCAGCTTCGATCAGGTCTGGTTCGCCTGGAGCGCCGGCACCGACAACAACTTCCCGCGTGCGCACGTCGAGATGGTCACGCTCAACATCGACGGCAACCAACCACCCAACCTCAGCGTCGCGCAACAGGTGCAGATATGGAATAGCGCCTACACGTTCGCATACCCAGCGCTCGCGACCAACCTCTGCAGCGGCGAAATTGGATTTTCACTGGAGGGCGGCGGCGATGGAAACTACGAAAACCATCTCGTCGGCTTCTGGGGAGACTTCATCGCCTACATCACCACCGAGAGCAACGTTGGATCGACCCGCTTCGGCGATTACGTGACCATCCGCCAGCAGCCGGGCACCGACGCCAACCCAGGCAATCTGTTCGACGCTTTCGGCTACGGCATCAACAGCAATCCGCCGCCGGCCACCGGATCAACGCCGGATCCCCATTACGTAGTCTTCGGCCGCCCGTCGTCGGCGTGCCAGATCATTCCGTGATGCTCTTGGCAGTGTCTGCATCTAATAGAGGGAGTCTCCGAAAGAGGGTTCCCTTTTGCCGTGTGTGGAATGGACATGGAAGAACATATTGCGATTGCCCCCAGTCGCGCAGATGGATGGGCACCCGGGAGAAACAAATCATGATCGAGCGAAGAGTTGACTTCGAACGGCGCAAGCGCGTTGCCGAAATGTCGCCGGAAGAGATGCGCCGCGCTCTTCTTGTATCCGAGAAAACCGGGCTGCCCAATCGACGAGCGTTCGAGGAGGCCAGCGCGAGTCCTTACGTCGCGATGGTCGACGTCAATGGCCTCAAAGGCCTCAACGACGAGTTGGGATACGCTGCCGGCGACATCCTCATTCACCGGCTCGCTGAAGTCCTGCTTAGCGTTCAGCTCAGTGCTTATCACGACAAGGGAGACGAGTTTCTCTGCAAAGGAGAATCGTTCCGCGAGCTCAACCAGAAGCTCACACAGGCGCAGAAACTTCTACAGGAGCAGCCTTTCGTCGTTCCATCCGTGCACGATCGAATCACCACCGTCGAGGGTGCGAACTTTTCTTTCGGGATCGGGACGAATCTGACGGAAGCAGAGCGGTCGTTGAAGCACCAGAAGGAGCTTCGCAAAGTCTCCGATGCTTCGTGACTCGCTATAACCACATCGATTGAGCATCTCCCCGCCGCCGTCGGGGCGCAACTACGAACCTGTAGGGACAGCCGCCCTGGGTCCCCGGCACGGGTGGT
>Ga0210409_10006940_pt1 | contig 11745 bp, 11 predicted proteins | sample IncBWH17MmetaG_FD_161649 | JGI IMG/M metagenome (GOLD analysis project Ga0210409, IMG submission 161649) | Forest soil microbial communities from Barre Woods Harvard Forest LTER site, Petersham, Massachusetts, United States - Inc-BW-H-17-M | ecosystem: Environmental > Terrestrial > Soil >...
GGGATTGCCGTTATGGATTCGGCGCTCGCCGCCGTATCGGAGCTGCGCTTGATCTCGTGAGGTCCGCTTGCCCACATGAACATGTCGCCTTTGGAGTCGACCGTCACACTCCTCAAGAGCCCACTGATCGTGAATTTGGCGATTTCTGCGCCCGCGGGCGAGTACTCACGTACCGTTTTGTTACCCGTATCGCTCACATAGACATCACCGTCGGCGTCGGTAGCCACGCCGTCAGGTTCCACGAAGTGCGTCGGTTCGCCCGTTAGCTGGGATTCGTATTCGAATTCGCCACGGACCAGCTTGAAGCGATCGACGACTTCATGCTTTTCGCCGGCGAATTTGCCGGTGTTCGAGTCGGCCACATAGATGGCGCCGACCGCAGCGCTCTTCGAGTTGTCCACAGCGACGCCGGACCAACTCCCGTTGAACGCGAAGGCTTTGGCAGGCGTCTGTTCGCCCGTCAGCGTCGACGGGAAAGACCATGGCCACCCGACCGGCAGGCCGCCCCGTTCACCGAACACGTCCACCACTTCGGACGCCCCGCTCTCGGTGACCAACACGTTCCCGGTGGATTCTTCGACGGCGAGTCCCGTCGAATACCGGAAGGAGCCGAAATTGCCGAGATACGTCGGGGGCGACGCGAACGCACTCGCGCTCCCAAGCGCCGGCACGGTCGGCACCGCGCACAGAGACGCGAGCACAGCAAGGAGAGGACGACGCGAGACGGCGACTCTACTCGACATTACGAAGCCTCCCTGAACGAGCCCCCACCGGTGAGGCATGTTGAACGTGTGCGCCTCTCCCAGCGCTGAATAAATGCTTGCCTCAGAATAGACGGTCCAGCAAACCCATGTCAACCATGAGGGGTGGTGTGGGGCATGTTCGCCGCGAGCCCGTCAGGTGGGGTTCGAAACCGCCGCGATACCGTGCTACTGAGCCAAGCCGCCGAAGATGGCAAACGGCCGTGAGGGGCCGTTGACCGCGACCCACATCGGCCACGCCGCTCCCTCCGCCTCGACCCGGCTGCCCTGCGGAGCCTCGGAGCGCAGGCGCTCGGCGAGTGCCTGAGCGTCGTCCTCGTCCTCGGCGCCGAGTGTGAGGTGGCGCCAATGGCGCTGTACCGGAATCCCCTCTGCGGCCAATCGCTCGGCGAACGCGCGCGCGTCGTGGTGGGTGGGGAGCGTAACGCGCACTTCCCACTCCGGAAAGCCGGCCTGCTCGGACTCCTCGGTCTCGAGCTCCTCCAGGCGCGTGTGCTCGGCAGCGTGCTCAGCAGCGGTACTCGGCAGCGCAAGCGAGGCATCCTCCCAGCGGTCCTCCTCGGGATGCCAGCGCCACGAGGTCACCTGCGCAGAGATGCCCGTCTGCGAGAGAACCGCCTCGACGGCCGCACGTGCACGTGCCGCCTCCTCGGAAGAGTCGGCATAGAGGAACACGTGCCCCTCTTCGTGGCTGACGGCGACGTGCTCGGGACTGGGAGAGCCAGCAGCGCCATTGCGCTCGTGGGCCTCGAGGGCTCGCAACAGCTCGTGCGCGCGCTCACGCGACACCTCTACGCGGATGCGGAAATCGTCATGCACGTCAGCGCTCCTCAATGGTTGACACGGGTGGGGATGCTACTAGCGGTCCGACCAACCGGATACATTCTTATGTAATACAGACTATCGTCATCATAACTTTCAGGTTATAATGAGCTTCATGTCAGATGCCGCCATGTTGATCCGCAAAGCTCGAAACGACGCCCACCTCAGCCAGACCGACTTGGCGGGACGGTTGGGTGTGAGCCAAGCCGCCGTCGCCAAGCTCGAGCGCGCAGGTAGCAACCCCACCGTTGACACGCTCGACAACGTGCTCTGGGCGACCGGGCATCGCCTGACGCTCACCGCCCCCGCGCGGCGAGCGGGCGTCGATGAGAGCCTGATTCGCCAGCAGCTGGAACTGTCGCCGGCTGAACGACTTAGACGACTCGATCGTCACATCCATGAAGTGAGACGGTTGGTAGAGGCTGGGGAGCGCGCTCGTGAACGACATTCCTGAGCTCAACCTCCTGCCGCTCCTCCAACGACTGACGGAAGGAGGGATCGACTACGTGGTGATCGGCGGCGTCGCGGTGGCAATGCAGGGCTACGGAAGGGCCACAAAGGACCTTGACATCACCTACGCAACCGATTCAGCGAACCTGGACGCACTCGGCGCGGTGCTCGTCGCCGTCGGTGCCCGATTGCGCGGTATCCCGGAGGACGTTCCGTTCGTCCCCGACGGACGTACGCTCAGACACACACAGATCCTTACGCTGGATACGGTCGACGGCGGCTTGGACCTGCTCGTCGATCCAGCTGGAGCGCCGTCGTACGAGACTTTGCGCAGCCGGTCAGATCTGATCGACTACGAAGGCATTCAGATCCGGATAGTAGGTCTGGAGGATCTGCTTTCGATGAAGCGAGCGGCGCACCGTCCTCAAGATTTGGCCGACGTAGAGGCGCTGGAAACGGCAAGGCATCTGCGACGTCGGCACCGATAGCCGAGGACGCCGATCGGGGCGGCCCGACTCAAGCTACCTACGCCGACTCCTCGCGCAAGGCACGCTCGGAGGGCTCCTCGGGCGCGGCTTCGGTGACGAGTGTGGGCGTGGTGCCTTTCTCGACTGTGTCGCGCGTGACGACGCACTTCTTGACGTCGCGGCGAGAGGGCAGCTCGAACTGCACCTCGAGCAGGATCTCCTCGATGATCGAGCGCAATCCGCGCGCTCCGGTTTCGCGCTCGAGACCCTTCTCGGCTACCGCCAGGAGCGAGTCCTCGGCGAACACCAGCTCGATGCCGTCGAAGGAGAAGAAGCGCTGGAACTGCTTGACGAGCGCGTTGCGCGGCTCGGTGAGGATCGAGACGAGGTCCTCGCAGGTGAGTTGGTGGACGGCCGACATGACGGGCAGGCGACCGATGAACTCGGGGATCAGGCCGTACTCGATCAGGTCCTCGGGTAGGCAGCTCTCGAAGATCTCGCCGGTGTCGCGTTCCTGTTTGGTCTGCATAGAGGCGGCGAAGCCGAGGCCGTTGTGGCCAATACGTCGCTCGATCACCTTGTCGAGATGCGCGAAGGCACCTCCGCAGATGAACAGGATGTTGGTGGTGTCGATCGTGAGGAACTCCTGGTGGGGGTGCTTGCGTCCACCCTGCGGCGGGACCGACGCGTGCGTGCCCTCGAGGATCTTCAACAGCGCCTGCTGGACGCCCTCGCCGGAGACGTCGCGCGTGATCGAGGGGTTGTCGGCCTTGCGTGCGATCTTGTCGACCTCGTCGATGTAGATGATCCCGGTCTCGGCCTTCTTGACGTCGTAGTCGGCGGCCTGGATCAGCTTCAGGAGGATGTTCTCGACGTCCTCGCCGACATAGCCGGCCTCGGTCAAGGCGGTGGCGTCGGCGATCGCAAACGGTACGTTGAGGATCCGGGCGAGCGTCTGGGCCAAGAGAGTCTTGCCGCAGCCGGTGGGTCCGAGCAGCAGGATGTTGGACTTTTGCAGCTCGATGTCGGAGTCGTCTGACTGCATCATCTGAACGCGCTTGTAGTGGTTGTAGACGGCCACCGAGAGCGTGCGCTTGGAGGCCTCCTGGCCGACCACGTACTCGTCCAGGACGTCGTAGATCGCGCGCGGCTTGGGCAGGTTCTCCAGGTCGAACGCGGGCGGCGCCGCGAGCTCCTCGTCGATGATCTCGTTACAGAGGTCGATGCACTCGTCGCAGATGTACACGCCGGGGCCGGCGATCAGCTTCTTGACCTGCCGCTGGGACTTGCCGCAGAAGCTGCACAGGAGCTGCTCGTTGGAATCGGTTGGTCTCGCCATGATTAGTGTTTGCTCATATTGCTAGTGGGACGTTACTTCGAACAAGCGTCTAGGACAGCCGCTGGGCAAGCGAGGCAAGGACGCAGGGAGCGTGGCGTACTTTAGTACGCGAGCGACCGAGGACGCAGCATCGCGCCGCCCAGCGGCTGTCCTAGTGTTCTGAGATTACGCGGTCGATAATGCCGTACTCCTTGGCCTCCTCGGAGCTCATGAAGTAGTCGCGCTCCGTGTCCTTGCTGACCTGCTCGAGCTTCTTGCGAGTGTGCTTGGCAATGATCTCATCGAGGCGTTTGCGCACGTCGATGATCTCCCTGGCGTGAATCTCGATGTCGGTGGCCTGTCCCTGGAAGCTCGATGAGACCTGGTGTATCAGGATCTTCGCATTGGGCAGGGCCATGCGCTTACCCTCGGCGCCTCCGGCGAGCAGCAGGGCGCCCATCGACATCGCGATGCCCACGCAGATGGTTTGCACGTCGGGCTTGATGAACTGCATCGTGTCGTAGATCGCAAGTCCGGCATACACCGAGCCGCCGGGGGAGTTGATGTAGACCGAGACGTCCTTGGTTGGGTCCTCGGACTCCAGGTGCAGCAGCTGGGCGACGATCAGGTTGGCGATCTGATCGTCAACAGGGGTTCCCAGAAAGATGATGCGCTCGTTGAGCAGGCGGCTGTAGATGTCAAACGCACGCTCGCCTCGCGAGGTCTGCTCAACCACCATTGGAACAAGTGGGCTCATGGTCCTCGCTTCAGTTTCGCTTTAGGGGCTGGATTCCTTCAGAAGATATCCCGAGCGGGATGGGTGTCCTAGGCTAGCGGTCCGGCGTCCACAGCCGCGCCGCGCTCGCTTCCGCGCCGGCTTCGACCGGCTTCTCGCCGGACTCCGGCGTCCACAGCTTCTCGCGCGCCTGGGCCTGCTCGATCGATATGGGGTTGGCCTCGGAGGCGATCAACTCGACCGCTTGGCGGGCCGCGAGATCCTCGCGAACGTCTTCCAGGCGCCCGGACTGGCGCAGCTGCTCGAGCAGCTTCTGCGGCTCGATCCCCTCGCGCTCGGCGGTCGGGGTGACGACCTCGATCAGGTCCTCCTCACTCGGCACGATCTCCTCCGCCGCGACGACGGCCGCGATCACGGCCTCGCGGCGCAACGACTGGGCTGCCTCCTCGGCTAGCTCCGCGATCAGCTCATCCTCCTCGCGCCCGGTGATCTTGAGATAGGCCTCGCGAGAGATGCCGCGGTGGGAGAGCGAGTGGAGCATGCGATCCCACATCTCGCGTGACTTGGCCTGAACCAGCGACTCGGGCGTCTCGACGTGTGCGCCGGCGACGGCAACGTCGAGCGCGGCCTCGCGAAACTCGGCGTCAACGCGCGCCAGGTCGGCCTCGCCGAGGCGGGTGCGGATGTCCTCGGCGAGCTCTGGCACGGAGTCAAAGCCAATGTCCACCGCGAAGTCCTCGTCCACCTCGGGGAGCTGCTTGTGCTTGACCTCCTTGACCGTCAGCTCGAACGTGGCGTCCATGCCGGCAAGCTCCTGGCTGGGATAGTCGGAGGGAAAGGAGACTTCGATCGTGCGGGCCTCTCCTGCGGTGGCTCCCGCAAGGCCCTCCTCGAAACCCGGAATGAGGTTGCCGGAGCCGAGCTCGACGAGCTGGTCGCGCCCCTCGCCACCCTTGAATGGCTCGCCGTCGATGGCCCCGAGATAGTCCACGACGACGAAGTCGCCTGGGGCGGCGGCGCGCTCGACCGTCTCCAGACGAGCAAGGCGCTCGCGCAGCCCGTCGATCTCATGTTGGACGGCGTCCTCCTGCACTGTCACCTCGCGACGCCCGACCTCGAGCCCCTTGTAGTCGCCGAGTGTGGCCTTGGGAAGGACGCCGATCTCGATAGAGAACTCGAGTGCAGCGCCTTGCGCGGGCATGTCGGCGAGGTCCAGCTGAGGGTCGCCCACGGGGACGATGCCAGCGGTGTCGATCGCGTCGGAATACCAGTTCCCAAGCGTGTCGCGAACGGCTTCCTCGAGCACCACCTCGCGCCCCACGCGCTGGATGACCAGAGGCGCGGGCACCTTCCCGCGGCGGAAGCCCGGAAGCTTCATCTCACGCCCCAGCTGACGCGCCTTGCGCTCCAAACGCGCTTCGATCTCTCCGGGAGGGACCTGCACCTGCACGCGCACACGCGACTCGGGCAGCTCGGTGACCGTGGTCTTCAGGGCAGCTGTCATCGCTGCCACGATACCGTGCCGATCTGTGATACCTCCCCCCAGCCGAGGACGCCGCTTGGAGAGATGGTTGTGGACCGGCCCTGTCGGCCACCTGGTCGGGGGAGCGCTTGACTTTGCGCAGGCGCTCGCGCACTACGCGCGCGCCCGGCGCGTGGGACGCTGAAACACGAAAGGCCGCGCGGCCCAAATGCAAACCGCGCGGCCAATCTCGTGTGCGGCCAACCCTAGGCTGCGGCCACCGGAACGCCGTCGAAGGAGAGCGCGACGCCGCGCGGCACGACAAGCACCGGGCAGGTGGCGACCTCGATCAGGTTCTCAGAGGCGGCGCTGAGCGAGACGCGGCCATGCTCTGCCTCGGGGCGCGAGCCGACGACGAGCAGGCCGTCCTGCTCTCCGGCTGCACTGACCTCTGCGCCGAGAGCGCCGGCGAGCGCCTCGGCGGTCGCCTGCGCGCTGCCGTCGCCGGCAACGCCGATGCGGGCGACGCGCTGCCGTGCATCCTGAGCGAACCCGGCCGGGGCAATCGCCACGGCAGTGGCGCCGCCTTCGAGCAGGCGCTGGGCGGAGTTGCCGACGCCGATGTGACCGTGAGCGGTGTGGGAGTCAGAGCAGAAGACGATGACGTCCGCTTCGTTCTGGGCGGCGAGCCTCGAGAGGCCCTCTGGCGTGGAGCGGTCGGTGATCACATGGCGCGGGGCTTCGCGGTCGCCGAGCAGCTCGGTGCCGCGCTCGAGCAGCACTTCTGCCTCGTGCTGGGCGAGGATCTCGCGGCTGGTGTCCTCTTCGGGGGCGTGACGCACGTATGCGAGGGAGACCTCCGCACCGGTGGCGGCGAACAGCCGGCCGAGCGCTACGGCGTCGTCCTCGTTGTTTGTTCCGTCGTAGGAAACGATGATGTTGGCGGACATGATGGGCTCTTTTCTCCTTGTGCCTTTTCGCCTGACAGTGAGTGTGTCCAGCGACTGTTTGCTGTGTGGCGATCGTCCTGTCTGACACGATCCAAGCTTGGACTTCGAATGGGAGTTCGATTACAGGGTTCCACTTACCTGCCATCAGTACCAGTGAAATTCATAATCTGAGCTATAAGGACAGCTAATGCTCAACGTGGGAAGGCTCAGGGTGTTGGTGGAGGTGGCAAGGCGCGGCTCGTTCTCGGCGGCGGCGGAGGAGCTTTCGTACACCCAGTCGGCGGTCTCCCAACAGGTGGCGACGCTCGAGGCGGAAACCGGGATGACGCTGCTGGAGCGCCATGCGCGCGGGGTGCGTGTGACACCTGCGGGAGAGGCGCTGGTGGGACACGCCGAGGGAATCCTCGCGCGCCTGGAGGCGGCGGAGTCGGAGCTCTCGGCGATCGCCGGGTTGCGGGCTGGAAGGTTGCGAATGGCGTCGTTTCCGACGGCCGGGGCGACGCTGATGCCGCTCGCGATCGCGAGGTTCCGCGCGAGCTACCCGGAGATCGAGTTGACGCTAGCCGAGGGTGAGCCCGAGGAGATCGCTCCGAGGCTGCGCTCGGGCGAGTTCGACCTGGCGCTGCTATTCGAGTTCGAGGAGCCCGACGAGGCGCTGGACGGCTTGAAGCGGATAGAGCTGCTCGAGGATCCCATGTACCTCGCGTTGCCGCGTGAGCATCCGTTGGCCGGCAAGCGCGGGCTGAAGCTCGAGGACCTGCGCGGTGAGGCGTGGGTGCAGACCTCCCACTGGAGCCCGTGCGCTCGCCACGTGGTGCGCTGCTGTCACGCGGCCGGGTTCGAGCCGAATGTGTCGTTTGAGAGTGACGACTACCAGACTGTTCAGGGGTTGGTGGCAGCGGGCGTGGGCGTCGCGCTGATCCCCGAGCTGGCGCTGTCGGTCGTGCGCGATGACATCGCGATCAGGGCATTGGCGCCGCGACCGCCGGTGCGTCAGGTGATCGCCGCCGCCCCGACCGACGCCCGTCTGAGCCCGGCGACCCCTTCGATGATGACCATTCTCGAGGATGCGGCCAAGCGCTACGACTCCCACGGAAAGCGCACGGCTCCGAGCGTTTGAACCTCGGGCTCGAGCCCGACGCCGAAGCGCTCGAGCACCCGTCGGCGGCCCTCGGCCATCACGGCGAGGATGTCGGCGGTCGTGGCGGCGCCGGTGTTCTCGATGAAGTTGGCATGCTTGAGGGCAAAGCGCGCTCCGCCGACGGCAAGCCCGTTGCAGCCTGTCTGTGAGAGCAGGAGGCCGGCGGTCAGCCCTTCGGCCGAAGGATCGTCTGGGTTCTTGAACGTGGAGCCGAATGTCTTGATGCCCTGCGGTTGGGCTTCGTGGCGACGGGCGCGCATCTGCGCGAGCGTGGCCTTGACCGCAGCGGGCTCGGCGGGCGTCAGCGTGAGCTGGACGCTCGCGACGATCTCCCCCGCCCTGAGGTTGGAGTGGCGGTAGGCGAAGCCGAAGTCGGCGGGGGCGCGCCGCCGCGAGCCGGAGGCGCTCACTACTCGAGCCCAGTCGAGCACGCCTGCGAGCTCCCCGCCGTAGGCGTTGGCGTTCATGCGCACCGCCCCACCGACGGTGCCCGGAATGTTCACCCCGAACTCGATGCCGGAGAGCCCGTGCAGAGCGGCGCGGGCCGCGACCGAGGGCAGGCGCGCGCCGGCGCCGCAGATGAGGCTGGTGCCGTCGAGCTCGATCGAGGCGAGGTCGCGGTCGAGCTTGAGCACGAGTCCCGCGACCCCCTCGTCGGCGATGAGTAGGTTGGAGCCAGAGCCGATCGCGTTGACCTCGATTCCCGCGTGCTCTGCCCAGGCGAGCAGCTCCACGAGCTCGGTCTCGCTGCCCGCGCGCGCGAACAGCTCGGCGTGGCCGCCGGTTCGCACGGTGGCAAAGCCTGAGAGCGGGTGGTCGGCGCGGATCGAGCTGGGAGGGTGAGCGCTCACGGGGCGACGACCAGCTTGCGTGCAAGCGCGTCGATGTCGCCGGCGCCCATCATCACGCACAGGTCACCTGCGTCGAGCAGCTCGCGCAAGGCGAGCTCTGCCTGCTCGAACGTCGCCAGCCAGAGGACCGGGCGAGCGCCGGCGTGCTCGCGTGCGGTGCTGACGAGCATGAGGCCACTGACGCCGGGGTGATCCTCGGGAAGCTCGCGCGCCGGGTAGACGTCGAGCAGGGCGACCACGTCGGCCTGTGCGAGTGCCGCGCCGAACTCCTCGGCAAGCAACGCCGTGCGGGAGTAGAGGTGTGGTTGAAAGACGGCGACGAGCCGCTTGGGGGCAAGGGTGCGAGCGGCAGCCAGGGTCGCCGCGATCTCCGTCGGGTGGTGGGCGTAGTCGTCGATCACGACGGCGCCGCGCTCGGTGCTGCCGAGGCGTTGAAAACGGCGCATGGCCCCCTCGAAGCCGGTGATGGCGTGCTGTGCGCCATCTGCCACGCCGAGTAGGCGAGCGACCTCGAGCGCGGCGGTCGCGTCGAGGGCGTTATGGGCGCCGGGGACCGAGAGCCGCACGTCGCTGCCTCGCCAGCAGAAGCGGGAGCCGCCGGGCCGGGGCTCGAACGCTTGCATGTCGTAGGGCACGATCTCCGGCGACCCCCCTCCTTCTGGCACGGCGGAGGGGAGGAGGGCGAGCAGATCGGGGCGGTCCCACACCACGATCGCCTCGCGCGCGCCGGCGAGGAAGGCGCAGAAGGCCTCGCGCAGCTCCCCCAGCGAGGAGAAGGCGGCGTGGTGGTCCAGCTCCACGTTGGTGAGCACGGCGATCTCGACACAGAGACTGAGCATCGAGCGGTCGGACTCGTCGGCCTCGACCACGAGCCACTCGCCGGCGCTCCAATGCGAGTTTGCCAGGCCCGCCCCGACAGAGCTGCCCACGAGCCAGCCGGGATCGATCCCGGCTGCACGCAGGATATGGACGATCATCGAGGAGGTCGTGGTCTTGCCGTGGGCGCCCGCGACCGCGATCGTGCGACGCAGCGCGGTGAGCTCCGCGAGTAGGTCCGCGCGCGGGCGGTCGGACAGGTTGCGTGCGCGTGCGGCGAGCCGCTCGGGGTTCTCGGGTGCAATCGCGCTCGAGTGGATCAGCTCGATGTCCTCCCCGGCGGGCACGTTTGCAGCGTCGTGGCCTATGTGGGCGTCGAGCACCCCCTCATCGCGCAGACGCTCCAGGTAAGGGGTCAGGGCTCTGTCGGATCCGCTGACGCTCGCGCCCAGGGCGTGGGCGGCACGCGCGTAGCCGCTCATGCCGGCGCCACCGACCCCCACGAAATGAAGACGGCGCCCGCTCCAGGGTCGCTCGCTCATCGTGTGCCCGCCCGCAGCAGCTCTGCGGCTATCTCGTGCGCGGCTTCGGGCCGAGCAAGACGACGCGAGGCGCTTGCCATCGTCGCGAGCCGGGCCGGGTTCGCCAGCAGCTCGGCCACCTCGCGTGCGAGCCGGGCGGCGGTGAGCTCGGCGTCGGGGATCACGACCGCGGCGCCCGCGTTGGCCATCCAGCGGGCGTTGGTGCTCTGGTGGTCGGCGGATGCGTGGGGGTAGGGCACGAGGATCGCCGGCAGCCCGTGGGCGGCTATCTCGAACACCGACCCTCCCGCGCGCGCGACGACCAGGTCGCCGGCGGCGAGGGCATCGGTGAACTCCTCGATGTCGAGGTACTCGCGCAGGTCGTACCCCGCCGGCAGGTGGTGCTCGGCGAGCTCGGCGTAGTCTCGACGTCCGCACACATGCAAAACGTGGAAGGCACCGGAGTCAAACGCGTGGAGCGCGGCGTGGTTGACGGTGAGAGCTCCGAGCGAGCCGCCGAATACGAGCACGCAGCGCTCGCCCGGGGCGATGCCAAAGCGCTCCCGTGCGCTTGCGCGCCCGGCCTTATGGGCGGGGATGGGACGGCCGGTGACACGGTAGCGCGCTCCCGAGCGTCCCGCGATCGGGAAGGCGAGGCACACGCGCCGCGCGCATGGGGCGAGTATGCGGTTGCTGAGCCCGAGGTGACTGTCGGCCTCGGTCAGCACGAGTGGGATGCGTCGCGTGAGTGCGGCGAAGCCGACCGGTCCGGCGACGTAGCCTCCGCCGCCCATGACCGCGTGGGGAGCCAGCTCGGACAGCAGCGAGCGGGCGTCCGCGATGGCGCGGGCGGAGCGCAGGAGTGCGCGTGCGGCGTGCAGGGGGTTGGTGCGGCTGAGCCCTTCCACGGAGATGGTGTGAAAGGGGTAGCCGGCGGCGGGCACGAGCTCGGCCTCGGCGCGCTCTCCCCCGATGAACGTGACGGTGGCGCCTTCAGCGCGCAGCGCGTCTGCCACCGCGAGCGCCGGCACCACGTGCCCGGCCGTCCCCCCGGCGGCTATCGCGATTCTCGTCAGAGCCTTGCTCACGCTCCCATCGTGCCTGTTCGCGCGCCGAGGCGTCGGCAGCGCGTCGCCCGGAGCCCGCTTCGCCGCGCACCGGTCCGCTCTCCACCTTCGCCGACGCACGCGAGCGCCTCCGTTGCGCGGGAGCCACGGCGCGCACGTGGGCGGTGGCTCCGGAGGCGACGTTCAAAAGTAGGCCCATCGCTGCGAGCGTCACGATCAGGCTGCTCGAACCGTAGGAGACGAGCGGTAGGGGGACGCCCGTGAGTGGCGCAAGGCCGAGCACGGCAAACACGTTGAGGATCGCCTGCGAGACGATCAGCGAGGTCAGGCCGACTGCGAGCAGGGCGCTGTGCAGGCTGCGGGCCGCCTTTGCGGCGCGCAGG